>Ga0209274_10000398_pt1 | contig 27667 bp, 24 predicted proteins | sample HubBroMetageREF1_FD_188343 | JGI IMG/M metagenome (GOLD analysis project Ga0209274, IMG submission 188343) | Reference soil microbial communities from the Hubbard Brook experimental Forest, New Hampshire, USA - Hubbard Brook CCASE Soil... | ecosystem: Environmental > Terrestrial > Soil >...
GTTCCTGCAGCGCCTGGGCGAACGCCCCGCGCACCAGAACCATCGTCATCTCGGCCATTTGTTCGAGGATCTGCAGCTGCCGCCGGGCCACTTCCCGCTCGAGGTCGGCCGAACCGGAGGCGCCGTCCTCCGGCCAATCGCGAACGGAATCGTCCGCGGCCGGGTCGAAGGCGATGGGGTCGGGGCCGTCGATGGGAATCTTCGCACTCCTGGGTAAAAGTCGGACTCTGGTTTCGTCGTCGGGCTGCGGCTCGGATACGCTCCGGGGCACCTGGCAGGATTTAGAGCGGAGCATAGGAGTGCTTTTCATGCTTGTCAATAGGAATTTGTTTCCGGCGCGAGCGATCGGGCGGATCCGGCGGCGAGACGGCGCGCCCGCTATGGCAGCATGACGGCACCGGCGCAAACGCCGAGGGTCGCCGCCAGCCAGGTGCACAGCGCCGCCAGCCGCCGGTGCCGCTCCGGCAGGCCCGCCGACGCGGCGCGCAGCAGCCCCGCGGCGATGGCCAGGCTGGTGCTGACCAGGCTCCAGCCTGGTCCGGGGCAGAGGTGCGACGCCATATACACGATCGCGCCGAGAAAAACCGTCGTCCCGGTTGCGATCGGGCAGTGATTGGCTGATGATTTGGGCATGAGGGGCTCCTCCAAAACCGATTGAGATCGCCCGTCCTAAAGATCGCACCCTGAGCGCAATGCACACGTCATCTCCCGCAATCCGGCGCAATGGCCCGCAACCCGGCTGCTGATACGGCGCGTGCTCGCTTCGCGGCGCTGCTGAGCCGGCATCTCGAGGATGGCGCGAGCCCAGGGATCGCCGAGGGCGAGCCTTGGACCGACGAGGCCTTCGCGGCGACGGTGCAGAGTTCACAGCAGGCCAAGGAGTTCGCCTCACCCCGCAGCGTGTCGAACTGGCGCAAGGGGAAGAGAGTGCCGGCAGAAATCGAACCGATTTTGCAGGCACTGTTCGGTCCGTTGAACGAGAGGAACGACGCGGCTCGGAAGGCCCTGTGGGACGCGTTCAAGGCCGCACGGGCCGAGAAGATGAAGCGGGCTCCGCGCGATCCGGCAGGAGAGCGCTGGGTCGCCGAGAATGACCAATTCACGATCGACCGCTCGTCCCGCTCCTCCGATCGGGCCGCGGCACGAGATCCGCGACGGCACCAGTTGCAGACCGCGATCTACGCGATGGCCGAGAAGGTAGTCGGTCCAGCCGCCCGGTTGCACAACACCCAGGCTTGGGCGGAGCTGGCGTCGACGGCTGCGGCGTTCCAGGCGCTGGTCGCCGGCGATCCGCTCTCGCTCCCGCAGCGACTCGGCGAAGCGTATTCGCTGATGCTGCAGCTCGGGCAGTTTCTGGAGACCGATATCCGGGTGCGGCATGACCCGGCGTCGCTCGATCCGCCCCTTGAGCCCCACCTCCACGGCCTGCTCACCAACCTGGTGCGTATGGCGGCACCCTGGCTGCGCGGCTTTCCCACGGTCGCGGCCTGGGATGATGCCGCCGGAAAGCAGCTGGTTCGGCCGAGTCTGTTCCAGCCGGCCCGCGAGTTCACCCGGATCGCCCGCGCAGAGCAGGCCATCTCCGGAACGGACGCGCTCGAGATGGACCGGCTCGGCGATCTCGCCGAGGCCAGCGGCTACCAGGGCCAGAAGGCCGGAAATCGAGTCGTCGGCGGCACGCAAAACCTGATGCTGGCGTTCGCCGAGGCGCTCGCGACCGAGCTGTCCCGCTCACCCGCGACGGATTTCGCTTCGCTCCCCTTGCTGGTCCGACGAGCCGCAGCGACGCTCGCGGCCGCCGAGAGCCAAGTGGCGGCGTTCGCCGCGACCCGGCCGAGCGACCTGGGACAGGCCCTCCGGGCGCTGGTCGGGGAGGCGCAGGTGCTGGAGCGTGGCGCCGGGCCGGCCGGCATCGCTGGATTGGGCGCGCACGCCGCGGAGGAGAGCCGGAGCCCCTCGATCAGTTCCCCGCCAGGATCGATCGGGGCCGTGCCCCCGATTCCGATGGGTGCTCCCCCGAGCCCGCCCTCGATCACCACGAACGCAATCGGGTTCACAGTCGGCCGGTTCGTTGCGAGGTCTTCGCCGACAAACTCACCATCGAATGATCTGCCCGAACCGATCGCCGACGACGCCCTCGACGGCGAGTCGGCATTTTGGCGGTCGAGGGCGCCTCCGATCTTCGCGAGCGCCAGGGGCGCCGACGAGTTCGGTCCATGGCTGGAATTCTCGGTGCCAGCGCCCGACGGCGCGCCCGTCACCCAGCGGCTGCGCTGGATCCCGCCGGGGCGGTTTCTGATGGGCTCGCCCGCGGACGAGCCGGGTCGGTGGGAGGAGGAGGGGCCGCAGCATCGGGTGACGATCGGTGCGGGGTTCTGGCTGTTCGACACGCCTTGCACCCAGGCGCTGTGGCAGGCGGTGATGGGGAACAACCCCAGCCGGTTCAAGAGCGCCCAGCGCCCGGTCGAGACCGTGTCCTGGAATGCATGCCGGACGTTCATCGCACGGGTGAACGAGGACGTCCCCGGTCTCGATCTGTCGCTGCCGAGCGAGGCGCAATGGGAATATGCCTGCCGGGCCGGGACCGCGACCGCGACCTATGCCGGCGCTCTCGAAATCCTGGGGAAATACGACGCCCCCGGCCTCGATCCGATCGCCTGGTATGGCGGCAATAGCGGGCACGAATTCGATCTCGGCGTGGGCTCTGACAGTACCGACTGGCCGGAGAAGCAATACCCCCACACCCGGGCCGGAACGCGGTTGGTCAAGACGAAGAGCCCCAATGCCTGGGGTCTCTACGACATGCTGGGGAATGTGTGGGAATGGTGCGCCGACAATTGGCACCGCGGTTACGAAGGCGCCCCGGCGGACGGGAGGGCCTGGCTGGAGAGTAATCCTGAAGGCGGCTCGGAGCGGGTCTTGCGCGGCGGTTCGTGGGGCGTCTACGCGCGCAGCGTCCGGTCGGCGTTCCGGTACGGCGGCGATGCCGGCTATCGCGGCGACGACGTTGGTTTCCGCTGCGCCCGAGGTCAGGACTGAGCGGAGCGCGGAAGGAAGGCGGCGAATCCGGGAAAGGGCGGAGCCCCCGGATCGCAGCCTTCCTTCGGCGCGGAGCCGGGGCGGAGCCCCGAAATTTTTTGGGGTCGCTCGAGGAGGATCGATGCCCGCCTTCGATGTACCGGCGATCACGGTCGCCCGGTCACGGTCCGGCTCCGCCTCGCGGCCGATTCCCGGATCGCCTCCCCGCCGAGACACGCCCGCCCGGCCGGCAGTTCGCGTTGTGACGATATCCGCCCCGGCCGGCGGACCTCGTCTTCTCCGACCCGTGAGCTCCGGCATTCGCAGATCCATTATTGCTTTTTTATCAAAAGGGTAAGCCCCTCTCCTGCGTTGTGGGAGAGGGGCTTTCCGCTGCTATTACGGGAAAAGCGAGTGAAAGCGGCAGGCCCTCGGGGTGAAGATTCGGCCGTCATCGGAATTGCCGCCACCCGGCTAACCCCGTCGCGAAGCTGCCCGCCCCGTTACGCCGCCGCCTGTTCCTCGTCCACGCTCAAAAGCCGGGCATAGACGCCGCCGGGCCGGTTGGCGAGTTCGGTGTGGGTCCCGTCCTCGACGATCCGGCCGCGGTCGAAGACCAGGATCCGGTCGGCGTGCCGGACCGTGGACAGGCGGTGGGCGACGATGATCGTCGTCCGTCCGGCCATGGCTTGGGCCAGCGCCTGCTGGATGGCATGCTCGTTGGCCGTGTCCAAGCTCGAGGTCGCCTCGTCGAAGACCAGGACCGGCCGGGAGGCGGCCAGCGCTCGGGCGATTGCCACCCGCTGCCGTTCGCCGCCCGACAGCTTGATGCCGCGCTCGCCGACCAGGGTCTCGTAGCCCTGCGGCAGCGTATGGATCATGGCATCGAGCCGGGCGCGGCGCGCCGCCTCGTGGATCTGCGCCGTGGTCGAGGTCGGCGTGCCATAGGCGAGGTTGTCGGCGATGGTCCGGTGGAACAGTGCCGGATCCTGGGGCACCAGTGCGATCGCCTGGCGGACGCTCGCCCGCGTGCAGCCGGACGTATCCTGACCGTCGATCAGGATCCGCCCGTGCTGCGGCCGATAGAGGCCGAGCAGCAGTTTGACGAAGCTGCTCTTGCCGCCGCCCGACGGGCCGACCAGCGCCACCGTCTGGCCGGGCTGGATCTCGAGGCTGAGATCCTCGAACACGGCAGCCCCGGCATCGGCGTAGCGGAACCCGACCTGTTCGAACCGGATGGCGCCTCGTCCCGCAGTGAAGTTCCTGAGGCCGGCATCCTGATCGCCCTCGCAGACCCGGCCCATGAGCCCGACCAGCTCGGTCATTTCGGAGACCGCGTTCTGGGCCTCGCGCACACCATAGCCGATATTGCCGAGCCAGCCGCGCAGCACGAAGCCGCTGCCGATCACGGTTGCGACCGTGCCGGCACCGACCAGGGCGAGCCGCTGCTGAACGAGGACGATTGCGATCGGCGCCACCAGGATCACCGCCGAGATGCCGGTCTGGAGCTGGTCGCTGTTGACGGCCGCGTTCCAGGCGGCGGTGAGCTTGGCCCGCCATTGGCCGACCGTGTCGCCGAGCCGCGCCTGTTCCAGCCGTTCCGTCGCCCAAGCCTTGACCGCGGCATTGTTGCCGAGCACATCGACCAGCTCGCCGGTGATCTTGCTGTCATGGGCGAAGGCCGCCGTCATCAGCGGCATCACCCGGGTCGTGTTGTACCAGGTGATGACGACGAAATAGACCAGGCTGCCGGCGAGCATGGCGCCGGCCGCGAGCACGCTCTCGGGTGCGATCATCGCCGTGGTCAGCAGGACGAGCAGGATCGACGGCAGGAAGAAGAAATAGCAGCAGCTGACCAGCATGTCGTAGCCTTGGGCGGCGCGCGTGATCTTGCGCGCCGTCGATCCGGCGAAATTATCGGCGTGCCAGCTCGTGTCGAACGCCTGGATCTTGGCGAAACCGGAAGCGACGATGGCGGCCAATGCTCCGGCGCAATGGCGGTTGATCGCCCGGTCGCTGAACCAGCGGGCGCCGATGGCGACGAGCAGGACGGCTACGATCGCGGCGAGGTCGAGTCCGAGCGCGCCGAGGCTGGCGCCGTCGCCGGCATGCTCGACCGCGCGGCCGATGAGCCGGGTCGTGGCCACGGTCAGGACGACATGGGTGAACATGCCCGCGGCAAATCCCGCGACCCGCAGCCGATCCGCGCGCAGATAGCCCGAGACGAACTGCGTTACGGCGCGCCCGTTCGGGGCGGGACGGCTTTCCTCATGTGGGGCCATGATGCGCCTTTCGAAGACAGGCTCGCCGTCACCGCCCGATGGCGGTTCGGCGAGCTCGGATGCATGGTGGCCCCCTGCGAGGCACGATAACGCATCCGATAGTGGAACTATTGCGGAAATGCAAGCTGTTTTTTCATCGAAGTGGTTTGGAACACCCGGTGTATCGGCGCTATGATCGGTCGAGGGCAGCGGACGGGCGGCACGATGATCGACTGGAACAGAGACCGGCAGGCCGAACAGAACCGGGCGACACGCAGTCTCGCCGGGTTGGCTCTCGCCCTGTTCCTGGTCGTGATCGGCTTTTTCCTGTCGCAGAAGCTCGCGCAATCGGCCCGGCTCGAGGATTGCCTGCTGTCGGGCCGCAGCAATTGCGCCGTCATCGTCGGCAGCGTCCCATAGCCGCCTGCCTATCCTCGCCCCTGTCCAAATTCAACCCCTAGCGCCGAGGCGCGCGACCTTGTGTCAATTCCCCCGTTGCGCCCCGATCGGGATCCTCGCCCATGATACCTCAGCGCGATTACCGCGACGGCGGCCGTTCGGCAGCACTCGCCGAGACCGGCATGGCGGCGACCTCGCATCCGCAGGCGACGCTGGCGGCGCTCGATCTGCTCCGGCGCGGCGGCAATGCCGTCGATGCAGCACTCGCCGCCGTGGCGCTCCTCGGCGTGATCGAGCCGGCGATGAGCGGCATCGGCGGCGATTGCTTCGTGTTGTTGAGCCGGAAGGGGGCTGCCCCGCTCGCCTTCAACGGCTCGGGAGCAACCCCGGCCGCACTCGACCTCGACCGGTTTCTGGCCCTGGGACTTCCTCAGATCCCGGCTCGTTCGGCCCATGCGGTAACGATCCCGGGCGCAGTCGAGGCCTGGTGCCGCATTCACGAAGAGCATGGGTCGCGCCCGCTCGACGAGATCCTGGCCCCGGCGATCGCGGCGGCCGAGGAGGGCTTTCGGGTAGGGCCGCGGATCGCCGCCGATTGGGCCGATCTCGCACCCGAACTGGCCCGCCATCCAGCGGCGTCCGCCTACTTTCTGCCGGGCGGAGTGCCGCCCGCGGCGGGCGATCGGTTCGCTGCCCCGGCGCTCGGCGGCACCTTGCGGCGAATCGCACGTTCGGGACGCGCCGGCTTCTATGAGGGCCCGGTCGCAGCCGAGCTGGTCGCCTCGCTGGCGGCACTCGGCGGCCGCCATACGCTCGAGGACTTCGCCGGCCACCGCGGGCGATGGGTCGAGCCGGTGACGGCCCCCTATCGGGACTGGCAGATCGCCGAATGTCCGCCCAATGGCCAGGGGGTCGCGGCCTTGATGATCCTCCGGCTGCTCGACGGCCTCGGCCCCCCGGATGCCGACCCGGCGACCAGAGTGCATCTCCTCGCCGAGGCGACCAAGATCGCCTATGGCCAGCGCGATCTGCTCTTGGGCGATCCGGAGCATGGGGAGATTCCGGTCGCCGCCTTCCTGGCCGAGGCCCGAGTCCGGGGCTTGCGGACGGGGATCCGGAGCGATCGGGTCCTCCCTGCCGCCGTCTGGGATCTGCCGCTCCACGCCGACACCACCTGTCTCAGCGTGGTCGATCGCGATCTCAACGCGGTCAGCCTGATCAATTCGATCTTCATGACTTTCGGCAGCTGCCTCTACGCGCCGGGTGCAGGCGTTCTGCTGCATAATCGCGGGGCGGGATTCAGTCTCACCGCTGGCCATCCCAATGCGCTGGCCCCGGGCAAGCGGCCGATGCACACGATCATTCCGGGCATGGCCCTCGAAGGTGGCCGGCCGGTCATGCCGTTCGGCGTAATGGGCGGACACTACCAGGCGACCGGCCATGCCCAGCTGATCGGGAATATTCTCGATCGGGGGCTCGACGTGCAGCAGGCGATCGATGCCCCGCGCAGCTTCGCCTATGACGGCGTGTTGCAGCTGGAGCCGCGCCATGGTCCGGCGGTCGGGCGCGACCTCGCGGCCCTGGGCCATGACGTGGCCTGGAGCGACCGGCCGATCGGTGGCGGGCAGGCCATCTTCATCGATCATGCCAGAGGCGTCCTGATCGGCGGTTCGGATTCCCGTAAAGATGGCTGCGCCCTCGGTTATTGAAGGAGACTCGACATGATCGGCGCCGATCTCAGCGGCAAGACCGTGCTCGTCACCGGCGGCATTTCGGGCATCGGCCGGGCTGCGGTCGAGCTCTTCGGGCGTTGCGGCGCCCGGGTAGCGGTCAATCACCTCCCCGAAGACGAGCGGGCCGAGGCGGTGCTGGCGACACTCGCCGGGGCCGGACTCGACATCGTCGCGGCACCGGGGGATGTCGCTGTCCCCGGTGCAGCCGAGCGCATGGTCCTGGCGGCAGTGGAATCGCTCGGCCGGCTCGATTATCTGATCAACAATGCCGGCACCCCGGCTTCGCTCTCGCCGATCGACGTGAAGGATCTCGACCGGCTCGACGAGGCGTTCTGGCAGCAGATTCTGTCGACCAATCTGCTGGGGCCGTTCCGCTGTGCCCATGCCGCGGCCCCGGCACTGATCGCGGCGCGGGGCGCCATCGTCAACACGGCGTCGGTCGCCGGCCTCGACCAGCCGGGCAGTTCGATCGCCTATGGTGCCAGCAAGGCCGGCCTCATCAATCTGACCAAGAATCTGGCGCGGGCGCTGGCACCGGAGGTTCGGGTCAATGCCGTGGCACCCGGCCTGGTCGCCTCGCCTTGGACGCGCGACTGGCCCGACGAGCGGCGCCGGCGCACTCTCGCCAAGACAGTGCTGGGCCGGCTGATCCAGCCTGCCGAGATCGCCGAGGCGATGCTCTATCTGACGGCCGGTGCCGCCATGATGACCGGCCAGACGCTGGTCATCGATGGCGGCAGATGGGTGTAGCCCGCTCTGGTCTTTCCCTTGCGGCCTATGCCACCCTCCGCCGGAACCAATAGCAGCTCAACCGATGGCTACCACCGTTCCCGAACCGTCCGCTGCGGCAGACGTCCTCTTGCCGGCGCTCGCGCCCGCGGATCCGCAGCGCTCCGACTTGGCGCGGCGTCTCCTCCTCACAGTGCTGCTGCTCGTCGTCGCGCGAGCGCTGCACGCGATCCCGCTCCCCGGTTTCGACCCGGTGATCGTCACGCCCACCTATCTTGACCTCTGGGAGCCCGGTCTCGGCGGGTTCGGCATGCTGAGGAGCTCCCCCTGGTCTCTGTTCAGCATCGGCGCGCTCGGCGTCACGCCTTATATTTCTGCCTGGATCATCGTCCATCTCGTCGTCGCCTGCGTTCCGTCCGTGCAGGCTCCGAGCAAGCCCGGCCGGATGCGACTCAACGACCATGTTCGCTGCACCGCTCTCGCTATCGCCTTGCTTCAAGGCTATGCCGTCGCCACGGAGATAGACCACCTGCAAACTCTCCGCGGAATCTCGGCGACAGCCGACACAGGCCTGCTGTTCCGTCTGCCCGCCGCCCTCTCCCTGGCGGCAGGCTCGCTGTTCCTGGTCTGGCTGGGCGAGCAGATCACCGAATTCGGTATCGGGTTCGGCGTTCCACTCATCATCGCCTCCGGCTTCGTCACCAAGGTACCGGAGGGTCTGGCGAGCGTGTTCGACTTGTGGTCGCACGCAGCAATTCCGGGTGCGGCGATCGTGGTCCTGCTGGCCGCGGTGAGTGCCGTGATCTTGGCCACCATCGTCATCCAGCGTGTACGATACATCGTCCCGGTCAGGTCACCCTCGGGGCGGGAAGGTTGTGACATTGTCGGCGGCGAGGCGCGTCGCTGGGAGCTGGGCTTCAACCCCGCTGGCATCATCCCGCTGCTGTGCACATCGGCGTTCGTCAGCGGCATCGGCCTGCATGCAAGTCCCCCGGCGCGAAACTGGACGCTCTGGCTCGACGACTGGGCGGCGCATGGCGGCCCGACCTATCTGGCGCTCCACTTCCTTTTCATCATTTTCGCGGCGGTCGTATTCGCGCTGTTGCTCGGGGATTCGACAGCGACGGCGGACGAACTGAAGCGCAGCTGCGTCTTCATCCCGGGGATCCCGCCCGGAGAGGCGACGGCGGACCACCTCCGGCGGGTCTCGACCCGGCTTGCCGCGTTGGGCGGGACGGCGCTCGCGGCCATGGCCCTCGGACCGGAAATCGTCTCGTCCGCCATACGACTGCCGGGTTTCCTGGACGGCACCGGCCTGATGACGGTTGCGATGGTGACCCTCGCGGCGGTCCCCGCAATTCGAGAGTCATGGCGGCGGTGGAATCGCTCTGCCGGCTCGACGATCTGATCGATAGTTACAGGGACAGCACCCCTCAATCGGCCTAACGCACGCCCCAATCGCGCCGCTCGAGGATCTCGCCGGTCGCGTCGTCGATGCGCAGGGTCACGCCGCTGCCGACCGAGCCGGTGCCGATCCGCCACTCGACGCCGCGTTCGGTCCGGACGACCTCGGTGACATGAAGCGGCCTAGTCCCGGTCACGGCCCTGCGCGCGAGTTCGAGGGCCTGCATTTCAGTCAACCGGCAGTCGGGCCGCTCGGGCGCGGCGCGTCGAGCGAAAAGAGTTCGCCAGAATGACATGATCATCACCCGCCGCCTCTGCCGCCGAACCCGTAGCGTCGGCCTGGTCCCACACCGGCCCTTGGGCGACCCACCCTCGATGAAACTGGTCCCTCGAGTGGGGCGGGCGTCCCGCCCGCCTGCCGGCGGCAGCCGGCATGTCTCGCTGCGCGAAATCTGTCGCTGGAAAGACATTTGCCGCCTGCGGCGGCAGGCGGGCGAGACGCCCGCCCCACTTGGTTTCTTGTTGGGGTCATTTCCGTGCCGGCGGTTGCGGCACTGCGGCCTTGAACAAAATCTGGTAGGCGAAACCCATCACCGTGCCCGACGCGATCAAGCCGGCGCCCTCCGGGACGAGACCGCCACCGCGACCATAGCCCCCGGCGCGCATCAGGTAGAGATAGCCATTCTGCACCGGGAATTTCACCCCGACGAAAAATTTGGTAAATCCGTTCGTGCCGACCTGAGCGATCGTCTCGGCCAATGCCTCCTCGATATAGCGGGCGAGCGACGAGTTGGTATAGGAGCCGGCACGATTTTCCGCCCGGAAGCGCCGGAACAGGTTCAATTTGGGCATCAGGAACTGGTGCACCTTTTCGTGCAGCAGCACGACGGCCTGATCGGTGGCCGAGCCTGCGCTCGACATTTCGATATCGCCCCACCAGGAAGTGCTGCCGGATCCGGCCGGCAGGGCGGGGTCCCGCGTGATCGTCGGTTTGTATCTGGCACCGGGGCTCGGCGGTTCGGGGCCGACCGGCTCCCGCCCCGTTTTCGGCCGCCCTTTGAACAGCAGCGCCAGGACCGCCTGGATGCCCAGAATCGCGATCGCCTTGGCCAAATGGTCGGCTGCCCGATCGAGATCCGCATCGCTGCTGGCGTAATAGGTATCGTGGGCGAATTCGTACAACTCGTCGAGCCCGGTGAAGACCGCGAAGCCGATCGAGACGAATCCCACCACGCCGATGATGAGGTCGATCGCCTCGCCATAGCCGAAGAAATGGCCCACCACCCAAGCTGCCAGCACCCCGGCGATGATCTTCAGAGAGGTTGGCGAGATCACCGCTGCGAGCTGCTGGCGGGCCTCCGGGCCGAGCTTGGGCAAGGTCCGTTGGAAGACGGCCCCCAGCCGATCTTCAAAACTCATCGCCGCTACGTTCGCCATTGGAGCCACCCCGATCGCCGTCCGACAGCAATGGATTTATGCCTCTCGACCACGCTGACAACCCCCTGAGTCGAAACGGCCGCGCCTCCGACGTCGATGACCCGGCGTCAATGCCCCGGCACGCGGATCTCTCCGAATTCGGGGACCGGCGCACCGGTGAGCCAAGCTTCGAGCAAGGCATTGACTTCCTCGGGCGCTTCCTGCTGCGCCCAGTGCGAGATCCCTTCCAGCCGGCGGAAGGTCAGATCGCGGATATGGATTTCCGTACCCAGGGCGGTGCGGATGTCGAGGGCGAAGTCGGCGTCGCCCCAGATCATCAGGGTCGGTGTCTCGATGATCGGATACTGGCTGCGCTTCGGCCGGTAGCGGAACAAGGCGCGGTACCAATTGAGCATGGCGGTCAGCCCGCCCGGCCGCAGCGCATTCTGCTCATAGACTGCCATGTCGGCATCGGTGAAATGCTCGAGATGCTTGGTGCCGTTGCGGAACGCATTGCCGATGGCCTTGGCCCCGGCGCGCCCGAGGACGAACTCCGGCAGGCCCGGCAGCTGGAAAAAGAGCATGTACCAGGAGCGCAGAAACTGTCCCGTGCGCCAGAATTCGGCATCGAACCGAGCCGGGTGCGGGACATTCAGGATCACCAGCCGCGAGATCCGATCCGGATGGTCCAAGGCGATCATCCAGGCCAGGATGGCACCCCAGTCATGCCCGATCAGCACGGTCTCGCGCGCGCCCGCCGCCTCGATCAGGGCCAGGACATCGGCGACCAGCGTGGTCGGCTTGTAGGCTTCGACCGCGGGCGGCGAGGTCGTCCCGCCATAGCCCCGCAGATTGGGTGCCCAGACTCGATATCCGAGCTTCGCCAGCAGCGGCATTTGAAACCGCCAGGAGTAGGCGAGCTCCGGAAAACCATGCAGGCACAGCGCCAATCGGTCGCCTTCGCCCAGAGTGGAGATTTCGAACTCGATGCCGTTGGCGGCGAGTTTGACGATCTCGATTCCGTCCCAGCCCATTCTCACCTCTCTGCCGGGACGGATCCTAGCAGAGAGGTCAGTGCAGGCGGAGGAAATTGATCACGGCTTGGCGGTCGGCCGGGTCCTCGAGCCCGGGAAAGGTCATGCGCGTGCCGGGCATGAAGGCCTGCGGATTGGTCAAGTAGGTGTCGAGTACCTCCGGCGTCCAGACCACCCCCGAATGTTTGTTCGCGTCGGAATAGGAGAAGTCCGGGATGCTGCTGGCGGGACGGCCGACGACACCGGCCAAAGTCGGCCCGACTCTGGTCTTGTTCGGCTCGATGGTGTCGCAGACCGAGCAGGAACGGCGAAACACCTGCTCGCCGTCCGGCTCGGCCCGGGCGGTCCAGCCGGCGAGCAGGCAGACGGTTATGAGTGCGATCCTGAAAATCGACATGATCCGATTCTCCTCCGCAGTGCCGTGTTGCGCTGCAGCGCGTTGTCGCTGCACTGCGGAGACATCAAATATTATAGAACCATTCCAAAGTTTCCCGGTCCGCTGGGGGTCACATTTCGTTGAGGATTCATGAAATCATTTGTAGCTGGTCCCCGGGAATAGATCCGGCCGTGGTATCGTCCTCCATAAGCTCGTCATGTCGTTCGGTATGATGCGTCGAGAGAAGGTGTTCGGTGCCGAATGCGCATTGATGATGGTCGCGTGGCGTGATTCATCGTTTCATCCGGGGAGAGCCCGGCACGCCGATAACGGGGGGAGGCGACAGCTTCGGTGCAGACCTGCTGGCTGCGCTGCCGCGCTTGCGGCGCTATGCCATAGCTTTGGTCGGGGATCGTAGTCTGGCCGACGATCTGGTCCAGGACTGCGTCGAGCGGGCGTTGAAAAACCGGGCGGCGCTCAAAGATGATCGCCGGCTGTTCGGTTGGTTGCGGACGATTTTGCACAATCTGTACATGGACGCGTTGCGTGAGCGGCGCTCCCGGGGGACGGCGGTCGAGTTGAACGAGATGGCAAATTCCCTCACCCTCAGCGTGGCACCGAACGACCGGACCGCGGCGCTGGATTTCGCGCGAGCAATGGAGCGGTTGAGCACCGATCACCGGCAGATTTTATTGTTGGTCGGGTTGGAGGGGCTCAGCTACCGCGACATCGCCGCTGAACTTGACATTCCGATTGGTACCGTGATGTCGCGCTTGGCGCGGGCACGAGATCAGTTGCGAATGAGACTGGATCCGTTCGAATCAGCCCTGGTTCGCAATGGCGCAGTCGCTACGATGGCAGAAGAAAAATGAGCATCGAAACCGATGAACCCGACTTGCATGCCTTCCTCGACGGCGAACTCGACGAGCTGAGCGCGCGTCGCTGCGCGGTGGCGATCGCCGCCGACCCGGCGCTGCGCGCGCGGGCCGACGCCTATCGGGCCGATCGCGATCTGCTCCGGCAGATCTACGGACCGCTGATCGAAGAGCCTCTCCCCGGAAAGCTTCGCCGGCTCGTCGCCGGGGCGCCCGCTCGCCGGCGGCCGACATGGCAGTGGGCCGTGGGCGCCGGTTTGCCGGCAGCGGCGGCGATTCTGCTGGGCGTGTGGCTGGGTCCGGGCGCCGAGCCGGGCGACTCTTTGTTGGCCGAGGCGATCGCCGTGCGCGACGGTGCGGTCAGGGCCGAGCGGCAGATGGCGGCGAGCATGCCGCCGGCGGCGCGCGATGCGCTGGTTGCCGAGACCCTGGCGACGGAGGTCAATGTTCCGGATCTGGGCGAGAGCGGCTATAGCCTCGCCGGTTTCGCCATCTACCCGGACCGAGCCCGCGGGCAGGCCGTCCAGGTCAGTTACCGGAACGGGCAGGGGCGGCTGCTGACGCTCTATCTGCACCGGCCGACCGGGGCGGACGGCTACGAGATCCTGCCCGAGCGCGACGGCAAGCGGATTTGTATCGTCCAGACCCAGGATCTGAGTGCTGTCATGATCGGTGAGATGTCGGAGCAGGACATGTTGAAGACGGCGCGCCTAGCCTACCACCCGCTCCGCTTCTGACCGGCCCCGCGCTCAACGCTCGCCGGTGGCCGCCAGCATATCCGAGGTGAATTCGCTGGGGCTGTGCGGGGCGGTCAACTTGAACTGAACCGGTTGGTCGTTGAAGGCAAAGGCGTAAATATAGCCGCCGCCGAGCAGGTCGTAGATGAATTCGCTCCCGAGTACGATTGCCGGAAGATCGGGAACGAGGTACATGGTGCCGTGGCTGAACTTCCACAGCCGACCTTGATCGTCCCAGGCATCGCTATAGACCGCGAACCAGCTATCTTCATCGAGATAGAGCCGGCGATGCGGTGCCGCATGATGCTTGCCGTCAGCCAAGACGCCATCTACGACCCACACGCGATGCAGTTCGTAACGCACTGCATCGGGGTTGGCATGGTAAGGTCCGGTGACTTGCGCCACGGGCAGAGTATAAAGCCGATTGTTGTTGTACGGGACGTACATTTCCTTCTTGCCGATCAGGGTGAAGTCGTACCGGTCCGGGCTCCCGCTATAGACATAATAATCGTCGAAACTCTCGATCCCGGCGCCGTCGGGCGTCGGCGTATCGTAGGAGAGGAGCGGCGATTTGCGGATCCGCCCGTCCTGCGGCTGATACTGCCAGGCTTGCAGACGGTCGCGCGTCATGTTGTTCGGTTGCCACAGCAGATAGCCCCGGCCGGCGAGACCGGCCGGGGCGCTGCTTATCTCGCGCCGCTTGAAATAGTAACTGCCGAAGCTGTCGGGCGTCGCCTTCGGGTAGTAGTAGGGGAAATCGACGATTTCGAGATAGTCGTTGGTCTTTTGCCGGGTCCCGTCGGCCGCCACGAAATAGTTTTCGATGCGGTCTTCGCGGGCCGGCCCCCAGAATGCCAGGAGATGGTTCCAGACGATTTCGGTCCCGTTCTGCGGGATCGGGAAGGGGATGCCGCCGACCGCCCCCTCGACGCCGAAGCGGATGCCTTCCGGGGCGGCGTGGGCACGGGTGGCATTGGCCGCGATATTGTCATAGACCCATTGCGGCAATGCCGCCGTCCGATGGGTGGGATAGACCAGCATGCGGTAATCCGGATATTTTTCGAACAGCGCCTTCTGCCCCTCGGGCAACCTGTCGGCATATTGACGATAGGTCTGGGCGGTGATGACGAGAAGCGGGGTCTCGCCGGCGAAGGGGTCGAGCCGGGGGCTGCCATCGACATAGCCGGCCGGGACCGTCGTGTAGCCGCCGGTCCAGGCCGGAATCGTGCCGTCCTTGTTTCCGGCCCGTTCGGCCCCCACCGGCGTGAGCCGGCCCGCGAGCTGCCCGGCCTCATCGGCCGAAACCGCCGCCGATCCGGGTTTGATCAGAATCGGCGAGACGGCCAGGCTCAAAATTGCAATAACGGCGTAGTGCATCGTCGATTACCTTCGGCCGTGATCGGGCCTTAGTCCCTTGATTTACTATATTTTATCTGGCAAGTTTTTGACCATGACAGCTCAGTGCGTTCAAATTCCCGTGATCTCGGCGCTGGCCCTGGTGACGGCAGCGGCATCGGCGATGCCGATCGAGACCGACAGCGATATTCGGTTGAGTTGGGATAATACCGTCCAGGCGACGGTGGTCGATCAGCCGGGCGTGGAGAGCTACGGTCCGTCCGGTCGGTGTCTGCCGGCAACCGGCGACTATACTGTCGAGGCTCAAATTTTCACCTGTGCTCCCCGCACCGGCTTGGTTTCGACCCGGCTCGAATGGTTGTCGGAGGTGAACCTCAGCTACCAGAATTACGGGCTCAGGGCCAGCAGCTTCGCCTCGTGGGACCCCACCTATCTGTCGTGGAGGAGTGAGACGCCCGGACTGCAAGGTGGCACCGGCGAACGCTCTTATTTTACCGAGAGGGGGAGCGAGCCCGACGGCTATATCGAGCTTTACGACGCCTTCCTCTACGGCACCACCAGCCTCGGGGCCGATCAGCCCTTCTCGTTCCGCCTCGGCCGCCAGGTCGGGCTGTGGGGCGAGAGCCTGTACTTCGTCCAGAACGGTATCGCCGCCGGCCAGGCAGCGGTCGACGCCTACCGCTATTCGACCGACGGCTATTCCCCGGCGAACGAGACCTTCCTGCCGGTCGGGCAGGCGAGCTTCAGTTGGCAGCCGGCAAACGGCTGGGCCGTCATCGGCTATTACCAGTTCGAATGGCGGCGGAACCGGATCAACCCCTATGATCCCTACGACAGCACCACGATGATTTTGGCCGGCGACGATCTGGACTACGCGACCCGACAGATCGTGCTGCCGGTCGGCCCCGGCGGGTTGCCGGTGGATTTTTTACGGACCAGCGACATGACCCCGGGGTCGAGCGACCAATTCGGACTGGGGCTGCGCCGGCAGCAGGGCGATTTCGATTGGGGTTTGTACGCGCTGAGCTACAACGCCAAGGCCCCGGAATTATATTTCCGGCTGCCGTCCCAGATCTTCCAACCGGGCACCTACACCCTCGTCTTCCCGAAGGCGATCGAGACCGGCGGCATCAGCCTCAGCGGGCCACTGGGCGACGCCAGTTTCGGGGCGGAGCTCTCGGCCCGCCTGCGCATGCCGCTCGTCAATGCCGGGATCCTTCTGCCGGCCATGGCGGATTTCCCGGCTGACAACGACGACCGCCCTCGCTATCCCGTCGGCGATACGCTGCAGGCGCAGTTTTCATGGGTCTACCAGACGCCGCCGTTGCCGGGCGTGCCCGGCGGGGCCAGCTGGACCGGGGAAGTGGCGGGCAACGACCTGCTCGCCGCAACCGCCAACGCCGACCAGCTGGTCCCCGGCCGGACCCGGGCGGCGGCGTCGCTGCGGACCGTCTTCGCCCCGGAATTCTATCAGATACTGCCGCGGCTCGATCTGGCTCTGCCGTTCAGGGTCGGCTACAACTTCCTGGGATTGTCCGAAGTCGACCCGATGATGAACCGCGGCACTGCCGATCTCAGCGTCGGTGCTGCGTTGACCCTGGATCAAAGCTGGAAATTCACGCTCGGCGCCACCCATTACCTGGGCGTGACCGAGAACGGCTTTCTGCCGATGCAGCCGCAGGGGGTGAAGCAAGCGCTCGACGAAGGGGATTTCGTCAGCTTCAGCGTCGAAACCAGTTTTTGACGCCGTTCGATCGGGGGCCGCGACGGGCTTCAAACACGTAGAGAGTGACTGAGGGCTTCGGAACGAAGCCGTCACTCTCTACGGACGCATCGGCACGAAGCCCGGCCGATCCGGCACGCGGGCGAGCCAGGCTCGGATCGCTGGAAACTCGGCGAGATCGAAGCCGCCTTCGTCGGCGACATGGGTATAGGCGTAGAGCGCGACATCGGCGATGGTGAAACGTTCGCCGACGAAGTAGGGCTGGTGTGCCAAGTGGCGCTCCATCACCCGCAGTGCGGCGAGACCGCCCGGTCGCTTGGCCGCGAGCTGGGCCGCATAGACCTCCGGCTGCTTCAGGAATTGCAGATAGAATCGGGAGGTCGCGATATTCGGCTCGTGATCATATTGCTCGAAGGACATCCATTGCAGCACCCGGGCCTGGAGCAGCCGATCGGCTGGAAACAGCGGCGTGCCATGCGCCAGATAGGCCGCGATCGCGTTGGACTCGGACAGATGCACCCCGGGCTCGATTTCCAGCAGCGGCATCCGGCCATTGGGATTCTTGGCCAGGAATTCCGGCGTCCGGGTCTCGTGCTTCAGCACATCCAGTGCCACCCAACGATGCGCCAGCCCGAGCAGATGCAGCACCAGATAGACTTTGTAGCAATTGCCGGATTCGAGATCGCCGTAGACCGTGTACACTCGTGTCCTCCGACCTGTTCGACCGATCGCGCCCGGGCGGGTCCGATAGACGATGGCGCAACCGTCCGGCCTCGGCTAGACCTTGGTCTTGCGCCGCAGAACTGCGCGAGGAGCATCGCCATGCCAGCCAAAGCCCGTTCGCGTCCTGCATCCGATGGTGCCGGCGAAGCCGAGGCTACCCGCAAGATCATCAATCTGGCGCTGCAGGGCGGCGGCGCCCATGGCGCCTTCACCTGGGGCGTGCTGGATCGCTTGCTCGAAGACGACCGGATCGAGATCGAAGGAGTGAGCGCCACCTCGGCCGGGGCCATGAATGCGTCTGTGCTGGCCTATGGTCACATGGTCGGCGGATCAGAGGGCGCACGCCGGGCGCTCCAGCAGTTCTGGCACCGGATCAGCGAGTCCGCCAAGAGCGGGCCGTTGCAACCGAGCTGGCTCGACAAGGCGCTCCATAATTACGGGCTGGACTATTCGCCGGCTTTCCTCGTCCTCGACATGATGTCCAGGATCTTCAGCCCCTATGAACTCAACCCGCTGAACCTCAATCCGCTGAAGGACGTGCTCGAAGCCGTGGTCGATTTCAAGCGGCTGCGCGAGGAACCGGCGCCGATCAAGCTCTACCTCTCGGCCACCAACGTCCGCACCGGCAAGGTCAAGGTCTTCGACAAGCACGAACTCTGCGCCGAGGCGGTACTGGCCTCGGCCTGTCTGCCCTTCATGTTCCAGGCTGTCGAACTGGACGGCGAACATTATTGGGACGGCGGCTACATGGGAAATCCGGCGATCTTCCCGGTGATCTACAATTGCGTCAGCCGTGATGTCGTGATCGTCCACATCAATCCCCTGGAACGCCCCGAGCTGCCCCGGACGGCCAAGGAGATCATGAACCGGATCAACGAGATCAGCTTCAATTCCTCGCTCATGCGCGAAATGCGGGTGATCAGCTTCGTCAGCGGCCTGATCGAATCCGGCCAGATCGACGGCAGCAAGATGAAGCACATGCTGATCCATTCGATCTCGGCCGACGAAGTCATGATCGGGCTCGGGGTCAATTCCAAGCTCAATGCCGATTGGGAGTTCCTGCAGCATTTGAAGGAGACCGGCCGCTATCACGCCGACGCGTGGCTGGCGGCGAACTACCGGCATCTGGGGGTCGAGTCCTCGGTCGATATCCGCAAGAAGTATCTCTGACCCGAGCTGCGGGCCGGTCTGAAGCTCTGTTCCGATGTCACCGGCAAACCGACCATCGCCCGGCTGGTCGGGTATCGCCTGACCGCGATCACGGTCTAAGGCGCCTGGACCGGGCCGGGCCGGCTGCGCCTGGTCCCTCGGGTCGATGTCCCGGTCGCCGATCGGCCGGTCCGGCGCGTTCTCGGCAACCGCCGCCACCTCGCCGATCCGACCCGCGCCTATGCCTCGTCCTCCATGATCATTCCCGTCGACGCTCCGCCCGCCGGCACCCGGAGTGACTGATCGTAATCCAGCTTGATCAATTTTTAGTTGGTTCGTAAGGACTCGCGCCCGATCCTGGTGATGGCGTCGGCGAGCAGGTGATCGGCGAACCGGCGAGAGCGCCGGATCCGAGGATTCCCGTGGAATTTTCTTATCTTCCGGGCCGCGCGGCCGCCGACGGGACGTGCCGATCAGCGTCGAGCGGGGTTCAAAATGCCATTCAGAGACAAGCTTGCGGCCTGTTCCCGGACCGCCGAGATGCCTATCGACGCTAAACCTGAGGTATAGAGAATCGTCGCTTCGAGGCGGCACTCCGGCCGCGATCGAACCGCCGGTCTCCCATGGAAAGGCACGCACATGCGCAGGACTCCCTACATATTGGTATTGGGGATGGCGATCCTCTTGGGGGGCTCCGCCCTCTTGTGGCAGCTGTCGGGCGGAGCGCTGGGATCCCGCGTCGCCCTGGCCTCGCCCGACGGCGGCGTCACGGCGGACGCGATCGTCTTCGGTCAAACGGCGGCGCTCGGCGGGCCGGCTGCAGCCCTCGGCCTGGGCATGAAGGAAGGGCTCGATGCGGCCTTCGAGGAGGCCAACAAGGCAGGCGGCGTCAAGGGCCACCGGCTCAGTCTGATCTCGCTCGATGACGGCTACGAGCCGGCGCGAGCCGCCGCCGCGGCCAAGACGCTGATCGGCGAGGACCATGTCTTCGCCCTGGTCGGGTCGGTCGGCACACCCACGTCGATTGCCGTCCAGCCGATCGCGAGCGAGGCCGGGGTGCCGTTCGTCGGCGCCTTCACCGGCGCCGAGTTCCTGCGCGAGCCCTATAATCCGGGCGTGATCAACCTCCGGGCCTCTTATTTCGAGGAGACGGCGGCGATGGTCTATCACTTGACCAAGGATCTCGCGATCAGCCGCATCGCCATTTTCTACCAGGATGATTCGTTCGGCCAAGCCGGCCTCGCCGGCGTCACGCGGGCGCTCGAGGGCCACCAGATGACGCTCGTCGCCGAAGGCAAGTACGAGCGCAACACGGTTGCAGTCGAACCGGCCCTCGCCGCCATCCGCAAGGCCGATCCGGAGGCGGTCATCATGATCGGGGCCTACCAGCCTTGCGCGGAGTTCATCAAGCTCGCCCGGGCGGCAAATTTCTCCCCGGTTTTCGTCAATATCTCGTTCGTCGGCAGCGACGCGCTGGCCCAGGCCCTCGGCCCGGCCGGGGCCGGAGTCGTCGTCACCCAAGTGGTGCCGTTCCCCAAGAATACGAAAATTCCCGTGGTCGAGCAGTATCAGTCGGCGCTGGAGCGCTCGAGCCCGGAGGCCTTCCCCGGTTTCGTCTCGCTCGAAGGCTATCTGGTCGGCCGCCTGCTCATCGCCGCCATCGGCAAGATTCCAGGCGACATCACCCGCACTGCCCTGGTCGATGCGATCAAGAGTACCGGCACCTTCGACCTCGGCGGCTTCAGGCTCCGCTATGGCCCGGACAATAATCGCGGCTCGGACGACGTGTTCCTGACCCAGATCCAGCCGAACGGCAGTTTCCAGCCGGTCGAGCGGCTGTCCCGAGCCGGTGGCTGAGACCCGGCCCGGGGCGAGTTCATGCCGGGCTCCCCGCGTCTAGGAGAGTCCGGCGACCTCGCGCTCGCGCCCGAGATTGGCCATGAAGCGGATCAGATTCGGATTCTTCAGCGCCATCGCCCGGTGACGCGCCCGGACCGCCCGGATCAGCGCGCCGCCACGACCGAGCATGGCGTCGCCGATCTCGATCATGCGCAGATTGGGCCAGGCCTTGTCGCGATTGCGCGCGACTTCGGCCATGATCGCTTCGGCGTCGAGCCCGGGTGCGGCCTGGGCCAGGAGCAGGGTGGTGGCCGCGGTCGAGCGCGAGACGCCGGCATGGCAATGGACCAGCAGCCGCTTGGCACCGGGCTCGTCCGCCATCTCGCGGCCGAAGCGCAGCAGGGCCTCGACATGATGCGGCTGCGGCGGTTCCTCGCCGGGCCGCTCGTCGATCGCGTCGTGGAAACGCAGCTCCAACCGCGCATGTTCGCCGAACGCGCCGAACGCCTCGAGGTCGGGATGGCCGGGATCGAGGATCGAGAGCACATGCGTGATGCCGGCGGCGCTGTGGCCGGGCAATTCCTCGATGCCGCAAATGGTGAAGAGAAACGGCATCGGCTCCGGGCTGGTCATGATCGAGCATACTCGCAGGAGGCGGCAGAGGGACGGGGGCGTCGGCCGGAACCATCCGGCTGCCGGGCGGGATCTTGCCGACGAACCGGGCGAACCGCAACGCCCGGAAGCGAGGGGCGAGGTTGCGCGGGAGCCTGGCAGCCCCTCGTAACTCACTCCAGGACCGCGGGATGCGCCGCGACCGCAGCCTGTTTCGGCTGCCGAAACAACAAGGTCAGCGGAATGACGGCGAGCGCGATCAGCATCATGAGCTTGAAGTCATCGACATAGGCGATGATCGCAGCCTGCTGGGTGATCGCCCCGTCGAGCGCGGCCCGTCCGCCCAGGGTCAGCGGGTTCCACAGCGTCCCCGCGGCCCCGCTCTGGAACAGCCGGTTGAACGGCGTCACATAATGGGCGATTTCGGCGTGGTTGCGCTGGATGTCGTCCTCGAGCAGCGTCATCACCACGGAAATGCCGATCGAGCTGCCGATATTGCGGCAGAGCGCGTAGATCCCGGTGCCTTCGGTGCGCAGCTCCGCCGTGAGCGTGGAAAAGGTCAGAGTCGTGAGCGGGACGAAGACGAAACCCAGCCCCAGCCCCTGCTCGAAACCAGTGACGATGATCGTGGCCTGGGAGATGTCGGGGGTGAAGCCGGTCATCTGCCACAAGGCGTGGGCGGTGATGACCAGGCCGGAGAAGATGACGATTCTGGTATCGATTCTGCCGCTCGCCCGTCCCGCCAGGAGCATGGCGAGCATGGTACCGCCGCCGCGCGGCGCCAGGACCATCCCGGCATCGAGCACCGGGTAGCCCATCATGGTCTGCAGATAGGGCGTCAGCAGCGCCAGCGTCGCCAGCAGGATGATGCCGACCGCGAAGATGAAGGTGATGCCGATGACGAAATTGCGATCCTTGAACAGGCGGAGCGAGACGAACGGCCGTTCGCCGGTCAGCAGCTGGACCAGAAACAGATAGAATCCGAGGGCGGCGATGACGGCTTCGACGATGATCTCGGTCGAGCCGAACCAGTCCAGCTGCTCGCCCCGATCGAGCAGCAGTTGCAAGGCGCCGATGCCGATGCTGAGCATCCCGAAGCCGAACCAGTCGAACCGTCCGGCCTGGCCCCGGCGAGTCTCCGGCAGGAAGGTCGCGATCCCGAAGAAGGTCAGGATGCCGATCGGGATGTTCATGTAGAAGACCCAGCGCCAGTCGTAATTCTGGGTCAGCCAGCCGCCCAGCGTCGGGCCCAGGATCGGCCCGACCATGACGCCCACGCCCCAGATCGCCATCGCCTGGCCCTGCTTTTCGCGCGGATTGATGTCGAGCAGGACGGCTTGCGAGAGCGGCACCAGCGAGGCGCCGAACACGCCTTGAAACAGCCGGAACAGCACCATCTGTTCGAGCGACTGGGCGAGGCCGCAGAGGGCCGAGGCGAGGGTGAACCCGGCCACGGCAGAGAGAAACAGCCGCGTCCGCCCGAAACGCTGGGCGAGCCACCCGGTCGGCGGCGTCATGATCGCGGCCGCGACGATATAGGAGGTCAGGACCCAATTGATCTGATCCTGGCTCGCCGACAGCGTCCCTTGCATATAGGGCAGCGCGACATTGGCGATCGTGGTGTCGAGCACCTGCATGATCGCCGCCAGCATCACGCAGGCGGTGATCGCCGGACGGTTGATCGCTGCCGCCATCGCCGGGGCTAGTCCCGCACCAGGCCCAAGCCGGCCAGGAGCGAATGGAAGGTCCGGCGATGGCCGGTATCGATCTCGATCACGGTACTCATCCCGGCCCGCAGCAGGGGCTTGGCCGGATCGGGATCGACCGAGACGCGCAGTGGGATCCGCTGATCGACCTTGACCCAGTTGCCCGAGGTGTTCTGGGCCGGGAGCAGCGAGAATTCGGCGCCGCTGGCGGGCGAGATGCTGGCGACGGTGCCGGTCCATTCGCTGCCGGGGAAGGCATCGACCGTGATCGTGACCTTCTGCCCCGGCTGGATATATGTGAGCTGCGTCTCCTTGGGATTGGCCTCGATCCAGGGTTGGTCGGAGGCCACGATGCTGAGGCTCGGGGTCGCCGCGCGCAGATACATGCCCGGCTGTAGATTGGGCACCTGGGTGACGATGCCGGCGCGCGGCGCCTTGACCACGGTGCGCTCGAGATCGCGTGCCGCCTGGTCGAGTAGCGCCTGGGCGGCCTGGACACGGGGATGCTGTGCCGTCGGCAGATCGGCGTCGCCGCCGAGATTGGCGACGATGCCCGCCTCCTGCTGCAGGATGGTCTGGATCTGCTGGGTGGCCGCGTCGCGCGTCTGCTGGGCCTGATCCATCTGGTTGACCGGAATCACATGCTGGTCGAAGAGCTCGTTCCGCCGCTTCCAGTCGCGCTGGGCGAAATCGAGATTGATCTGGGCCAGGCGCTGCTCCTGCTGCTTTTCGCGCCAATCCGCCTTCATCGCCTCGACTTGGGTCCGGGCGAGGGCCAATTGCGCCCGGGCATTGTCGAGGGCGAAGCGGAACGGCGCGTCGTCGAGGCGGAACAGCACCTGGCCGGCATCGATATGCTGATTGTCGGTCACCTCGACGCTGGCCACGATCCCGGACACATCGGTGGAGACCGCCAGCATGTCGGCACGGACATAGGCATTGTCGGTGCCGACGTAGCGGCCGCCGCTCAGATAAAAATAGAGGCCGCCGGCCAGGACCAGCACCGGCCCCAGAATCAGCAGCGGCAGGCGCAGCATCTGGCTGCGACGATGGCGCGACTGTTCCGGGGTGAGGGTGACGGCGCGCCGCACCGGCGCGGGCGAGCTGCCATCAGCCATTGGTATTCTCCTCCGGCTCGGCCGCGGCCGAGACTGCGCCGACCTTCGCCGTCAGATTGCTCTTCATGGTTTCCAGCGAGGCGACCAGCAGCTCCCGCTCCGCCACCGACAGCCCGGCCAAGGCCTCGTCGTAAACGTCGCGGGCGAGGCCGCCGACCCGATCCAGCAGCGGCCGGGCGCGGGGCGTCAGATAGAGCGAGCGGGCACGCCGGTCCTGAGGATCGGCCCGGCGCTCGACCAATCCCGCGGTCTGGAGACGATCGAGCAGCCGAACCAGCGTGATCGGCTCCAGTTCCAGAAGCTGCGCCAGCGTCACCTGATTGATCCCTTCCTGGCGCGACAAGCGGCCGAGGACCGCGGCTTGGCTGCGGGTCAGCCCGAGCTTCTCGGCCCGCGCATGCTGCTCGAAGCGCTTGCGCAGCAGCCTCGCCACATCATGGAGGAGGAAGCCCATGGAACCTTCCCAGGCTTCGATCGGTTTATCTTCCAGGACCGCTTTCAATGCACTCATCTCAAGCCACCACATCACAAGCTAGCGTATTATTGGTTCGCACCGCCCCAGCGGCAAGGCCGCGCACGCGACACGGGTATGCGTGCAGCGCCGGTCACTGTATCCGGGGGACGTGGCCAGCCTGAGGGAGCAATATTCCCCGGCTGATCGCGAGCGACCGGTTCGGCCATGGACGAGTTCGTCTGATGCTATCTTGTCCGTTCATCCGTTTTGTTGACGTAACCGTGAGCTGCCGTCATGATCACTTCCGAACCTCAGGGTCCCACGGGAATTTGAAGCCCAGCTTGCACCACGACACCAAACGCCAAAGCCCCACGGGGGGTGACCTCCCTGGGCCCGTCCGCATCATCTGGAGCCCAACTCATGTTTCAAGGTCTCAGCCTCTGTCGTCGCTGATCTGCTGCCGGTTTCGGCCGGCCCGAACCTTGCAGGCGATCACTTGTCCGCGCCGTGCCGAGTGCCGCGCGCGGGCCGACCGGAGAGTCCCCCATGGCTGATGCATTCGTAATTCAGAGCGCCGATCTGACTGCGGGTATTGTCGTCGTCGAACGGAGCGGCGTGCGTTTCTATGCCTCGGACCGTGACTTTCATGACCTCGACGGCAAAATCTTCAAGAATATCCGCGCGGCGCGACAAGCCGTCGAACGCCTGCAGCGCACGCCGGCCCGGCCCGCTCGACCGGAGTTGGGGCAGGGGCACGCGGCCTGAGCCGAGAGTCCGGCCAAGGGGATCGGGGCCCCGGGTCCGTGGGCGGATGGATCGCGCCGAAGCGGCAGGGAGCGCCCGCGTCCGGGTCGGGTTCGCGACGGTTGCACCCTCAGTGCCGGTCGCTGGTCATCAGGATGATCCGATTCGGTTTTTCTACGGCGACGCCATTCTCGACGATCGGTTTGACGACGCGGCGACGAATGGCTGCCACCACCTTGGCGACGGGGACGTCGGGATCAGAGACGGCAACGACCTCCACGTCCTTGGTCTCACCTGCGGTCCCGATCGTATACCGAATCTTGGCCCATTGTCCCGGCCGGAGCAGCGATCTCGAATCGTAGATCCGGAAACGAATCATTAAATCTGCGGTACGGCCGAGACGGCCGGTCGGATCCTGGTCGGGCGCCTCGTACCGCGCGGCCCACGCAAACTTGAGACAAGCTTGGCGGAATACATACATGGGCAGGGTGGCAATCAGTTCAGCCTTCTCGACCGTCCCGTCTCCGGCGATCGTGTTGATCACATGGCAATATCCTTCCTGGCCATTACGTAGAGCAGTCTCCGGATAGCTCAGCTTCGAGTTGTCCAGCCTCTCGGGCTTGATCGTCGCCCTCGCCAATCGGAACTCGATGGTCGTGCTGAGCCCGGTCACGCCCGTGGGAGCGCCATCGACGAGCGGCGGATCGAACCGGGTGTTCTCGACTTCACTGATGGCGTTCGCATCGAAGACCTCGGGGATCGTGCTCCGCAGGACATGGGCATTCTCGACCAGCCCGTTCTCGTCGATATCGAAGCCGACCGTGACATCGCCCTCCCGACCCGCGAGATAGGCCTCGCGGGTGTAGTCGGATCGGTCGTTTTTCAGGGTGACGGTCTTCGCCGGATCGGGCGGCGGCGGGACGAACTCGAGGTTGACGGCGTTGTTCGGCTGCAGGACGGGCTTGCCGTCGACGCGCCGGGGCTGATAGCGCCAAGTCGCGATTGCGGCGAGGACGGAGGCGTCGAACACTCCGGGGGGCACGCTCTCCAGGATCACCGGACCGCGCACATGGCCCTCGGCGTCGATGTCGAACTGGATCTTGACGTGCCCGGAGACCTCGTCCGCCGTGTCGGGATATATGGGCGGCGGCCGGTCGATCGGCACCGCAGGGTCCACCGTCGACCCGAGGCTCGCCATCGGGGCGGCCAAGGCCAGAGCGAAGACGAGGACGATCAGCCGCAACATGCTCGAACCCTGGAACGCTGGAGTTGAATACCAACTTAACCGGAATGGCCTTCGCGCGCAATGTCGCGGTCGCGGGACGAACATGATCTTCCTCTGGCGCCCGCCATCTTGTGGATGGGACGCCGGAGATGATGTCGCGGCCCGGCCCCGGGGCTGCGGTCAGCGGCGGGTGGAATAAAATACCTATTGACAAAGAGGGAAAAACATCTCATTGTCCGGCCGTCATCACCGTGGGTGACCAGTCCGTGCCAGAACCGGGCACGCCGCAGCCGCGGTACCATCGACCGAGGAGTGAGCAAATTCCGACCGACGCGCCCAATCCCGACAATCGCGACCAGGCCGCGACCGATCCGGTCGGCGATCGCCCGGCCGAAGGATCGGGCGGACCGGGGCGGAACCGGACCGAGTGGCAGTTGCGGCTTCTCGACGAAGTGGCCGAGATGACGATGGTTCTGACGCGCGGGACCTATGCCGAGGCGCTCCGCGAACAGGCCCAACGGGAACAGGCGGTGCTGGAACCCGCAGCCGAGGACCCGGAGCCCAGCGTCCGGAAAGATCCCGCTGCCGAGCCCGTTCGCCCGAAACCGGTGCGCACCGAACCGGCCGAGCCGAGGATGCCCCGGTTCAGGGGTCCGTCTTCCACCCGCGATCCGCGGGCGATCTTCACGATGCTCTCGGCCGAACTTCGCCAGATCATCGCCCTCCAAGTCTGGATCGCCGGCGGCGGCAAGCCGCAAAGCAAGGCCAAGGCCGAGGCCAAGACCTATGCGCCGGGCAAGAGCCCGGCCGAGATCGAGCGCAAGCGCCTGATCCGGCGCCTCCTCGACGAGTGCCTGGTCTTCACCATGGCCAAGCTCTACAACGACATGGACGGGCTCGAACTCGACTATGTCCGCAGCATCATCGACGAGCGGGTCGAAGCCAAGGAGATCCTCGGCGATCTGATGACCAAGCCGATCAGCGTCATGGTCGACAAGCTCGCCCGGGAAATCGACATGCCGGCGGATTGGCGGCT
>Ga0209274_10000401_pt1 | contig 27650 bp, 20 predicted proteins | sample HubBroMetageREF1_FD_188343 | JGI IMG/M metagenome (GOLD analysis project Ga0209274, IMG submission 188343) | Reference soil microbial communities from the Hubbard Brook experimental Forest, New Hampshire, USA - Hubbard Brook CCASE Soil... | ecosystem: Environmental > Terrestrial > Soil >...
CTTCGAGAGGCCGCGCACCCCGAGAACGGCTCGGTTCCTCGGCTACAACGTGCTGCCCGGCCCGAGGGGGACCGAGGCGGTTCACCCGAGCGACCTCCGGATCGAGGACCCCGAAACCGGCGGGCTGGTCCTCCGCGTCGTGGCCGCGGGCTCCGTGGGTCGGGAGAGTCTCGTCGTGATGCAAACGGAACGTGGGGAGCGGGTGGAGGCACGATTTCCCGGGCCGGCATCTCATCTGACCCCCGGACAGGCGGTCGGGGTGCGGTGGGACCGGTCGTCGCCGCTCGTGCCGGACGAGGTCCCCTAGTACCTGCGACGCGGTCCCCCTCGGCCCGCGGCCGCCGGCATCGGGAGAATCCGAACCGGCTGCCAGAGCGAACTTTCGATCTCCGGGGGCAGCCGGAAGGGAGACACCGGTCGGCGGTCGTCGCGTCCGGGCCGGTCGGGCAAAGGGTAAAGCCCGTCCGTCGCTCGATCGGACGGCGGGGCGGGTGCCGAGAGCGGCCCCTGCGCTGAGAGTCTCGAAATGAGCACGGAAGGGCGGCGTCCGGCGATAGGGGAACTCGGCTCCGATCTGGCCTCGAGGGCCTCGTCCATTTCGATCTCCTCCGACGTACCCTGCACGGCATCGCCCTGCGATTCATCGCGAGCCGATTCCCAGGAGTGATTCTCACCGATGGGAAACGGGCAAGAGGATACGCCGCCCGTCAACGACTCTCCGGATGGAAACGGGGGGGTCCGTACGACGGTGCCGCCGGGGGCGGCCGTCAGCTCGTCCCCCGACCGTAAGGAACGCATCCTTGAAGCACTGGGCGACCGATGGTCGCGGGAGATCCTCTTGATGCTCAATGAATCGCCCCGTTCGGCCCAGGAGATCCAGTCGACGAACCGGATCCCCCAAAGCACCCTATACCGCAAGCTGCACGAGCTGGGCGAGATCGGTCTCGTGGGCGTCCAGCGCAGCGTGATCTCGTCCGACGGCAAACGCGTCGAACTCTACCGGAGCCTGCTCGACGAACTGAAGGTGGAGATGCGCGGCGCGCGGCTCCGCATCGATGTCCGGTTCCGGGACCTCGCTTCCGAACGACTGAAGGAGATGTGGCGGGATGTTCGCAAGGAGGCGGGTCGCCCATGATCTATCCGTCGGAACTGATGGCGTACGTGCTCTGGGCCGTCATCATCGGCCTCGGCGTCGCGGTCTCGATCGTCGCGCTGCGGGCCTCTCGTCCGAACCATTCGCGGAGCCTGCTGCTGCTCGGGATCGGCTTCCTGCTCATCTCCGTCGTGGCCGGCGCCCTCTGGGTCGGGGTCTACTACTTCGCCGGCAACCCCGTCATGGCGGACGTCGGAGCGTGCGGGGCGATGGCCGCGGGATTCGCTGCCGTCCTCGCGAGCGTGATGGTCCGGACGGGCTGACGAGCGCCCCGGTTCGACCGCCGGCCCTTCCCAAAGAGCCCAAGAACCCACGGTTTCTACGATGGGTATGAATTCGAACGACCCGCTCGCAGTCGCGGAGTCGACCCGCCTGGGAAACGAGACCGCCCTCGTCTTTCACCCGGACCGCGTCAAGGGAGTGGACCCCGCGCGGTACGCTCGGCGTCCGCGAACGATCCGGGTCCTGCTCGAGAACATCGTGCGTCACTACGACCCCGCCCGGGCGGACCTCCCCTCGATCGTCGCCCTCGCGAACGGCGCCGACCTTTCGGACGAGACGGAGTTCCCCTACTACCCGGAACGGATCCTGCTCCAGGACTTCACGGGCATCCCGGTCATCGTGGACCTCTCGGTCCTGCGCAGCGCCGCCGTCGCCCGCGGGATCCCCAGCGACCGGGTGAACCCGGTCGTGCCGGTCGACCTGATCGTCGACCACTCGGTGCAGGTCGACAGCTTCGGTTCGGCGCGCTCGCTCTCGGTCAACCTCGACCGGGAGTACGAGCGCAACCACGAACGGTACCGGTTCCTCCGCTGGGCCAAGGAGGCGTACAGCAACGTCCGGATCGCGCCCCCCGGGAACGGGATCTGCCATCAGGTGAACCTGGAATACCTCGCGACCGTGGTGGAGCGGCGCGATATCGTCGGTCAGTCGGTCACCTTCCCCGACACGTTGATCGGGACCGACTCGCACACGACCATGGTCAACGGCGTCTCGGTCCTCGGATGGGGGGTCGGCGGCATCGAGGCGGAGGCCGTGATGCTGGGCGAGCCGTACTTCCTCCCCCGGCCGTTCGTGGTCGGGGTCGAGCTCACGGGATCGCTCCCGACCGGTGCGACGGCCACCGACCTCGTCCTCACCGTCACGCGCAAGCTCCGCGAGAAGGGCGTCGTCGACCGGTTCGTCGAGTTCTTTGGCCCGGGCGTGACGGCGCTGCCGGTGCCCGATCGTGCGACCGTCTCGAACATGTGCCCCGAATACGGCGCCACGGCGGCGATGTTCCCGATCGACGAGTCGACCGTGGCGTACCTCGCCGGCACGGGGCGCGACCCGAGCCTGGTCGCCCGCGTGGAGGCGTACGCCCGAGCCGTGGGACTGTGGGGGTCGCCGGCCCCCGGTTCGATCGACTACGACGACGTCGTCGCGATCGACCTCGGCGCGGTCGTGCCCTCGGTGGCCGGGCCCCGGAACCCCGAGGAGAGCGTGCCGCTCGGCGACGCACCGCTCTCGTTCCAGCGCGCGTTGGACGCCTACCGAAAGGACCGGCCAGCGCGCCCCCGTAGTACGGTCGCCCCCGTTCCGACGCCGGCGGTCACCGACGGGTCGGTCGTAATCGCAGCGATCACGAGCTGCACGAACACTTCGAACCCGTCGGTCATGGTGGGCGCGGGGTTGATCGCTCAACGGGCGCTCGCCCTGGGTCTCCACGTCCCTCCGTACGTCAAGACGTCGCTGGCCCCGGGCTCGAAAGTCGTCACCGCGTATCTCGATCGGGCCGGCCTGCTGGAACCGCTGGCCCAGCTGGGGTTCGCGGTCGTCGGTTTTGGATGCACGACGTGCATCGGAAACTCCGGTCCCCTCATCCCGGCCGTGTCCCGGCAGGTGCGGGACGATGACCTCTACGTGGCGGCCGTGCTCAGCGGGAACCGAAACTTCGACGCGCGCATCAACATCGACACGCGCGCCGCCTACCTGGCGTCCCCGATGCTCGTGGTCGCCTACGCGCTCGCCGGGCGCATGGACCTCGACCTCTCGCGACAGCCGCTGGGCCAACGGCCGGACGGGACCCCGATCTTCCTGAAGGACCTCTGGCCGTCGCCCGAGGAGGTACGCACGATCGTCGAGAAGAGTCTCGACTCGTCGATGTTCCGGGAAAAGTACCGGGACATCGAGGTCGGGGATGCCCACTGGGAGGCCCTCGACGTCCCCCGGAGCCGGGAGTACCCGTGGAGCGCGGACTCGACGTACCTCGCCGAGGCTCCGTACCTCAAGCTCCCTCCCCCCTGGCTTCCGCACTCCGGCGTGCTCGTGAACGGCGCCCGGGCGCTGGTCGTCCTCGGGGACCGCGTATCGACGGACCACATCTCACCGGCCGGCGAGATCACGGAGAGCTCGCCCGCGGGCCAGTGGCTCGTCGCCCACGGGGTGCCCGTGGCGGAGTTCAACACCTACGGCACGCGTCGGGGACATCACGAGGTGATGATCCGCGGCACGTTCGCGAACGTGCGGCTCCGGAACGAGCTCGCGGCGCCGAAGGAGGGCGGCTACACCGCGCACCTGCCCGACGGGGAGGTGACGACCGTCTACGAGGCCGCCCAGCGATACCTGGGCGAAGGGACCCCCTTGATCGTACTCGCCGGGAAGAGCTATGGACAGGGAAGTTCGCGCGACTGGGCCGCCAAGGGTCCGCGTCTGCTCGGGGTCGGCGCCGTCATTGCGGAGAGCTTCGAACGGATCCACCGCACCAATCTGATCGAGATGGGCGTGCTGCCGCTGACGTTCGATCCGGGGTCCGGCTGGAAGGCGGCGGGGCTGACGGGCCGGGAGGTGTTCGACCTCCGGCTCCCGGACGGTCAGTTGGTCCCTCGGTGCCGGGTCGATCTCGTCGCCACCCGAGCCGACGGGACGAACGTGACGGTGCGGACCCGATGCGAGCTGCACTCGCTCACGGAGCTCGAGTACTATCGGGGCGGCGGAGTGCTTCCGTACGTGATGGAGCACCGCTTCGCGAAGTAGCGAGCGATCGGGTCAGGCCAACGCGGGCGTGGGGTCCGCCGCGCTCCGGCTCGGACCCCACGTGGCGAGGGCCTCCACCCGGTGATAGCTCACCGTCCGGTCGCCGACGCGCTCCCGCGCGACCTCGATGGCGTGCTGCAGCGCTTCCGGCGGGATCGTGAGGAGGTTCCGGTGGCCGCGCTTGGAGAGTCGGTCGATGCGCGACCGGAGGGACTCGGTCACGTCGGACTCGCTGACGACCTCCAGCGAATCCGGCGGAAGTCGAGCCAGGAAATCTCGTTCCTTGGCCCACGGACTCGCGCGGGGCGCCATCGGGTACCCCTGTTCGGCGAGGATCTCCCGTACGAGATGACGCGGTTCGTCCTCCGTTCGGTTCGAGACGGCGGCCTCCTCTCCGCGGGGGTGTACGAGCGCGAAGGCGCCGCGCCGACTCACCCGGGCGGCCTCCCGGACGGCGGCGGCCGGGTCGTCCAGCACGTGGAGTACGTGGACGAACAATGCCGCGTCGAAGGAGTCGTCCGCGAACGGCAGATGATAGCCGCTGCCCCGAAGGAGACGCGGAAGACCCTTCGCGCGGGCTTTCGCGAGCATCCCCTTCGACGCATCGAGACCCGTGACCGCCATCCCTCGGTCCAACAAGGGCTTCGCGATCCGCCCGGTCCCGACGCCGACCTCCAGGACGGAGGAGACGCCCGCCGACCGTAGGGCCGCTGTGAGCCCGTCGATCGTGGCGGCATCGAGGGGGTCGCGGGTCTCGTCGTACACGAGCGAGATCTGGTCGAATTGGGCGGCGACTTCGCGCGTCGGCATCGGCCAACCCCAGACGGCCGGACTACATTTCGTGGGGGGTTATTACCGGAGGGCGGTCGACGCGCTCCGCACCCGGCGGATCACGAGAAGTTCGCGACGATCGTATCGTTGTACCGGAGCAGCAGGGTCGTCGAGGACTGGCCGGTGTTCGCGATCTGCGCCCCGCCCCCCGACTGCGACCACCCCGTGAACGTGCAGCCCGAGGAGGAAGCTCCCACCGATAGACTGTAGGTCTGGTTCGCGGCGAGATGGGTGCGGACGCTCCCGCTGGCCTGTGAGGAGCCGTTGAAGTCGATGGGTCCACAGCTGGACGGCGAGGCCCGGAAGAACAGCGTCGCGACCGTCGGGTCCGTAAGGTACACCGGGAGGCTGTAGAGGATCTGTTTGTAGGAATCGTGGATATGGACGAGCCAAGGTCCGGCGGCCATGGAGCCGCGACCGCCCTGGAGCAAGATCGACACGTTGTAGGTCGTGACGCCGACCGAGGCGTTATCCCATAGCTTCGAGATGCTGATCCCGGTGAACGGATTCTCCACCTCGACCCAATAGCTCGCGCCGGAGACCATGCCGGTCAGTTCGGCCGTGAAGCGGGAGCCCACGGTCGTGTACTCCGGTGTCTGCCGAACGATCGTGACGAGTGCCGCCGGAATCACAGAGGATTCCTGGCCCCCGCCGTTACCGAACCGGCTCCACCCGCTGGAGAACGTAGTGTCGTTCGCCTTCACCCAGATCGAGTAGTCCCAACGAATCGCCAACTGCAGAGTGCCGTACGTCGCGTTGGCCATGATCGCGAGCTTGAGCGTCGTCAGGAACGGCTGGACGTTCGGGTTGAGCGTGAAGTTGCCGGTCATGACCTCGGAGACCTTCGTGGTCGACCCGTTGCTGAACCCGGCGTGGGAGAGGGTCGCTTCCCGGTCGAGGACGGGGATGAAGACCAGCCCGCCGCCGGGCTGGGTGAATACTCCGTCTACAGTCGGAAACCGAAGGGTCATTCCCGAGAAGGACGAGTTGTACGTCACGGCCTCGTACTCGTACGTCACGTTGACCCGGTCGCCCTGAACGAGATTCAAGACCGGTCCCGAGAGCGGAATGTGAAGAGCCCCCGAAGGGGTGAACGGCTTCCCGAACGTCTGCAGTCCGGCGTCGCTCGGGGGGAGGGCGGAGTGCGAGGGGCTCAACGGAAGGTTGAACATCACCACCGCGGCGAGAACCACGACCGCGAGAACCGCCCAGAGGCGGAGACCCTGTGGCCGCATGGATACGCACCTATACATCCACCTGCCCAGAATCGGAGGCTACTTAAATCCTCCAGGAATCAATGGTTACGAGGGGTCCCGACCGGCTCGATCTACCGCCGAGAACCATGGCCACGGCCGCGTCGCGGACCGGCCAGATATGGCTCGCGAAGGGGCCCATTCGGGCCCAGTCCGCCGCGAGGGAAGGCTGATTAGACCCTAGCCGCTCGCGCCCGTTCGCTCCGGCGCTCGAAACGGTAGGGTTCGACATGCAGTCTCCGAGGTCTCTATGGGGCGGTCCGCTAGCGAGAGCCCTCTTCGCGATCGCCGTCGTCGCGCTCATCGCAGGGGCGGGCGCGCTCTCGGGCGCTCTCGCGGCCTCCCACGCCGGGGGCGCGCCGGGGACTACATCGCTCCGAGGGAACCCCTCACGAGCCCCTTCCTATCCGGCGCTGGTCGGGCCTCCGTATGTGGCCAATACGCTCGTGCTCGCCAGCGACCGGCTGGTTCCCGGAAACTACCTGGCGAACAACAGCGTCCTCCCCGTCGCGGTGGTCTATGATAGCGGGAAGGCCGAGGCGTTCGTCGCGAACTCCGGATCGAACAACGTGAGCGTCATGCTCGAGTTCTCGAAGAAGGTGCTCGCCAACGTCACCGTGGGAGACTCCCCGGAGGCGCTCGCATACGACAACGCCACGGGAGAGGTCTTCGTGACGGACCAGAACTCGAACGCCGTCAGCGTGATCAACGACTCGACGAACTCGGTCGTCGCGACCATCACCGTCGGTTCTGCTCCCTACGGCATCGCGTACGACTGGGCGCAGGCCGAGCTCTTCGTAGCGAACTCCGGTTCGAACAACGTGTCCGTCATCAACGCCACCACAGATCTCGTCGTCGCGAACATCTCCGTGCAGGCAGACCCGCAAGGCGTCGCGTACGATCCCGGCGCGGGAGCCGTCTTCGTCGCCGACTCCGACACGGACAATGCGACGGTGATCAACGCCACGAACGACAGCGTGGCGGCGACCGTACCGGTAGGGTTCTTCCCGGAAGCGGTGGCCTATGACAACGGCACCGCCCAGGTGTTCGTGACGAACGCCGGCTCCAACAACGTCACCGTCATCAATGACTCGAACGACTCCGTCGCGGCAACCGTGAACGTCGGCGCTTCGCCCCAGGGTGCGGTGTACGACCCGCTGGAGGCGACGGTCTTTGTCGTGAACAGCGGCTCCGCGGACGTGAGCGTCGTCGCCGACGCCAACGATACCGTGGTGGCGACCGTCCCGGTCGGATATTCCCCGCAGGGCGCGACGTACGACCCCGTGAAGGAGCAGATCCTCGTCGCGAACTACGCGGGGGACTCCGTCAGCGTGATCGGCGCGACGACCAATCATATCGTCACAACCGTGGGCATCGGGAGCGGTCCGTTCGGCGTGACCTATGACGCCGGGAAGGGCCAGGTCCTGGTCGCGAATTCCGGCTCCGCGAGGGTCAATGTCGTCGACGGCACCACGAATACGATCGTCACGAACGTCCCCGTGGGGAATCATCCGGAGGGGATCGCGTACGACGGGCACCTCGGGCAGTTCTTCGTCGCGAACCAGATGTCGGGTACGGTGGGGGTGTTCAGCGACGCCACCGACCGGGTGGTAGCGACTGTCCTCGTCGGAATATTCCCCGTCGGAGTGGCGTACGACAAGCAGACCGCGGAAGTGTTCGTCGCAAACGAGGTCTCCGGCACGCTGAGCGTCATCAACGCCTCTTCCGACACCGTGGCGGCGACCATTACGGTGCCGAGCTACCCTTCCGGCATTACCTACGACGAGGGGAATGGCGAACTGTACGTTCCGCACTTTGCCTCCGACAACGTCAGCGTCATCAACGGCACGACGAACCACGTGGGCCCCGAGATCCAGGTAGGTACCGACCCCGCGGCCGTCGCGTACGACAGCGGGACCGGCGAGCTCTTCGTAGCGAACGGCGGCTCGAACAACGTGAGCGTGGTCAACACCTCGACCAATACCGTCAGCGCGACCATCCCGGTCGGTTCGGTTCCCGACGGACTGGCCTACGACCCGGCGACGGGGGACGTGTTCGTGGCGAACGGCGGCTCCAACAATGTGACGGTGATCAGCGACTCGAGCGACCGCGCGATCGCCAACCTCTCGGTGGGTGCCGACCCCATCGGCGTCGCGTACGACGCAGCGACCAGCCAGGTGGATGTTGCGAACTACGTTCAGGGAACCCTTTCGATCCTGGCGTTCGTTCCCGCCACGACGTACCCGGTCACGTTCTCGCAGACAGGACTCCCGGCGGGTACGGTCTGGTCGGTGACCGTCGACGGGACGACCCAGAATTCGACCGGCGGTTCGATCGCCTTCTCCGAACCGAACGGCACCTCGACCTACTCGATCGGCGGCATCGCGGGATGGCACCAGTCGGCGCTGCCGTATTCGGGAACCGTCACGGTGAGCGGAAGCGCGGTGACCGAACCGACGATGGTATTCACGAACGTCACCTACCGGATCACCTTCAGCGAATCCGGCCTACCCAACCGGACCTCGTGGTCGGTCACGTTCAACGGCACCCGACAGAGCTCCACGGGAACCCTAATGCACTTCACCGAGCCGAACGGGACCTACTCCTATACGATCGGCGCGGTCAACGGGTGGAACCAGACCACGCTCCCCCACATGGGGACGGTGGCCGTGAACGGGTCCGACGTGGTCGAACCGACCTTGGCCTTCAGCCCCTTCCTATTCAGCGTGACGTTCTCGGAGGCCGGCCTCCCCAACGGGACGGCCTGGTCCATTACCTTCAACGGAACCCAGGAAAACTCGACGACGAGTACGATCTCCTTCTCCGCAGGTAACGGGACGTACTCGTATTCGATCGCTCCGGTGTCGGGCTGGCTCCAGTCGACGTTGCCCTACAGTGGTGGGTCCGTGACCGTGAACGGCGCGGCCGTGACGGAGCCTACGCTGGTCTTCGTCCAGCTCGTCTACCTCGTGACGTTCACGGAGAGCGGCTTGCCGAACGGGACCGTCTGGTCGGTGACGCTGAACGCATCGTCCGGAGGGGGGTCCACGGTGAGTTCCAACACGACTTCCCTCTCCTTCTCCGAGCCGAACGGGTCCTACACCTATTCGATCACCCCGATCTCCGGTTGGGGACAGGCGACGCTCCCCTACTCGGGTCCGTTGAACGTCAGCGGTGCCGCGGTGACCGAGCCGACCCTGGCCTTCACCCAGGTCCTCTACAACGTCACGTTCTCCCAGTCCGGCCTCCCGGCCGGGACCCCCTGGTCCGTGACCCTCGACGGAGCCTTGGAAAGTTCCGTCGGCGGTCCGATCGTGTTTGCGGAAACGAACGGGAGCTTCCTGTACACGATCTCCTCCGTGTCCGGGTGGCACCAGTCAACGCTGCCGTACACCGGTCCGTTGAACGTAACCGGCGCCTCCGTGACGGAGCCTACGCTGGTCTTTACCCAGGTCTTCTACACCGTCACCTTCTCCCAGACGGGGCTGCCGGCGGGGACCACCTGGTCGGTGACCCTCAACGGGACGTTCCGAAGCTCGATGGGGAGTTCGATCTCGTTCACCGAAGCGAACGCGACCTACTCGTACACCATCGGCTCCATCGCCGGCTGGTTCCAGTCCGCCCTGCCCTACTCCGGAGCCGTCACGGTGAGCGGGGCGTCGTTGACCGAACCGACCCTCGCATTCGCCAAGTTCGCCTACACGGTGACGTTCGCGGAGACGGGCCTACCGTCCGGGACCGCGTGGTCGGTCACTCTCCAAGGGGTCAGTCACAACTCTACGACGAGTTCTATTGTGTTCACGGAACCGAACGGGACGTACACGTTCACCATCCTTCCCGTCGCCGGGTACGTCTCCAACATTACGTCGGGTAGCGTGACCGTTCCCGGAAGCGTAGGCTCCCTGACCGAGAAAGCCTCCTTCGCCTCCGTGGTACCCCAGCAATACACCGTCACCGTAACGGAAACCGGACTGCCCGCCGGAACGAGTTGGTCCGTCACGTTCAACGGGACGACGACCGCGTCGACGTCGAGCTCGATCACCTTCACCGTTCCCAACGGGACGTACGTCTACTCGATCGGGTCGGTGGCGGGCTACTCGGCGAACCAGACGTCAGGCTCCGTGACGGTCAGCGGGAGCGGCGCCTCCGTGACGATCGGATTCACCTCGAACTCCTCTACGTCCCCGTCGGGTCTTCCGATCCTCGGTTACCTTCTCATCGCGCTCGCGGTGGTCGTCATCGTGGCGGTGGCGCTCTGGGCCTCCCGAGGACGCAAAGGAAACGCCTCCTCGGAGACGAACACCCCGAAGGATTCGGAAGACGCTCCGACAGAGTCGACGTCGCCCTGACCCAGGGCATCGACTCCGTCGCCGGCCGAACTCTGAGGTTGGGAACCCGACCCCGAATACCGGAACGGGTCGATAAACACTCACCCGGCGGCACCGCGCCTCCCTCGCGGGAACGCCCGCCCCCCGACGCTCGACGATCGGGCGGGTGACGCGGGCCGCCTCGAGGACGCCAACGGTGCGCCGGACGATCGTGAACGAGGTCGCCCGCGATGGGTCCGCGGGCTCCGGAATCCTGCCTACGCCGGAGGGAAGTCCGGCACGTAGTTCGCGGTGATCGTGGTGTTGTAGAGTATGTTCACCGTCGTCGATGCGCGCATCGCGTCCGCGAAGATCGCACCGCCGCCCACCTCGGACCAGCTCGCGAAGGTGTAGCCGGAGCACGCTTCCGCTTGCAGGCTGTACGACTTGTTCGTGGTGATGTTGAGGACCTTCGTCCCGCTCGACCGCGCGACGCCGTTGTACTCCAGGGGGCCGCACGTGGTCGGGGCGACCTTGAAGAACGCCGCCGCGGACGTCGGATACGAGAGGTAGACGGGCAGGCTGTACAGGATCTGCTTGTCGGCGTCGTGGATGTGGACGAGCCACGGAGCGGCGGCCATGGTCCCGGCGTCGTCCTCGAACGGGATCGTGACGTTGAACACGGTGGCTCCGACGGAGGCGTTGTCCCACTGCTTGGAGATGCTGATCCCCGTGAAGGGGTCTTCGACCTCCATCCAGTAGCTCTGGCCCGAAACCAAACCCGAGAGCTCGGCGGTAAAGATGGACCCGACGGTCGAATATTCCGGGGACGTATGGATGACGTAGACGAGCGCGCCGGGCCAGATCGTCGACTCCTGGAGACCCCCGTGGTTCCCAAAGGTGCTCCAGTTGCTCGCCAGCGTCGTATCGTTCGCCTCGATCCAGATCGAGTATTCCCACTTGACCGCCAGCTGGAAGGTGCCGTACGTCGTGTTCGCCATGATCGCGAGCTTGAGGGTCGTCGCGAACGGCTCCACGTTAGGATCGAGGGTGAAGTTCGACGTAATGATCTCGGAGGTCTGGGTCGCTGTACCGTTGCTGAAGCTCGCACGAGTAAGGGTAACATTACGGTACAGGACAGGGATGAAGACGAGACCACCCTTGGGTTCCGTGAACACGCCGTCCACCGTGGGGAATCGGATCGTCATCCCGTACCAGCTGGAGTTGTAGTTGAGCGCCTCGTACTCGTAGGTCACATTCACACGGTCGCCCTTCACGAGGTTCACGACGGGTCCTGCTAGCGGGATATGGAGGGCCCCCGAGGGCGTGAACGGCTTCTTGAAGGTCTGCAGGCCGGCGTTGCTCGGCGGGAAGCCGGGTTGGCTCACCGGGAGGTTGACCAGGACGAGGACGACGAGTACCGCAACGATCAAGATCGCCGCCACGCGCTTTGTGGCGACGCGCGTGGATACGTACGGATACATCATCGGTCTCCAATTGAGTTCGGTAGTTAAGCCCTTCGGCCGGCTCGGCTGGGCGACGGCTACTGCCGGCGCGGGAATTAGCCTTGCGGGGGACGGTGGGCAGGCCTCACGACGTCGCTTTCCGGGGCGAGGTCCCCACGAGGGCCGAGCAAGGGCTGCGGAGCCTCGAGCCGAGGCCCAGGCGGGTCATCGCATCCGGGTGCAGGGCCTCGAGGGAGCTCCGGTCCCGGTGGGGCGCCCATTAGGGAACCCGCACGTCTCCCCCGAGCCGGACCGCGCTCCGCGGGGTCTACATCGGACGCCGAGGGCTCGTGCCCACCCGTAGAGTTATACGCATAGATGGGGTGCGAGCGCGGAAGGTTCAGCGTGTCGTCTCCCGGTCGGACCGCTGCGGTCGTCCTCGCTATCGTCGTCATCGTTCTCATCCCCGTGAACATCGCGGCGCAGCCTGTCAACGAGTCCAAGCCGTTCGGCCCCTCCTCCACGCACATCGATCATATCGTGATCATCATGATGGAGAACCGCGCCTTCGACAACTTCTATGGCACCTACTGCACAGCCGCCGGACCCTACTGCACCGCGGCGGTGAACGGGGAGCCGGCCGGTCTGTGTGTCCCGAAGAACGCCTCTAACCCCGCGCTCGGGTGCGTGAAGCCGTACTACCTCGGCGTCTCGGGAATGACGACTCACGACATGGCGCACACCTGGAACAGCACCCATGCGGCCATCAACGGTGGGGCGATGAATGGGTTCTACGGCGCGGAGGACTCGGGCAACCTCCCGTTCGGTACCTTCGGCGCGCACTCCATACCGTTCTACTGGGACCTCGCCGAGGAGTACGGGCTGGGGGAGAACTTCTTCTCGTCGGTCGCATCCTACTCGTTGCCCAACCATTGGTACCTCATGGCCGGTGCGGCCCCCGCCAATTCCGTCAATCTCTCGACCCCGAAGAACGGGCACGAGACCACGGCGTACAAGGACGCGTACCTGAACCAGGCCAACGCGACCCCGACGGTGGAGGACCTCCTGAACAAGACGCCGAGCGTGACGTGGAAGTACTACGACTGGTCGCTGGGGTCGTACGCGAAGCAGATCTCCGACGGCTGGGGCGAGATCGGGCCGTACAACTACTGGAACCCGCTCGCCGCCAAGGCCGAGTCGTACAGCGCCTCGTTCTCGAGCCACTTCGTCAATCGTACCGGCTTCTTCTACGACGCGGCCAACGGAACGCTTCCCGACATCTCATGGATCATCCCGGGCGCGCCGTTCTCCGACCACGCGGGCCTCGGCAATCTCTCGGACGGCGAAGCCTTCGATGCCCAGGTGATCGACGCCGTCGAACGGTCTCCGGAGTGGAAGACGACGGCGGTGTTCATGACGTGGGACGAGTACGGCGGGTGGTACGACGGGGTCGCGCCTCCGAAGGCCAACGCCGTGGGACTCGGGATTCGGGTCCCCCTTCTGGTCGTGAGCCCGTACACCCCTCTCGGAACCGTCTCCAACTCTTTCGGCTCGTTCAGCACACTCCTTCACTTCGTAGAGTGGCGGTTCGGCCTCGGCTGCCTCACGAGCCAGGACTGCAACGCCCCCCTCCCGTTCAGCTACTTCAACTTCAACCAGACGGCGCGGGCCCCGGTCGTGTTCGCGACGAACTATACCGACACGGTCTATCCGATGACCTTGCAGACGAACTATTCGGAGCATCTGGTCTGCCCGTCGATATGCCAGATCACTCCGAGTGCCTGGGCAAATCCGCCGAACGGATTCCCGGTGATCCCGGGCGTCGACTATAGCTGAGCACGCGCGTCGGCTCGGACCGAGGTAGGTCGGGGATCCGCGACGGCCCGACTCGGGCACGGGACGCTCGAGGACTCCCGGACCGGAGACCTACGACGTCTTGGGCGACGTGCTCGCGCCGCATTGGGGGCAGAACTTGGAGCCGGTCGGCATCGGCGATGAACATGCCGCGCAGTTCACGCTCGGCCCGACGAGAACACTTGCTCCCCGTTTCGGGAGACGACGCATCAGCACCACCGCGATCACCCAGACCCCCACGATCAACAGGATCCATGTGGCGAAACCGATGATACCGAAGATCAGGACGTAGGTGACGATGCCGCCCAAGCCGGACAGCAGACTCGAGATCGGGTTGCTGGAGTTGTTCCCGCTCCCGCCTCCTCCGCCCCCATTTCCCCCGTTATTCGACGAGGTGACGTCCAGGGTTACCCCATTGCTGAACGTCTGGTTGCCATTCGAGTCGGAGACCGACACGTTCAGTTGGTAAGTTCCGGCCGGAGACGCGATGCAAGAGAAGCTCGCGCTCGGCTGACCTTGGCAGCCCGACGGAAGGCCATTGTAATTGTATTGGTACGGAGGGGTGCCGCCATTCGCCGTCGTCTGCACGCTGATCGAGTCGCCGGACTGAACGGACGATGGGTTGACCGTAAGACTCGCGGAGAGCGGTGGTGGGTTGGTCGGAAGGGCGGTAGGCGTGGAGTCGAGCCTCCATAGCAGGGCCCGGGCCGGTTGCTCATGACCGAATCCGAGTACCCCCGGCGCCGCAAGACCCGAGAGGGCGATGAAGAGGGCAAGGACTACGACCAGGAAGACCGCTCGGCCGTGCGCGCCCATCTCGAACTTCGTCCTAGACCGTCGGCTAGGCCGGGGTCATTGTCGGTAAACGTCGCGGGACTTCGGGTTTCAACCTATCGGTCGAGTCGCAGCCCCGTTCGACGGGGTCCGCATGCACTGCGGCTGACCGAGGGAAGGGCAATCAGTTCGGACAATGTCCCCCTCGGGAGGTCTGCACTACTCTATCGCGAAGGAAAGTTCGCCCCACCCATCCGGCCGTCCGAGGCGCCTCGCGTCGCGGTCGACCCGGCGCGATCCCAGCTGAGCCACGACACGGCCGCCGCGCTCACGAAGGCGACGAGAAACAGTGTGCCCATGGCGAACGGGTAGGCCGGGTCGTTCGGAGTGGTCGAGATGTACATTCGACCGAAAACCCCCGCGGCTCCGACGGCGAGCACCGTGACGACGGAGGGGATGACCGGTCGAAGTTCTTTGCGCAGGGCGGCGAGGACCGTCATCACGATCGAGGCGACGAAGAGCGCGATACCGGCCGACATATGCGCGGCCAGCGCGGGCGTCGATGCGCTCGAGGTGAACATCGCGGGAGCGTAGACGTTCGTCCAGAGTCCTAGAAGATATTCCGCGATCAGCAGCAGGAAGACGAGCCCCACGAAGGCAGAAAGCAGCCTCGGGACCCAAGGGCGAGTCGGCGTCATGGGCCTCGCTGGTCCGTCGCAGGTTCATCCGTGTTGAGCCCGTCTCCCGGCGGAGCCGACGCTCGCGGAGATGCTCCGCTACGCGGACCGCGAGCTCGCTCCGCTGCTCGAAGAGCGGACGCCGGTCGTCGCCCACGGTTCGCGGAACTACGTCCTGCTCGGGTCGCAACGACGCCCCGAGATGGCACGGTTCCGCCGCCGTTTCCTGGACCGGTACCGGCCTCCGCCCTCGAAGACGGTGCTGCTGCTCGTCCCGTGCTCCAAGACCAAGCCGTACCGCCACTCGCGATCGCATCGTCGTTTCGCGGGGGCGTTGGAGAACCTGCGAGCGCTCGAGCGAGTGCACGTGGTCTCCGTCAGCTCACCGATCGGGTTGGTTCCCCGAGAGCTCGAGGACGTCCCTCCGGCGCGCCACTATGATATCCCGGTCACCGGCGACTGGCTCGAGCCGGAACGCGAGGCGGTGCTCGAGGGCCTACGCCACCTGCTGACGCAGGGACGATACCGCTCCATTGTGGTCCACCTCGACCCGAACGAATACTCGTTCCTTGTTCCCGCGCTGGACGGCGGGCTCCCGAGCCGATGGACCCTGACCGACGATCACACGACCTCCCCGGCGGCGCTCTCCGCGCTCCGGGCGGCCGTCGGGGCAGCGTTGGAAGGGGAGAGCTTCCTTCCCGGCGGCCCACTTGCGGTCGTCCGGGAGGAGCTCCGGGAGGTGGCCAGCGTGCAGTTCGGCCGCCCGTCCGCCGACCGGCTCTTCGTACCTCCCCTTCGGCTGGCGGGTCGCCCCTGGTTCCAACGGCTGACCGATGGACAGGCGGACCTCGCCACGTTGCGGGAGGAACGCGGATTGTTCCATCTTACGGTCGCTGGCGCCCGCCGGCTCGTCCCTCAACCGCCGTTCTACGTGGAGGTCGACCCTACCCTCACCCTCGCCGGAGACCTGTTCACCCCGGGGGTTCGAGGGGCGGACGCCGGGATTCGAGTCGGCGACAGCGTCGTCCTGCTCCGCTCCGGGGAGCTCGCGGGGGTGGGGGAAGCGGTGCTGCCAGGTTCCCTGATGACCGAGCTCGGGCACGGCCTCGCCGTACGGGTGCGGCACCGGGAGCATCCGACGACCGACACCCCGATGACCCGGGGCGAACCTTCCTCCGACCCAGGGCCGGTGGTCTAGCGGTGATGACGCCGCGCTTACAACGCGGATATCGACGGTTCGAATCCGTCCCGGCCCACCTGAGCATCGGGCGGAAGCCCCGCCTCCGAACGTCCTCGATGGTCTCGCAGGTCGACGACCGTCGACGGATCACGAGACCGAACGCTGACCCCGGAGGAAGGACTCCGCCCGCGGGCGCCTAGTACACGTAGGCGTGACCGGCCGATGCATCGCCCGAAGCCGTCTCACCGGGAGCTCCGATCACGGTCGTCGTTTTGTCCGTCGCGACCGACCACCCGAACCAGCCGCTCGTCTGAACGTTGGGGCTCGTCCAGTGGGTCGCAGCACCGGTTTTGGTGACTATGACCCATACGTGGCCCCCGTTCGAGTTCCCCAGCGCGGTCTCGAACGGCGCTCCCACGAGGAGGTCGGTGCCGTTGATCGCCACGGAGTACCCGAAGCTCTCGTTCGTTTCTACGCTCGGACTTGTGTACTCCGTGATCTGGAGACCGGAAATGGCGTTGAAGGTGTAGGCGTGCCCCGCGGCCACGTTGGTCCCCACAGCCTCGCCCGGAGCGCCGACCAGGACCGTCGACCCGTGGATCGCCACGGAGAGCCCGAACGCCCCCTGAACCTCAGCGTTGGTGCTGCCGAAGGCCGCCCGGAGAGCTCCCGAGCTCGAGTCGAAGGTGTAGACGTTGCCCGCCTGGCTGAAGCCGGCCGAGGTCTCGGCGGGAGCGCCGACCACGACGGTAGATTCGTCCACGGCGACCGAGATTCCGAATTCTCCGCCAGTCTGGGGGGTATAGCTCGTAAGTTTGGTCGAGGTCCCGGTGCTCGTGTTGAAGATCCACGCATGTCCCGCGTGGCTGAGTCCGGAGGCCGATTCGAACGGCGCCCCGATGACCGCCGTCGTGCCGCTGATCGCCACCGAGAAACCGAATCCTTCATCGGACTGGATGCTCGGACTGGTGTAGTTTGCGATCAGGTCGCCGGTGACGGCGCTGAAGGTGTAGGCGCGGCCGGCGCCACTGCTACCGGACGCTGTTTCCAACGGAGCTCCCACGAGTACCGTAGTACCGCTCACCGCGACCGAGAATCCGAAATGTCCCCCGGTCTGGGTATGCGGACTCGTGAGCTTGGTGACCGTGCCGCTCGTCGCGTCAAAGATCCAGGCGTGGCCCGCTTGCGCGTCTCCTAAGGCCGTTTCGTGGGGCGCGCCCACGACGACGTAGGGGCCGCTGGTCGCGACCGAGTTTCCGAAGTCCTCGCCGGTCTGTATGCTGGGACTCGAGAGCGTTGTCGGGGTGGCTCCTCCTGCGACGATACCCGGTCCGAACAGGGCAGCGACCGGCACCGGAGGAGCAGCATGAGGGGCAGGGACCGCGCCCCATAGAAGCACCACGGCAACGATCCCGATCGCAATACCAGAAGCGACCTTCCACGGCCACCGAACGCCGGCGAGGACAGAGGGATCGGCCACGGACGCGACCTCAGAGGCTCGGATGGGACCAAGGTATAAGAATCCGCCGAAGGCCGTCTCCTCCGAGCGGCACATTCTCGATATCAAGGGCCGCGGGCGGTGGTCAGGGCATACCCGATATGTGCGTCGTCGTGGAGCAGACGGTCCTCCCGGCCGCAGCCTGTCCCGCGGGGATCGGTTCGACCGGTCGAGGCCGGGGTCCTCCGCCGACGTGAACGACCGCGCGGCCGCGACCGAGGGGGACCCGCGCGAGCGGAGCGGACCGTCGGGGCATCTGGGGCGCCCGAGGCGCCGATGCGAATACCCTTATCGTGCGGCGGTCGCGGGCGCCGACTGTTTCGCCTTGGCGAGCTCCGCGCGGGCCCCGGCGAGCGCCCGCGCCGGTTCCTTGTAGTAGAATGCGACCAACTGGCCGACGTCGCGGTGCGTGAACGGCTTCAGCCGCGTCGCCTGCGCGTCCCTGTAGACGAGGTATTCCATCATCTCGGCCCGGTTGCGGACCTCGCGCTCCATCTCCTTCATCGAGAGGTTCTTCATCAGCGCGACCCGCTCGTAGACGTACGAGTGGCCACTGTACAGGAACGTGTCGTCGGCGGGGTTCCACGAGTACACGGAGTTCGTGGTCAGTTCGTTCGTCTCGGGGTCGAGACCGACGATCTCGGTCAGGGACTGGACGCGTCGGGTCATCTTCGTGCCGACCTTGACCTGGCGCTGGAGGAGCACCAGGTTCAGTGCCGACACCAGCGACCGGGGCAGCGTGATCGGAGGGTTCTCCATCCGGTGGACCATCGCGCTCACGCTCTCCGCGTGGAACGTGGTGTAGCAGGTCTTCCCGGTCGCCATCGCCTGGAAGACGATGAACGCCTCGGCGCCTCGTACCTCTCCGACCATCAGGTACTGGGGGCGCTGCCGGAGCGCCGCCGCGAGCAGGTCGAACATGTCGATCTCGCCCGGAGCCTTCCCGCTCGTCAGGTTCTTGGCGCCGAATCCGGCGCGGGTCAGCGACGGCACCCAGTTCTCGTGCGGTAGGTTGAGCTCGCGGGTGTCCTCGATCGAGACGATCTTGGCCGTGGGGGGGATGAACAGGGCGATGGCGTTCAGGGTGCTGGTCTTCCCGGCGGCGGGACCCCCGCAGATGATGAGCGACTCCCCCTGCTCGGCGGCGAGCCAGAAGTAGGCGACCATCTCTTCGCTGGCACTGCCCATGATCACGAGGTCGACCGGGGTGAACGGACGTTCCTTGAACCGCCGGATCGTGAAGCTCGCACCGCGGGTCGTGATCTCTCGGGCGTAGGTCGCCTGGACCCGGTGCCCTTCCGGGGTCGTGCCGTCCAGGATCGGGGACGAAACGCTGACGGCCTTCGAACAGCGCTGGCCGAGCATGACGATGAACGAGTTGGTCGCGTTCTCGTCCGCGAACACCACGTTCGTCTTCACCGATTCGTACTTCCCGTGGAAAATGAACAGCGGGACGTCGACCCCGTCGCACGAGATGTCCTCGACCTGGGGGTCGAGGATCAGCGCGTCCACCGGTCCGTAGCCGACGAAGTCGCGGAGGACGTAGTAGATGATCCGCTCCGTCGAGATCGGACTGAGCGAGATCCCGCGACTGTGGAAGTATTCCTCCGCCTCGCCGCGCAGGTACGTGCGCTTGTCGGCGATGGAGAGGTTGTTCACGTCGCTCCCGAGGATCATCGTGAGCGTCGACTTCAGGTGGTCCACGAGCTCGCGCTCGCGGGCCGTGAGCTGGGGTTCGATGACTTCGTAGAGGTACTCCTTGGTCCGGTCGTTGTAGGTCACCCGGGAGTAGGAGTACGGCGGGTTGACCGCGTTGACCTCGAGCTCCTTCATCGTGGGTTCGGCGAGCGGCGGCATCGCGGTGATGAACATCCCGGGGACATCGGTCGGGGTCTCGAGCGACCGTGACGCGGCGTCGAGCGGCGAGGGCTCGGTTCCGGGGGTCACCTGTTCGCAGTCTGGAGGGATGGTTTCGTGCGAGCGAGCGGAGACCGCGAGCCGTGGATCCGCATCGAGCCATCCAGCTTCTTCCGTGTCGTGGCGGAGTGTCAGTCCTGCGAACTCGCCGGCTCCTCGGTGGCTGGCGACATGACGTACGATCCTAAGGACGGCTACGGTGTCCTTTTCGGGGGTGATAACAATTCATCTTCCTGGGTTTACGGGGATACTTGGAAGTTCCAGAACGGCAATTGGACTAACATAACGCCCAGCCTCTCCCCGAGCGCTAGGGGGTTCGCCAGCATGACCTACGACGCCCAGGATGGGTACGTTCTCCTGTTCGGAGGGGGAGGAGGAGCGCAGCAGTTCTGGGGCGACACCTAGAAGTTCGTCGCCGGAGTTTGGACCAACATAACCCCAACCATTTCTCCGTCCGCTCGCGACGCAGCAGGAATGGTCTACGATCCCAGCTTTGGGGCAGTGGTACTTTTCGGTGGGGTGAATGGGGGCGGACTGCTGCGGGACACGTGGATGTTTCGGGGGGGCACATGGGTGCGACTACTGCCACACGTTTCACCGCCCGCTCGACGGTCGATGGGAATGACGTACGATGCCAGGGACGGATACGTCCTCGTCTTCGGCGGGTTGGGATCGAAGGACCTCTCCGACACATGGACCTTCACAAACGGTCAATGGGCCGAGCTAAGTCCCTCGGTCCATCCATCGGCGCGAGTCGCAGCAGATCTCGCCTACGATCCCGAGACGGGATACGTCGTTCTGTTCGGAGGCCGTAACGACAACCGGGGCACGGTCCTCGGTGATACCTGGATGTTCTCGGGGGGCAACTGGACCCGGATTCATTCTGCGACACACCCGGCTGCCCGGCAGGGCGCAAGCATGGTCTACGACACGACTACACGTTCGATTGTGCTCTTCGGAGGCTGGACTTCGACTGTTCACGGCAGTGGATCGCAATACTACCTGAACGATACGTGGGAATTTGGTTGAAGTGGCCCGCGTAGGAATCCGGCGAATTGTATTCGTCGCCCCGGGGGGGGTGGGCCCCCGGACTCAGGCAACTCCGGGAGCCTCGAGGATCGCCTTCGTTCCGTTCAGTGGGGCGACGAATCGCCAGCCCTTCGAGATGTAGGATTCGATGGCCGAGACTTCGACGACCTTCTGAGATCCCGGGGTCGCCCCGGTCTCGGATTCCTGCTCGCTCTTCCGCCGGGCGTCCGCTAGTTCGCGAACCCGATCCGCAGTGAGAGGACCGGCCTTCGCGAGATCCGCCGAGTCGTAGTTGAAGAACTCGGTAAGGATGAGCCGGAACACCTCCTCGTTCGAGGTCGCGGCGGCTGCCGTGGTCGAGAGATAGGGATACGCACGTTCGTAGAGTCCACGCATCTCATCGAGCAGAGCAGGGTTGAGTTTCTTTCCGAGGTGGTATCGCCCCGCCGGACCGAGATCGTGACCCATCATCGCCTCCCGAGCGTCGCGAACCATCGCCCCCTTGACCTCCGCGATGAACATTGCCGAGGAGAACGCTGCACGAAGGGAGTAAGGCCGGAAGGAAAGATCGAGACTTCGGATCGCCTCGCGTAGATCGAACGCGATGACCTTTGTCGTTACGAATCCCCCCGGGCCCTTGGGAGATTCGTGCCGCTTCCCGACGCCGGCTCCGAGGCTCGCGATCAGCGGAGAGTCGGGCCGTAGCTCCTCTCCTTTCTGCCGGCGTTCGGAGAGCATCACTTGAATCGCCTCGATTCCTTCGGGCCCCACGAAGGAGATGTAGCCGAGCCGATTCTTCGACTGCTTACTCGCGACTTGCAACCTTGTCGGAATCCTCGCGAACCGCAGAGTCTCGAGGTCCATTTCGGGCAGCGATGCGAGAGTGAGCCCATCCGTCCCGTCGACGTTGCCTAGAACTCCGGGTCGAACCCCGCTCTGCGCCATCAGGAGGGCGATCGCACGCCCTCTGGAACTAAGGGCGCCGAGAAGGAGACGGACCTGTTCCTGCGTCGGGGCCGCTTCGTTCTCGACCGTCTCGTTCCTGCGGTTCGATAGTTTGGGGAAGAGCATAGGATTCGCCGGGACGCTCCGGAACTCGAACCACGATCGGAGACAGTCGAACGTCTTCGCGACGTACGCCGCACGGAGGCCCTTTGCATCTGCGGCCAGGGCGTATTCGCTTAGAATAGACTTCAGGGACGAAGGGGAGTCACGCCCCCCTTCGCTGAGCGTTGGGAACTCTCGGGCCTTCGTCGCCAGTTCGTTCGGTGAGAGTCCGACCTGATGGCAGAAGAGCGCGAGTCCTCGAACCCGAACGCCGGCCGTGAGGCGCGATCGGAGGGCGAGTTCGGCCTCCCACTTCGCGACTTCCTTGATCCGTCGGAACGCTGAGTGGTCGACCCTTCCCTCGGCGAGGCGTAGCGTCATCGCGTTTCGGTACAGGGATTCCCCTATTTAATTAGGCGCCCGTGCTGGGATTCGAACCCAGGTCTGAGGCTCCGCAGGCCTCTAGGATAATCCATTGCAGCGGGCCGGGGAGGGTCCCGACCCGTAGCTACCCCACACGGGCATCTGGAGGAACGTCCGTACCGGGCGCGCCGAGGAGGGTCGCGTATAAAAGACCGGGTCCGGTGCTTCCGTGGCTCGACCCACCCTTAATAGCCGCCGGGACTCACTCGTCGTGCGGAAGCCCTCGGCGAGTTCCATGGCGGGTGCGAATCACGACGATCCCTGGGACGCGCTCCGGGCGCTCGCGATGGGACGTCGGGTCGAACTTTCCGACGGCAAAGGGCAGCTCTGGACCGGAACGACCGTGTCGCGTCCCGAGAATTCGGCGGGACGGATCGTCCGCCTGAAACTGGATAGCGGCTACAACGTCGGCATCCGAGTCGAGCCGACGTTTCGTTTTCGAGTCCTAGACTCCTCTCCCGATCGTGTCGCCGCGTCGCCCGCGGCCCCATCCACGGGCTCGTCGCGGTCGCCGGCCGATGTCGGATGGGTTGCGCTGCTAACCACGGGCGGGACCATCGCCTCGCGCGTGGACTATGAGACGGGAGGGGTGCGGCCGGTCAAGGACGAGCGCGAGATCCTCTCGTTCTACCCCGAGCTGGAGGCCGCAGGATCCGTACGGATCATCCCGGTCTTTGACCGACTGAGCGAGGACATCACGCCCGAGGACTGGACGCTGCTCGCCACCCGGGTGGTGGCCGCGTTCCACGAAGGGGCCCGAGGGGTCGTCGTCGCCCACGGGACGGATACGCTCGCCTTCACCGCCGCCGCGCTGAGCTTCCTGCTCGCCGACCTTCCGGGACCGGTGGTTCTCGTCGGGGCCCAGCGCTCCCCCGACCGTCCCTCGTCCGACGGGGCGTCGAATCTCGCGGCGGCGGTCCGCGTGGCACGGGACGGAGCGTTCGGTGACGTGGTCGTGGTCATGCACGCCGGACTCTCCGACGACCGGTTCGCGATCCATCGCGGAACGTGCGTTCGAAAAATGCACTCCAGCCGCCGGGACGCGTTCGAAAGCCGCAACGGGCCTCCGCTGGGGCACGTCGACGTGGACGGAGTGCATCTGATCGCGGCGGCAAGGGAGCCGGCGGCCGGACCGCCTCGGGTCGACGGCCCGCTCGATCCGGCCGGCGGGCTCCTCTGGTTCTACCCGGGTCTGCCGCCGCACCAAGCCGAGACGTTCGCCACGGGATTGAGAGGGATCGTTTTGGCCGGCACGGGACTCGGCCACGTCGCCTCGACCCACCTCGATTGGATCCGACGCGCGACCGGCCGAGGAGTGGTCGTGGCGATGACGACCCAATGCCTCGAAGGGAACGCGGACCCGCTCGTCTATGCGACGGGGCGGGAACTTCAGCGGGCGGGAGTGCTGTACCTCGGAGACCTCCTCCCCGAAACGGCGTACGCGAAGCTCCTCTGGGCCCTGGGGCACGGCGCCGACCGCCCCGCCGTCGAAGCGCTGCTGCTCTCGGACGTAGCCGGGGAGTTTCACTGGAGGCACGTGTCCGGAGGGGACCCGTGAAGGTCGGGCTCGAGGTCCACCAGCAGCTCGACACCGGCAAACTGTTCTGCGCGTGCCCGACCGAACTATCGGAGCAGCTGCAAGGCACGTTCGCCCGTCGCCTCCGCTCCGCGAGCGGCGAGAATCAGGCAGTGGACGCGGCGACGGCCCTCCAGGCGGCGAGGGGTCTGGTCTACCGGTACCAGGTCGCCGACACGAGCTGTCTTGTCGAGATGGACGAGGAGCCGCCGCACCCGTTGAACCCGGGCGCGCTGGATGTCGCACTGACCCTGGCGCTGCTGCTCGAGGCCCGTCCGGTCGACGAGATCCAGGTGATGCGCAAGATCGTCGTGGACGGATCGAATACCACCGGGTTCCAGCGGACCGCGCTCGTCGCCGTCGATGGTCACCTCGACCTGCACGGGAAGCGCTACTCGATCCTCTCGATCTGTCTCGAGGAAGATGCCGCGCGGCGGGTGGGAGAGTCCGGGGGGGAAGTCACCTTTCGGCTCGACCGTCTGGGGATCCCCCTCGTCGAGATCGCCACCGGTCCGGACATCGTCGACGGGGCCGAAGCGCGGGAGGTCGCCCAGGAACTCGGGGCGCTCCTGCGGGCCACGCGTCAGACACGGCGCGGCATCGGAACGATCCGCGAGGACGTGAATGTCTCCACCGAGGGCGGCCGCCGGATCGAGATCAAGGGCGTCCAGGAGCTCGGAAAGATCCAGGAGTACGTCGACCGCGAGGTCGTTCGCCAGAACGTCCTCCTCGGCGTACGCGACGACCTCGTTCGACGGCAGGTGGCGCCCCCCGCGACCGAGGTCGTGGACCTGAGCACGGTCCTGCCGTCGATTCCCTCGGGCCCTCTATCGGGCTCCGCTCGAAAGGGGGGACCCATCCTGGGGCTTCGCCTACCGGGATTTTCGGGGACCCTGCGCGCGCCGCCGGGTACCGAGGAGCGACTCGGTCGCGAGCTCGCCGACCAAGCCCGGGCGGCCGGACTTCGGGGTCTGATCCATTCGGATGAGCTCCCCGCCTACGGGGTCGGGCCCGGCGACGTCGACCGGGTTCGCACCGCCCTCGGACTCAGCCCCGCGGATGCCTTCGTACTCGTCACCTCCCCGGACCCGTCGATCGCCGAGGCAGCGCTCCGACGGGTCGCGACGCGGGCCGCGGCCGCGCTCGAAGGGATCCCCGGTGAGACCCGGGACCCATTGCCGGACGGCCGAACTCGGTACTCCCGGCCGATCCCGGGCCGGGACCGGATGTATCCCGAGACGGACGTCCTTCCAATCCCGATCGCTCCCGAACACATCGCTCGCCTCGCCGCTCACCTCCCCGAACGCCCCTCCGTTCTCCGGGAGCGCCTCGCACGGGAAACCGGGCTGGCGAAGGAGGTCGTGTTGCAGCTGGTGGCGGGAGGCCACTCGGACGACTTCGAAGTTCTGGTCCGCCGGGACCATGCCCCGGCGCTCGTGGCCCGACTCCTGATCCAGGAACTCCCGGCGGTTCCGAGAGACGAAGGAGCGCCCGAGCAGGAGTTCAGCGTGGCCACACTGGATGCGTTGCTCCGGGCCCACGAATCCGGCGGATTCGCCAAGGAGGGGATGGCGAACGTCCTCGCCGAACTAGCTCGAGGCGCACCGACCGTGGACGTCGCCGTTGGACGCGCCGGGCTCTCCGGGTTCACGAGCGCGGACCTCGATGCGTTGGTGGAGCGGGTCGTCGCAAAGAACGACGCGCTCCTGCAAAGCCGCGGAGACGAGGCGTTCTCTCCCCTGATGGGGGATGTCATGCGAGAGGTCCGAGGACGTCGGGATGGCCAGGAGGTCGCCGAGGCGCTCCGCCGGTCGATCGAGCGCCGGCGGGCCCACTCGGCGGCGTAGCGTGGGACCACGTTCCGGAGAGAGATCGTGGCGAAGATTCCGCACGCTCGCCCCATGAGCCGCGCTCCGGCGGGGGGCCCGTATCGGGCGGTCGTCACCGACATCGACGGGACCCTCACCGACGTCGACCGACGGCTCGACGTCCGGGCCATCGCGGCGGTCCGAACGCTCGAAGCCCGCGGTATCCCCGTGATCCTCGCGACGGGCAACGTACTTCCGATCGCCCTCGCACTTCACCGCTCCCTGGGTCTCTCCGGGCCGATCGTCGCGGAGAACGGGGGACTCCTCTTCTACCGGAGCGACGGGCGCGAGGTCGTGGAGAAGTTGGCCGACCGTCGGCTGGCCCTCGACGGCTACCGGGCACTGGTCGCGGCGGGCCTGCCCGTCCGACGACTGTTCACCGACCGATGGCGGGAGAGCGAGGTCGCGCTCGAGCCGACCGTCTCCGTCGCTCGCATCCGTCGAGCGCTGGGCCGCCGACCCGTTCGTGCGGAGAGTACCGGGTACGCGATCCATTTGATGGAACGGGGAGCGGGGAAGCTCCCGGCACTTCGACGGGCACTGGGTCCGCTCGGTCTCACCCCGGCCGACTGCGTCGTCCTCGGCGACGGCGACAACGACGTGCAGATGCTGCGCGCGGCCGGCTTCAGTGTCAGCTTTCCGTCCGGCAGCCTCCGGGCACGCGCGGCCGTGATGTATATCACCCGGTCCCGCTTCGCCGGCGGCTTCGTGGAAGGCCTTATGCGCATCGGGGTTCTCCCGCCGGTGAATCCCTAACCCGGAGGCAGAGAACCGTGCTCGTGGGTCAGTGTGCTCGTTGCGGGCTCCCCGCGTCGCTCGGATGCACGGTGTGCGGCCGAACGTTCTGCCGCACCGACCTCGATGCGGACGAGCGGATGTGCGCGGACTGCGTCGCCGGCCAGAAGAATGCGAAGAGCCCGGTCGGGGGCCGTTCGCCTCCCTCCCGACGCCTCGCTCCGCGACCGTCGTCGGTCGGACGAGTTCAGTAGTCCGTTCCCGGCAGGACGAACCGACCCTTCGGGGTTGCTCGCGCCACCAGGAGAAGCCCGATGCCGACCGCTCCCGTCACCAGTCCAAAACCGACCGCGGCCCAGGCGTAGGTCCCGACCGTCGGGCCGAACCAGATCCCGGCCACGGTCTGTCCGGCGGCGGGGGCCGCCATATGGAGCCCGAGATTGAGCAACACCCCGAGTCCCCAGCCGAGGAAGATCATCATCCCCCCCGCCACGAAATACCCCTGGCGTTCGTCCCCACCCGAGTCCATCGGCGGGACCGCCGGCGTCTCCTGAAGGTCGGTCACGTCTCCTCGTAATTTTGGGGGTCTAAATGGGTTTCTACTGAGTGGTTACCAGACGATAGTCCCCGCCCGTGCCCTCGGGAGCTCCCGAGGCGCCCTCCGGCGGAGGAGGCGCCACCCCAGGAACACCGCCCATACCCGTCCGCCGATGTCCCGTTCGAACCGGATCGGGCCGAGGGCCCCGCGACCGCGACCCACGAATTCGTCCTTTCCCGCCGGCACGTAACGCACCCCCCGGTCGATCAGCTCGATGCCTCGAAAATCGAGCCGTAATGCCCGTGAGAGGGCGACCACCCGGACCCAGATCCCTTCCCCAGAACAGTACCATCCCGCGTACGCCCCCAGGGTCTCTCGAGCCCGCGCGGCGACCGGAACGTCGGTCAAGGGTGTCGCGACCGGCAGACCGAGTCGCGGGTTGATCGCGGCGAGGGCCAACTGGTGCGAAGGCACGCCTTCGGCGTTCGCCAGGACGACCGCGGCCAGATGACGCTCGGGTACGACGACGA
>Ga0209274_10000404_pt1 | contig 27421 bp, 17 predicted proteins | sample HubBroMetageREF1_FD_188343 | JGI IMG/M metagenome (GOLD analysis project Ga0209274, IMG submission 188343) | Reference soil microbial communities from the Hubbard Brook experimental Forest, New Hampshire, USA - Hubbard Brook CCASE Soil... | ecosystem: Environmental > Terrestrial > Soil >...
TGCAAAACTCCCGGATAATGTTTTTAAGCTGAAGACCACCAGGAAAACCAAGTTCGTCCCGCGACAAGGCTAGATTCTTAACCGCAGCTCAGGCAAAACACGAACCATTAGAAACAAGCTGAAAAACACCGGTTGCGGCTATATACTGCGAGAGAGCCTCTGAAAGTTGAGTTCGAATGGCCAAAGTTTTTACTATTACCGTTCCGCCGGATTTGTCTCGCAAGAAGCGTGAACGCACCACCGACCCTCGCTATATGGACGGCCAGAAGATGCTGGTCGAAGCCATGAGTTACCTCGCAAAGTCCGATCCGATGGCCAATCGCGAAGCCATCCAACTCTTGTCCGAACACGTCCGCACCCGTTTCCGCATGTCCGACTCGCCCCTCAGCTAAAAATCGCTGGCCTTTTGGTGAATCCCGCCTTAGCTGGTCTCGTTATGTTGGCGATCTCTTCCGGCCAGTAACGAAGACGCCAGCGCAATGATGACGGGATAGCATTCCAGCGTGTAGCGTGGTTCCGGGTTTTCCAGCGATCCCAAAAATGCCGAGCGCAGCACCAGGAAACCGACCAGCAACCCGACAAAGCGAATTCCCGACGGCCGGGATTTCCCGCGCCACCATCCGCAAATCAGCGCCACCAGCGCAACCACCACATAAGCCAGGTTCAGCAAGCCGAATCCAACCGCGATCACCGACTGCTTCGTGTCGTCATTGAACTCCCACCATCGCACGTCGGAAGGAAGAATTTCGGTTCGCGGACGCAGCCACATATCCGCCACCCGCAACACGGGCAGCACAACGTAATAGCGGACGGGATGGGCGCGAATGCGCTCCGCGGCCAGGTTGGCGAAGCGCGCATCCAGTTGTGCCGTCATGTCCTGCGACCGGTTGTAGTCTGCGATCACCGCCAGCGTTGCGTCCTTTTCCTCCGGATTATCGAACGCCCGCGACGGCAGTTTCTCCGAGTCAATCTTGTCATCAGGAACACTCCAGTAAATCTCTTCCACCGACGCGTAATCGACGATCCAGGTTTTGACCCAGCGGTTGAACCCTCGCAGGATGAACTCATTCGTCTCGGTTGCATATCGCGGTGCCAGCGGCTGGAAATGATGGAGTGTCCGAAAATTACGAATCGTCCAGGGAACCAGCGGCGCCAGGGCAAATCCGGCCAGAATGATGGCAGCGGCCAGGATACTGCGGAAAAACATGGGTCTCGTATCTGGACAAAGTGGTCGCGTTTTCGGCTTCGCATCCAGTTTCGGATCCGGTTTCGCATCCAGTTTCGTATCAGAGCATCGCATTAGCGATGCCGCAGCTTGAACGAAATCAGCGGCCCCTTTAGGGGCTGCCAACGCCAGATAGAGCAAGACAGCCGCCAGCAGGATGCCCCCATCGGGACGCAGCAGGATGCAGGCCGCAATCGCCGCGCCGGTTGCCCCCCAGAGCCTGCGCACGCCCATCCCCACATCGCCCTCGCGCATTCGATTCAGAGCGGCGGCCGCGCCATCGAGAGCGAGCGCGGTAAAGAAGATCTCCAAAGTTTCGGTAAGCGCGGCCGCGGCATAATTTGCCAGGAAGGGACAAAGCGCGGCCAGCAAAAACGCGATTCTCGCCGCGCGTTCGGAGACCACGCGGCGGGCCAAGTCGGCAACGATCAGGCAGGTGCCCAGGTCAACCAGAATCTGCGCCAGCATTACCGCTCTGAAGTTGCCCACCCCAAAGAGCCAGAAAATTCCCGCCAGAAACGCCGGATATCCCGGCAGGCGCGTGTCGGTGGGGACGATCTTTCTCTGAATCGGCGTCCCCGGCGCCTCCGTCCCCTGCGGGCCGGTCTGCGTCTCGGCGTAGATGCCATGCTGCAGCCAGTTGGTGGCGAAGTCGGCGTAAGAGCGCGAGTCATCCGTGATCGCCGGAGAATAAATGAAAAAGAGCAGCCGCAAAGCCAGGCCGGCCAGCGTGGCTCCCAAAAATAAACTGCGAGGTTCGCGGATCAGACGGCGCACGTTGGGAATATATCGCACTCGTGCGATGTTTCCTCTAAGACTTCCCTAACGCCACTCTACGGCCTGACCAGCGAGATCCAGCTACTTGAGACATGACACCTGACACCTGAGACCTGAGACCTGCCGTTTGACCCCTCGCCCCTCGCACCATAGGATAAAAGCACCACCACAAGATGGCCAAACAGGTTTTCTACGACCCCTTACAAGCGCGCTGGAGGCGCATTCGCCGCTTTGTCGACGCGATCGCCTTGGTCTTTTCTTTTCTGGTGATCTTTTTTATCTACAGCGCCCTGCAAAGCGAGCCTCTGCCCGACCTTTCCTGGCTTACGCAAAAGAAGCCCTACCACGCTCTGAAAGAAGACGAAAAAACGAAAGCGCGCGAGAAGCGCCGCCTGGCCACTTTGGCCCGCACCGGACACCGCCACCCGGCCCACAAAGCGCCTTCCCAGCTCACGCTGAATTCCGAGCAGGGAGTGCGCGCCGCATTCTACGTTTCCTGGGACGCCGCCAGCTTCTCGTCCCTGCGCGAATATGCGCGCCAGATCGATTTGCTCTTCCCGACCTGGCTGCAGGTGCTCAGCGCCGACGGCCATCTGCAAGCCGTGGACCCGGAAACCAACGCCATGTTCGACGTGATTCAGGGGCAAACGGTCCATCACGTGGACGACAAGGTGATGCCGTTTTTGAAGGCGGAAGACACTGAGATGGAAGTCTTTCCCGTGGTGCAGAATTTTGACGGCATCGATTTTGTTCCCGGCATTGTCGATTTCCTGAACAATCCCAAGGCGCGCGCCAATTTTCGACGCCAGATCGCGCTTTTTCTCGCCACCGATCACTATCGCGGTCTGATGATCGACTTCGAATCCTTTCCCAAGAAGGGGCAGCCCGGATACGTTGCTCTGCTGAACGAGCTTTCGTCGGACCTGCACGCCAACGGAATGAAGCTCTATGTGAGCGTCCAGGTGCGCAACGAGGATTTCGACTACAAAGCGATTTCAGCCGCCGTGGATGGCGTCGTCATCATGAACTATGACGAACATTTTCCCGGCGGAACTCCTGGCTCGGTCGCTTCGCAGGATTGGTTCGTGGACAACCTCGATTCCGCGATTGAGGAGATTCCGAAACAGAAACTGATCTGCGCCATCGGCAACTACGGGTATGACTGGGTTGAGAAGCCAGAAAATGGAAAGCTGCCAACCGGCGAGGCCGACAAGAGCGTTTCCGTGCAGGAAGCCTGGATCGGTGCGCGCGATTCCGAAGAAGACGTTGATTTTGATGGCGACGCGCTCAACCCGCACTTCAGCTACAAAGACGACGATAACTTCCGCCACGATGTCTGGTTTCTCGATGCGGTAACAGCCCTGAACGAGATGCGTGCCGCCCAGACGGTTGGCATTCAGACTTTCGCCCTGTGGCGATTGGGCTCGGAGGACCGCTCCCTGTGGCGGGTGTGGGATATGCCCGGAGAAGCCAATGCGTCCGATCGACTGAAAGACGTTCCTCCCGGCCAGGACGTCGACATGGAGGGCAGCGGCGAAATCCTGCACATTGAAGCCAAGCCCACCGACGGCGAGCGCCAGTTAACCATAGACAAACAGACCGGACTCATCGACGGAGAAGAGTTCAAGAGCCTTCCCCAGCCCTATCGTGTAGCGCGCTACGGCTACAGCAAGAACCTGCTCGCCATGACCTTCGACGACGGACCCGACCCGGAGTGGACTCCGAAGATTCTCGATGTCCTCAAACGCGAGCATGTGCCGGGAACATTTTTTCTCATCGGAATCCAGGCGGAGAAGTTTGGCAGTTTGACCCAGCGCATTTACCGCGAAGGTCATGAAATCGGGAATCACACCTTCACTCATCCCGATATCAGCTCGATTGGCTCCGGCTACATGAAAGTGGAACTGAACCTGACCGAGCAATTATTCGCCAGCCAACTGGGCATTCGCACCACGCTGTTCCGTCCGCCCTACTCCGTCGATGCCGAGCCCGACACCGAGGACGAGGTGAAGCCGCTCGAACTCACGCAAAGCATGGGCTACATCACCATCGGCAACAAGATCGACACCAGGGACTGGAATGACGAACCCGCGCTTTCGCCAAAACAAATTGCCGCTCGCGCGCTCGACCACCTCCCGCCCTGCCAGTCGAACGATCAGCAGTGCGGCAACATCATTCTGATGCACGATGGCGGCGGCAACCGGGAAAGAACCGTGCTCGCGCTCCCGCTGATTATCGACGGCGCTCGTGCCCGCGGATTTGATTTCGTGCCCGTATATCAGTTGATGGGCAAAACCAAAGCCGATGTCATGCCGCCCGTCCCGACCAATGAATTCTGGTCCGCGCGGCTGAATTGGATCGGCTTCTGGATGTTCAGTGCGACCATGACGGGCATCGCGGTCATCTTTTTCCTGGGTGACATTCTGATGACCGGACGCCTGATTTCGGTCGGCATCCTCGCCATCTATGACCGGCTCCGTTCGCATGTGTATGGAACGCCCGAGCAGAATGCGGCTTACCGGCCGCAGGTCGCGGTGCTCATTCCCGCTTACAACGAGGAGAAGGTCATCGAACGCACCGTCCAGGGCGCGCTCGATTCCGACTATCCCAACCTGCGCGTGATCGTGATCGACGACGGTTCCAAGGATCGCACTTTGGAAATCACCCGCCGTGCCTTTGCTGCCGAAGAAGCTGACGGCCGGGTATTGATTCTAACCAAGCCCAATGGTGGCAAAGCCGAGGCGCTTAACTTTGGTCTCGAGCATATCGGCGATGCCGAAATTTTCGTCGGCATCGACGCCGATACCATCATTGCTCCCGATGCCATCGTCCGCATGGTGCCGCATTTCCTCAATCCAAGAGTCGCCGCCGTGGCCGGCAATGCCAAGGTTGGAAACCGCGTAAATCTTTGGACGCGCTGGCAGGCGCTCGAATACATCACCAGCCAGAATTTTGAGCGGCGAGCGCTCAACACCATGGGAGCGGTCAGCGTGGTGCCGGGCGCGATCGGAGCCTGGCGCACCGAAATGGTTCGCGAAGCCGGTGGCTACCACGTCGATACTGTCGCCGAAGACGCCGATCTGACCATGGCACTGCTGCGCAACGGCTATCGCGTGGAATACGAAGATCTGGCGCTCGCCTTCACCGAAGCTCCAACCAGTGCCCATGCGCTCATGCGCCAGCGCTTTCGCTGGTCGTTCGGAATCCTGCAGGCCATCTTCAAGCACAAAGGTGTCTTCGCGCGCGAAGGCGCATTGGGATTGGTCGCGCTTCCCAACATTCTCATCTTCCAGATTCTGCTTCCGTTGGTCTCGCCCTTCATCGACGTCATGTTTGTGGTCGGGGTGATCTGGTATTTCATCCAGAAACATTTCCATCCTGAATCCACAGACCCCGCCAGCTTCCAGCGGCTGCTGTTCTTCTTCGTCACCTTCCTGGTCATTGATTTCATCGCCTCCGCGCTCGCCTTCGCCCTGGAGCGGCGCCAGCCCGAAGCCCGCGAAGACGCCTGGCTGCTCAGCCAGGTGTGGCTGCAGCGCTTCGCCTATCGCCAGGTCTTTTCCATCGTTCTGTTCCGGACCCTGAAGCGTGCCATCCAGGGCCGTCCCTTCGCCTGGGACAAACTGGAGCGCACCGCCGCCGTAAAATACGTTCCCGCCGAACGCAAAGACAAAGACAAAGACAGAGACTCAGTCAAAGTCTGATTGTGTAGCGCGGACTCTCTTGTCCGCGCACGGCGCCGTGCGACGATGCTGTCCGGTTCCGGACAGCGCTTCTCGATTTCGGACAAAGAGCGTATTCGAGAGAACCGCCTCACGAGCGTATTTCTCTGTAAATAGACCACCCTCATCCGCGACAGTTTGGTGTGGAACGTGCCGCGCTCCGAGCACGTATACGTGTCCGTGGAGGCTGGCATGGAGACCTTGTTTCAGGACTTGCGCTATGCCCTGCGCCAATTGCGTAAGGCGCCGGGATTCACCATCACGGCGGTCATTACGCTGGCTCTGGGCATCGGCGCCAACACGGCCATCTTCACACTGGTGCACGGCATCCTGCTGCGCTCGCTGCCGGTAGCCGATCCCGCACGGCTCTACCGCATCGGCGACTCCGACGACTGCTGTATCGAAGGCGGGTTCATCAGCGATAACGGCGACTTCGACATCTTCTCCTACGATCTTTACCAGCACTTGAAGAACTCCGCGCCCGAGTTCGAGCAACTGGCCGCGATGCAGTCCGCGCAGGACACTTTCAGCGTTCGCCGTGGAAATGCGCTGGCAAAGTCGTTGCGCGGCGAATTCGTTTCTGGCAACTACTTCTCCACGCTGGGGCTGGGAGCCTACTCCGGGCGCGCGCTGGGCGAAACGGACGACACTCCCTCGTCCGCTCCCGCAACTGTGGTCAGCTACAGTGCATGGCAGACGGAGTTTGCCGCCGATCCCTCGCTCATAGGATCCACCATTATCATTCAGGCGCGGCCCTTCACCGTCGTCGGCATCGCCCCGCCCGGCTTCTTCGGCGATCGAGTCTCCGACGTTCCGCCCGCTTTATGGATGCCGCTCTCAACTGAGCCCTACCTCGAGGGAGCAAACGCCCTCCTGCATGACATGGACTCCAACTGGCTTTACGCGCTGGGCAGGGTGCGTCCCGGAACCAACATCGGCGCATTGCAGGCCAAGCTTACCGTGGCGCTGCGTCAGTGGATGGCCACGCGTCCGGCTTATACCGACAATGGCGGAGCGGCTGAGATTCCCAAGCAGCATGTGATCGTCGTGCCCGGCGGCGGCGGTATCCGGATTCTGCAACAGCAAGCCGGCCAGGGCTTGAAGATGTCGATGATCCTCTCCACCTTCGTCCTGCTCATTGCCTGCGCCAATATCGCCAACCTGCTGCTGGCGCGCGCCACCACGCGGCGTGCGGATATGGCCGTGCGCACGGCGCTGGGCGCGGGGCGCCGCCGCCTCATCCGCCAGATTCTTACCGAAAGCATATTGTTGAGCTGCCTCGGCGGGCTGGTCGGACTGGCCGTCGCCTATGCCGGCTCGCATACGATTCTGGCCCTCGTTTTTCCCGACGCCAAGAACATGCCCATCGAGGCCAGCCCTTCGCTAGCCGTGCTTGGATTCGCGTTTCTGGTGTCGCTGGTCACCGGCGTCCTCTTTGGGACCGCTCCAGCTTGGTTGTCGTCTCACGCCCAGCCTGCCGAGGCGCTGCGCGGTGTGAACCGCTCCACCCGCGACCGCTCTTCGCTCCCACAGCAGGCACTGGTAGTCCTGCAGGCGGCATTGTCGCTGGTCCTCGTGGCCGGAGCGATCCTGATGACCAAGTCGCTCGTGAACCTCGAGCATCAGAATTTTGGCGTCGCTACCGCCGACCGTTACGTCCTGCACATCGATCCCGAAGGCGCCGGGTACACGGTCGAACATCTGCCTGCGCTCTACCGGGAGATCGAAGATCGTTTCTCCGCGTTGCCCGGGGTGGCCAGGGTCGGCATAGCGATCTACAACCCACTTGAGGGCAACAACTGGGGCGAGTGCGTCATCCCCCAGGGCCATCCCGCTCCCCGGCCCGGTGACAAGTGCAGCTCGACGTGGGATCGCGTGAGCACCCATTTTCTCGACGCTATCGGAGTGCCTCTTGTCCGCGGCCGTGGCCTCACTGACCAGGACACGGCTGCTTCGCAGCAGGTCGCCGTGGTTAACCAGGCCTTCGTAAAACGCTTCTTCCCCAACCATGATCCGCTGGGTCAGCGCTTCGGCATCGGCCCGCCGCAATACTCGGGCAGTTTTGAAATCGTCGGCGTCTTTGCCGACTTCAAGATGAACAACCCGCGCGATCCGGTCCGCCCGGTTTTCCTGCGCCCGCTCGCTCAGACCTTTGCTGGCTACCATGAATCGGACATGATGCGGGTCGAGACACAATCGCTGTTCCTGCACGCCATGCTTCTCAACTTCAACGCGCCCCAGCCGAACGTTGAAGGGCTCATTCGCCGCACTCTGGCAGCCATCGATCCCAATCTGACCGTGGCCGATCTTCGGTCTTTCGATGCTCAGGTGGCCGGCAACTTTGATGAAGAGCGCCTCATCGCTCAGCTCACCAGCCTCTTCGGCATCCTGGCGCTCATCCTCGCTTCGGTCGGACTCTACGGAGTGATGTCCTACTTCGTGGCCCGCCGTACCAGTGAGATCGGCGTCCGCATGGCGCTGGGCGCGACGCGATCGAGCGTGTTGGCCCTGGTGTTGCGCGGCGCGCTCTGGCAGATTCTTATCGGCCTCGGCGTGGGCATTCCCGCCGCGCTGTTTGCCGGACATCTGATGGCCGGCCTGCTCTATGGAGTCGGCGGCTACGATCCGCTGGCACTGGCCGGCGCAACCTTAGTGCTCGGGCTTTGCGCCGCCGTGGCAGGATTCATCCCTGCCCGCCGCGCCGCTTCCATCGAACCCATGCAGGCGCTGCGCACCGAGTAGCCTCGAAGGAGTCCACGGGCGCCGGGTGCCCCATACTAACGTCACGCTTTTCGACGCTCGCAGCCAGTGGCGCAAGTGGGATTCGTATCAGGGCACGCCTTCAGGCGTGCCGAGAGCCACCACAGGCTTCCGGGATGGGATTCCGCCGCCGCGTGAAGCTGAGGATTTTCCAGCGGTGGTGGGTCTCTCATGATCCCGTGCCCATTTCGTGCCATTGCGCCGACTCGGCAGTCGTGCTATTTTGCCCGCATTTGCTGCGGGAATTTGATCCGAATCAGGACCTGCAACAGCGGGCCTCCCTTTCCGCGGATTCGGCAGACAGCAATCAAAAAGCCTCAAATACTCAACCGGGGACGGGCCCTTGTACCTCAAGGAGGGACTATGCATTCCGCAAAGGCGAACGCAGGAACAAGAAGCTGTTTGAACATTTCCGATGTCAACCCAGGATTCGAAGTGACGAAGCAGTCAGCGGGTGCCCCACACATTCGCGTTTTTTGCGAATGTGTGGGTGTGTGCGCGATCCGCGGCGCTCTGACCCTGGCCGTGCTTACCGCACTGCTGCTGATCACCGCCCGCCCTGCGCACGCCCAGGGCGAGGCTGCGCTCTACAACTTCTGCGCTCAGCCCAACTGCACCGACGGCAACGGTCCCCAGTCTCGCCTCACCTCCGACGGTGCCGGCAACTTCTATGGGACGACCGCGAGCGGCGGAGCTTTTGGATATGGAACCGTATTTGAGGTTTCGGCGAACGGCAGCGGAGGCTGGAACGAGTCTGTACTCTACAGCTTCTGCTCCGAAGGTGCTCCCAACTGCACCGACGGCGCATACCCGGCCTACTCTTACGTGATATTCGACAGCGCTCGAAACCTATACGGAACCGCAGCCATGGGAGGCGCCAATGGATGCGGAGTTGTGTTCGAACTTAGTCCGACCGGAACGAGCTGGATGGAAACTGTCCTGTTCAGCTTCGGTCTTTCGGGCAGCGGCTGCGCTCCAGTAAATGGTCTGATCATGGACCGTGCGGGCAATCTTTACGGCGTAACCAACTCCTTCGGAGATGGAACAGAAACCGTCTTTGAGCTGAGTCAGGTCGCTGGCGTCTGGACGCAGCAGATGATCTACGACCTCGGCATCGCCGCCCCCAACTCTGCCGGCCTGACCATGGATGCTGCCGGAAACATATTCGGCACCTCGCTTTCCACGGTATTCGAACTGTCACCGAACGGCAGCGGTGGCTGGAATCCGACTGTGATCCACACCTTTACCGGCGCTCCTAAAGATGGCAGCGACGTGCGGGGCACTCCCGCGCTCGATCAGTACGGAAACCTTTACGGAACAACCGATGAGGGCGGCGAAAGGAACTATGGAACGGTCTACCGCCTCACTCCTGGGCAGAACGGAAAGTGGACAGAGAAGGTTCTCTACAGTTTTTATGGTCCCCCATATCATTACAATCCTTGGGCTGGCGTTGTGCTCGATGCAGCCGGGAATATTTACGGCACCACCCTCGACGGTGGCGAGGGAGGATCTGTTTTCGAGCTGTTGGTCCCGGTTGGCAAGGCTAAATACAAGGAGAAGGCCCTCTGGGCGTTCGACGGCGAGGACGGAAATGAGCCGTATGGCAGCCTGATTCTCGACAGCCTGGGCAATCTCTATGGCACAACCGCCGGGGTGTACCCAACGGTCTTCCATGGCAACGTGTTCGGAGTGAATCCGTCGGCTGCCGTAACCAGCACCACTTTCACCTCTTCCCCGAATCCGTCCTCTAAGGGACAGGAGGTAACCTATACCGCGACCGTCACTTCCAGCGCTGGCCCGCCACCGGACGGGGAAACGGTCACCTTTCTCTGTTGCCAGGACCTCCAATTCAAAGTGGGCACGGGGACGTTGAATGCCGGAGTGGCCAGCGTTGCTTCCTCGATCGTCGGGAATAACTTCGTCATCGCGGTATACGCCGGCGACATGAACTTCACCGCCAGCAAATCGGAAAAGCGAAGGCAGGTAGTGAAGCCGAAGTGACCACCGCCGCGTGAAGTTTGGAATTTTCTGGTACTGGGCACAGAGCACCGGGCGGAGAACCTTTTTCATCACCAAACATCTGTGATAGCCGTCACAGACACCGAACCCGCACTGCGCGACAATCACGATCGGATCAGAGAATCCAGACGTGTGCTCGTCTCACAGAGACGGCCACAGCATCCGCCAAAATCCCAATTTGGGAAGCTCTTTGACAACTTGAGGCGATTAGCGGGCGTGAGCGAAGCGGGAGCCCGCTGCCGAAATCCTGAGCGAAGCGAAGGATCTCGCCCCTAAGTCGTTTGTTCTCAAGGACCTTATATATAAGTCCTTTAGAATCATAGACCGAGTCGATTTTTTCCTCCTAACGCGATGATTCCAATAGCGAGGGGGGAGGGGGGGGTGGGGTGCCTTGTGAGTTAACAGTGTGCCGCAAAGCATAAAAGCTCTCGCCTTGGGGCAGCAACGCGTTCTGGTTTTCCGGCAGTCCGTCAACAATTTCCAGTCGGGTGTAAAATCAGGGGTCGCGATCATCTGCGCTAACATCCAATAAACGTTCCAGAGAGGATCTCCCGATGGCAACTATGGAAGCCCCACCGCGTCTGCAACTTCGCCTTCATCAAGGTGCGTTCAAGAATGAGCCGTTTGTCGATTTCAGCAAAGAAGAGAACGTGCGCAAGATGCGCGCCGCGATCGAAAAAGTGCGTGGCCAGCTCGGCCGCGAGTATGACCTGATTATCGGCGGCAAACGCATCAAGACCTCCGACAAGATTCGTTCCATCAATCCCGCCCAGCCGTCGCAGGTCGTCGGAGTTCACCAGAAGGCTGGCAAGGAACACGTCGAGCCTGCGGTACAGGCCGCTTCTCAGGCTTTTGGTCACTGGAGCCACACCTCGGTCGAGGAGCGCGCGTCGCTCCTGTTTCACGTGGCTGATGTAATGCGCGAGCGCAAGCTGGAATACATGGCATGGCTGGTGTTTGAAGTCTCCAAGAACTGGTTCGAAGCCGATGCCGATATCTCCGAGACTATCGACTTCTGCGAGTTCTATGCGCGCGAGGCTTTGCGCTTCGCGAAAGCTGAAGCGCCCGTGCAACTGCCGGGCGAGCGCGACACTCTGACCTACATTCCGCTCGGCGTCGGCGCCGTGATTCCGCCGTGGAATTTTGCCTGTGCCATCATGGCCGGCATGACGCTGGCTTCCATCGTCAGCGGCAACACCGTCGTCCTGAAGCCGTCGAGCGATTCGCCGACAATTGCGGCGAAGTTTGTCGAACTGCTCGAAGAATGCGGCATGCCCGAAGGCGTGGTGAACTTCTGTCCCGGCGGCGGGGTAACGTTCGGAGACGCGCTGGTGTCGCATCCCAAGGTCCGTTACATCGCGTTCACCGGCTCGCGCGAGGTTGGACTGCACATCAACCAAAGCGCCGCGCAGCAACAGCCCGGCCAGCTCTGGATCAAGCGCACGGTGCTCGAAATGGGCGGCAAAGATGCCATCATCGTCGATGCCGACGCCGACATCGACTCCGCCGTCGAAGGCGTGGCCACGGCCGCTTTCGGCTTCCAGGGCCAGAAGTGCTCGGCCTGCTCGCGCGCCATCGTCGATGAGCGCATCTATGACAAGTTCCTCGAAAAACTGAAATCCCGCGTCGAGCGTATTACAGTAGGCGATCCGGTTGCGAACCCGAACATGGCTGCCGTCATCAACGAAGGTTCGATGAATGACATCCTGCGCTACATCGAGATCGGCAAAAAAGATGGACGCTTGATCACAGGCGGCGCGCGTGACACTAAGGCTGGCGAAGGCTATTTCATTCAGCCGACCGTGATTGCCGACATTCCGGCGAAGTCGACGCTCGAGCAGGAAGAGATTTTCGGCCCGGTGCTGGTGGTGATCAAGTCGCGCAACTTCGATCAAGCCCTTGAAATCGCCAACGACACCGAGTTCGGACTGACCGGCGCCGTCTATTCCAGTTCGCGCGAGAAACTCGATCGCGCCGTGCGCGAGTTCCACGTCGGCAATCTCTATCTGAACCGCAAGTGCACCGGAGCGATGGTAGGCGCGCATCCCTTCGGCGGATTCAATATGTCGGGCACCGATTCGAAGTCAGGCGGCCCGGATTACTTGTACCTGTTCACGCAGGCAAAAAGCGTAGGCGAGAAAATCGGGTAGTCGCATACGATTGTGTGGCCACGGGGGCTCTGCCCCGTCCATGGCGGGTCGGAGACCCGCCACCACACAAACGGTCACAATCCCAAAATCGTGCTATAGTCTCCAGCCATGCTGGCGAAACGCAATCTGGCCGGTTGCATTGTGTGCGCCGTTATCCTGACTGTTTCCCTGGCCGCACAAGACGTTCATCGCAACTTCACCATCGAAGAAGGTGAACGCGAGGCCGCTCCCCGCTTCCACGCCAAGACCCTCGAAGGCGAGCAGTTCACCAACGATTCGACTAAAGGGAAGGTGGTTCTGTTTCAGTTCTGGACCACATGGTGTCCCTACTGCAAAAGCGAGGAATCGCTGGTGAATAACATCACCACGGAATTTGCCGACAAGGGACTGCTCGTGCTCGCAGTTGACGTAGGCGAGTCGAAGAAGGTAGTGCAGCAATATTTGAAAGACCATCCGCGCAAGTGCCGTATCGTGATGACCGGAGATACCAATCTGGCCGCCATGTACGCCGCCACCCGTTATCCCATTTACGTAGTCGTCGATCGCGATGGCAAGATCGTCGATACGCAACGAGGATCGGGCGGCGACCGCCGCCTGCGCGGGTCTCTGGCGCGCGCGGGGTTGGAATCCAAGGAGTCCGAGTGATTGTTTTGCGAAAACTCAAAGGGCCGCCCTGCGGGCGGCCCTTTGACACTTCAGCGAACGCGATCTAATGGCTGGTCTCAGTTGCTAATGCCGGCACTCTGCGACGCTTGCGGGACCGCTGCCGCCGCCGTAGCGGCTGCGGCTTCATTTAGGATGCGATGGTGAATGGTGAATAGCGCCAGTTCCAACCGGTCCGACACGCCGATCTTGTCATAGACGTTGCGCAGATAATTCTTGATGACCTGCTCGGTCGTACCCAATTGGGTGGCGATTTCCTTGTTCTTGTATCCCTGAACGATGAGCGCCACGATGCGCAGTTCCTTGGCCGTCAAGCGGTCGCGGACACGCAGCCCGACCATATCGTTTTCGGTCAGCTCGCTCGGCACCGCCATGTCCTGCACCCAGCTTTCGCCGCGCGCGATCTTGCGGACACAGTCCACCAGCGCGGGGCTGGTGACGTTGCGATAGACGACGCCATGCGCGCCCGCCGCCATGTAGCGCTGCGCGCTCTCGCCCGTGTCAGCGAGCACGACCACTCGCGTCTTGTTCTTGTTGGCCGCCGAGAGGACGGAGTTGAAGTCGGAGTGGAACCCTCCGGCAATGATGAGCACGGCGGCGCGAAACTTGTCGAGCGCCATGAACATCTGCTCGGCGGTTTGCGCCTGGGCCACAATGCGCATTTCGTCTTCTACGGCCAGCACCTTGGCGATGCCGGCGCGGAAAATCGCCTGATTGTCGGCCAAAATAAGCTTCAGCATGGATTGCTCCCAGTTAACTATTGCGAACGAATTCGTAAGAATCGATTACGCAAGCGACGCCCCGGTTATCTCCGGACCCGGCGCTGGCATTGGGCTCATCGGTCCGCACCACGCGGCCGCGGCACTGGATCACAACACTGTCCTTGCCGCCCGTGACTTCGGGCGGCAGGGTGATCTCAAACTCTACAGGTGAGCCGACTTCAAGCGAGGCGTCGGCGCGGATGTACACGCCGGCGGCGCTCAGATCACCAGTCATGCCGATATGATTGTCATCCGCGGTATCTTCCCTGTGAATCTTGATCGGCAAATGCAGCGGAAATCTTTTTCCAGTACGCGCTTCGGTCACGACTCCTCCTCTGCTGTCGCTCTGCGCTTCGATCCAAAAGCAGAAGACCAAGCCAGTGAAACCCAGGCCAGAAAACCACGAAACTCCCAGCCCAAAGCCTGACGAGCAGCTAACGGCGTTATATCACGGAAAATACCCCAAAAGAAGCCCAGATTACCTAAGTAATCCGGTAGGAAGTAGATACCTCCCAATCGTCAGGGGCGCAAACGGATGCCAACACCTCAACTGGCGGCCTTTTCCAGGCAAGAAAAAAGGGCGGGACCGAAGTCCCGCCCGCTGGTTTCAGTCGATTGGTTTAGTCTTGGCCGGTTCCGGTCAGCGATATCTGCTGCGGACTGTTGGCAGCGTTATCGGTGAAAGTTACGTCGCCGGTGAGCACTCCAGTTTTGAGGGGAGTGAAGGTGACTTTGATCCTGCAGGTGCCGCCAGGAGGCACCGAGAGACCGTTAGTGCAGGGGGTTATCTTTTTGGTCGCCGTGACCGTCCCTAGCGCGAAGTCGCCGCTGGCAGCGATGGTGGTGATTTCCAGCGTCGCGGTTCCGGAGTTAGTGAGAGTGACTGGCTTCGCTCCGCCGGTCACGCCTACAACGATCTTGTCCCACTTCAGTGACGTCGCTGAGAGGGTGACGGCTGGTGCGCCGCCGCCCGAACCGACAAGAGCGTTGATTAGGCCGGCTCCGTTGGGACTGCCCCATCCGCTGTCCAAATCGTAGCCGGTTTCTGCCGGAAAACCGTTATTGCCGCTGGTGATGTCGTGAAAAGCAGCAGCATAGCCTCCCGACAGACCCAACGGATAAATGGTTGGATTAATGAAGCCAGGCGTCGGTTTGCCGTCGGCAACAGCCTGTTGATTCGCCAGAGCCAGGTAGCCGGCCCACATGGGTGCGGCAAAACTGGTCCCGCCGTATGCATTGGCACTGCATCCACTTAGGCCAGTTTGATCGGCGCAGACGTAAAAGCTAAAATTCGCGTTTGCCGTGACGTCTGGGCCGTTCCTATACTTCGTGGAGCCCTTGTTCTTCGAGGTGATAACACCCGACAGTTCCTGCCAGGAAGGGATAGGAATGTCGTCCGGGGAAATCCCGCCGCCAGTGTCTGCCCAACCGACTTCCGAGGCCCAGTCGCCGCCCGCTCCGGTGGTCTTCAAATCCGTGCCGCCGACCGAAATGACATTCGCATCCTCCGCGGGGTAGGGGAAGTTGCTCGCCGTCCAATGGTCGTTGTCGCCGGCCGCCACAAAGAAGCTCTGGCCCTGTGCTGCCATCTTCTCGTAGTACGTGTCGTCCGTTTTGGGATCCGCCGGGCTCCAGCCCCACGAACAGCTGATCTGCAGACTCAATGGAGCGTCCTTATCCGTTACCATCGCACTGAGACAGGCAGTTTCGCTGAAGTCTCCGGTACCGAAGGCGTCGCCGCACACGTACATATAGAGCATAGTCGAGCCTGGAGCCATGCCCATAGCCTGAGTCATATCAATGGTCTGTTCCGTATCGTCGCAATCCGCTGAAGCGAGGCAGGTCGTGCTGTACCCGCCCGTAGAAATGATTTTGGGAGTGAAAGGTTGTGTTTGCTTAGCGCCCTTATAGTACGTGGTCAAGTCGGTCAGGTCGGTGCCTGCAAGCTCGAGCAGGCCGATGTTCTGGCCGGTGCCCGTGAGAGCCGTTCCCTCGTAGTAGGCTGCCCTCATGTCGCTGCCGCAGAAGGAGTCGGAAGGACAAGAGCCCGTTTGCGCTTGGGAGTCCTCGGGTTTCACCTCGGCATCTCTATGCTTGAGCGCGGGATGCGGGATCGAATAGTTGTCCAAACCGGAGATGTGCCAGAGCTGGAATGGCAGGTTTACCATGGGCTCGCGGTCCACGGCATGGAACGTGCGGTCTTCCGTGGGGTGCTGGTAGACGCCCATGGAAACATGGAAGGCTTTCTCGATGTTTGCCACCGAGCTGGTGAACTGCACATCGAAACCATCGCGGGAGCCGCCAACCACCGTAAACCCGCTCGTTTTCGCGAAAGCGATCACGGCGTCATAATCCTCCTGGCTGGGACCAAACCTCTCGGTGAACTCTGACGGCGTAACGTAGTGCCGGTAGGAGGAACTGGAAGGATCGTAGATTTCCTGCAAAAAATTCTCCAGCTCTGGTTGATGGCGCAGTGCCAGAACAATGTCGAAGTGCATGGTTTGATTTGCAGGGAGACGACCGACAAGCTTTGCCTCGCCATTGAGGACTACATCGCGCACGTGACGCGTCAATAGAATCTGCGACTCCGCCTGGCAAAGAGTATTTACGACCGCGAGCAACGCGAGGAGCGTGAGCAGGGAAACACTGAATTTTCGAATCACAATTTCTCCTTTAAGGGCTACCTAGAGGATCCTTTTATGGTCGTAGCATGACGACAGAGCTCCACACCTGAACTCTGACCAACATACCTAAATTGGACACCAGAAACCCTCGTCGGGGCGACGAAGGAACTTCGTATTGGGCGCAAGTATACCTCGATACACGGGAACGACAACCAACAATATGGCGAAAATCATGACAGGAAAAACTCGATAGTGCAGATGTCTGCAGATATGTGCAACATTATGCGGACAATTTGTGGAAGGAATCTGCCCCTTTACGAGTGTGAGTACGTAGCGCTCTGGGAATCGGAGCCGGACTCTCGTTTTACTCTTCGTCGGTTTAGATCTGCACCCCGATGACCATGGCTTACTACGCCGGTGTTTCCGGACCAATTTCCGGACTGGGTTGCACGGTCAAATTGTGCCGCCGCAGCACCCGCCGCCGCTGCGATTCCTGGAGTGGGGCGGAGGCGGCAATTGCGCAAAGCACGTAAAACAGTGCGGCGTTTGCTGGAATCTGCAGATTGAAGTCGAGGAAGCTGTGGACTAGAATCCCCACACACCCAAGCAACGCGGCCACCGTCAGCGCACCGCTGGCGTTCTCAGTCCAATTCTTGAGCTTGTCCGCAGCCCGGCGGAAGACCACCACCAGAAACCAGGCTGCGATGGAGAATCCGGCCAAACCAGTCTCGACCAGCAATTGCAGATAATCGTTGTGCGCCTGGTTCACGAAGAAGGTGGTATAGAAGCTCCGAAATCCCGGATAGACGATGGGAAAGGTGCCGAGTCCCCAACCGAGGAATGGCCTCTTGACAAACATGCGCAAACAGTCGCGATCGATGGTGAGGCGAACCCCTCCGCTGATTTCTTCACGCGCTTCGGAGTGAATGCTCATCAGCCGGCGCGTGAGTTCGTTGCCCCCCATCCAAACCAGAAAAACAATCACCATCGCCAGAAACGCTCCCAGCATGAGAGGTTGTCTCCAACTGCCTTCTCGCTTACGAACCATAAGCACGCCCAGCACGACCATCTGCGCGGCGAACGCCACCATACCTCCACGCGAACCGGAAAGAAAAATACTTCCGGCCATCAGCGCGGCGATTCCCGCCACCGCAATCTTGCGACCGCCGTCGGAAAAGCGAGTTGCGGCCAGCACCAGTGGGAAGGGCAGGAGCATCTCCATCAGGCCGGCGTAATGATTGTGATTGACGTAGGGTCCGTAAATCGAGCCGCCCTGCTCCAGACTCCAGATCCAGTAGAGCTTCCCATTCGGCGCCAAACCCTGCAGCACGGCAAACGAAGCCACTACCGCCCCGTAACCCGTGAACGCCATCGCCATCGACTCGAACTGCGAGGATCGACGCAGAGCCTGGGTCATTACGAACACCAGCATGCCGTAGGCGGCGTAGAGCAACAAGTGGGAATAGGTCACATGACGGTAGGCTGTCGTTCCAATCACCCACTGCACCAGTACCAGCGCAAAAAAGGCGGTCATGGGGCGGTAGAGCGGGTGATCGGAGATGTTGAGTTCACGGTTGATCCACTGGCGGACCGCCCAAACCGCCAGCAGCAGCACGGCGCACGCTTCCAGGGCAAAAATGGACCAGGGCTCGACTGCTCCAAAGGCCAGCGGCCCCAGCAGCAGCACGACACAGGCGCCGGCGAGCAGCGCGTTGTTGGTAAGTCGCGGCTGCGAGACCTTAGCGACGGGCGCGGGTTCGGGCTGCGTGGCCAGGGCGGAACTCACGGGTTGTCCTTGGAATTGGAATTACTTGGGGATTTGTCCGAGGAATCATCGGAAGGAAGGTCAGGAGCGAGGTCAGGAGAAAGCTCGAAATCGTCCAGCCAAAGTTTACCGCGTATGGGGGAACCAGCGGGGAAACGCTCGATGGCCAGCACCAGCAGCGTGGTGGAGTTCGGGATCGTAACCGTGGAATGAACCTCCCTCCAGAAGTCGGCATCGTTGAGGGTGTCGCTGGCATACAGCGGCGCGCCCGTGTAGGCATCGCGCATGACGATCTGGGGTCCGCCCGCTCCCTCAAAGTCGGCCGACTTGTAGTAGGCGGAGAAGTCGTAAGTGGTTGCGCCGTGCACCGGAATGACTTGCGAAATGCCCGCGTCGTTAATCCCCGGACCTTCGAAGGTCAGGAACAGAGAGCGATGACCCTGGTGGAAGTCGCTCGGATCCAGCACGGGCTTGACTCCGGGTCGATCGACGTAGGTCCAGTCGAAGCCTCCATTCAAAATGTCGAGGCTAAAGTCGCCGTTCACCACCAGGTTATCCTCCGTGGGCAAGTAGGCAGAGAGGCCAAGAACGTCAGCGCTCTGTTCCCAGGCAGTCATGGCGGCGTCGGGACGATGCACTCGAATGAGATAACGCACGTAATCGTACAAATACCGATTTTCGAATTTCTCGTGTACATGGGAGAGTCGCTCCCAGGTCTTCACGGTGCCCTCGGTTTCTTGTTTGGTCATCAACAGCGTGAGAAATGAAATCAGCGAATCGGTACGAGCTGGGACCACGTCGCGGAGCAGCGCGTCCGTATCAGGACGTACGCGCCAGCAGGCACGCAGGGCATCGTCTTTCAGCGCATTGTCGTTCTCGATGACGACGCGGAATTCGCGCAGGGCGCGGTCGACATCGCCGTCGATGAGGAAGAAGTTAGCCGCTTCCCACGCCACATCGGGCGCGGTGGGCTCCGCCTGCAAAGCGTGCTCCAGTGCGGTTCGCTGGCCGGCGATGTCTCCGGTCACCTGATAGGCGGCGGCTAGATCGAACCAATAGCGGGCGTCGTATGGATTGAGCGCGACGGCGGCTCGCAGGCTGTCGATGGCGGACTGAGGATCGCCGGCGACAAAGGCAAAGTAGCGTCCGAGGCGATGACGATAGTCTGCATTTCCTGGCGAAAGCCGCACCGCGCGCTCCAGTTTGGGCAGCTCCGCATGCGAAGCGTAGGCGCTAGCAGCAAACTCTTTAGCCGTCAGAAAAAGATAGACACCGACCAGCAATGCCCCGCCGGCAGCCAACTGCAAACGTTGCCGGGATGAAAGTGAAATGGCCATGGTCCCGTTACCGGTCTGCGAACCGGCAGGAAAGTTAATTCTCAAGCTCTCCAACGAATCAGAGTGTGTTTCTCAGTTGCCAGTCTAGCGAAACACACGGTCTCAAACCGCTTTCGGTTCCGCGTCGTTTCCGGCGCCCGGAGCTTCTTCCTGATAATACTGCCCGTATTTTCCTTGATACTCGTAGTAATAGTAGTAATCAGGGGAAGTTAGATCGACGGCGTTCAGGAGCACGCCGGCTACGTGTGCATTGACCTGCATCAATATATCGCGGGCGCGGCGCAGCGCTTGTTTCGTGGTCTGGCCGGAACGAATTACCAGGATCGTGGCATCGGCGCGGGGCGATAGCACGACCGCGTCGGTGACAGAAAGTGTCGGTGGAGTGTCGATCACGATGTGGTCGTACGAGCCGCGCAACTCGGCGACTAAATCCCTCATATTGGAAGACGCCAGCAGCTCGGCAGGATTCGGGGGCGGTGTGCCCGCAGGCATGATGAAAAGATTGGGCAGGATCGGAGAGACTGCAATGGTTTGCTGCAAGGTGGCGCTTCCGGTGAGCACATTGCTGAGACCGCTGCGCGGGCCCATGCCCAGGGTCTTGTGAACGCTGGGGCGACGCAGGTCGGCATCGATCAGCAGAACGCGGACCCCCTTTTGCGCGAGCACGATCGCGGTGTTGATGCTGGTCGTAGTTTTGCCTTCCTGCGGACGCGCGCTCGTCACCATGATGACTTTAGGCGGCGCTCCGAGATTGGAGAGCAGCAGCGAAGTCCGCAGCGCGCGATACGATTCCGCCATCTGCGACTGGGGGCGAACCTGGGTTACCATCTCCACCACTTCTTTGGAGGCAGTCAAAGCCAGCCGCTTGCCAGTGGGTCCATGGTTGCCTGACTTAGAGCCGTGCGGGATCATTCCGAGAGAAGGAAGAAGAGACAGCGCGGTTGCCTGCTCGGGAGTGCGGACGGTGTTGTCCATGTTCTCGAGCAAGAAGGCCAAGCCGACCCCGGAAATGACGCCCAGCACCAGCGCGAAAGACAGGTTGCGAGGGATGTTCGGTTCGCTGGGAGCGGTGGGAACCCGGGCAGCATCAATGATGCGGAAGTTATTGGAGCGCAATCCCGCGGTGACGCCCGCTTCTTTCAGCTTTTCCAGCAACCCCTCGTAAAGGGTGCGGTTACTGTCCAGGTCGCGTTTCAGAATGCTGTATTCGATCGCGCTCTCGTTGAGCTTGTTGGCTTCCTGTTTTTGCCTCTCAAAGGAGCCGCGCAACATATCTTCTCGCTGCAAAGCGGCCAGGTATTGTCCCTTGAGATGGTCGACGGCCTTGTCGGTTTCCAATTGCAACTGGTGGTCAATCTCCTTCAGTTGGCTATCGAGCTGTAGGACTTTCGGATACGAGGGACCGAACTGAGTGCTGAGTTCAGCAACCTGGATTCTGAGGCCGGCCTGCTGCTCGCGCAACTTGTCGAGCATTACGGAACCAGCTGTGTTGCCGCCTCCCGGGCTGTCGGGAACGATCGCGGCCGCCACCGCCACCGGATCGCTGGACTGGGCCTGGCGATAGACCGCTTCTTTCTGCATGCGGTCGAATTCGGTCATGGTCATCTCTTTGTTAAGTTCGTCGAGCTTCTCGGTAATGATGTTCGTCTTCTCGTCCATGCCGAGAATCTCGTGCTCCTTCTGGTAGCGCACCAGCTTTTCTTGCGAAGTTTCCACTCTCATCTGCAAGTCGATGAGCTGTTTCTGAAGCCAGTCAGAGGCCTGCATGGTGGATTCGAACTTGGTCTGGAAGTTCTGCTGAATATAGGTGGCGGCCAGCGTATTCACGGCGCTGGCGGCGAGCTGAGGATCGGTGCTGGTGAAATGAATCTCCATGATCCGGGTGTTGGGAATCAGAGAGACGTGCAGCCTTCCATGAAAGCTTCCCAGCAGAGCCGAGGTGCGGCTGGAATCGGTCTGCAGCGGATCGGCCGTCAGGTTGGCTTGCTTTTGATCGGAATGACCGCCGAACTCGGGACGCTTATCCAGATTCAGTGCGCGGATTACCTGCAGCGCCATCAGATCGCTTTGCAGGATGCGGACCTCTGTGTCCAGATCGCTCTGCTCGTAAACATAGTCGGTATCCGGCGCCGAGTCTTTGAAGGAAATGAGGTTCGAATCGGCTTTATTGACGGCGATGCGGCCGACCGCGTCATAGACTGGAGTCTGGCGCAGGCTGGCAACCGCAACCGCCATGAAGATGCCGGTGATAACTGAGACAACCATCCACTTGCGCTTGATAAGAACGCGCATGTATTCGCGCAGTGTGGATTCCTGCGCCGGCAGCACGTTATACAGTGCGGAGTGGATCGGCCGGAGAAATTCGGCAGGCTCACCCGAAGGCATTTCGCGGAATCCGTCGCTATTTCGTGGATCCTTACTTCGTGGAACCAGGGGTCCCAATGACATCGTTACTCCTTAGCCGCCCACAGACTCGGCGCGACCGAGCGCCGCACCCACACCGGTTCCGCTCCAGCCGGCTTCTCTCGCCCCAAGCCGGGCAGACAGAAGCGCGCTGTTGTGAGGAATTTGCCTGATTTTAGCATCCGCGAGGCGAGAACCAGCCAAAAATTGAGAGGGGTTGTCGATATTCTTTTGGGTACTGGTTCCCCATTAGGCCCAGACCGAAAACCGCGGTGGATCCTCAGCAACTTTCCTGGTCGCTTCCTCAGCTATACTATCGAGCACAAGAACTTACCCGAAAAAGAAGATTCTTCCGGGTTTCGCCACTTCTGGAGTTGGCAATGCGGTGCCTTGGCGCGTAACTAACAGAAAGTGCTCTTAGGGAACAAGAATGGTGAATTGGCCGCAGGAATCGATACTGGTAACGGGTGGGACAGGATCGTTCGGGAAGAAATTTGTGGAGATCATGCTCCGCGACTACCACCCTCAGAGACTGGCGGTTTTCAGCCGCGACGAGTTGAAGCAGCATGAAATGAGAACGTCGGGCTTCGATCATCCCAGCCTGCGTTATTTCATTGGAGATGTGCGGGATGTAGAGCGCTTGAAGCGGGCGCTCGCGGGCGTGACGGTGGTGGTGCACGCGGCGGCGCTCAAGCAGGTGCCAGCCTGCGAATACAACCCGTTCGAAGCGATTCAGACAAATATCATGGGCGGACGCAACGTAATTGATGCGGCGATTGATCAGGGTGTGCGCCGTATTCTGGCGCTCAGCACCGACAAGGCGGTGAATCCCATCAATCTGTACGGCGCGACCAAGCTGTGCGCGGAAAAAGTCTTTGTCCAGGCGAATGCTTACTCGGGCGCGAAAAACACGCGCTTCAGCTGTGCGCGCTACGGGAACGTCGTCGGCAGCCGGGGGAGCGTGATCCCTGTATTTCTCGAACAGCGGCGGCGCGGGAAGATCACGATCACCGATCCTCGCATGACGCGATTCTGGCTGACGCTGGAGCAGGGGGTAAAGTTTGTGATCCGCTGCCTGGAGCAGATGCACGGCGGCGAGATTTTTGTCCCCAAGATCCCCAGCATGCGGCTGTTGGATCTGGCGGAGACCGTTGCTCCCGGATGCCAGGTGGAATACATCGGGATTCGTCCGGGAGAGAAGTTGCACGAAGTGCTGGTCTCGGAAGACGAGTCGCGGCAAACGCTGGAGACCGAAGATATGTACGTGATTCAGCCGTCACATCCGTGGTGGAAGTCGGAAAACTGGGTGAACGCCAAACCGTTGGTGGAAGGCTTCCGCTATTCGAGCGACACGAATGAACGCTGGCTGACGCGGCGCGAACTGGAAGAACTGGTAACGCCCGAAACCAGCGCTGCGGAGGCAGTGCAGACGTCGGCTTGACAGATGAATTCGCGTGGAGACGCGGCTTGCCGCGTCTCCTGCCGCAGAGGGAGACAGGGCAAGCCCCGTCTCTACCGATGAACTATTGCACCACCGGTTTTGCATGAGTGCCTTACCCACAAAATTGGAGACGCTTGCCATCCACGGGGGGATGCCGGTGCGCACAAAATTGTTGCCGTACGGGCGGCAAAGTTTGGATGACGCAGATGTCCAGGCAGTTGTTGAAGTTCTGAAGTCGGATTGGCTGACCACGGGGCCGAAGGTCGGCGAGTTCGAGGAACGGTTTGCAGCCTGGGTCGGGGCGCGGCACGCGGTGAGCTTCAGTTCGGGGACAGCCGCGTTGCATGGCGCGGCTTTTGCTGCGGGACTGGGGCCGGGGGATGAAGCGATCACCACCCCCCTGACTTTCTGTGCGACCGCCAATTGCATCTTGTACCAGGGCGCGACGCCGGTGTTCGCCGATGTCTCCGCGGACACGCTGAACCTTGATCCGAGCGAGGTTGCCAGGACACTTTCCGCGCGCACGTCTTCTCGCGTGAAGGCCATCATCGCGGTCGATTATGCGGGACATCCCGCCGCGCTTGATGAACTGGGGGAACTGGCCAAGGCCCATGATGCGCTGCTGATTGAAGACGCCTGCCATGCGCTGGGCGCGGAATACCGCGGGAAACGCGTCGGTGGCATTGCCGACATGACCGTATTCAGCTTTCATCCGGTGAAGCACCTGACTACCGGGGAAGGCGGTATGGTTGCGACCGATGATGCGCGGGTGGCAGAGGCGCTGCGGCGCTTTCGCAATCATGGCATCAGCAGCGAAGCGCGCGAGAGGCAGGAAGCCGGGCAGTGGTTTTATGAAATGGTGCTGCTCGGCTTCAATTACAGGCTGACCGATATTGCCTGCGCGCTGGGACTGTCGCAACTGGATCGGCTGGCAACGAACCTTGCCAGACGCCGGGAAATTGCGGCGCACTATAAGTCGGCATTCCGAAATTTGCCGTCGGTCGTCACGCCCACAGTGCGCGATGGGGTCGATCCAGCGTGGCACTTGTATCCCATCCGGCTGCGACTGGAAAAGCTCGCTGCGGGCCGAACGGAAATCTTTCGCGCGCTGCGGGCCGAGAATATCGGTGTGAATGTTCACTACATTCCGGTGCATCGGCATCCGTACTATCGCGAGCGCTTCCCATCGCAAGGAAGCTATCCCGTCGCCGAAGACGCGTACGAGCGGCTGATCAGCCTGCCCATGTTTCATGGCATGACCGATGTAGACGTGGAAGATGTGATTCGGGCGGTGAGCAAAGTGGTCTCATCCTATGCCAAGTAATGGACCGAAACCCGCTTCGACGAATCCCGGCAGCAGGGGGCCAAGCTTCGTTGCTGAGGTTTCGAGCAATCATCATCGCGACTTGGAGCGATGCCTGGAATTCATCAGAACCGCGGCCGGAATTGGCTGCGACGCGGTCAAGTTTCAGCTGTTTCGGGTGCGAGAACTGTTCGCACCCGAAGCTTTGCGACACAATCCAAAGCTTCTGGCACGCGAAGCCTGGGAGTTGCCCGTTGAGTTTCTACCGCGTCTGGCGAGAGGTTGCAAGGAGGTAGGAATCCGGTTTGCGTGCACTCCGTTCTATCTGGAGGCCGTGGAAGAATTGTTGCCCTTTGTGGATTTCTACAAAGTGGCTTCCTATGAACTGATGTGGGACGACCTTCTGAAGGCGTGTGCACGCACCGGGAAGCCGATCGTGCTTTCTACCGGCATGGCAACTTTGACGGAAATAAGCCACGCGTGTTCGATCCTGCGATGTGCTGGTAGCCACGACTTGACCCTGTTACATTGTGTGTCGTCGTATCCGGCCAAAGCGGAGGACTGCAATCTTGGGGCGATTGCCACCTTGCGCGAGTCCTGCCAGTGCCCGGTGGGATGGTCCGATCACAGCGTGGATCCCGGTGTTATTTTCCGGGCAGTACACCGCTGGGGCGCAAGTATGGTGGAGTTCCATCTTGACCTCGAGGGGAAAGGCGCAGAGTTTTCATCGGGGCATTGCTGGCTTCCGGAAGCGATGCGCCAAGTGATCACGGCCGTGCGAACTGGAATGCGCGCAGAAGGAGATGGACGAGTTGGGCCCGCGCCAAGTGAGATGAAGGAACGGATCTGGCGAGCCGACTCTGAAGATGGGCTTCGTCCCCTGCGGGCCACTCGAAAGGATCTGGGACAAATTTAACCTAATGAAAACAGTCGCGATCATCCAGGCCCGAATGGGTTCGAATCGACTTCCTGGCAAGGTGCTCAGGCCAATCTTGGGCAGGCCGATGCTCTGGCACATCGTCCACCGGGTTCGCGCCGTTCCTTCGATCGACGAGGTTGTAGTGGCTGTTCCCAATGATCGGGCCAATGAAGTATTACGTCGATTCTGCGCTGACAATGAAATGGCGCTTTTTGCAGGCAGTGAAACCGATGTACTTGACCGCTATTATCAGGCCGCACAACAATTTGAGGCTGACCCCGTTATACGCATAACGGCGGATTGCCCGATGGTTGATCCTCAGTTGATTGAAAGGCTCATCCAGATGTACAAGACCGGCGGGCACGACCACATTGGAGTGGCGGCGGGCGCCGGTGCAGACCGCATCGGCAACGGGCGCTTTCCCGATGGACTGGATGCTGAATGCTTCGGTTTCTCCACACTGGCTCGAGCCTGGCAAGAAGCGTCCGATCCACGCGATCGTGAACACGTGACTCGCTATATGTGGAACAACAAAGATATCTTCCGTTGTGGCGTTCTGACAGCTGATGTCGTCTATCCAAAGCTGCGTTTGACTGTCGACCACCTTGAAGATTTTGAACTTGTGACCAAAATCTATGAGTCTCTGTATAACGAGCACAGACCGTTTCTGTTGTCGGATGTTATGAAGTTCTTGGAGAAAAATCCTGGCCTGCCAGATTTGAATCGTAAATGGACTGAAGTTGAGAACTATCGGAGCGTTCTGGAGACCTGATGACGACCGAAGCCGCGACCAAGGGCTGGGATTTATTCACTCGGGCGTGCAAAGTGATTCCCGGTGGAACGCAGTTGCTATCCAAACGTCCCTCGATGTTCCTCCCGGAGCAGTGGCCTTCGTATTTCTCAAAAGCGCATGGTGTGGAAGTGACAGACCTCGACGGCAGAACCTACATCGACATGAGCATGATGGGTATAGGCGCCTGCGTGCTTGGTTACGCGGACCCGGAAGTCGATCGCGCGGCGAAGGATGCCATTGACGCAGGTGTGGCGTCGACCCTGAACGCTCCCGAGGAACTGGTTCTGGCGGATCTCCTATTCGAGTTACATCCCTGGGCAGAGATGGTGCGCTACGCGCGCGGCGGCGGTGAGGCCATGTCGATCGCGGTTCGTATCGCCCGAGCTCAAACGGGACGGGACAAAGTGGCTTTCTGCGGCTACCACGGCTGGTGCGATTGGTACCTGGCTGCGAATTTAGCCGAAGATGAAGCCTTAGATGCCCACCTATTACCCGGCCTCGAGCCTCGCGGAGTTCCCAGAGGCTTACAGGGAACGGCGTTGCCTTTCCATTACAACCGATTCGACCAATTGAAGGCGATTACAGATGCCAACCGCAACCAACTTGCCGCGATCGTCATCGAACCGCGACGAGGAGACAAGCCGGCACCCGGGTTCCTCGACAACGTCCGCGACCTTGCCAGTGAAATAGATGCGGTGCTCATCTTTGACGAAATCACGACCGGGTTCCGCATGACCGACGGCGGAATCCACCTCTTAT
>Ga0209274_10000405_pt1 | contig 27404 bp, 17 predicted proteins | sample HubBroMetageREF1_FD_188343 | JGI IMG/M metagenome (GOLD analysis project Ga0209274, IMG submission 188343) | Reference soil microbial communities from the Hubbard Brook experimental Forest, New Hampshire, USA - Hubbard Brook CCASE Soil... | ecosystem: Environmental > Terrestrial > Soil >...
CGCGGGTTTCCGCTTCTCCGCCGGCGTTGGCGTGGGGTGGTTCCCGCTCGCTCCGGGCGAAGTCTATTTGCCGGGATATCGCGTGAGCCGCGCCTATGTGAACAATGTGAACGTCACGAATACATCGGTGAGCGTTACGCAGGTGACGAACGTCTACAACACGGTGGTCGTCCACCGAACGACGGTTAACAACGTCACCTACGTCAATCAGCGCGTGACCAACGGAGTGACAGTAGTGTCGCGCGACGCTTTCGTGAACGCGCGGCCGGTGGCGCAGAACGTGATGAAAGTGGGCCCCAGGGAAATCGCCGCCGCGCCGGTAGGTCACGTAGTGGCGGCTGAGCCGATTCGCGCCAGCGTGGTTGGTGCTGGACGGCCAGTGTCGGTCAAGCCTCCGGCTGCGATTCTTAGTCGTCCCGTGGTTGCGGTGAGGACGCCGCCTCCGCCGCCGCGACCGATCGAGCAGCGACAGGCGCAGGCCGGTGGGCATCTCAATCAGCAGGCATTAGCGCGTCCAATGCCGGTCGCGCAGCCGGCGCAGATGAACCAGAGCAATCGGCCGCAATCAAAGTCAACTCCGGCGCCAACTCAAGACGGCTTCCGGCCGTTCAGTCCGCCCAGCGGTGGCAACAGTCAGGTGAAACAGTTGCCGCAAACGCAGCCGCGGGTATATGAGGAGCAGGGAACTCCGCCGCCGCCGCAGGAAACTCACGATGCCGAACCTGCGAGCCCGGCGCCGCAATCGACACATCCACTGGTGCGACCGGCGCCGCCGGTGCAGGATCGCAGCCCGCAACAAGAGCAGCAGCAGGAGCAGAAATTCAATCAGTGGCAGCAGCAGCGGCCAGCGACGCCGCCACCGGCTCAAAGGCCTGCCGCGACTCCTCGGCCAGCGCCCGCACCTCGGCAAGAGGCGCCGCCACCGCCGCCGAAGAAAGGTTGAAGTGAGCGGACGCTGACTCGATTCCTGACGATGTGATAGGGTTCGCATGAGATGCGCTGGCGAATCAGGCAACCAGTGACGCAACGCCGGGAGAAGCGCGAGCTCTCCCGGCGTGCTTTTTCGGGGAGCGCCTTTGTGGCAGAACCATCATCGAAATAATGTGATCGAAGCGAAGGTCAAGTCAAAGTTCAAGGCAAGGATCAGAGCAAAGATCAAAGCAAAGATCAAAGCAAAGATCAAAGCAAAGATCAAAGCAAAATGATCGAGGCCAAGCGTCCCACGATGAACTGGATGGATGTCCTGTGGCTGGTGTTGCTCGCCGCACTAGCCCTGCTGCCGCCCGTGCAGGAGGTGCACAAGCAGCTCATCCTGCTGGCCTTCGGTGTTATCCAACTGAGCGAGGGATGGCTGATTGCGCGGGTGCCCAGACGTGGTCCGGCTTATCTTGTGCTGCTGAAGATTGCTCTGGCTACGCTGCTGGTCGATCACACGGGCGAGATCCCCATCAACAGCTACTACTACCCTATCTACTACCTGCCGGCCGTCACCGCCGCGGAGTATTTCGGCCCATGGGCGACGTTGCTGTGGACGTCGCTCGCCTCCGCGGCTTATTGCTTCTATCTTTATCCCGCTCTGCAGGAGTTCGAGATTGGCCCGGAGGACTATGGACGGCTTGCGATCCGCATCGTTTTTTTCTTTCTCGCGGCGATGGTCGTCAATCGCTTTGTGGTTGAGAACCGGCGCCAGACTCAGCGCTATCAGGAACTGGCCGAGACTCTCGCCGAGACCAATCGCCGCCTGGAGCAGGCGCAGGCCGAGGCCCGCCGGTCCGAGCGTCTGGCCGCGCTGGGCCAGTTATCTGCCGGACTCGCGCACGAGATTCGCAATCCTTTGGGAGTGATCAAAGGCTCCGCGGAAATGTTGACGCAGAAACTTGGCCAATCGAATCCACTAGCGACCGAACTTGCTGGATATATTTCGACCGAAACCAATCGACTCAGCGCTCTGGTCACGCGCTTTCTGGATTTCGCGCGCCCCCTGCATGCCGATCTCACGCCGCAAGACATTACCGCCGTACTCGACCGCGCCTTGAACGATGTCGCCCAACTATGGAAAGGCGCGCCGGTTCGCGTCGAGAAAGATTACGAGTCCGGCCTGCCGCTCGTGCCACTGGATGAAAGCTTGAGCGAGCAGGCCTTCTTGAATATTGTGCAGAATGCCTACGATGCCATGGGCACGAGCGGTGGCTTGCTGCGCGTGAAGGTCAGGAAAGCACGAGCGAGTAGACGTGACGGTGACGGCTTTGACGGAGTCGAAGTGCGCATCGAAGATACGGGACCGGGCATTCCGCTCGATTTGCGGGAACAGATCTTTAACCCGTTCGTGACCACAAAGAAGACCGGCGTCGGCCTGGGATTGTCGATCGTCTCAAAGATTATTGACGGACACCAGGGGAGCATTAGGATTGAGAGCGCAGACAGCCCCGCTGGTGGCGGAGCACCAGACTTCGGCGCCCGCTTCGTGATGTTTTTCCCCGCTGCAAGCGAGAATGCGACGCTGGGATCGGCTCATCTGGTGATCTCGTGAGGTTTGGCGAACTAAGACTAAGAAAGACGCGCCCATGCCGGCAATTCTGATCGTCGAAGACGAAGCGAAAATGCGGCGACTGCTCGAGTTGAATCTCGGCGAGGACGGCTTCACTACGCTCTCCGCCGGCGACGCCGAGGCCGGTCTCAAGCTGCTGCGCGAGAATCCCATCGATTTGGTCCTGACCGACTTGAAACTGCCCGGCATGAACGGCCTGGAGTTTCTGCAGACCATCAAGCGCCAAAATGCCGCCCTGCCAGTGGTGGTAATGACCGCCTTCGGAAGCGTAGAAACTGCGGTCGAGGCCATGAAGGCCGGGGCCAGCGACTACGTGCTGAAACCGTTTTCGCTGACTGAGATGCGGATGGTCATCCATAAGGAACTGGACGTCCGCAATCTGCGCGAAGAAAACCGGACACTACGGGAAGCGTTGGGTCAGCGTTATTCGCATCCCAATATCGTCGCCCGCAGCCCGAAGATGCAGGAAGTCTTGGCCACTGTGGAACGCGTAGCTCCCACGAATGCGACCGTCCTTCTGGGCGGCGAGAGCGGCGTGGGCAAGGACTTGATCGCACGGGCTATTCACGAAAAATCGCGCCGCGCGTCAGGGCCGTTTCTTAAGATCAACAGCACCGCCATCCCGGAGAACCTTCTGGAAAGCGAATTGTTCGGCTTCGAAAAAGGAGCGTTTACCGGAGCCGTTGCCAGCAAGCCCGGCAAGTTTGAACTGGCCGACAAGGGAACATTGTTCCTCGACGAGATCGGTGATGTGCCGCCAGTCACGCAAGTGAAATTGTTGCGCGTGTTGCAGGAGCGCGAGTTCGAGCGTCTCGGCGGAACGCGCACTGTGAAGGTCGATGTGCGCCTGATCGCCGCCACCAACCGCGATCTGCGAGCGGCACTCGAGCAAGGTACATTTCGCGAGGATCTCTACTATCGCCTGAATGTCGTGCCCATCGACATTGCGCCGCTACGCGAACGCAAGGAAGACATTCCCGATCTCGCGAATCTATTCATCTCGCGATTCAGCGGGGAATCGGGCAAGCCCGTCGAAGGCATTACGCCCGAGGCCATGCAGATTCTGGTGAACTACCACTGGCCGGGCAATGTCCGCGAGTTGCAGAACATCGTCGAACGTGCGTGCGCGCTGGCGAAAGGCGGCAGCGTGCTCACTCCGGTTGACATTCACCTGGACACCCGTCCCGCAAAAGCGGCGAACGGCGCCGGAGGATTTCTTCCCGACGGCATGACCCTGGAGCAGTGGGAAGATGAAATGGTGCAGGAAGCCCTGCGCCGCGCCAACGGAAACAAGAGCCAGGCCGCTCGCCTGCTGGGTTTGTCGCGCAACGCGTTGCGCTATCGTCTGTCAAAAATCGGCATCTCTGATGAAGGCGAGAAAGAAAGTTGAAAGAATCCACTGCCGTTCCATTCGATCATTCCATTCTGAGAGTTACCGCGGGCTCGATCCCGGTGATCCGCAAGGTAGGCAGGAAGCTGGCCAGTGCCGCAATTATCGCAATGAAAACCGGGACCACGGTGAGGGTCAGCGGATCATAGTCACGGACTCCATAGAGTTCACTGCGCAACACTCGTAGAACAACGAAAGACAGCGCCACTCCGGAGATTAGACCTAACACAGCCGCTACAACCCCAGCCAAACCTACGTCCACCATGGCCTGACGAATCGAGGACCCGAGGGCCATGCGGATTCCAATTTCGCGCGTGCGCTGCACGATGAGATTCGAGACCAACCCGTAGATTCCGATCGCGGAAAGCAACAGTGCCAGTCCCGCCAGCACCGCGAGTAGAACGACCTCCACTCTCTGATACGCGAGATTCTCCGCCAGGATGTCTTGCATCGAGTGGAAACCGGAAAAAGGCAAATTAGGATCCACCTGTTCCAAGGCCTCTTGCATCGCGGACGTCAGCCCCTCTACCGGACGGGCCGTGCGTACGATCCAGCTGGGCTGGAACCAGACATGCGCGACGTTGACCAACCCTTGATCCATTTGTGTGGCGGGCAGATAGAAAACTGGCTCGGTCGCCAATGGTGCGTCGCCACTGATGCCGGGACGCTTGGCGACGTTAGCGACGACGCCGACAATGGCGTAGGTGTGCTTCTCGATCTGAATGTGACGGCCAATGGGATTCAGCTCATTGAAGAACTCGCGGGCGAAGTCGACATTAACCACGGCGACGGACTGCGACGTCGGCGTGTCGCTTTCGGCGATGGAGCGGCCGGCTAGGATTGGTATTCTCAGCACCCGAAAATATCCGGGGCTAACATAGGCAGTACTCGCGCCCCACTCCTTGCCCGCAAGCTTGCCATCCAACGCCTTCACCCCATCATTGAGGCCGCGTTCGTAAGGCACGCTCAGCCCGACAGCGGCGTCTTCGACGCCGGGGATCTGTTGCATGGCGGCCACGCTGCGCTCGATGAGGCTATGAAATGCGTCGGCATCGCGATAGCGGGCATCGTCGAGCGAAAGCTTCGCGGTCATCACGTTGCTGGCATCGAAGCCGGGTGGCAGGGTTTCCAAATAGATGAGGCTGCGGACCAGAAGGCCCGCTCCTGCGACCAGGACAACCGTGAGCGCGACTTCGCCGCCGATCAGCAGTTGGCGCAGACGGCTGGAGCCTGTGGCCACCGAACGACTGCCGGCGGCCATTGACGAGCGAAGATCGACGCTACGTATCTGCAACGCCGGCAGTGCGCCAAAGAGCAGGCTGATGAACAGCGAAGTTCCAAACGTGAAGGCCAGGACGCGAAAATCCATCGCCGCACCGCCGGGGGGAATCATGTAGTCCGGCAAAAATCCGGGCAACCACGAAAGAATGCCGCGAGCCAGAGCCAGCCCAATCACAGCACCCACCAGCGCCAGAACAAAGTTCTCCACCCAGAGTTGACGGAGCACCGTCCACCGGCTGGCTCCGAGAGCTAGGCGGGTGGCGATCTCTGGGGCGCGGCGCGCGATGCGAACCAGGGTGAGCCCGGCGAGGTTCGCGCACGCGATGAGCAGAATCAAGCTGACCGCCATCATCAATCCGATGACTGGCTCGCGCATGCCGTTATCCAGGTTCCGGGCCTTGCTCAGCGGCATGGCGTAGAACCACGCGCCACCTTTTGACTTGCTCAACTCGTCAAACCAGGGCTTGCGCAGATGAGCCAGTTGCGCCGAGACTTGCTGCCACGTCGCGCCTGGGGCAAGGCGCAGGATGATCTCGCAATTAGCTCCTCCGCATTCCCCGCTCGGGTGCGGTTGCAGCGGCGTCCACAGATCCGCGACCCCTGTGGGTTGTGCTTGCGCAGGTAGAACTCCGACGACAGTATGCGCCTCGCCTTTGAGGACAACCTGTTTCCCCAGCACCTGCGGATCGGCCTGGAATACAGACCGCCAGAGCGCGTAACTCAAGATCACGGCGCTTGGCCCGTTGGGCCGGTCTTCTTCGTCGGTAAAGCCTCGGCCCAGAAAAGGCTGGATGCCAAGAACATCGAAGTAATGTGCGGATACACGCATGTTCTGGACGTAGCGAACGTTGGTGCCCGATCCGGAACCGGCTTGCAGATTGACTCCGCTTGTTCCTCCAAAAACAGCGGTTCGCACCGCCGGCAGAGCGTCGCGAACCATCTCCCAGGTCTCCCCGTCCTGGGTGGTGTTGTCTTGTTGTATGAACTGGCCTGACTTGGGCGAAATGCCTTCCTGATGCAGCACTAGAACCGCGAGACGGTCGGGCTCCGGGTATGGCAGCGGGCGCAGAAGGAAGCCGTTGAGCAAGCTAAAGACAGCGGTATTGACGCCTACGCCCAACGCGAGTGTTAAGGTGACTGCCAATACAAAGCCTGGGTTCTTGTGCATCTGTCGCAGTGCCAGGCGAAGATTCTGAACAAGCATAATTACGCACCTCGGCTCTGAGATGGCAAGGCACTTGGCGCGCCAGACGATCGGGAAAGAATATCCTTGAAGTGAAAGCAGTTAGCATCGGGGTGCACGAAGGCGGACAAGTTTGAGTGTTCGCTATCGGAAATCATTGTTCGGGATTGGACAGGATTGGCCCCGATCATGGATCTGTCCAGACGGAAAGTGGCCGAAAACCACCACCCTTGGTTGAGGTCGGCCAACTGCATCGAATGCGGCCATCCAGCGCGCTGCAATCGTCGTCTTGTCTACTGAAAACAAACGAGTTGCAGGCAGACCTTCTCGCCTGGTTTGGCACGGCAGTTGCCCATTCTTTTGATAGCGAAATTCTTCAGTATGCGGATTTACACGGTCAGGGCCAGTTCGGAGAGGTGGGTTATGAAAAGCAAGTTCGTGCGAGGCACTTTCATAGTAGGGTTGGCAGTCTTAGCTTTGGCGCTATCAGGCGGGCTGTCGATCGGCGTGCTGGCGCAGACCACCCAGGAGACCCCGGCGCCCTCGGATCAGCCGAGCGCGCCCATGGAAATCGGACAAATTCAGCCGGGGCAAGCTCAGCCAGGACAAGCTCAGCCGGGCCCGAGTCAACCGGGGCAGGGGCCGATGGAGCAAGACCAAGCTGGTCCGCAGGCGCCGCCCAGCGATACGCCGTCCGCCGACGCGCAGCCGACTGAAGCTCAGCCCGGTGGACCTTCGGGCGAGGCTGCGGCCAAGACGGACCAGGGCGTGGCTCGCGTCAGCTTGATTCATGGCGATGTTTCCACACAGCGCGGGGATTCGGGCGACTGGTCGGCGGCGGCGCTGAATCAGCCGGTCATGGCTGGCGACAAGGTTTCGACCGGTGACAACGCCCGCACCGAATTGCAACTCGACTTTGCCAACACTCTTCGCCTGGGCGCGAACTCCAAGGCCAACATCGCGAACTTCACACACAAAAATATTCAGATTCAGCTGGGCCAGGGCCTCGCAACCTACACCGTGTCGAGAGAGAGCGAAGCCGAGCCTGAGATCGATACTCCGAACGTGTCGGTGCATCCCGCGCATAAGGACGGCGTGTTCCGCATCGAAGTGCGGCCGGATGGCGACACGCTGGTGATCGTGCGCGAAGGCGAAGCGCAAATTTCCACGCCGCAGGGCAGCGCGGAAGTTCGCAGCGGAGAAATGGCGACGGTGCGCGGCGACAGCAACTCCGCGCAATACAAGATTTCGCCGGCTCCGCAGCGCGACGGCTGGGATCGTTGGAACAGCGACCGCGATCACATGATCCGCAATGCCAGTTCCTGGCAGCACACCAATCATTACTACACCGGGACTCAGGATCTGGATGCTTATGGCCGCTGGCAGAATGTTCCTGACTACGGGAACGTGTGGGTTCCCAATGAGCCTGACGGCTGGGTTCCGTATCGCGACGGCAACTGGACTTATGAGCCTTACTACGGCTGGACTTGGGTTGGCTACGAGCCTTGGGGATGGGCGCCGTATCACTATGGGCGCTGGTTCCCCTACGGCGGCGCATGGGCCTGGTGGCCTGGGCCGATTTACGCTGGTGGATTCTACCGTCCGTTCTGGGCGCCGGCTTATGTTTCGTTCTGGGGCTGGGGCGCGGGTTTTGGCTTCGGATTTGGCTGGGGTGGTTGGGGCGGATTCGGCTGGCTTCCCATCGGGCCTGGCGACTGGTTCCATCCGTGGTGGGGTGGATACGGGGGACGGTTTGGCGTAGTCGGCTTCCGTGGCGGTTTTGATCGCTTCGGTGGCTTCGCTCCGCTGCACGCCGGAACGCGCTTCTCGAACATCGCGAACATTCATGACGCCCACGTTGGCGGGGCTCTCTCGACCGTCAACGCAGGACACTTCGGCGCGGGCCGGGTGACGGCCGCGGCGGCGACCCGCGAACAACTGGGTGGTGCGCGCATGATGGCGGGCAACCTGCCGGTGGTTCCATCGCGGGCGAGCCTGTCGGCCAGCGGACGCGCGGCGGCGCCGTCCACGGTGCGCAACGGTTCGGAACATTTCTTCGGAACGGCGCACACTAGCGGATCGCGGCAATCGTTTCAGCAGGAGACTGCCAGCCTACGACAGAGCATGGCGCAGAACCATGTCGGCGCAGTTCCGGCGGGCGGACGCGAGGGCGGGGCCGAATCTGCGTCGGCGCGCGCAACGTCAGCGCAGGGCGCGCAGGGAACGAATGGCTCAATGGGCAAGCCGAGCGCCGGGACATCCCGCGCGTTCACGCCTCCGAGCAGCAGCGGTCGTTCGTCGGCATCAGCATCGGCACCGGCGTCGTCGGCTGCCAGTCCGTCCAACACGGAAGGGCGCAGCTCAGCGCAGTCTGCTTCTACTGCCAACCGGGATGGATTCCGGCCGTTCACGCCGCCGTCACACAGCGACGCTGCGCGTGGAGAATCGAGTGCGTCGTCTGGCGGGCAATCGGATCGTGGCAGCAGTGGCAGCTACTGGAATCGGACCGAGTCGAGTTCGACAGGAGCGCGTGCCAGCGGTTCGTACTCTGACGGCTACGGGCGTGGATCGTCTTCCCGTCCGCAGTTGGATATGCGGCAGCCGATTGCGCGCAGTCCGTCCAACGGCGGCTATCGTGCGCCGAGCTACAACGGATCGCATAGCGCGCCCAGTGGCGGACATGTAAGTGCACCGAGCGGTGGCGGCGGACACGCCAGCAGCGGCGGTCACTCTGGTGGTGGTGGTCATCGGTAAATGTAGAGAGGCGTTGCATGTGACGTCTCTACAATGGCGGGTTGATTTAGCCGAGTGGATGTAAACGAGTTGCTGTAAACGAAGTGAAGACAGAGGCGGGAAAGGGCGTGCTTAGCGGCACGCCCTTTCTTACGTCCACGAAACTTTGCCGTCTACGGTCTCGCGTAGGCAGGGCTGTCGGGGTCGGCCCGATCGTAGTCGCGTCCGTATTTGTTTTTGTGAGCCTGTGCCACGTCGGTCTCGGTCAAGGTGAAGGTCCCGAGCGACGTGTCTCCGGCGGCAATCGTAATCTCGCGGCTCTGGGCGCGCAGCCCGTCGGGAGCAACCGCAGAGTGAAACACCTGCACCTCGTAGCGTCCGGGCGGAACATTAGGAATGTTGATGTCTCCGCGCGCATCAGAAATCGCATAGTAGGGCGTCGCCAGGGCGATCACCACCGCACTCATCTGCTCATGAATATTGCAGAAGATGAACGAGATGCCGGGTTTGTCGAACTGGACGAAGCGCGTGCTTCCGCTCTCGTAGAGTCCAAGATCGAAGCGCTTGCCTTCGAACAGCGAAAACACGTTGTGAAAAAACGGATCGTGGTTGGGAAATTCCACTTTTCCACCCACCGGAATCACCAGAAGCGAAGGGTGAAACATCTTGTCTTTCTGCACCAGTTGTGGAATATGGGCGGGGTCTTGCCGGGGTTGTTCCACGGTCCCGCCGATGGGAGTCAGCCAGACGACTGCCATCGCTGCGTTCGTTCGGGAGTTCCCAGCGGGGTTCGCGGCGGAATGTCCGCTCCGGGTCAGCTGCACGTGTCCTTTCAGCAATGCCTGCTGCGCGGGCGCGCACACCGCTGCTGCCAGAGCAACCAGGAGCAACATGCCTCGTGCGATTGCTTGGGCGTTCAAAACTCGAGCGTTCAAAGTTTGAGCGTTCAAAATTCGAGCGTTCAAAACAAGATCCCCACGGATAGATTGACCTGATTCGTACTGCTGCTGCTGTCGTAGATGGGGAAGGTGTGCAATCGCCGGAACTCCGCCGAAAGCAGCAGGTCGGAGCGAGGACGAAAAACAACATTGCCCAGTGCGCCGCGGTTGCGTCCCAGAATCGGGCCAAAGTTGTTTGCGTCCGTGGCGAAGCCGCGCACGTCGCCGGTAAAGGCATCGTCCTCGGCGATTACGCCGTTCAACTCGAGCTTGGGAGTTAACTGGAATTTCAGTTGAGTCCATCCGCCGGCGGTGTTGAGGCCGCGAATCGGAGTGTAGGCCAAGGTCGGGTTGCCGCCATACACAATGGAAGTTCCGATTGCGCCGCCGAGTCCGCCAATGCCGCGTCCGCGATAAAACTCGCCCGAGAGACCCAGACGCCGAATAATCGGAATTTGCCAGTCGGCCATCCCGGCATAAGCGTCAACGTAACGATCCCAAGTCCAGTCCTGGCGGCCGTAATAGCCGGCGACGCCGATGCTGAGAGGATGCTCCCACACCGGACGCGACCAGGCCGTGCGCAAGGCGTAAGCCGGCTGCCCGGACATTTCTCCGGCCTGTGCTGAGCGGTAGAACGAGTTGGAGGGATACTCCCAGTCGAGATTGTCGAGAATGCCCGCCTGCACGGTCACGGTCTGCTGATCGGAGACGGAGAAGCGGTGCTCGACGCGCAATTGCGGCGTCCAGCCCCAAAGATTTCCGGCAAAGGCGAAGGCAGGCGTGGCCAGCGAAGCGAATGAAGTGGGCGATAGCGGCGAGATGAACAACGCATCCTGGCCAGCGACCACGGAAGTGTGTTCCCAATCGAAGCGTATGTTGGCGGTCTGCAGGCGGACGATTCCGAAGTTCACGCCGTTGCCGGTAGCGGGAAATCCTCCAGCGAAATCGAGTTGAACGTCGGCCGAGGTTCTAGCTCCGGCGACGTTGGGGCCAAAGACTTCGAGGCCTATTTCCGATTGACGCATGGTGGCGCCGAGAGTGGCTTCGGGCGAGCCCGCAGCGACTGGCTCAGAATAGCTGGGGAAGTCCAGATTGTCGGCTCCGCCGACGTTGCGGAAGGCGTTCATCAGGACGATGCCGTGCAGCCGCGCGCGATACTTTGAAGCGCTCTCGACTTTGGTCTGGTATTGTTCGTCGATTTTCGAGCCGATCAGCGAAGTGGAATCTTCCAGCTTCTGCACGCGTTCCTCGAGCGGGGGAGTCGCCGCGCTGGGCGTGCCCGATGTGTTTCCCGGCGAAGCGGCGGCGGCGACCGTCGCGGAGCCACCATTCGCGGGCGCTGCGGGATGTTCCAACAGTGCGCGCGTGGACTCGAGGTCGCGGCGCAACTGGTGCATCTCGGCGCGGGATTCGGCATTCTCGGCGCGCATCTCTTCCACCAGACTGCGCAGTTCACGGACTTGATCCTGCAGGTCATGAACCGCGCTTGCGGTCTCACCCGGCCCTTGGGAAGCAGCAGCCCCCGGCGTTTGTTGCGCCCGGCTGAAAGTGCTGCATAAGAAGAAAGCGGCGACCACCAACGCGGCTCCGCGAATAAAAATCGGAACAGAAATCGGAACCCCAAAATTCCTAAGGCTCTTCACACCGTCCTCCTACACCATCCAGGGTCATGATCCAGGGTCAGGCACATGGGGAAGAGACGGATTGTGCCTACGGGCCCGGATGCGAAATCGAATTCCGTTTGGCATCATCCCGCTGCGCCGGGACAAGCGAAGCCGTGTCTGCGCCATGCTTATCCACGGCAGGTTCGTCGCCGTTGCGGGAGGCATCCTGCACGCGCCCGGGCAGCACGATGCGGAACACCGTTCTGCCTTGCGCCGTGCGCTCCACAATGATCTCGCCGCCGTGATCTTGCACGATTTTTTGCACCACTGCCAGTCCTAGCCCCGTTCCGTTCTCTTTGCCGTAGCTGACGAAGGGATGAAACAGCCGCTCGCGGATTGATTCGGCGATTCCGGGACCGTTGTCGGCTACCGAAATTGTAATGGAACCCGAGACTTCCGCCGCAGTGACCTCCACCTTGCCGCCCACGACCGGTGCGGCTTCGCAGGCGTTCAGCAGCAAATTGTACAAAGCCCGCTCCAGCTTGCGTTGATCAAACCATCCGGCAACCTGCGTGGCGCACAGCACATCGATCGAGCGCGCGTGATGCCGGGGATGCAGACGCACAGCCAGCACCGAGCGCTGAATGGTTTCCGAGACGTTGGCGTAAGCGGGGCTCAGCGATTCGCGGGTGCGGGCGAATTCAAGCAGGGAATCGATGAGGTCGGTCATCAGATTCACGCCGGTGCGAACTTCCTGATACAACTCTTCGCGCTGCGAGGAGGTGAGGTGACTGTCGCAAAGAAATTCGGAGTTGGCGACGATGGCGGCGAGAGAGTGGCGCAGATCATGCGAAATCGAACTGGCCATTCGGCCGATCGTGGCGAGCTGTTCAGACTCGAGCAGGTCATGCTGGCTTTTTAGCAGGCTGGCACGCATGCGGTCGAAAGCGCGGGTCAATTCGGCGACTTCGTCTCCACCGCGAGGATCGAGCGGATGATAAAAGTCTCCGCCTTCCAGGGCGCGCACCCCGGCGACGAGGCTCCCCAGCGGCCGGGTGAAGGTGTGCGAAGTGAAGAACACCAGGCCGCTGCCCACCAGGATCGCAGCCAGACCCAGCAGCAGAAGATAACGATTCAGCTGATCCAGGAACTTCGTAGCCTGATCATAAGAGCCGAGGACGCTCAAACGAACTGGAATTGGCCGAGAACCCGAGAGTACGAGGGAAGTGGCGAGGAAGCGTTCGCTGCCGATCTCGATGTCCTTCTCGACGGCCAGGGGATCGTCGTGCGCGGAGCCGGCGATCAGTTCCTGAATGTTCCCGCTGTGCAGTTGGGCCGGTGTCAGCGTCGTGCCCACGATTTCGTTTCCGCAGGAGAAGGCTACCTGGCTGCCGGCCACTTTGCTGACCCTCGCAGCCAGGCGGTCGTTGATCTCGTACCCAATGACGAGGAAGCCGAGCAGAGTGCCATCCGTCCTCGATCCCCGGTAGATGGGCTCGATAAAGGCCTGGTAGAGATGATGATCTCCCAACCACCAGTGGCTGGATTCTCCGCGGTCCTCATCGAGGGACTGCTGGAAATACTTTTCCGCCGCCTCCTTGGTGAATCCGGGCGTCTTCGTGTGGAGAGCGATGACCTTACCGCTGCGATCGACCAGTACAAAGAGGTCGCTGCTGCTGCGTGCATTTTGCCAGACATCCTGTGATGCGTCCTGGATGGTGACTGGATCGGGACTGGCCATGTAAGCCTGCACTACGGGAAGGTCCGCCACCAGGGCCACGTCGCTGGTCAGCATGGTTTCGCGTTCGTGGCGGAAGTCCTGAAAAGCGGCGACGGAGTTGCGCAGGTTGACCGCGATGCTCTGCCGAACGTAGCTGCGAATGCTGCGGTGCACCAGCAGAAGACTGGTGGTGGTGAGCCCTGTGGTAATCAGCAGCATAGAAAGCAGGAAGCGCGTACGCAGGCGCAGGCGCGGCAATCGTCGAGCGGCAGACTCGGTCGGCGAATCGGGGGATAAACCGGTCGAGGAAGCGGTCGAGAAAGAATGAGGCGCGGATTCAGGAGATGGGTTCACGGGAATCAACGGACGAACTTGTATCCCATGCCATGTACCGTGCGGAAGTGTACCGGACTCGACGGGTCTTTCTCCAGTTTCTGGCGGAGTTTGAGAATGTGGTTGTCGACGGTGCGGGTCGAAGGGTAATTCTGATAGCCCCAGACTTCGTTCAGCAGTTCGTCGCGGCTGATGACCCGGTCGGCATTCTGCACCAGAAACTGGAACGTCTTGAACTCCTGGGCGGTCAAGACTACGACTTGCCCATCGCGCTTGATCTCCATTTTCTTGAAGTCGGCGGTGATGTCACCAAAGCTGACGAGCTGGGCCTCTGGAGCGCGAACGGTGTGGCGCAGCGCGGCCCGCACGCGGGCGAGCAGTTCGCGGGGGCTGAAGGGCTTGGTGACATAGTCGTCCGCGCCTAACTCAAGCAGCAGGACCTTATCGGACACGTCGCTGGCGGCGCTCAATACTACGATGGGCAACTTGGGGGCCAGCGCCTTGATCTCCTTGCATACGTCGCGGCCGGAAACTTTGGGCAGCCGCAGGTCGAGAACCACGGCGGACGGCGCGGACGACTGAAAACTGTCGAGCGCGGACCGGCCGTCGGACTGAGTCTCCACGGTATAGCCCTCGGTCTCAAAAAGCCGGCGCAGAGCTTTTTGTACAGCCGGGTCGTCTTCGACCACGAGGATGCGGCCGACGGGTTTGGTGGAAGCGTCTGGATTGACTGCTCTCGCGGTACTGAGTGGCGTGGCAAGGTTCCCCATAATTGAAATTGTCCTGTGATCGGGGGAACTTCCGGTCTCAACCGATCGCTCTGCCGGAAGTGGCTCGACCCCTGAAGCTTACAACGGTTTGACAGCAAAATCGGCCCGGAATGGGCGTTTTTGACATTCTTTTTACAATTTCAAATCGGTGTCACGAGATGCAACGGAACAACAGTTGCTTGCGAACCTGCACTGAAAACTCTGGCCTCTCTCAGCAAGTCCTAGCGCTTTCACTGGTCCAAAGAAACCCTGATGCGGCTCAGTCGAAGTGCAAGACACTTCATCTGCTGCTCGATTAGAAGCTTGACAGGCTAGTCCCTGGAGGCCACAATTCGCCTGCCCGCTGCGCGGCTTCATCTACAGCTTTTGCACGCAAAGCGCATGTGCCGACGGATACCTCCCATACGGCGTGTTGGTCCAGGCCACAAACGGCGATTTCTACGGGACAACCTTCTATGGCGGGGAGAATGGTGATGGCACGGTTTTCAGCCTGTCTGTGGGGCTGGGACCGTTCGTGGAAGCACTGCCTGCGTCCGGCCAAGTGGGGGCAACCGTCAAGATTCTGGGAACCAGGCTGGCCGGTGCAACCAGCGTCGCGTTTAACGGCACGGCGGCTGTCTTTACGGTTGTCTCGAGCTCCCTGATCACTGCTACTGTTCCAACGGGCGCAACCGCAGGCTTTGTGACGGTGACGACACCATCAAGCGCCCTGAAGAGCAACAAGATATTCAGCGTTACGCCGTAAGGCGCTGAGGCTCATCGAAATCGCCTTTCAGTGCTTTGCCTCGCCCTAACGAAAGCAGCCGTTCACGCGCCTAGAAGTCGTGCCTGTCGTAGAATTGAGCCCTTGGAAATTGATCCCTTGCCTGTGCCCTCCGAACTTGACGGTCTCGTAGTGGTGTTGGTGCGTCCGCGCAATCCTCTGAACATTGGCGCTGCAGCGCGGGCCATGAGCAATTTCGGGGCGCATCGCCTGCGCCTTGTGAATCCCTTTGCCGACGGATTTCGCGAGGCTCGTTCCGCCGTCGGTGCCTCCGATTTGCTCGAACAGGCCGAAGAATTCAAGACGGTGGCCGAAGCTGTGGCTGACTGCGCCCTGGTGGTGGGGACGACCGCGATTCGCAAGCGAGTCTTGCCCGACGCAGTGCGGCGGCTCGATGAAACTTCCGGCAGCGCGATTCGCCAGCAACTGCAAACTCAGAGGGTTGCCATTTTGTTCGGCTCCGAAAAAATCGGATTGACGAACAAAGATTTCAGCCACTGCCACTGGCTGCTGAACATCCCAACTAAAGAGAAAAACATTTCGATGAACCTGGGGCAGGCCGTCGCCGTCTGTCTCTACGAATTGGCGCGGAGCGCGCCGCTCCCACCCGCGGTGGAGAATATTGAGCCAGCAACCGCGGGCCAGATTGAGCACATCACGGAGGGCTTGCTCGAAGCACTAAGAATCAGCGGCTATGTAAAGCCGGGGACGGACGCTATGTTCGAGAAGAAAGCCCGCCGCCTGATTCTGCGCTTCAAGCTGGAAGCCTACGACGCGAAGCTGCTGCTCGGCATGGTGCGGCAGATCGTGTGGAAATTGCGCCAGACGACGAAAGACTAGCGCGCTTCTCGCTCCGGCGAAGCTTGAGTCGAGGTTCGTTTGAAGCGAAACTTGATAAGCCACGCGCTGGCTGTGGGATTCCCATCGATTTCGGGAGGAGTAAACTCCCATTCCTGCGCCGCTTTCAGCGCCAGGCCCGCGAAATATTTGCTCGGACCGGGAGACTTGAGCGTGGCTGCGGTTACCTTGCCCGACGAATCCACTTCCACCCGCACTCCAACCTTGACTGTGCCCGTGATCGTGTTCCGCGCATTCTGAGGGATGTCGGGCAGAACCTGATGCGCGACTTCTCCCCGGGACGCGACGGCATTCTTCGGAGGTGCGATCGCTTCGTGAACCGGCGGGTTAGGCGCTGGCGACGGCGCAGTTTCAGGCGGAGACTGAGGTGCAGCCTGGGGTGTGGATTCTTGAGGTGCCGACTGAGGTGCCGGTTGAGGTGTGGGTTGAGGCGTAGTTGGGGCTGGAGCTGCAGCAGGCTGACTGCTGGACGCGGTCGCTGGCGCAGAAGCATTCTTTCCGCGGGAATGGAAGATGAAGAATCCGATGAGCACCGCCGCTGCAAGAAATATGGCAGAGATAAAAATCGGCCCTCGCTTTAGCGGGCGTTGTGGAGGCGCCGGCGGTTCCGGCTCAGCCGGAACCGAACGTCCCTCCGGTTGCAGCCGTGCCTGAATTTCCGACAGCGAGCAGCGCCGCTTGGGATCGAGATGCAGACATTCTCGGGCAATGCCACGGAACGGTTGCGGAACGGTTACCGGCGGGGCAGGATCGGGGCGCGACGCGCTGCCGGCTGCCCCTTCCTCGAAAGTTACATTCTGCGTCAGCGCGGCAACCAGCGTGACGCCGATCGACCACACATCGCCGGCCGGCAAAATAATTCCGTCGGCGGTTTCGGGCGCGTCGTAAACGTCGCGCCGCGTGCGCGCGGAGTGCGTCTCCGCCGCCGAAACGATCTGGGCGGCCATGATTTGATCTGCGGAGAGCTTCAGCTCGTCGCCCATGGCGTGCACATTGGACGGCTTTACCCGCCCGTGCACGTACCCTTTGCTATGCAGATAGGAAAGCGCGTCGAGCAGAGCGGGAAGCAAGTCCGTCACTTCGGCGGGCGCGAGCGGCCGCTGCGGAAGAATCTGCGAGAGATCCTCCTCCGCGTATTCCATGACGATATAAAGCATGGGCATGCCGTCCAGCCGGCAGCGCCCCGCTTCGAAGATGCGCATCAGGTGAGGATGAGAAAGTTGGGCCGCGGCACGCCAGCGCGCAAGTTGGCGATCGGCCTCGGCGCCGTCCGCCGCGATCAATTTAATCGCGACCTTCTGAGCTTGCCCGGGCCGTTCGGTGAGAAAAACAGCGCTGTGGTCAGAGCCGCCCAACCACTGCCGCAACGGAAATTTCCCGTCGACCCGGCCTTCCCACTTTTTCCAGTCCTCAGGATTGCTCATGAGCGGCTCTCCGCGAAAGACATTCTATGCCATCGGCCAAAAACCGGCAGCACGCAGAAGTTCTTTCGCGGGAGCAAGCCCAATCGTTGCTCTCGCTACCGGCTCCTGTAGCTGAAAGTCACCTTCGTTTCTTCGTCGAGTACCAGCGGCCGGACGAAGCTGAACGAGGTGCCGGCATGCGGTACGTCGACGGCCACGGGCAAGACACCCGCAACCCGCCGCTGCAGGTTTATCACGTTGGCGGATGCCGCTTTCTGATTGGCGGGACCTGGAGCTGCCATCATCACTAACGAGGTGTCATTGCGCCCGTTCAGAGTCTGAATCTCCTGTGCCCTTATACCGCCATCCATCGATATTGACGCCGTGTCCGTTTGAATCTGCGCGACTTGCGCTCCCGTAACCTCGACAGTCTCCGCCGCGGCGCCGACACTAATGGGGAATTTATACATCGACGGTTGGCCGGCGTTGTAGTTCAGGTTGAACGCGCCGCTCTGGAAGCCGGGTGCGTCGGCTCGCGCTTTATAGTTTCCCGTAGGCAGGCCAGCGATTAGCCACCGGCCCTCGGCGTCGGTGGTTGCGGTTCGGCTCATGCCATTGTTTGCGGTGATTGTGATCTGCGCGTTGGGCACAACGGCTCCGCTGGGGTCGACTACGTAGCCGGCCATCTGGCCAGGAAGAGCCGGCTGTTTTACGTTGCTCAACCATCCCTTGTAACCGTTTGGGGTGTTCATCGCGGTTTCCTCGCGAAACGGTTGCGGAACAAGATTGGCCGCAATCACGTCGCCGCCAAAATCTTTCACCTTGTATTGCTCTGGCAGAAAGACCTCCCAACTCAGCAGGCTGATGGGAATGTCCATGCTCGGAAGGCTAAGATCCGCGCCGCCCTTCTTCGCAAACGGCGCTCCCGAGTGCATGAACACAAATGAAACCGTGTAGGAGTCGGTGGGATGGAATCCCACCCGCAGCAGCGGCACGCGGCTGCCATCAGGCCCTTGCACCGGTTTCACCGGCTCGCCGCCCACGTCGGCCGAGAGAATGCTGGCGCCCGCAGGCAGCGTGACTTTCAAAAACGGCTGTGCTTGATTCTTCAAAACTAGTCTCACTTCGGTGAGCGACTTGCCTTCCGATGTAACCAATGTTGTGACCGTTGCGCTCTCGGCCACGGCCGCGAGCACGCTGCCATCCGGGAAGCGCACCCATTCGAGCGCCAGAGTCGGCGTCTCGCTGGCCTGCTTGTGATAGCGGAACGCAGCCTGGGGCGGGAAATGCGCCAGCGACCGCAGGTAAGGATTCGCTTCTTTCACATCCATGCGCTTGAGGCCGCCGCCTTCGGTCGCGGTGAGTTCCATGGTGCCCGCGCCTTCGACCAGCACTTCGCCTGTCTCACGCTGCGCTCCTTTGAAGCTGAGGAATGGCGCGTCGGCTTTCGCCCCGCTGATCGAGCGCTCCATCGAGATGAGAAACTGGTGGCTGCGCTGGCTTGGAGCATTTACTTTCAGGGTCAAGACTCCATTGCTGGTTTCCGTGGAATCGAGCGTAGGCCCGGTCACGCCGGTGACTTCGTAGCCCTGCGGCAGATCCACATGGAATTGCGACGGCTCCCCTTGCACGACCGTGATGTCCGCGAGCACCGCGAGTCGCATCTCCGACTCGCTTACCGATACAAGCGTCTTTGCGTCGGCGAGAAACCGCACCTCCCGCGGCACCACCGGTGTCACCGCTTCGCGCGTAGTCCACCAGACATTCGCGGACTGTCCCGGAACCAGCGTAGCTTCGATTGCGGTATGCCCATTCTCCGATTTCCGGCTGGTAATGATGCCAGGGCTGATGTTGGCGTAGGTGTGGTCGCCGGGAATCAGCAGCGCGAGTTGCACGCTGCCCGCAGCCGGCGCGGGCAAAGTGAACGAGGCGCGTCCAGCTTCAATTCGCAGGGGCAGCCCGGTGTCGAGCGCGACCGAAAATTCGCCTGGCCCCGGCAGCAGTGCCATGTGCGTGCCATTTTCCTGCAGCAAGGGAATGCCCTTGCCATTCTGGTGTGCGTCGAGCACCGTCATCCCGCTGGTGAGCGGAACCTTGCTCACGCCCTTGCGGAAAACTTCTCCCTGCAGTTGCACCGTGCCCAGCACGCCGTCATTCTCAACGTGCAGCGTCACATCGGCATGCTTGATGGAGTAGGGAAGCGGCGCGACATCCGGCCGCTTCGGCGGCTTGGCTGCGAGTTCAACAAGGCGGTTATATTCGTCGAGCGTCAGCGTGACGTTGCCGGAATCGGGCAAGGGCAGCGTGGACTTGTCCTCTGCGGCACACATCATCGCCGCGTAAACACTGAGCAGCAACACCACAAAGAATCTGTTTTTCATCGCACACCTCCCTTTATCTTTTCGCGCTGAAAGCTGAACTCGGCCGCGGGAAACTGGTTCTCGCTCGTGAGTTCGGAAACGAGGAATATCGACGGCCCGAACGCGGGGAACGAAACGTTGATGGGCAGAATGCCCGTCACCTTGCCTCCAAGCGATTTCGCCTTGAAGTTGTCGAGCAGTGCCTGCGTGGAGTCCTTCTTGTCTGCTTCGCCAGTGCCTTGTAGTTTGGCGAACAGCTGCAACTGATCACGCTCTTTGACGGTCCCGACCGGTGCTGCCGACGAGAGGAGCCCTCCGATCCCGCCGCCGCTGGCCGGTTCCAGCACCGCGGAAACCGGATTCATATACTCCTGCGCACGAAATGTCCCCGGCTCGGCTGAAACCTTGAATAGCGGCGGATAGTAAAGCAGCAGCCCGGTGCGGGAAATAGGCAGATCGAGGGCCGGCAGCGTTACTTTGTCTCGCCCTTTTTCCTGCCACGCCGCCGCTTTCGCCAGATACAAAATCTCGACCGCGAAGGCCGGCGTATCCTCTCCACCCCGCGATTTTTCGAGAGGCAACAGCAAACTACCGTCAGGCGATTGGCCCGGACGAACCGGCCGTCCCGCCAACGTGACGCTCCACACAGCCGCGCCCGCCGGCAGCGTAACCTTCACAAAGTTGCGCTGGTTATTTCGCACCGCGTACCGCGCCTGCACCAACTCTTTTCCGTCGGCGCTCATCAGCACCTGGTAGCGAGCCTCTTCAACATTCGCCATCAGGACAGCCTGCTGGTCATAGCGGGCCACATTTACGCTCAAAGCCCGCGTCGCGCCCGCTTCGCCCGACCGGGCTCGAAACGCGACCAGCGCCGGCGACTGCCGGTTCGCTACCATTTCGCCGAGATCAGTAGCGTCTGCGTCTTCAAGCCCCTGCGCCTTCTGGTCCTTAATCTCGCCGGCTCCGAGAATTTCCACGGCTACTCCGCCCGTGTCACGCTCCGTGTTCAGCAGCCGGAGCAGAGGAATGTCGATAATGCCGTCCTTTGGCAGCTTGGCCTCGCCGTTGATGACAAAGCGCGCGCTGTGCTCGACCGGTTCCAGGAAGGTCACCGCCAGTTCGCCGTCCTTCATTTCCCAATCGGCCACCACCGCGCCGGATACCTGGTTGACTGTTATTTTTTCCGGCAGCTGAATGCGCACCTCGCGAGCCGCGCCTTGCACGACCTCGAAATTCGCTTCGGCGTAGATGGAACTCGAATCCTCCGCCACGCTGGTCAGCTGGGTCAGCGACCCGCGCAGTCGCAGCGGCAAATCGACGTGATGATCTTCCGTCTTCTTCCGCCACGTGAAGGTAAGCGCTTCATTGCCGCGCGCGTAGGCTAGCCACTTGGTCTCGCCGGGGGTTTCGGATTTTTCGGAGAGCAATCCTCCGCCGATTCTCAGATCGACTCCCTGCCGCGGCAACAGCACCGTAGCGCGAGTCACTCCCGATTCCGTCGAAGGCAACGAAATGCTCTCATCGCCCGCAGAGGAAGTGACGGGCACGTCCACATCAAGCAGGAGCTCGAAGCGCCCCGCATGCGACAGCAGCGCCGAAAGATGCGCTCCACCCTTGCCCTTCTCGCCCGGCACCAGCGATACCAACTTGCCGTCCAGCCGCGCTTCGCGCACCAGCAAGCCCGCGGGCACCGGCACGCGCACCCACCCGTCTTTCAATACGTCAACGGTGAGGCTGGCGCGTCCCGCGGCCAGGTCACCGGCAACGTGCAGGTCGTAATCCACGCGCGTGAGCGTAGCGTCCAACGGGGGCGGTTCGGGATCGTGCTCGACCGGGTATGCTTTCGCCCGCAGCACGCGGTATTCTTCGACCGGAATCACGACCCATCCCGCGTTATGAGAGGCCTCGACGGGCTTCTCTTCGTCTCGGACTGCCGCTCGGGCAGCGGCCTGAGCAGGGGCTCCCCAACAGAGAGACGCAGCCACGATGCAGGGAAAAAATGGTCTCAGAGCGAACCGTCTGAGTTGCGAAACGATGGTAAGAATCGAAGTGCTCATGTTTAACCTCGGTTTGGTTCAAGCCTCACTGCAACTATTGGGGGGATGCGCGCCTGGCTCTGGGGGATGTTTCGGGCGCATCGGCCATGCGGAGTAAGAATGGTCAGGAACCGATAAATTGCAGGCAATTTTTCGGTAACGGTTACCTGCGGCGGGGGTTCTCAGGGCGCGTGGGCGGGCCTTCTGCTGTACCATAACGAATCGCGATCACAGCACGGCAAGTCGCGACGGCAGCACGACAATCCTTGTCATCCCGAGCAGAGCGAGGGATCTGGGTTTCTGCCCGCAGCTCGTATGGTTGTGCAAGCAAGAACCCAGGTCCCTCGCTTCGCTCGGAATGACAATTCGAGCAGCGAGGACTTAGAGCGGCGACGACAATTAGTTCGATCTAGTTCGCGGCTGAGCTCCGGAGGCTCCGATGGCTTTCACCACAGAGAAGTCGAAGCAGCTTTACGAGAGCACGCTGGGCGTGCTGGTTGAGGCCAGCAGTTCTTCGTCGCGCGGGCCGGCGAACTTCGGCAAGTATCCCATCTTCATGGAGCGCGGCCGCGGCTCGCGAATCTGCGACATCGATGGCAACGAATACATCGATTGGATGATGGCCTTCGGCGCCCTCCCGCTGGGCCACGCTCATCCCGAAATCGTAGAAGCCATCACCGAAGCCGCCGCGACGGGCGCGCACCTTGCCACGGCGACACCAATTGAGCTGGAAGTAGCGCAGATGCTCCAAGGCATGGTGCGAAATGCCGAGCGCGTGCGCTTTGCCAATACCGGAACGGAAGCCGTGATGGCCGCGATTCGCCTGGCGCGCGGCGTGACCGGCCGCCCAAAGATTCTGAAGTTCGAAGGCCACTATCACGGATGGCACGACGACTTGCTGGTCAGCTCCAATGTGCTTCCCCCGGCTGCTCTGGGATTGCGCAGCGACCCCATCAAGATTCCCGACAGCTCAGGCCTGAATCGCAGCGCACTCGACGACACCATTGTCGCGCCCTGGAATGATTTGCCCGCGCTGCAGCGTGCAGTTGAAAATCATCCCGGCCAGATTGCGGCGATTATCACGGAAGGCGTCATGGCCAACATGGGCGTGATTCCGCCGGCGACGGGATATTTACAGGGCCTCCAAGACATGGCTCGCGCCCACGGCATACTTTTTATTCTTGATGAGACGGTGACCGGATTCCGCATCGCTCCCGGCGGCTGTCAGGAACATTACAACCTCTCGCCCGACCTTGTGACCTTCGGCAAAGCGCTGGGCTGCGGCCTGCCGGTAGCGGCACTCGTGGGTCGCGCGCAAGTCATGGACGCACTCGCGTGGGGAGGCGTGCTGCACTATGGCACCCACAACGGCTCGCGCATCGGAATGTACACCGCGCGCGCCAACCTGCGCGTGCTCACCCGCGACAACAACGCTGCCTTCCGCCACACCTGGCGAATTGCAGAGCGGCTGTGCGACGGCCTGTCGTCATTGTTCAAACACAAAGGCGTCCCTGCAATTGTGCAGAGAATCGGCCCCATGTTCCAGTTGATGTTCACCGAGCAGCCCGCGATCCGCGACTACCGCGAGTTCTGCCGTTTCGTAGACCGCGCGGCATTCCAGAAATTTGTGTTGTCGCTGTTTCCCTTCGGCGTGTACGCGTCGCCATCGGCGTCGCTGCATTCGATAGTCACACTCGCCCACACGGACGCGGACATTGACCTCACGCTGGAAGCGGCTGAAAAGGCGCTGCGAAAGTGAACGCTACCGACAAACTGATTGAGGCCTTCGTATTGAAGTTGAGGCATCTCGGCGTGCCCATCCTTGAGGAAGATAACAAGACGCGACTGGAGGCGCTTGAGGGAAAGTTGCCAAAACGACTCCTGCAGTCGTTCGCCTCGTTTCTATTGCGGTACTCCTTTCCCTCCTTCGACGTGGCGGGAATCTCGCTGTTTGGGTGGGCATCGGCCTCGAATGCTTACACGAATGAGGCGTCAGCCGCAGAGGGCAGTCTGTCTGAACTGTTGATCCCAGCAGGATACGTGCAGATAGGCCAGCCCGATACCGGCAGCTTTGATGCTATCTGTTTCGACCTTAATCATAAGTGTCAGAATCGCGAGTATCGAATCGTTAATGTTGATCACGAGCAGATCCTTTGCAATTGGCGGGTCCGCGTTTCAAGCGAGATGTGGTCTTCTTTTGTCGAACTTGTCGAAGGTGTGCTCTCGAGCAGTAAGCCTCAGGTGTTTTACGAAGATCCAAATGCGTAGCCGATACAAACGCAACTGAGCTCAGTGATGAAGATGCCATCGAAAAGTGTCGAAGAACGTGCGGGCAAGCTTCTATCGCTGGAGGGCAAAGTTGCGATGGTGACCGGCGCCGCCTCCGGCATCGGGCGCGGCATTTCGCTCCGCCTGGCTGAAATGGGAGCGTTCCTCGCCCTGCTCGACATCGACGGCATCAAAGGACGTGCGACTGCCGCCGACATCGAGACGCATGGAGGAGCCGCTATTTTCGTCAGCTGCAATGTGCGCAGCGCCGCCGACTGCCGGCGCGCCGTCGAAAGCGTAATCGCACAACGGGACAAAATTGACATTCTCTGCAACTGTGCCGGCATCGCCATTCGCAAAGACATCGTCGAACTCACCGAGGACGAATGGGACCTCGCGCTCGATGTCACGCTGAAGGGAATCTATCTCCTGTCGCGCGAAGTTGTGCCACACATGGCCCGCAACGGCGGAGGCAGCATCATCAACATCGGTTCGGGATGGTCGCTCAAGGGTGGTCCGCGCGCTGCCTCTTACTGCGCCGCGAAAGGTGGGGCCGTGAATCTGACGCGCGCCATGGCCATCGACCATGGCAAACAAAATATTCGTGTGAATTGCGTGTGTCCCGGAGACGTTGAAACTCCCATGCTGCTCAGCGAATGCGCTCAACTTGGAGAGGACAGGCAGACGTTCATGCGGGAGGCCGCAAATCGTCCGCTGGCTCGCGTCGGCACGCCGGATGACATCGCCAACGCCGTTCTATTTTTGGCGAGTTCGATGTCGAGTTGGATCACTGGGGCGGCCCTGGTCGTCGACGGCGGCGGACTGGCGTAAAACTTCCGAGGATAACTTTCGTGTTTTGCGAGGGCGGCGATTTCGGTCTGCCGCGGGAAACGCGGATTCGTATCAGCCTATGCCTTCAGGCATAGCGTAAGCGCTGAATCATCGCTTGCGCCTTCAGGCGCTGCGGGGCCAATGTGAGCCTTCCACAGCGGCTGGAGCTGGAAACATCGCGCCATTTGCGGCATCGCTGAAGCGATGCCCTGATACGAATCATTACGCTGGCTGTCTATCCGCTGATTTCACTGTCCCCGCCGCTGCCGCGCCGCTTCGTACAGCACGATGCTCCCCGCCACGCCCGCATTCAACGACTCGACCTGCGGCATATGAGGGATTGCCACCAGTTCATCGGCCTGTGCCAACACTGCGCGCGGTAGGCCCGAGCCTTCGCTCCCCACAAAAACTGCCGACGGCCCGGTAAGGCTCGCCTGATCGAGCGGCGTGCCTTTGTGCGAAGATGTGGCGATCAGTCGCACGCTCTGCGCGCGCAGCTTGCTCGAGACCTCTTCCAACCCACCGGCTGCTTTCGCAATCACAACCGGCAGCCGAAACACCGATCCCGCCGATGCGCGAATTACTTTCGAGTTGAATGGACTCACCGTGCCCTCGCCCAGCACCACGCCCGCGCTGCCAAAAGCTTCCGCAGAGCGCAGGATCGTCCCGAGATTCCCCGGGTCCTGCAGTCCCGCGAGAACAATGATCGGGCCCACCTGCAGCCGCTCCAGCACGTCTGCCAGAGAGAATTCTTTCAGCCGAACCAGCGCCGCCACTCCCTGCGGCGTCTCGCTGGGAACGGTGGCGTCAAAGAGTTTGTCAGGCAGCAGCAGCGTGTCGACGTTGGCTCCGATCTGAGGAAGCAGACGCTCCGCCAAATTCTGCGCCGACTCCTTGAAGAACACCGCGCGAAAGCGCAGCCCGCTGCGCGTGGCCTCCTCGACAATGCGCAGGCCTTCAATGGCGCAGTTTCCGTCCTCGGTGCGTTCGGAGCGCGCGAACGCCTGGCGCAGTTCTTTCACCATGGCGTTGTGGCGGCCTTCGATGCGCCGCAGCCGGTGCTGGGCGCTGGACGCGGATTCTGAGGTTCGGGTCATTCGTGCTTCATACTCCCGTATGCGCAATCATACGCTGCCGCTTCACTTTGCCCCGTTTTGCCGTATTATTGTAGGTTTCGCGGTCGAAATAAATCGAGCTTAGACAATCGAGCTGTGGCAGATAGAGAAGGGAGCGCCGTGCGCGCCGAGATTCTGAAAATTAGTAGCGATACTCCTGAGTCGTCCCTGGTGAAATACGCCGCCGATCAGATTCGTTCCGGCGAAGTGCTGGGCATGCCCACTGACACGTTTTACGGATTGGCCGCCGATCCTTTCAACCTGCGCGCCGTCGACAAGGTGTATGACATCAAGACGCGTTCGCGCCACAAGCCGCTGTCGCTGCTCATCGAGAGCACCGACCAGGCGGAGGAACTGGCCAAGCCGCTGCCCGAGGAATTCTACGCACTGGCACGGAAATTCTGGCCAGGCCCGCTGACCATTATCGTAAGGGCCGGCTCGCGCTTGCCCCTGAAAGTCACGGCCAATACCGGCAATGTCGCGCTGCGCGTGCCCAACGCAAAAATTCCCCTGGCCGTGGTGACCGCCGCGGCCATCCCCATCACCGCGACTTCGGCGAACCTCAGCGGCGCCTCGGAATGTACCAGCGCCGAGCAGGTGCGCGAACAACTCGAAGGCCGCATCAACATCATTGTTGACGGCGGCGCTTCTCCGCGCGATGTTGCCTCCACCATCATCGATCTCAGCGACGAAGTCACGCGCTGGCGCATCATTCGCGAAGGCGCGATTCCCGCCGACGAAATTTCAAAGTTCTTCGCGCAAGGATGAACGCTAAGAATTGACATATCAGGGATAAATGATCGAGTGTTGAACGCCGAGGGTTGAACGCCGAAGGATGATTCTCAAGTAATGACCGATGAATCCGCCAACCAGCCTTCCCGACCGCGCTGGTGGCTTCGTCTGCTGGTTCTGGCCATCGTGGCAGTGGCATCGTTCCTGTCGATTACAGCCGTTCAGATTGTCCACACGGCAGCTCTCGAGGAACTTCATCCCGCGGATGCGATCGTCGTCTTCGGCGCAGCTGAGTACTCAGGCCGTCCGTCTCCCGTGTTGCGGGCCAGGTTGAATCATGCCTTCGATCTTTATGAGCGGCACCTTGCGCCTGTCGTCATCACCACCGGCGGCGCGGCCGCGGACCCAACCTTCAGCGAAGGCGGAGTCGGAGAGGAGCACTTGCGCAAGCGCGGTATCCCGGAGAATGCGCTGATCGCCGAGACCCAGGGATCGAACACCGCGGAATCCGCGCAGCGCGTCGCCGTCATCATGCGCG
>Ga0209274_10000406_pt1 | contig 27385 bp, 25 predicted proteins | sample HubBroMetageREF1_FD_188343 | JGI IMG/M metagenome (GOLD analysis project Ga0209274, IMG submission 188343) | Reference soil microbial communities from the Hubbard Brook experimental Forest, New Hampshire, USA - Hubbard Brook CCASE Soil... | ecosystem: Environmental > Terrestrial > Soil >...
CACTCCCTTGTCGCGATAGGCGCCGGGCACGTCCATCAACACGGCTTGCATGCCTGCGCCGGTGGCGCCGAGATAGTCGATCGAATAAACGTCGCCGACGTAGAGACTCTCTTCGGGCGCGGCATTCATGCTCTTCAGGGCATGGCGGAAGATTTCCGGGTGCGGCTTTTCGAAGCCGACGAGTCCGGAGTCGGTGATGGTGCGAAAACAACCGGCGATGTCGCAGCGGCGCAGCACGTCTTCGATCTTGCCATCCGCATTGGAGATGACCGCGATCTGGTAGCGCTCGCCGATCTCTCGCAGTCGTTCGGCGGTGCCGGGGCGAATCGTGTCCCAGTTGGCAGAGTTGCGGATGCTGGCGACGAGCTGGTCGCGAAGAGCGTCGGCGTCATCTTTGTCATGAACTCCGTCACGAACTCCGTCCTTAGCGCCGATCTCGGAGAGCAGTTGGGAGTAAAACATCCACCAGAAACCGTGGTCGGTGCTGCCGTCTTTTTTCGTCGCCCCAGTCATCATTCCATCGAACCGATTCTTGGTTCGGCATTCCAGGTCGCGAAGGTGTTCGCCATTGGGCACGATGCCGCGCTTGGTAAGGGGCGCGTGAATACGCTCGCGATTGGGGAACAGCAGCGTGTTGCCCACATCGAAAAAGATGACTTTGAGTTTTGCGTTCATAAGAGTTTGCACGGCGCCGCCGAGCTGCGCTCGGCTTGGACCCTTCGACTCAACTCAGGGCAGGCTCGCGAGGTCGCCCGTCCCCATACGAGCAGAGTACAGCCTCTATGGAAAATTGCCGAATGATTTAAACTGTCGAATCGCCGATGTACTGAGCGATGTACTAGGCGGAAGCACCTACTCATGGCCCAATTGCGAGTTGTCGTGCTGTGGCACCAGCACCAGCCGTTCTACAAAGACCTGGTGACGGGGCAGTATCGCCTGCCTTGGACGCGGCTCCATGCTTTGAAGGACTACTACGGGATGGTCAAGCTGCTGGATGAGTTCCCGCAGGTGCATCAGACGTTCAATCTCGTGCCCTCGCTGATCGCGCAGATTCAGGATTATGTTTCGGGTGACGCGCAGGATCCTTTTTTACAGGTGGCGGCGAAGCCGGCGAAAGACTTGACCGAGCAGGAGCGGCGGTTCGCGCTGCAATATTTGTTTCAGGCGAATCCGGTGAATGTAATCGGGCGTTATCCGCGGTATCGCGAGCTATTTGAGAAATTTCGCGGGGCGGGAGAATCACCCGAGCGGGCGGAAAAATATTTTTCCGCGCAGGATTTCACCGACTTGCAGGTGCTCTCGCAGGTGGGATGGTTCGACGAATATTTTCTGGCGGAAAAAGATGTGGCGGAACTGGTCCGCAAAGGCCGGAACTATACGCTTGAAGACCAGCGTTTGGTGATCGCAAAAGAGCGCGAACTGCTGGGCCGGGTTCTGCCGGCACATGCGGAGGCGGCCAAGAAAGGCCTGATCGAGATTTCGACTTCGCCTTTTTATCATCCGATTCTGCCGCTGGTGTGCGACACGAATATCGGAGCGGTTTCGTCGCCGGGGCTGCCGTTGCCGCAGAACCGCTATCGCCATCCCGAGGACGCTCGCGAGCAATTGCAGCGCGGACTGGACCTGCACAAGAAAGTTTTTGGGTTGCGTCCGAAAGGAGTATGGCCGTCGGAGGGCAGCGTTTCCGACGAGGCGTTGGCGATTGCGTACGAACTGGGAGTGCGCTGGATGGCGACCGACGAAGGTGTGCTGGGACGGAGTCTGGGAACAAATTTTTCGCGCGACGGGTATGGCCGGCTGAATTCGGATCTGGCGCACCGGTTGTACACGATTTATCGCTACGAGAACGATGAGACGCGGATGAATTTGCTCTTCCGCGACCACACGCTCTCAGACCTGATTGGATTTGTGTATTCGGGAATGCCGCCGCAAGACGCCGCCAATAACCTCATCCAAAACATTAAGGATTCGGCTCAACCCGTGATTGCGAGCGGGCAAGACGCTGTGGTCTCAATCATTCTGGACGGCGAAAATGCCTGGGAATACTATCCGCAGTCGGGGCGGGAATTCCTGCGCAGATTCTATGACGCTTTGCAGAAGGATCCGGCGATGGAAGCGGTGACGGTTTCGGAAGCGATTGCGCGTCACAAGAATACTGCTCCGCTGAAGGCGCTGGTGCCGGGATCATGGATCAACGCGAACTTCAATGTTTGGATTGGAGCGCCGGAAGACAACAAGGCCTGGGACTACCTGTATCACGCGCGCGATTTTTATGCGCAGGCCGCGGCGGGCGCAAGCGAGAAACAACGCGCGCTGGCGTTTGAAGAAATCCTGATCGCAGAAGGCAGCGACTGGAACTGGTGGTACGGACCCGAGCATCACTCGGCGAACGATCGCGACTTCGACGAACTCTACCGCAAACATCTGTCGAATGTTTACCAGGCGCTGGGCGGGACACCTCCGGATTATCTATCGCAACCGATTACAGGGGGAGTGTCGCGGCCTTCGTTCACGCCGCAGAGCGCGTACATCCATCCCCGGGTCGCAGGCGACATGGTGCGCTACTTCGAGTGGATGGGAGCGGCGTGTTATACGGCCGACCAACGCTCGGGCTCGATGCACGGCAAGCAATTTCTGATGGATGAAGTGTTTGCCGGGATCGACGAGCAGTATGTGTACGGGCGGCTCGATTTCGCCGGTAAGGTGCCGGAATACGGATTCGAAGTGGTGGTGAATCTGGAATCGTGGGCGAACCATGCCGCCAAGCCCCGGCGTGAGCTGCGCCTGGGTGCGACGGTGGATGGAGGCCGCATACAGTCGTGGAAAGTGACGCAAGGGAATGACAAGGCGGTGCCGGAGGCGATCGATTCGAGATCGGCGGATGCGGAAGATCTTGCGCGAGTGGCGCTGGTTCGGAATTTTGAGTTTCGTCTGCCGCTCACGTGGCTGCTCGCGGCTCCGCTGGAGATTGACAAAGTACGCGGAGCGAAAAGCTCCGATCCGCTGACCAGCCGACTACGGCTGCGCTTCAGTTTGTGGCAGAACCATCTGCCGGTCGACGCATTGCCGGTGGAAGGATGGATCGAGCTGGAGTTGCTGACGGAAGAGGATCTGCTGGCCGCGGGCGGGTAGGTCAGAGTGCTGAGGGCTAACGCCTGATAGCGTCACCGATCCCTTACAATCTGAAATCATGCGAGGAGTGGAGTTCGAGCGTGCCGGATAAGATCGAGAGGGACCAGGAGCTGGATGCGACGCCGGAGGATAGGCTCGCGAAGCTTTCGAGCGCGAAAGAATTGAATGTCGCGTTGTCGGGCCTTGCTATTGTCGCGGCAGTCGCTTTTGGCCTGGGCGGCGTTCGGTTGCATTTGCTGGCGGCGGTTGTGCTCGCCTTGCTGCCCGGAGTGCTGATTTACCTTTTGCATCGCGAGCCGTTGTTCTACGCGATCTTCAAGCCGAAACGCGATCCGCGCACCGATCTAGGAATTGCCTTCGTGATATGCGGGCTGGGGCTGATCTTGGGCACTCGCGACTTGCATGTTGTAGAGGTGTCAACGCTGCTGGTGTACGCCGTACTTGTGGCTCTGCTGTGCTGCGCGGGAGTTTTTTCGTCGGCGCGCCAGAATCCCGAACTCCTACGTGCGACGGTCGCCATGCTCTTCGTTACGGGTGCGTATGGCTGGGGACTTGCGGCCGCCGCCGATGCAGTCCTGGACAAATCGGCGCCGGGGAGGTACGCGACGACGGTGCAGGGTATGCACGAGTCGCATGGCCGCTCGACTTCGTACTATCTGGATCTTGCGCCATGGGGCCCGATCCAACGATTGAACGACGTGAGTGTGTCGCGCACGACGTACGAAGGTGCTTTCATTGGAGAACCGGTGTGCCTTGAGCTTCGCCCGGGCGTATTGCACGTCGAATGGTACCAGGTGGTGGCATGCATGGAGCAGTCGGGCCGGTAGGTATTGCGGGCGGATGGGCCAGAGTGAAGCCTACTAGGTCATGAGTGCAGAGCAGAAGCAATAACTGGCAAGGCATGTCTGTAAAATCCTTTAGGAAATTACCGAACCAGAGTATAGCTGTCGATAAATCCCCATATCACTCATGACCAGAGTCCGGCGGAAGCCGCCGCCCAGGGTCTGCCACACCTCCGCCATCAAAATGTGAACGCCGAACGATGGCCCGGTTAGCTTAAGCTAACCCTTATCGGGCTTTGCCCCGTCGCCAAGCGGTCCAATTCTTACTGTCCGCCACTGGCGACGGCCGTTGTCATGGTCATGGGCCGGCTCAATTCCATGACCAGCTCTGTGCCTGCGGAGAGCATCGCGGAACGGTGCTTGCCGAGCCAGTGGGTTACGGTCACGGTGGCGCCGATGGCTCCGCCGATCAGAAGGCCCTTGCCGCCGTCGGCTAGTCCGCCGATGAGCATTCCTCCGCCTGTGCCCATGCCGATTTCGGTGAGATCTTTGCCGTCGTAGCCCGCGCCTTTGAACTGGCCTTCGGTGTTGACGTCGGTGCCGTGGCGCGCGTTGGTGTCAACCAGCGAGGCGTTCAACATCAACCTGTCTCCATTGGGAAGGACGAGGTTTTCCGGGAAGATGGCAATGGTGGGTTTGCCGGCAACGCGCCGCGGCTCGTTCGATTTCGTGACCCGGCCTTCGACGGTGGCACCGATGGGAATCACAGTCTTGCCATCGATTACAACCGGCTCTGTGACTCTGGCCGAGAACGGATCTCCAGCTTTCGAACTGAAGGTTGCGAGCGTGGTTTCGAGTCTCATCTTGACGGCGGTGCCGGTGGGCAGGGCAGTTTGCGCCCACGAGAAACTTGCGATCAGGATGAGCGATGTCAGCGAAAGCGTTCTTTTCATGTGATCTCTTGCCTCCAAGATTCAGTTGTGTATTTCATGCAAAACTCCCAAGACTTCATCGAGCGGCACGCGGTCGAGCTGAGTATCGCCGCGATAGATGTAGCGGACGATGCCACCGCGATCATCGTTGCGATTCTGGTCGCGATCGTCTTCGTGATCGCGGTCGCGGCAAATCACAAACGTGGCGGGGTGCGCGATGTTGATGGCATCGGCGCCGAGCGCGTGATGGAGCCCGTAGGCTTTGGTCACGGTCCGATCCTCATCGAGCAGAAAAACGCTGGCGATGGGATGCTTCTCCAGAAATCTTCCCGGTTTCCACACGCCGTCGCGCTTTTCGGCGGCGATGAACGCCAACTGTGCGCCCGCAGCTTCAATGTCCTTGCCTCGAGACTCGAACTGAGTCATGCGCTTCACGCAGTTCGGTCACCAGGTGCCGCGCAGAAACTCGAGAATCAGCGCGCCCTCAGCGACCAGACCAGCGAGAGTGAATGTGCCCTCGCGGTTGGCCGCTCCCAGGGAAAAGTCCGGGGCGCGCGAACCGATTTCCAGAGTTTCGGTGCGGTTCTTCATGTTGAGATTGACTCTAAGCGAGCTGGAAATCAGGAACAATAACGGATCGGGTACGGGGACAGCACAGTGATGACACGATAAATCCGATGAGACGTGTCCCAGCGCACTGACTGGGTCCGGCCGGGTCCGATATAATCCGCTTCGCAGGTGAGAGACGCGACAGTCCGCGTCTCGGATTGCTGAACTCGAATTGCTGAATACGATCAGGTGCAAGATACCAACACAATCAAACTAGCAAAGGACGCACTTATGCCTCTTACCAGTATTGCCGATATCCGCGGACGCCAGGTGCTGGACTCGCGTGGCAATCCGACGGTTGAAGCTCAAGTTTTTCTGGACGGCGGCGCCAACGCGTCGGCCATTGTGCCGAGTGGCGCCTCCACTGGCGAGCACGAGGCGGTTGAATTGCGTGACGGCGACAAAACCCAGTACCTCGGCAAGGGCGTTCTGCAGGCAGTTGGGAATGTGAACGGCGAGATAGCGGAGGCGCTGAGCGGCGTGGATGCGGCCGACCAGCGCACGCTCGACGCCCGCCTGATCGAGCTGGATGGAACGCCGAACAAGGGGCGGCTGGGAGCGAATGCGATCCTGGCGGTTTCGATGGCGGCGGCGCGGGCGGCGGCGAATGCTTGCGATCTGCCGCTCTATCGCTACCTGGGCGGCGCGGCGGCGAACACGTTGCCGGTGCCGATGATGAACATCCTCAACGGCGGCGCACACGCCGATAACAACGTCGACTTCCAGGAGTTCATGGTGATGCCGGTGGGAGCGCCGTCGTTTTCGGAGGCGCTGCGCTGGGGCGTGGAAGTTTTTCATACGTTGAAAGGAGTGCTGAAAAAGCGTGGATATAGCACGGCGGTTGGCGACGAGGGTGGCTTTGCTCCGTCGGTGAAATCGAACGTGGAAGCCATTGAAGTTGTGCTGGAAGCCATTCAGCAGGCGGGCTACAAGCCAGGTGAGGAGATTGCGATTGCGCTTGATCCGGCGGCCAGCGAGTTTTATCAGGATGGAAAATATGTCTTCAAGAAATCCGACAAGTCGGCTAAGAGTTCCGAAGACATGATTCGCTATTATGCGAAATGGGTGGACGACTATCCCATCGTTTCGCTCGAAGACGGGCTCTCCGAGAACGATTGGGAGGGCTGGGCGCTACTCACCAAAGAACTGGGCGGCAAGATTCAGCTGGTGGGCGATGACATCTTTGTTACCAACATTCAGATCTTTGGCGAAGGCATTGAAAAGGGAATTGCCAACTCGATTCTGATCAAACTCAACCAGATTGGAACGGTCAGCGAAACGCTGGACGCGATCGACCTGGCGCGGCGCAACGGGTACTCGTCGGTGATCTCGCATCGCTCCGGCGAAACGGAAGACACGTTTATTGCCGATCTGGCGGTGGCGACGGGCGCGGGACAGATCAAGACGGGCTCGGCCTCGCGCACGGACCGGATCGCCAAGTACAACCAGTTGCTGCGAATTGAAGAGGAGTTAGGCGGGGCGGCGCGGTTTTTGGGGGTGAGGGCGCTGAACTATAAAGGATAGGCCGCCGATGGATACATAGGTATGAAAGTTAGCGTAAGCGAGGCGCAGGATAGGTTCGAAGAGTTGCTCGACAGGATCGCCGTCGGGGAAGAGGTCGTGATCACCGACCATGACGAGCCTGTTGCAAAGCTTGTGCCGATTCCTGCGTCGGAGTAGAACCGCCGCGGGATTTGGTTGGCACCGCGAAGGGCAAGTTCACCGTTCCTGCGGCTCTGCCCAAGGAAATCGAAGATCTCTTCCGGTAACAGTCCCTAGCTAAAACCCCATCTTGTCATCCGCCGAGGGCCCGTACGTCGCGGGCACTGGCTTCTCATTCAGGCGCAAATACACGCCGAGTTGCGCGCGGTGGTGCACGATGTGGTTGAGAAACATCTGCCGGTAGGCCAGAAAGCGCGTCCCGTCGAAGATGGACTTGCCCCCGAAGCTCAGCTTCCAGTTCTGTCTCCAAGCCTCATCCGGAGTGTTCTTGAGCGCGGTGCGAACTTTGGCTGCGCCCTCATCGAATGCTGAGACCAGTTGCGCTGCGGACTCAAAGGGTAGAGGCTTCATGCTGCTTTTTGAGAAATCAAGTTCAGGAGTCGTAAGAATCGTAAGACCAAAACCAGCCAGTTGCGCGACGTGGGGCGCGAGCTTATTCAGCGGCATGGATTTGGGATGCGGTGCGAAGTCTTTCTTGTCTTCCGGAACGCGCTCCAGCATGGTGCGCGTTTTTTTTATTTCTTCATCGAATTCGGACAGAAGTAGTTCATTGATGGGCATGTTTATCCTCTGGGGGATCGTTCTGCAATAGTATAAGATGTGCGGCTGCTGGGACGGATTCTCTATCTGCTCAAGGCCAAGAGCCAGCAGCCAAAAACCAGGAGCCAAAAGCTGATTTATGCCTCGTCCTAAACCTCTCGTCCTCATCATTCTCGACGGCTGGGGATACCGCGCCGAAACCAAGGCCAACGCCATTGCGCTCGCGCGCAAGCCGACCTATGACCGGCTGCTGCGCGAGTATCCCAACACGCTGATTCATACCAGCGGGCCATTTGTCGGACTGCCCGACGGCCAGATGGGGAATAGCGAAGTCGGCCACCTGAATATGGGCGCCGGGCGCATCGTTCACATGGACATCACGCGCATCGATCTGATGATCCAGAACGGCGAGTTTTTCTCGCATCCCGTGCTCGTCGAAGCGATGAAGAACGCGCGCGTCGGCGGACGCAAACTGCACTTGTTCGGGCTCGTCTCCGATGGCGGCGTGCACTCGCGGCAGGAGCATCTGTACGCGCTCCTGAAAATGGCCAGGCAGCAGGGAGTGGATCGCGTTTTCGTTCACGCCTTCATGGATGGGCGCGACACTTTGCCCACCAATGGCGCCGGCTATCTCGAGCAACTGCAGCAGAAGATGCGCGACTATAACTCCGGCAGGATTGCGACTGTCAGCGGCCGCTACTATGCCATGGATCGCGACCGGCGCTGGGAGCGCATCGCCAAGGCCTATTCCGCAATGGTCGAGGGCCAAGCCGAAGGCGGCACTTACGTTGACGCGGTGCAGGGCATGAAAGAGTCTTACAACAAGGGCGCGACTGATGAATTTGTGGTGCCTTTTGTTTGCACCGACGATCGTGGAGAACCGCTCGCAAAAATCGGCGACGACGATTCGTGCATCTGCTTTAATTTCCGCGCCGACCGCGTGCGCGAGATCACGCGCGCGCTGTGCCGCAACAGCGGGCTGAACGATAAGGGCGGGAGCGATTTGCCGGGCGCGGCCGAACTCGATGCAACTATCTCGCGCGATCGGGTGCCGAAGAATCTGAAGTATGTTTGCATGACGCGGTACGACAGGAACTTCAGTCTGCCGATCGTGATTCAACCGGAATCGATGGCGAACATCCTGGCAAACGTCATGGGCGGACTGAACATGCGCAACCTGCGCGTGGCCGAGACTGAGAAATATGCGCACGTGACTTACTTTTTTAACGGTGGAGTGGAGCAGCCTTTCCCGGGAGAAGATCGTGTGATGATACCGTCGCCGAAGGTTGCGACTTACGACCTGAAGCCGGAGATGAGCGCCGCCGGCATCGCCGAGGCCGTTGTCAAAGCCGTGAATGACGGCGCATTCGACGTCATCATCGTCAACTTTGCTAACGCCGATATGGTCGGGCACTCGGGCAGGATTGAACCCACTGTCAAGGCGGTCGAGACGGTTGATGCCTGTCTGGGCGAGATCGAAAAGGCCGTACGCGCCAAAGGCGGGGCGATGTTGATTACTGCCGACCACGGGAATGCTGAAATGATGATTGACCCAGCAACCGGCGGTCCGCACACGGCGCATACTACGAACCCGGTGCCGTTCATCGTGATGGCGGAGGACGCGAAACAGTACACCCTGAAGCCGAATGGCTCGTTGCGGGATATCTCGCCGACAATGCTCGGCATGCTTGGGATTGCTGAGCCGAAAGAAATGACGGGTACGGATTTGCGGAAGCCGCTGAAAGCTTGAACCGCCGAAACGCAGAGGACGCCGAGAAATTTCTTGATCACCGGATGAACCGATGACCCGATCTCCTGATGGCGCGATCCGCAAGCTGCTCATTTTCGTTCACCATCCGTTTGATCAATGGAACGCGCCGGGTTGGTTCCCGAAGCGCTTGCAGCAGGAATTTCCGCAAGTCAAGGTCGTAAACCTGCCCGATTACCAGCGCGTCGACGAAGAAATCGTCGATGCTGAGATCGTCATCGCCTGGTCGATCCGTCCCGAGCAGATTGTGGCGGCAAAGAAGCTGCGATGGATTCATTCTCCGGCGGCGGCGGTTCATCAGTTGATGTTTCCGGAACTGGTCGCGAGCGAGGTCGTTCTCACCAACGCGCGCGAAGTGCATGGGCCGGTGGTCGCCGAACACGTTATCGCGCTCATCTTTGCGCTGGCCAAGAAGATTCCGGGGTCGGTGCGGTTGCAGGAGAAGCACGTTTGGGGGCAACAGATTCTGTGGGACGAACTACCTCGCGTGCGTGAAGTGGCGGGCGCGACCGTCGGTCTCATTGGCCTTGGCAGCATCGGACGGCCGGTGGTGAAGAGCGCGACGGCTCTGGGCATGCGGGTGATCGCGGTGCGCGAGCATCCAGAGAAGGGAAGCGAAGGCGCGGACGCTGTGTTTGCGCCGGCGCAGATCGACGAGATTTTTCGGCAGGCGGATTACGTCGTGCTGGCAGCGCCGGTTACGGCCAGCACCAAGGCAATCGCGAACGCTGAACGTCTGGCGCTGATGAAGCCTGACGCGTGTCTCATCAATGTCGGCCGCGGGCCGCTGGTGGATGAACCCGCGCTGGCCTGTGCTCTCCGTGACAAGAAGATTGGAGGCGCTGCGCTCGACGTATTTCCGAAAGAGCCGCTGGCCGCCGATTCTCCGCTGTGGGACGTGCCCAATCTGCTGATTACTCCGCACACGGCAGCGCTGACCGACAAGTTATGGGAGCGGCATTATGCGTTGTTCTCGGAGAATTTGCGGCGCTATCTGAATGACGAGCCGCTGCTGGCGGTGGTGGATAAGCGCAAAGGATATTAGGCTCTGCTGCGCGGACGCGCGACTGCGCTGGCTTGGCGATTGATTTGAAGTCTGCAGCGGATACAGAATGGCTGTGATAAGGGCGACTGCCGAGCTTTGCTCGGCTGGGCAGGTGAGGGCACCTGCCCCTACATAAACCTGTCCTTGACGACTATCTCACCGCGTATCGATCCCAAATCCTAAAATCGCATTCACTTCCACCGGTTCATTTCCCCGAAATGCCGGACGAAATTTCCAGCTATGCAGAGCTACCAGAATCTTTGAAGTGGTCTCGGCGGCGCCGGGCTCCAGTACCTTCACATCTTTCAGATCTCCGGAGCGGTCAAGGATGCAGGCGATCACCACGCGCGTGGGGCGCAGGCCATCGGGCAAATCTTTGCGCATGGGTTCGGGCGCGGTCAGGCTCTCGGAAGATGGATGCGCGGCCGACGCCGCGTCGGCGTACTGCATCACCGCTGTGCCTAGTGAGGTCTCGATGTAGATGGAGTAATTGCGGTCGCCTTTCAGAATGTCGTAGTAACCGAACACGCCGCCGGAGCGCGGGGTCGCTTCAATCGTAATTCCCGATCCTTTGTGAGCGTTGGTGGAAGAACGGCCTGGGCCGGCCGAAGGAGCGTCGCCGCCGGGCGCTCCGAAACTGGGCAGGTTGATTGTGGTGGTCCCTCCCTGCACGGATACGCCGGGCATGGCGGGCGCGCCGGTGGTGCCGGTTCCAGCGCCGCCGGGTCCGGGATACGGCGAAATCCCTCCGCGTGAGTTGGGATCGGAGCCGCGTCCCGTGCCTGCGTTGTCTCTGCCTGCGCCTGAACCTTCGCCTTGTAATCCGCTGCCGGGGCCATTGCCTTTGCCGATGCCGGCTCCGCCGCCGCTGCCACCAAGACCACTGGTTGCGGTGCCGCTGGGCGACATGGCTAGCGCGCCTCCTCCAGTCGAGTTTGGTAATCCAACTTTTGATCCCGGCTGGCTGGAAACAACGACTCCGGAGCCAGCAGCGTTTCCTCCCGCATTGGTCGGCGGCGCTAGGGACGAACCCAAATCGAGCGGACCGCCGGCGCCAACTCCCTTGTTGCCTCGTCCGCTGCCGGAGAGAGCTTTGCCGCCTCCCAGGCTTGGTGGAGGCGGCACTACGTCGGCTGAACCCAGCAGCATAGATTGAGATTGGGATTGAGACGGAGATTGACCGGAGCGGCCAGTGCCGCCTTGCGAGCTGGTTCCGTCGATGCTGGCCGGAGGCGGCACAACTTGCGGCGTTAGAGTGCCCGCGCCCGATCTTGCGAGTGCGCCTCCGCTTGACACGCTTGGTGGCGGAGGTACGGGCTTGGTACGTAAGTCGCCTGTGGCAGCGCTTCCCCAACTGTTGAGATCGCGGCTGACCTGCGACGGCGGCGGCGCTATGACGGCGGGAGCGGGCAGCGTCAGCTTGGGCGTGGACGAAATATCGCGCGCGGGCGCGGAAACCGGGGGAGCGATCACGTCGACGGTTGGCGCGAGCGGCATGCGGGAACTCGCCAAATCGTGCGGCGCGTCTTTGGGAGCTGGCGCTATGACGGTTGCTGTCGCCATTGGATTTGCGCTGCGCATTTTGTCTCGCGAGACATTCGGCGCCGGCGGGATCACGTCCGTCGTTAGGGTGCTGGGCGTGCGCCTGGTCGTTCGATTCACTTCAGAACTTAATTCCGGCGACGGCGGCACGGCGCCCATTGTCATTGCGGGTAGAGCTGGCGCGATGAGAGAGGAGCGCAGGCCTTCGGCGGGCGGCGGTCCGGGAAGCGGTTTGAAGGCGAGCAGATTGGCGACTGCGGCATCGGAGTGCGGCAGATTTAGTTTGGGAGCGTCGACGACTTTTTCGGTGGGCTTGTCGCCACGAGCCACGCGGATGGTTTGCGTGCGATGGTGCGCTTGCTGGCCGCCGGCGCGTCCCGACTTGCCGGCCTGGGCGCCGCCCCGGTCTTGCGTTTGAGGCAGTTCGTCGCCGGAGAAATAGATCACGTCCCATTGCGGACGAGTTGGAGGAGCGGGGATCTCAAGACTCTCAAAACGTGCGGGGAGCACGATGACCGCGATCAGCAGCAGGCACTCGAGCAGCCAGCAGATCAACATGCCGCGATACGGGAACATGCCGATGGGCGCTTCTCCGGCCAAGGCTTTCGGCGGGCGTGCGAGGGCGGGGCTTAACGCGGACTTGAACTCATCCCATCGGGACGACCACTCCACCAGCAGGCGCGGCGGTTCGGGCCACTGATCGTTTATCTGACGATCGACTTCGGGAATGGTGGAGACTTCGGACATTTTCTTGAACTGCGTAGTTCTGAGGGATTAGTACTAGTGTAGTGTGCCAGAAGGGTTCTGTGATTTACGCGGTAACTTCAGTGTTTTTTTGTCTTTTTTCTCTGAGACGGCTGGAACGGAGTTTCTCGAGGAGTGCAGTTCGATGATTGGCAAAGGTCAGGGGCAAAGATTGCCAATGTTATGGGGTACCCCCTGCCTTTTGGAATCATTAACTTAGCGAGGAATTCCCGCCAGATCTTTGGGGAATAAGGACTTATAGGTAAAGTATTCCGGAATAAGGAGTTAGGGGGGCTGGCCCACCCTTTCCCTCATCTTAACTCCTGCGGGTGCCCGTCCTTGTCGCGTTTTCTGCGACAGGGCGGGGATTTTGACTTCCGATTCCCACCGCGACTCCCATCTGTTCTCTCTTCCGCGCGGTCCACTGCGACTCAATTTCCACCACTCCTTCAATGCCTGAAAGATAGTGGCGAAAACTGCTCCACGCCCAATCCTCCGGACTCCGCACCAGACCCCGCTTCACCGGATTGCGGTGCAGGTATCGCAACTTCTCGATACGCTTGGCCTCGCTCCAAACATTGAAGTCGTAATATCGCGGCTGCCACAACAGGCCACCCTCCGGCGAACGCAAGCGCCGCGCGACATTCTGCTTGAGCATTTGCAGCGCCACGGAAAGCTTGGCCCGTTCCGGTTCGCTCATCAGCAAATGAACGTGTTCGGGCATGACCACGTATCCAGAGACGTAAAATCCATACCATTGCCGCGTCTGCTCGAAGGTTTGCTCGAAGATGTCGCGGGCGTGCGCTGTCCCAAGAGGCGGAGCGCGTCGATAGCAGCTGAAGGTCACAAAGTGCAGACAGCGTGCTTCCTGAAATCGCTTGAGGCCCAATGGCATGTCAGCATCGTAACCCCAGAGCCTGGGCGGCGAAGAACCTCAGTCGCTAAAATTCTTCATCGTCCTTCCACATTTGGGAAAGTCAAAACCCCCACCCTGTCGCAGAAAACGCGACAAGGACGGGGCACCCGCGGAGTTGAGATGAGGGAAAGGGCCCGCTTGCTTCAGGCGGCCTCGGTGTGAACCGGGCGTTCTTCGAAAGAAATATCTACCTGGTCGCCGAGCGCGGTCAGGGACTCGCTTATGGTTCCGGTGGGAAGCTCAAGCACGGATGCGGCCTGGACTCGAACGGCGGCCAGGCGCCAGGGTTTGAGATCTTCTTCGATGTGGATGACGATTCGTTCGCGATCGAGGTAGATGGCGTCGATTGGAAAACGCATAGCGAAGGTGTGGATGCCGTGGGAGGGGTTGATCCACAGTCCCTGGCCGCGGTGAAACTGGGACGAGTCGGTGGCCATGAGGCCGCGAAATCGGGACCAGTGGGTGCGCGCGATGATTAGATCGGTCGCGAGATAGGTGGTGCGGGTGCGATTGAAGGCGTATCCCTTGGGACCGCGGGGCATGATTACTCCTCAATTGGGTTAGCCGCCGGCGATGAAAGTCGGGCGGCGGTCCGCGAGAATCCAACTCCTTAATGAATTGTCATTCTGAGTGCAGCGTAGGGTCTATGCATTGTGGCGCGGTCAAATGCAGAGGTCCTTCGCTTCGCTCAGGATGACACAGTCTAGTGATGACAAAGTCTAGTGATGACAAAGTCTAGCGAATTGCGAATTGAACAGCAGTATCTCACTTGTAGCACGGGCCGTTGGGACTCACCGTTTTCCGCCGGCTACTGGCATGAAGATGTGCATCAACTGAATTACGGCCGGGCCTACGGTGACGAAAATCAGGGAGGGCATCACGAACAGGACCAGGGGAATGATCATTTTTACGGTCGTCTTGGCGGCCTGTTCTTCGGCGCGCTGGCGGCGCTCCGTGCGCAGGGAATCGGAATGCACGCGCAGGGCTTGCGCCACGCTGGTTCCGAAGCGGTCAGTCTGAATCAGGGTTGCGACCAGGGAGCGGATGTCGTCGACGCCGGTGCGCTCGGCCAGATTGCGCAGCGCTTCCACGCGCGGTTTTCCGGCGCGCGTTTCCAGATCGAAGAGATGGAATTCACCGCTCAGTTCCGGGTGCGCGGTGCGCAAATCCTCGCCTACCCGCATCATCGCCTGGTCGAGAGACAATCCCGCTTCGACGCAGATCACAGTTAAATCCAAGCCGTCGGGAAGGCCGAGGCGGATGCGGTGCTGGCGCGCCTGGAGTTTCTTTTTGAGCAGGAATCTCGGGAGAAAAAAACCGAATGCGGTCGCGCCGCAAAGTAGCAGGGGCGAACTGAATCCGGTGAACGCAAAAACCGAAATGAAAGCAACAACGGCGAACAGGACACGCAGACCACGGTAGATGCTGGCGTGTTGGGCGTTGCGATATCCGGCTTGAATCAGCCAGAGGCGGGTCTGCGAAACGTCTGCCGAGGAAAGCGGCAAGGCGCGGCTCAGCGGATCGAGGGCCTGCTGAATCCGTTCGCGGATGACGGGCTTGACTTCGGCTTTGGGGCGCTGCCAGCCGATTTCGCGCAGACGCGAGCCGAGCACCGAGGAGGGCATAATCGCGGCCGCTCCGAAGGCGAACACGATCACTGCGACCATGAGAAAGGCGGCGATCGAGAGTATCAGCGGCAGCGGCATGGATTGCACCTTTACTTCAGTCGTTGGTCGCTGGTCGTTGGTCGTTGGTTCTTGGCAAAATCTCCGAACGACTAGCGACTAACGACTAATGACTAACGACTGATTCTTCACACCTGGATCCTGATAATTCTGCGAATAAAAAAATAGCCTATCGTTTGCAGAGTTATTCCACCTACTATCAACGCGTGTCCGATTGGGTCTGTGAACAACGGTCTGATGAATCCGGGGTTGAGGACCATCATTACGGCCACAACTGTTGGCGGCAGCGCCATTAGTAAGACCATGGTTAGGCGCCCTTGAGCGGTGTGGACTCGGACCTGACGCAGGATTTTAAAGCGTTCTCTAATAACGTACGAGAGATTGTCTAGAATCTCGGCCAGATTGCCGCCGGTCTCGCGCTGCAACATCACCGCGGTTACGAAGAACTTGACGTCTACCAGAGGGATGCGATCGGCTAAATTGAGCAGGGCGTCGCGCACCGGGAGGCCGAATTTCTGTTCTTCGTAGAGTTGGCGAAATTCTCCGGCCACGGGTTCGGAGACTTCGTTGGCAATCATTTCCAGGGCGGTGGTAAAGGCGTGTCCGGCGCGAACGGCGCGGGCCAGGGTGTCGATGGCTTCGGGAAACTTCTCCTCAAATTTCGCGAAGCGCTTGGTGCGCATGTGCGAGGCGTAGGCGTAGGGAATAAAAAACCCGAGCAGAGCGCCCGCCCAGCCAAACAGCAGATTGCCGCCGGCGAAGAATGCGATGGCGGCGAAGGCCACGGCCGAGACGACGCAGAGCATCAGGAAATTTCCAGCGCGAACATCAACGTTGCCCTGCGCCAGCATTTTCTGCAGAAGCGAGACGCGCTCGGAGCGGCGCAGCCAGGTATCGAAAGCGGGGATACGGCTGAGCACTTCGTCGCGGAGAAGAGCGGCGTCGGGTAAGGGTTGTTCGGCTGGCTGCTGAACCGCGGTGAGGCGATCGCGGAGGACGCGAGCCTGGGCCTTGCGCTCATCGAACAAAGATATGCCGGCAAAGATCGCCAGCGTAACCACGACAAAAACCAGCAAGGCGATGAAGAAAGGCATCCGCTAGACCTCCATCCGGGACTCGAAGATCGCGGGATTCAGGCGGCAACCGGCGGTGGCGAGGCGCTCCGCGAAATGGGGCGGCTGGCCCATGGAATGGAAGACGCCGCGCACCTTGCCGCTCTCATCAATGCCGCTGCGTTCAAAAACAAAAACGTCGCGGAGCGCAATCATATCCGCTTCCATTCCGGTGACCTCGGAGACGGTGATCACCTTGCGCGAACCGTCGGAGAGGCGCGCCACCTGGACGACGGCGTGGACGGCGTTCGCGATCTGATGGCGAATGGCGCGCTCGGGAATATTCAGGTTGGCCATGGACACCATATTTTCGATGCGAGCCAGGGCGTCGCGCGGAGAATTGGCGTGCACGGTGGTGAGCGAACCCTCGTGACCGGTATTCATGGCCTGCAACATGTCGAAGGCTTCTTCGCCGCGCACCTCGCCCACCACGATGCGGTCGGGACGCATACGCAGACTGTTGATGACCAGTTGGCGCATGCGCACGGAGCCCTTGCCTTCGATGTTGGGAGGGCGAGTTTCGAGGCGAACGACGTGTTCCTGCTTGAGCTGCAGCTCGGCCGCATCTTCGATGGTGACGATGCGCTCGGAATTCGGAATGTATCCGGAAAGAACGTTGAGCACGGTCGTTTTGCCGGCGCCCGTTCCTCCGGAAATGATCAGGTTCAGACGGCCCTTGACCATGGCGGAGAGCAACTCCAGCATGGGATCAGTCAGGGTCTTGTTATCGAGCATGTTGCGCGCGGTGATCGGGTCGCGGCCAAAGCGGCGAATGGAGAGGCAGGCTCCGTCGAGCGCCAACGGTGGAATGATGGCATTGACGCGGGAGCCATCCTGCAGGCGCGCGTCGACCATGGGAGAGGATTCATCGACGCGCCGTCCGATGCGGGACACGATGCGGTCGATGATCTGCATCAGGTGCTGGTTGTCCTTGAACGACAAGCCCGTGATTTCGAGCTTGCCGCCGCGTTCGACATAAACGCGGTCGTAACGGTTGACGAGGATGTCGGAAATAGTGGGATCCTTGAGCAGCGGTTCGAGCGGGCCGAGGCCGAAGATTTCGTCGAGAATTTCACGCGACAACTGTTCGCGCTCGGCGAAGCTGAGAGGCACGGCCTCGCTGTTCACCGAACTGCGGATGAGGACGAGAACTTCTTCGCGCGCCGAATCTCCGGTGGTGCGGCCGAGTTTTTCCAGATCGAGGCGGTCGAGGATTTTGCGATGCAAGTCCGCCTTGACCTGCTGGTACTCGGTGCGCTCGAAGGCTTGGAGATTGGGCATGAAAAATCAGGTCTCAGGTCTTAGGTGTCAGGTCTCAGGTTCTAACCAGAGGCTAATAGCTAACAGCCACGAGCTGCAAGTTACCAGCTGCAAGTTACCGGTTACACCGTCTTAAACAACGACCAGGCGGTGCGTTTTATTTCCAAATCGTCTTTCGTCAAGTATTCGGCCAGCCCTGCGATGGAGCGGGCAATTTCGGTGTTTCCCTGCTGCATCAACGGGACGCCTCGATCGATGGCGGAGGAGACCGCGAAGTACTGATTGGGAATCCGCCAGAGGACGGGCGCTCCGATGGCGGCCTCGGTCTCCGCTTCATTGAAACCCGCGACCTTGCGATAACGGTTCAGCACCAGGGCAAAACGGTCGCGCGAGCCGCTTTCGCCGAGATACTGGGCGACTCTTCCGGCGCCCCACAGGGAAGCGACATCGGCGTGGGCGATGAGCAGAATCTTTTCCGAGAGGTTGCTGACCAGCCGAGTCGCACTGTCGAGCCGGGAGGAACCATCGACCACGATGTAGTGAAACAGGCCGACCATGGTGTCAAACAGGCGAGCAAAATCGGAGGCGGAGGGCTCAATGGCGGTGGGTATTGCGGCGCCGGCCAGTACCTGCAAGCCGCGATCGTGACGGGCCATAAAGCTGTCGAGCAGGGAAGAGTCGAGGCGGTGCAGATTCGCGAGCGCGTCCGAGACGGTGAAGACCGGCTTGAGGTTGAGATGCAGGGCGCAGTGACCGAGAGGCGCGAGATCAACCAGAGCCGTGCTGTGATGAATCGACTGCAAGGCCAGAGCCAGATTGACGGCGACGGTGGTGGCGCCGCTGCCGCCTTTGGCGTTCACAATCGTGAACACCTTGCCTCGAGAACTTTCACGCCCAGGCTTGCGGCGAGTGGTCGTCAGGCGGACGAAGGCTTCCAGCAGATCGTTGGTGGTGGTGGGGCGCTCAATGTATTCGCGCACTCCGGCGCGCATGGTACTGACAATCAACTGGGGTTGAGTCATTGGGCCGACGGCGAACACGGCCGAATCGGGAAGTTCCTGGTGGAGCAATTCGATTGCCCGCAGCGCCCCGGTGATGCCCTCGGCGGCGATATCCACCATGACCACGTCGGGTGCAAAGGCTTGGGTTTTGCGGATGACCGGGTCGTTGGTGGCCATTGGCAAGGTGGAGTTGCTGCACACGGTACGGGCTACGCTGGTGCCATCCACCAGAACCTGGAGGACCGCGCGTTGGTCATCGTCTGTGGCGAATACGGCTACCGATAATTCCGGCATGACCCCTCTAAAAACATTGAATCATTAAATCATTGACGCATTGAATCATTAAAAGCCCCTGGGCGCGATTTTCAATGATTCAATACCTCAATTGGCTTTCTTGCCGTCAAACTTGTTCTTATCCAGAGTTGGCGCCGGCATCTGCGGAGTGGCCGGCGGCTGGGCACTCGGTGAAACGCGGCGCACGGTGCACAGGACCATCAACTCCGAGTTACTCTTCTGGTCGCTCTTGCTCTTGAAAAAATTGCCGAGGATCGGGATATCACCCAGCCACGGAATCTTGTTGCCAGTGTTAGTAACACGGTCATCGATGAGGCCGGCGATGACGAAGCTCTGGCCATCCTGCAGTTCGAATTCAGTATCCGCCTTGCGGGTGCTGATGGCGGGTATGGTGGTTCCGGCAACCGTGACCGCATCGGCGAAGTCGAGCGTACTTACTTCGGGGATCACGTGCAGGTGGATGTTGCCATTGGGCTGAATCACAGGAGTGAACTTCAGGCGCACACCAAACTCGCGAAACTGAACGGTCACGGTTGCTATTCCGCTGGCGTTCTGTTGAGCGACGGGGAAGGGAAATTCGCCTCCAGAGAGGAAACTGGCCTCCTTGCCATTCATCGCGACCAGGGTGGGCTCGGACAGAATCTGCAAAAGATTCTGCGTTTTAAGAGCCTCGATCACTGCGCCCAGATGGACCTGGGGATTAAAAAAGAACATGTTGAGCGCGTTCGCTACCGTCGTGCTCGATGTATATCCAGAACTGGTGCCGGTCGTCTGGGAGATGGGACCCTGGCTGATTCCGCCAAACTGGCCGGTGGTGATACTGCTGATGGTGTTTCCTGAGCCGGTGGAAAGCAGATTGAGACCCAATTGGGTCAAGGCAGTGCGATCCACTTCAGCAAACTTGACTTCCAGAAGAACTTCCTCCGCCCCGATCGGGCCGAAGGTCAGAACGTTCACGACATTTTTGGAATAGGCCGAGGCTAGCGCGCCCGCATGTTTGGCCACATCCTCGGTGGTGACGTGACCGGAGAGAACAATCGCGTTACGCGAAGGCGTCACATTGATCTGCTCGTTCGGGAAAAGGCGATGCATTTCCTCCGAAGCGGCCGTGATATCGACATCCACTCGCAGATCGAAGCTGCGCGAGCGTTCCAGTTCGTCCCAGATCAGCAGCGAAACTTCACCCGGAGAGAGTCCATTGACCAGAACCTGGGTGGGCGTGACGACCAGCGCGTCGGCCACGGTGGGGTCGGTGATCGAGACGCGCTTCAGTCTTTCGGTAGTGTTAATCAGCAGCGACTTACCCACCATCACGCGCAGCGGAGCCGCACCCGCGGTTACACTCTGACCGGCGGTGGAGGTGGTCGTGGTCGAAGTCGAGGATTGCGCGGCGGGCGCATTATCCTGATTTTGAGATGGAGCGTTCTGAGCAGAAGCGTTCTGAGCGGGAGGCGCCGCCGTCGGAGCGGATGGCGGAGGCGGGCCGTCATTGCCGTTGCCGTGGTCACCGGGAGCCGCGTGGCGCGCGAAGATCGTGGTCGCGCCCAGAAGAACAATGGCTGCGACCAGGGAAAGAGATTTAATCAATTCGGACCTCTGCGAGGATGCACAAACAAATCCATCGCGGAAATGAGCATACGCGAACTACTGCGGTGGTGTCTGGTCAAACTTGCTTTCTTCCTTCTTGTTGCCGCGGATCATTTCCACCTGGTAAGGGGCTGGCGCAGCAGGCGGAGTAACCTTCGCGATTACTTTGTGGGCCGCGGGCCTGGTCGCGGCGGGCGCCGGGGGCGCGCCGGGATAGAGTGAGCTGGCGTGAGTTGCGCCAATGCCTCCCTTTTTTGTGTCCAGCGGATTGCGCAAAGATAACTGAATCCGCCCTTCCTGTGAAACCAAGGCCAGCTTCTGCGCGTCGTCGGGAGAAACCAGCAGAGTGATCACCGGGGCGATCTGCGCATTCTCGGCGGCGTTCCGATCGAGACTCCTGCCCACGGCGATGACCGCGACGTTTTCAAGAACGGTGGTGGTCTGGCGGTCGTTGCCGCCTTGATTACCGGTCGCGAGGACATCCACGCGCGTGCCCGGCTGCACGAAGCCCGCCACCGAAACCACGTCGTTGACGCGCACCGAAACGGCGCGCATTCCCTGCGGGATCATCGAGGGCAAGCCGGTTCCGGCGTTCACCGCCGCCAGCTTGCTGGGCAGAATAAATTCGCCTTTGGTCATCGGCAGAATCGCGCCTCGGCCCACGACTTTCGATGGTGAGGAGAATGCCCCAGGAGGGACAGCCGATTGCGGGATACTCACCGCTTTGACATCATTCGCTTCCAACTTGGTTCCGACCTCGATATCGTTGGCCGCGACCAGAACCTGCACTCCGGCGGCGTTGTTGTCCGAGCCCGCCTGGTTCCGCAGCTTGGTATAGACGGTATAGCTGACGAGCAGGCCGATCGCCAGCGCCAAGCCTCCGATCATCAATAAACGGCTTCGATTCATTTCTCGTCCTGCCGGAAACATCTCCGGACTGATTCATGGCTGCAGCGGACATACCCTCCGGGTGCATCGCCTACTTTCTGAGGCCGCGCGCGGCTACTGGCCGAGTTGGCTTCCGACTTGCGAGAACACGTTATTTGAATTGCTGCCAATGAGACGAACCGTGCCGATCACGATCACTAGAATTACGGCTAGCATCACGGCATATTCCGCAATGTCCTGCCCTTGCTCATTGCGCCACAAGGCCTTAATCAAATCCTTCATTTTTGGACTCCTCCGAGGTTTTACCTCCATAGTTTTACCGGAATCACCCAATCCGGGACGAACTTGAAAGCAATTTCCCCGATGGGCCTTAGTTTCGCAGATTCCGGATGACTCTGGGAAACATTTTTTCACCTTTTTGTCCATCTGACGACATATCTGCGGTAATACCCGTGTTTTCGGCAGCCGGGTGCCTGCGGAACAGGACGATAGCCTTAGAGTCACTGAAGACAGCCTGCCACTTGGGGTCTAGAAGCAGGGCCTGCGCCAGGGCGCAGGACGGGGGTACAAGTACGACCTCCATCTTCCAGCTGTCGAGCACGTCTTGCCAGCCGGTGCGGAGATCGACCACGGTTCTGATCGCCTGGCGTACCAGATCGTCGCCATAGAGGTCGGCGCGGCCGTCCACGAATACGCGATATTGGGGATAGAGTTTCCAGATGGCATAGCCACCCCAGTCGTAGAAAACGAAGATTCTCGCGGGATAATCGCTGGCACGCAGGAAGGCGACGGCTGCCTGGGGAAACTGTTCCGCCTCGCGGGCATTCTGGTTGCGAGCCAGACTGACCCACTTGGCCGACGCAAACACGGCCATCAGAAGCAGAACAGCCAAGCTGAAAACTGGCCGGAAGTGCGAAAGGATTGGAGGCCGCTCGGAGAACGCCGAGGCCTCGGACGCGACTGGGAGAGCCGCGGCAATCACCGGTATCGCCAGCAAAACAAAAATTGGAATGTGGCGGGCGGCGTCCAGAGCGGCGAATGAGGTAAGGAGCAAGGGCACGAGCACGCGTCCCCTGGGCCGCGAGCGAAAGGTCGCGAGCGCGGTCAGAAGCAACAGCCACAGCAGTAAGAGTGGGCGATAGAGGCCTTGATGAAAATCCGGCGAGCGCCACTCGCCGATAAATGAGCGCATCCCGGACGAGCGCAAAGTATCGAGCGGATAGCGATAAAGATGCGCGCCGCTGGGGTTAAGAGGCACGAGCGCCAAACAAACCAGCAGAAGCAGCAACACCCGCAGGAAGATGGGGCGCGCTTCTGGCCAGGGCGTGTTGCCGGCGGCCGTCTCCATCAGCAGCCCGACTCCGTAGGCCAATAACAGCGCCGGGCCAAGCGCGAACCCGCCATGCAGATTCAGCCAAAGGAGAAACAGGGGCGGTATCCAAAACAGGAGTCTCGGGCGGTCTTTCTTATTTTCGTTGCCGCGTTCGTTGCCACGATCGCAGCCACGTTCGAGCAGCCATAGCAGCAAGCTGGCCAGAGTAAAGGTGAACATCTGTGGCCGCACGCCCCAGGAGGGAGCGGCAGCGAGAGCGCCGAAAACCGTTGCTGCGGCTGCCCAGTAGCGGCTTCTGCTTCTTCCCGCGGCACAGGAAAGGCAGCGGAGGTAGAGCAGCATAAAGCCCAGGGTGGTAACGATGGCGGAGAATACGATGAGCGCAGCGGCGCCGCCGTGTTTCCAGAGTTCGTAGAACACGACCTCCGACAACCATTCATGCGACACCCAGGCATGTCCGGCGCGAGAGAACGAGAAAGGATCGGAGTGGGGCACCTGGCCGGTTTCGACGATCCACTGACCGGTGCGCAGATGCCACCAGAGATCGGGATCGATGGCGTTGCGCGCGGTCATCGCCAGCAGGCCGAATAACAGAACGGCTGCAAACACATTGCGGTTGCCGAGCCGAGAAATTCCACGCATAGCCATTGACGGGATTATAGAATCAGGCTTCTGCAAAAGCTCCTCATGACTACGCTCGTTCAAAACCGCAAGTTGCTCGTGACGGCCTTTCTGCTGGCGATGACGTTTTGCAACCTTACAATGTTTTTCCGAGTGCTGCCGCGGCTGCGGAATGGATACCAGGATTTCGCCATCTTTTACACCGGCGCTCGCCTCGTCCGAAATGGACAGGCTTTCGCTCTTTACGATTTGGCCACTCAATATCAAATGCAACTTACGTTTGCGCATGTCCCAATCCGGCAAGGACCGCTGCCTTACAACCACCCGCCGTTCGAAGCACTTATGTTCGTCCCCTTCACACTGCTGGAGTTTTGGCCAGCTTACCTACTCTGGACCGCGCTCAACCTGATCATGCTGGTCGTGACTGTAATCCTCCTGAGAAGGCACTTCCCCCCGTTTGCGAGGGTTTCTCCCCTCGTTATCGGACTTGGCAGCACCGCATACTTCCCCATTGCAATCGGAATCATTCAAGGGCAAGACATTGTTTTCCTGCTGCTCCTTGTGGTGCTGGCGGTTATCTGCCTCGACCGGGGGAACGACGTGGTGGGCGGCGTGCTTTTGGGTGTGGGTCTGTTCCGGCCGCAGTGGGCTATACCCCTGGTTCTTCTTTTCGCAATTCGCCGCTGGCGTGTTCTCCTCGGTTTCGCACCTGTCGCTCTTATTCTGGCCGGTATCTGCGTGGTACTTATGGGGTGGCACGGCCCTCTGAACTATGCTCAATTTGTTCTCCACCTGGAAGGAACAGATGCCCGCGCTTTTGGCCCATCGCATGTACCGAACCTCCGGGGCTTGATCGAGCAGTTGCCTGGAATCGGCGACTCAGGCCAGTGGAAGAACGGCCTCATATTCGCATTGTCGGCAGTGGTGTTCTTCCTTGCGTTGCGCCGTATCCGGAACGGGCGAGACTCCATAATCTTCTGCGCCAGTCTCGCGGTAGTTACGACCATCCTGATTAGCTTTCATGCGCTTGTGTACGACCTAACTCTGTTGTTTCCGATGCTTTTCCCCCTGCTCTTTCGAGCCGCCGACCCTAACCACAAAAAATCCGACTCCATAACCATTATTTTTGCAGTCTTCTTGTTTCTGACACCGCTTTACATTTTTTTTGATTATGTGGTCGGTGAATTAGTCTACGTCTCCCTGGTTCTGCTGTGGTTTTATCTGCGGCTGCTTCTGGCTCCCGCTCGAGCAGAGGTGCCAGCCTGAGCATGCATGACTCCATCTTTTCCCGTTCGCAGATCTGGTTGGTGTTGGCGGCGGTGCTCACTGCTGTTGGCGGATGGTTATATGTGCAGCGCGTGCTGATTCCGCACCAGATGTCCGACTCTGCCGCGCACAGTATCCCGCGCGGCAATCTTTCCGATCTCTATCCGCGCTGGCTGGGTGCGAGGGAACTGCTGCTGCATGGCCGGGATCCTTATAGCGCCGAGGTCACGCGCGAAATTCAAGCCGGATACTATGGCCGCCCGCTCGATGCTTCGCGCCCCGCGGACCCCACCGACCAGCAAGCTTTCGCGTATCCGGTATACGTCGTTTTTTATTTGGCGCCTACCGTTCGTCTTAATTTTGGAATCGTTCAAAGAGCGTTCTTCTGGATTCTGGTGGGTATAACGGCGGCCAGCGTTCCTCTCTGGCTTCGCTTCTTAAGTTGGACGGTCGCTCCTTCGGTGCAGGCCGCAATAATGGCGATGGCGATAGCGTTGACCCTGGGCAGCCTGCCCGTGTTGCAGGGACTCAAACTTCAACAACTGAGTCTGCTCGTTGCCGCCATGTCCGCCGCGGCGATGGCGTTGCTGGTTGCGGGCCGTCCGATTGCCGCCGGGATTCTGCTGGCGCTGGCGACCATCAAACCTCAACTCCTGCTGCCTTTGCTGTTGTGGCTTGCTCTGTGGAGCCTCGGCGACCTCAGGCGGCGCTATCGCTGCGCTGTCTCATTTCTGATCGTCATGACGTTTCTTTGCGCCGCTTCAGAGTGGATTCTGCCGCACTGGATCGCGCGCTTCTGGCATGCAGCTGGTGACTACTTGAAATATACGCAGGCCGTTCCAGTTCTGGAGGCGGTGCTTCCGTATCCGTGGTGCAGACTGCTGCTGGTATTGTTTGCGGGCGCTGTCGCGGTGGTTTGCTTTAAGCAGCGCAAACAGCCAGAAGATACGGACGCTTTTCGATCGACCGTCTGTCTTGTGATGGCGCTGACCGTACTTACGGTACCCACGTTTTCTCTCTATAATCAGGTGCTTCTGCTGCCCGCCATCCTGCTGATCGCCCGCGATCGACGAATGATCTGGAGACGGAACCTGGTCAGCCGCGCCCTCCTGATCGCGGTTACCGTACTATTGGTGTGGCCATGGTTCTGGTGCACAGTGCTGGCGGGGCTTTCCTTTGTCCTGCCGCAGGAAGCGGTCGAGCGCACATGGGCAGCACCGCTTTGGACAGTGCCGCAGATCCCGCTGGGGGTGGTTTCCCTGATGCTGGTCCATCATTATCACAAAACATTTGTTGCGTCGGCAGGGCTGGGAGGTTGGGATAGGACGCGATGAAGCCGCGCTATTGGCATTACTGGATCGGCTTGCTCCTGAGCATAGCCCTCGTCCCTGTTTTGCGAAGGCTGCACCTTCCCGTCAGGTTTGATTGGAGAGCGCTTGCAACCGCGTACTGGATCCTGACGGTGGAGTCCGTATTCCTCGCAGCTGTGCTGTGCCTGGTCGGTCTGCCCGGGGAAGCGATACTGAAAACTCTTGCCGATCGTTGCCGGCGCCAACCGCTTCGCCTCGTTCTCCTGCTGCTCTATCTCATGGCTCTGGGCTGGGTATTCCCCTGGATGACGGCGGCGGTTCTGACGTTCAACACCGTCGCCATACTCGAATTCCACGAACGGAAACCCCGCCAACTGCGCCAAGCTATGACTGCGGTGCTGCTGCCCGCTCTTTATGTGGTCGCCGGTCTTCTGCTGGTGCCCGCGTACAACGACATCATCGTCACGGTTCGTTTCAATTTCGCATATGATCCCGCATTCAATGCGATCGACAAGTGGATTCTTCATGGATGGTCGGTTTCCGATCTGTCGAGCTGGGCGATTCGAAGCCTTCCGCTTCCCTTTTTTCGCTTTTTGGAATTCATTTATTTCGGCATGTTTCCTCAGATTGGGGCGGCCATTCTCCTCGTCAGTGTTTCCGGGGGCAAGAACCGCGGCCTGCAGTTCGTGGGCACGATTCTGATGGCATACTATCTTGCCCTTGGATTGTTTTACGTGTGGCCGGGCCAGGGTCCGTATTCCTTGGATCCCGAGCATTTCTCGCGGGTTCCCGCCACTTTGCAGGTGTACGCTATCCAAAACAATATGATGGCCAGGGCGCTGGCGCTGTGGAATCATGTTCCGATCCAGCGTATCTCCGGATACTTCATTGCCTTCCCCTGCATGCATATCGCCCAGCCGCTCATCGTGATGTGGTTCTTGCGCCGCTGGAAGCGAATGTTGATTTTCCTGTGCGCTTATGACTGTCTGTTGATTGTGTCGATTCTTCTGCTGGAGTGGCACTACCTTGTCGATATCATCGGGGGCATATTTGTCGCAGGGATTGCCATAGCGATAACCGATAACGGCCTGGTGAAACCGTTGGTTTCGGAACGGCTCTGAGACCATGTGCGCAGGCGATCCCGATCTGGGCGGTTACTCAGGTCTCCGTGGGCAGTGGCTGCCCTGATGCTGGTTCATCTTTATCTTTTATTATCGGGGGACTTTTAGCGCGTCGGCAGGGCCGCGCTCGTCGTAGAATGCTTGGGGGCCTGTGCCAGGCACTGGCAGCTTTTAC
>Ga0209274_10000408_pt1 | contig 27301 bp, 16 predicted proteins | sample HubBroMetageREF1_FD_188343 | JGI IMG/M metagenome (GOLD analysis project Ga0209274, IMG submission 188343) | Reference soil microbial communities from the Hubbard Brook experimental Forest, New Hampshire, USA - Hubbard Brook CCASE Soil... | ecosystem: Environmental > Terrestrial > Soil >...
CATACCGGGTTGTACCGGCTGAAAACCACCACTTTGGCCCCGTGTGGCCACCAGCTTTAGATTCCGCCCTCCATTCTGCCGCAGACACCACCTTCCTATCTGAAAACAAATGAGTTACGGGATGCCCCGTAGCTCGCCTTTGGCATGGTAGTTGCTCCTTTCTATAACGCGTCAGTCGTTCGGGATTCGATTTTGATCGCGTACGCGGTGGTTTCGGGAAGAGGGTTATGAAAAACCGACTCATAGCGGGTTCTGCAATCTGCACTCTGATACTGGCAGGTGCTTTTTCGATTACCGCGCATGCACAGACTACTGAGCCAGGTCCTGGCCCCACGGAGCAGCCCAGCGCTCCGATGGAAATGGGGCAGGGTCAGTCCGCGCCACCTCCGCAGGCCGGACCACCGCCTCGGCCTGGTCCACCGCAGCAACCGGGGCAGCCGCAGGCGGGTCCACCGCCACAACCTGGCGACGAAGCTCAGGCCGGTGGACCCTCGGGTGAGGGTCCGGCAAAGACCGATCAAGGCGTTGGACGCATCAGCATGACTCATGGCGAAGTGTCCACGCAGCGTGGCGATTCCGGTACCTGGTCGGCGGCTGTGTTGAATCAGCCTGTGGTGAACGGCGATAAGGTTTCCACCGGACCTGGCGGGCGGGCCGAGGTTCAGCTCGATTACGCCAACATTCTCCGCCTGGGATCGAATGCGCAGGCGAACATTGCTAACTTTACGCAAAAATACATCCAGATTCAGGTCGGGCAGGGCTTGGCTAATTATTCCGTGTTCGGCGAGAGTGAAGCTGAGCCGGAGATCGATACCCCTAACGTTGCAGTTCACCCGGCGCACGTGAATGGCGTGTTCCGCATCGAAGTGCGGCCCGACGGGGACAGCATCATCATCGTGCGCAAAGGACAAGCGCAGATCTCGACGCCGCAGGGTATTGCCGACATCAAGCAGGGTGACATGGCGACGGTGCGCGGTTCCGGCGCCGATGCGAAGTACAAGATCGGCCCCGCTCCCGATCCGGACGATTGGGATCGCTGGAACAGCGAACGCGACCACATGATTCACCAAGCGGCCGCGTGGCATCACACCAATAAGTATTACGTCGGGTCGGAAGACCTGGACGCCAACGGAACCTGGGAAGACGCGCCAGACTACGGACAGGTCTGGGTGCCGAATGAGCCGGATGGCTGGGCTCCCTATCGCGATGGCAGCTGGGTGTATGAGCCTTACTACGGTTGGACTTGGGTTGGATATGAGCCTTGGGGATGGGCTCCATATCACTACGGTCGCTGGATGTGGTACGGCGGTGCGTGGGCGTGGTGGCCGGGACCGGTGTGGGGCCCAGGTTTCTATCGTCCATTCTGGGCGCCAGCGTATGTGTCGTTCTTTGGATTCGGAGGTGGTTGGGGCTTCGGGTTTGGTTTTGGTTGGGGCGGATGGGGCGGCTTTGGCTGGTTGCCGATTGGGCCGGGTGACCGCTTCTTCCCGTGGTGGGGTGGATACGGCGGGCGGTTCGGCGTAGTGGGTTTCAACCGATTTGGGACGCTCAACCGCTTCGGCGGGATTGCTCCGCTGCACGCGGGCACGCAGTTCTCGAACGTGGCGCACATCAATGATGCGCACATTGGGGGGGGACTCTCGACGGTGGCAGCGGGTAGGTTTGGAGCAGGACGAACGACGGCGGTGGCAGCTACGCATGCGCAGTTGAGTGGAGCTCGCATGATGACGGGGAACATGCCGGTTGTGCCAACGCGCGCCAGTTTGTCGGCGAGCGGACGGGCTGCGTCTCCTTCCACAATTCATAACAGCGCGTCGCAGCATTTCTTCGGGACGCAGAGCGCGTCACATACGGAATCTTTCCAGCAACAGACGGCGCATCTGCAGCAGTCTATGCAGCAGAGCCACTTTTCGCCGGTGGCCGCGGGCGCACGTGCAACGGGTCCGGGTTCTGCGGCCCGGAGTACTGGGAGTCAGGCCGCAGCGAATGAGAACGGAACTCGTGGCGGCTCAACGGCACCGGCAACGTCTTCTGCGAACCGCGGAGAGCAGGCTTCGTCCACTCGTGGCGAACCGGACCGCAGCGAGTGGAAGACGTTTACACCTCCCTCGCGCAGCAGCGAGTCGGCAGGTCGCGGAGAGAGTGGGTCTGAATCTGCAAGCCGGGGTGAGAGCGGGAGCTACTGGAATCGGACGTCGCCAAGCTCGAGCTACTCGCGCCAATCTGGTTCGAGCAGCTACGGGGGCGGTGGTTCTTCGCGTCCGCAGCTGAACATGAGGCAGCCCATCGCGCAGCCGCGCTCCTCGGCTGGCTACGGTGGCTATCGCGGAGCTCCGAGCTACGGGGGCGCTTCTCATAGCGCGCCAAGCTCTGGAGGGGCCAGCCATTCTTCTGGCGGCGGCCACTCCGGGGGCGGAGGCCACCACTAAATCGCAGACTTGTCAGCAAGGTTGTAAGTGAAGTGAAGGTCAGAGGCAGGAGGGCGTGCTAAACGGCACGCCCTTCCTTATTTTGTCGACCATGATTGCGCGAGTGATGGGCTGTGCGCAAGGTCAGATGTCACAATGGGCTGTTGAAATTCTTGAGGGCGACGCAGGGAACGCGAAGGGATTGTCACCCGAGGAGGCCTACCTCAGGCGCTGAAGCGCGGGCTCGTTTTCAGCGACTTAACGGCACGAGTGAACTCGTGCCCTTCCCGAACCCTGTGTGTCTTACCTTGATTTGTGCGCGATGATTTGGCCTGAAACCTAGGGTCGCGCGTACGCGGGGCTGTCGGGCTGGGGAGGATCGTAGTCGCGGCCGTACTTGTTCTTGTGCGCCAGCTCGAGATTCGATTCGGCCAGGCTGAAGGTTCCGAGGAAAGTCTCGCCTGGACTAACTGTAATTTCCCGTTCCACGGCATGCAGCGCATCCGCCGAAACTGAGGAATGGAAAACGTGCATCTGGTAGCGGCCGGGGATCACGTTGCCGATGCTTATCTCGCCGTGCTTGTTTGATATCGCATAGTACGGCGTATTCAGCGCGATCACCACGGCGCTCATCTGAGCATGAATGTTGCAGAAGATGAAGGAAATACCCGGCTGGTCGAATTTGACAAATTGAGTGGTGCCGCTTTCATAAAGTCCGAGATCGAAGCGCTTGCCGTCGAACATCGAAAACACGTTGTGAAAAAAGGGATCCTGATTGGGGAACTCGACTTGCCCGCCCGCTGGAATCACCAGCAGGGAAGGGTGGAAACTCTTATTCCTCTGCACCAGCTGGGGGATTTGTGAACTCTGCTGCGGAGGCGGTGCGGGCGCGGGAGTGCTCCCCAAGGCCGTAAGCCATATCACGACTTTCGAAGCATCGCTTACGTTGCGTCCGTCGCGGCTGAGCTGCACTTTACCTCTTAGGTCTACGCCCTTGAGATCCGCATCCTGTCCTGACGCAGAAAAAAATAAACAGGGCAGGAGCAGGATGCACCAGACAGTCCGCGAGTGAGTGAGACGAAGCATGGTCAGAACAGTATCCCCATGGCGAGATTGAGCTGGTTGGTCACGCTGGCACTGTCATAGACGGGGAACGTGTGCAAACGTCTGAATTCGGCAGAGAGCAAGAGGTCCGACCGCGGGCGGTAGACGAGATTGCCGAGCGCGCCACGATTGCGCCCCAGAATCGGGCCGAAGTTGTTGGCGTCGGTGGCGAAGCCCCGCACGTCACTGGCAAATGCGTTGTCCTCCGCCAACACTCCGTTCAGTTCAAGTTTGGGGGTGAGCTGGAATTTGAGTTGACTCCATCCTCCGGCGGAGTCTAGGCCACGGATACTTGTTGCGCCGTAGGCTGGATTGCCGCCGTACAGAATGGTTTGGCCGATCGCACCTCCCAGGCCGCCGACTGCGCGTCCCCGATAAAATTCACCGGAGAGAGTCAGGCGCCGGAGAATCGGAATCTGCCAATCGGTCATGCCAGCCCAAGCATCCACGTTGTGGCTCCACGGCCAGTCCTGGCGGCCATAATAGCCGGCCACGGCAAAGCTCAACGGGTGGTCAAACACCGGCCGGGACCATGCGGTGCGCATAGCATAAGCCGGCTGACCTGAACTCTCTCCAGCCGTCGCCGTGCGGAAGTAGGGGTTGCTGGGAATTTCCCAATCGAGATTGTCCAGAATCCCGCCCTGCAACGTCAGTGTCTGTTGGTCGGAGAGATCGAACCGGTGTTCGATGCGGAGCTGGGGCGTCCAACCCCACAGGTTGCCGGCATAGGCAAAGGCAGGAATCGCGAGTGACGCGAAGGATGTAGGAGAGAGCGGCGAGATGAACAGGGAATCCTGACCCGCAACGACAGAAGTATGTTGCCAATCGAGACGCACGCTGGCGGTCTGCAGGCGCACCAGACCGAAGTTGACGCCGTTGTTGGTGGCAGGAAAGCCTCCGGCAAAATCGAACTGCACGTTGGCTGAACTTTTCGCACCGGCCAAAGTCGGTCCGAAGATTTCCAGGCCGATCTCGGTTTGGCGCAAAGTGGCTCCAAAGCTTGTCTCCGATGTTCCCGGCGCGGGTGGCTGCGCGTAGTCAGGCAGATCGAGGTTGTCGGAACCGCCGACATTGCGAAAAGCATTCATCAGGACAATTCCGGAAAGCCGGGCGCGGTATTTTCCCGCAGTCTCCACCTTGGTCTGGTATTGCTCGTCGATCTTCGAGCCCAACAGCTGCGCGGATTCTTCCAGCTTCTGCACGCGGCTTCCTAGGTCTGCGGTTGCTGCTGTGCCAGATGGATTGCCGGAGACTGGGGCGGTCGGTTCCGCCGAGGCAGCCGCCGGGCTTGCATTCGTTGAAGCTGCATTCGTCGAGGCCGCATTGGTCGAAGCTGCGAGGGGTGCCAGCAGCTTGCGTGTGTCCTGCAATTCCTGGCGCAACTCCCGCATTTCGGCGCGGGACTGCGCATTCTCGATTCGCATCTGTTCGATCACGGCGCGCAAGTCGCGCACCTGGGAGTCGAGCTCGCGCAGCGATGCATCCGCGGGCTGAGACGCCGTCGCCGGCGCGTTTTCCTGTGCCCAGCTGCACGCACTCAGAATCGCAAAAGCGGTTGCCGCAAGGACACTTATACGAAGTGCAGGGATTCCAGGTTTTTTCACACATCCTCCTGCGCGACACGCGGATCGTCGTGAAATCAAGAAAATGGGAACTGGACTACGTATCCGAATGTCGACTTGAGTTTTCGGTCGCTCTATCGCTGGTTACAGGCAAAAAGGGACGGGCCGTGGGCTCGTCGTCTTCCGAACCTTGGGGAGCGCGTCCGGGAATCGTAATCCGAAAAACGGTTTGCGCGTCCGGGGTACGTTCCATCAAGACTTGGCCGCCGTGATCGTGCACGATCTTCTGCACCACCGTAAGCCCCAAGCCAGTGCCGTTCTCTTTGCCGAAGCTTACGAAGGGATGGAACAACTTTTCACGAATCGGTTCCGCGATGCCCGGACCGTTATCCGCAACATCAATCGTGACCGCGGAATTGTTCCGGGCGATCGCGACTTGAACCCTGCCCTCGCCCGGGGGCGCGGCTTCACAGGCATTCAGCAAAAGGTTGTAGAGCGCGCGCTCCAGCTTGCGGGCATCGAACCACGCCATGACCTGGCCGTTGCTGTTGATCTCGATCAGCGTGCCCTGGTGGCGCGGGTGCAGGCGCACCGCGTGCATGGCTCGCCGCACAGTTTCAACCACGCTCGCGTAGGTCGGGTTCAAGGACGCTCTGGTTCGAGCGAACTCCAGCAGGGAGTCGATCAGGTCGGTCATCTGGTTCACTCCAGTTCGAACCTCCTGATACAGCTCTTCGCGCTGCGCAGAACTCAGGCGGCCATCGCAAAGAAACTCAGAGTTGGCCACTACCGCGGCCAGCGCATGCCGTAGGTCATGAGAAATCGAACTGGCCATGCGTCCAATCGTGGCCAACTGCTCAGACTCCAGCAGAGCTTGTTGAGTCTTGAGCAAGCTAGAGCGCATTCGGTCGAAGGCTGAGGTCAGTTCCGCTACCTCGTCACCGCCGCGAGGGTCGAGGGGATGGTGAAAGTCTCCGTGCTCGAGGGCGCGTACGCCCTCCACCAGGCTGGCCAGCGGACGAGTGAAGGTGTGGGAGATCAGGAAGACCAATGCACTACCGATCAAGACAGCCGTGAGCCCCAGCAGCAACAGCAGGCGATTCAGGTTATCGAGGAACTTGGCAGCCTGATCGTAAGATCCCAGCACGGTCAAGCGCACCGGCGGTTTTTGCTGGCCTGACAGATCAAGCGACGTGGCCACAAAATTCTCTTTGCCGACTTCCACATCCTGGGGCGCGGTTTGAGAGGATCCCGAGGCCAGCGAACGCACACCCGGGCTTTGGGCTTGCAGCGGTGTCAGAGTGGTTGCGACAATTTCATCGCCGTAAGAAAAGGCGACCTGGCTAGCCGAGACCTTGCTCACCTCGCGGGCGAGGCGGTCATCAATTTCGTAGCCGATGATCAGGAAGCCGAGCAAACCACCTTCCGTCTTGGAGCCGAAGTAAACCGGTTGCATGAAAGTCTGGTAGAGATGGTGGGCGTCGAACCACCAGTGGCTGGAGTCCTCCTCGTTCAGGGAACGCTGGAAGTAGCTCTGCGCCGCCTCGCGCGTGAAGCCCGATGATTTTGTATGAAGAGCGACCACCTTGCCATCGCGGTCGGCCAGCACCAGAAGATCGCTGCCAGTTAGTGGCCACACATCTCTCGATGCGTCCTGGATCGTGGCCGGGTCGTGAGCTGTCAGGATGGATCGCGTGATGGGCAGGTAGGCCACCAATTCCGCTGAGTGGGTCAACATGACCTCGCGATCATGCTGAAAATTCTGGAAGGTGGTGACGGATGTCCGCAGATCCTGCCCTATTCCTTCCCGGACGTGGCTTCGCACGCTGTGCCGAACCACCAGAAGGCTCAACGCCGTCAGGCCTGTGGTGATCAGAACCATGGAGAGTAGAAAGCGCGTACGAAGCCGCGTACTGGGCACCAGCGCGCTTCCAGATGGTCCTGGGAAACCTGGCGAAACGGGTTCGGTTGAAGGGGACAAGGGGTCTCAGCGAACGAACTTGTAGCCCATTCCATGCACCGTGCGGAAGTGTACCGGACTGGCTGGGTCGCGTTCCAATTTCTGGCGAAGCTTCAGGATGTGGTTGTCCACGGTGCGCGTCGAGGGATAGTTCTGATATCCCCACACTTCATTCAGCAATTCGTCCCGGCCGATTACGCGGTCCGCATTTTGCACCAGGAACTGCAGAGTTTTGAACTCTTGTGCAGTCAAAACCACGACTTTGCCGTCACGCTGGACTTCCATTTTCTTGAAGTCAATCGATATGCCGTCGAAACTGACGAGATTCACGTGCGCTGTTCTGGAGGTATGCCGCAGGGCCGCGCGAACCCGCGCCAACAGCTCGCGGGGGCTGAAGGGCTTGGTTACATAGTCGTCGGCGCCCAACTCCAGCAGCAGAACCTTGTCGGAGACGTCGCTGGTTGCGCTGAGAACCACGATCGGCAACGCAGGCGCCTGGGCCTTGACCTCCTTGCATAGATCGCTGCCGGAAAGTTTGGGCAGGCGAAGGTCGAGAATAATGACCGCCGGAGGGGCCGCCTGGAAACTCTCCAGCGCCGACTTCCCGTTGGATTGAACCTCAACCGTGTATCCCTCAGATTCGAAGAGTCGCTTTAAGGCTCTCTGGACAGCGGGATCGTCCTCGACTACGAGAATTCTCCCCATCTGCCGCACGGCGTCCGTCGGATCGACCGACCTGGCAGTGCTCATCGGTGTTGCGGTTTGACCCATAAAGCCGTCCTCACTCGATGCGGGCCGGACTTCCACGCGGCCCACAACTTGAAGCTTACAACGTTTCCGAATCATTTCAGCGCGGTAGCAAAGGTTTGACAAATTTTTTACATTTGCGAATCCGAGTAAAAAGGCTCCGCGGCGAGGTGATTGCAAGGGATGCGACCCGCGGCGACTATGGCGCGCGAACCTAGTCTGAGATCGATCGCCTGCGAAGCGATTCAGGCCGGGCTGCCGTAGAATAAAGCCAGCTTGCCGGTTTCTGCTGAATTCGATCAATTGCGCGTCGTTCTGGTGGACGCGCGCAATCCTCTCAACATCGGCGCCGCCGCTCGCGCAATGAGCAACTTTGGTTTTCAACATTTGCGCGTGGTCAATCCCTACGATGTGGCATTTGAGGGCGCCCGTTCCGCCGTGGGCGCAGCCGCCGTGTTGGCACGCGCCGAAAAGTACGCAACGGTGGCTGAGGCGGTTGCCGACTGCTCGCTGGTGGTTGGAACCACGGCGATCGGACATCGTGATCTGCAACATTCCCTCCAGCGGCTGGAGGTTGGGGCTCCGATTATTCGTGCGCATCTTGCCACCGCCCCTTGTGCTCTCCTGTTCGGATCAGAAAAGTTCGGGCTTTCGAACAAAGATATGAGCCATTGTCACTGGCTGATGCACATCCCCACACGCGAGGAACACACCTCAATGAATCTGGGGCAGGCCGTGGCAGTTTGCCTGTACGAATTGATTCGCGATCCGGGCGCACTCGCGGAGGCTGAGAAGGGAAGTCCCGCTTCGGCGGCCGAGGTGGAACGAATTACTGAGACGTTATTCACAGCGCTCCGTGCCAGCGGCTATCCCAAGCTGAATTCTTCGGATTCTTTTGAGGGGGCGGTCCGGCGCCTGGTACGGCGGCTTCATCTGCAAACCGGAGACGCGGAATTTTTTCTCGGCATGCTGCGGCAGATGGTTTGGAAGATGAAGACCGGCAAGAGTGAAGAGGCAAAAGGTTAAGCCGGTTCGTTCACGGAGTTTTCTCTGACGGAAGCACTTCGGTGGTTGTCTTTCGAAACTGAAAACGCAGGACCCACTCACTGGCAGCGGCTTGTCCGTTCACCTGAGGCGGATTGAATTTCCAGCCGCGCGCCGCCGCCAGCGCCCGATTCGCAAAGTACGTGCTGGGCCCTGGAGACGACAGCCTGGCCTGTGAGACGTTCCCGGAGGCATCCACCGAAACTTCGACAACGACTTTCAGCCGGCCCTCGATCGTCCTGAGCGCGCTCCGAGAAACGTCTGGTTCAACCTGGTGAAGCACACTGCCTTGCACCACTCCTTTTTCTTGTTTCGCAGGTTTTACTTTCTCTGAAAAGGGCGCGGGCGCTGTCGCTGGCGTTGGAGTCGGAGTTTGCGCCGGGGGATTGTCAGCAGGAGGTTGAGGGCTTGCAGGATGATTGTCCGCGACCGGAACCGAGGGCCGATCGACCAGTAACTTGCTTCCACCCCACACCACCAGCAAGATCACTGCGATAACGACGGGCGTGACGATCCACCGCTTCGAACCCTTCGGCGATGGGCGCGGCTCGACTGCCTGTGCACGAATCGGCGCCTGGGCATGGGTAGCCCGGGCCTGACTAACCTGGCTCTGACTAACCTGGGCCTGAGCAGCCGGGGTCTGAAGAACATGGGTTTGAACGGCCTTAGTTTGAACGGCCTTGGCTGGAACAGTCCCGGTCTGGAGCCGACTGAGAATATCGTTCGCCGTGCAGCGCTCGCGGGGATCAACCTGCAGACACTGTCGCGCAATCTCGCGGAACGGTTGTGGAATGGTTTCGGGCACGGCCACCGGGTCTCGACTGACGTTCTTGGGCTCGTTCTGGGTCAGGACGGCAACCAGGGTAGCGCCCAGAGCCCAGATGTCGGCTGCCGGCGACGGTCCCGCGGTAGCTACCTCGGGGGCGTCGTATGCGCTGCGGACGCGCTCGAGGCCGCGTTCCCCGGTCCTCCGAATGGCATCGGCGGAAATCTTCAAGTGGTTGTCGACCGCCATGATGTTGGAAGGCTTCACGCGGCTGTGCGCGAACCCACCCTTATGAAGGGAAGCCAGAGCTTCCGCCGCGGGCCGCAGCATCTCAAGAGCTTCATCCGGGGCCAGCGGTCGCAGGGGAAGAATTTCCAGCAGATTCTCTTCGGCATATTCCATGACGACGTAGAGCATCCGCGTCTCGTCAATCTGGCAGCGCCCGGAGTCGAGCAGCCGAATCAGGTGCGGATGGGAAAGTTTCCCGGGGCCGGACCAGCGCGAAAGTTGTGTGCCTTCGTCCAGTTCCGCGGCGGTAAGTTTAATGGCGGTTTTCTGGCGTTCCTTGCCGCCCCGCTCCGTGAGAAATACAGCGCTATGGTCCGAGCCTCCCAGCCATTGCCGAAGCGGGAACTTTCCATCAACTACATGGCCTTCCCAGTTTTTCCAGAGTTCGGTAGGAGTGCTCATAAGCCAAGATTTAGCGAAGCGCTATTCTATTCCAGCGGCGGCCTCGGCGCTGCTGAAATTGAGCTTTCTGCAGCCTTTTGCTCCGCTAGCCGTGGGCATGAGAAAATCAGAGTCCTTTGTCCCTAGCCCCTTGGTGGGACTATCATGGCACAGATTGGCTATTCCGGAAGTTTGGGCCAGAGCCTAAGGTAGCTGTCGACTCGACACGGGCGTTCCAGAGTGGCGAAAGAGTGTGAATTGGTATCCTCCAGCTCATCTGACGTTTCCTCCGATATCATTATCGTAGGCGCTGGCATAGCGGGCGCCAGTCTGTCTGCTGTGCTGGGCCGGCAGGGTCGCCGGGTGATTCTAGTAGATCCGCATTCCAGCTGCCCACAGGTATTCAAAGCGGAGAAGGTAGACCGGGAACATGTGCTGTTGTTGCGCAAGTTTGGTCTGCTCGATTACCTTCTCCCGCATTCCCGGCGATGGACCGAGGTGCGCGCGGGCTACGCTGGCCGTATTTTCAAAACTCTCCGAACCGAACAATATGGCATCAACTATGCGGACATGGTCAACGCGCTCCGCGCCAACTTGCCGCGAGCCGTCGATTACCGCTGCGACAGCGTGGAACGTATTACCAACAGCGGCCAACTGCAGCGTGTCAAGCTCAGGAGCGGCGAGGAGCTAACCTCCCGTCTGGTCGTATTGACGTCGGGGGCTAGCAGCGGGCTTCTGGCCGACTTGAAGCTCCAGCGCCGCATGCTGCAGGAGGATCAGTCCGTCGTCTTCGGGTTTGATGTAGCTGCTTCTCAAGCACAGCCTTTTGATTTTGACTCGGTCGTCTATTACTCGGTCAGCCCGTCGACCTGCATCAGCTATCTCACGCTTTTCAAAGTTCGCAACACCATGCGCGCGAACCTCTTCGCCTATCGTTCTTCCCACGACCCGTGGGTCCGAGAGTTCATCCTGGAACCGGAGCAGATGCTCCGACGCCACTTGCCGGGGCTGAGCCACGTGACTGGCGAATTTCAGGTGACGAGCGGGGTCGAATTCGGCTGCGTCGACCTTTACAGCGTCGACGGCAATCCTCAACCCGGAGTTGTATTGGCTGGCGACGCGTTTCAGACTGCTTGTCCCTCAACGGGCTTGGGTCTGAGCAAGGTTCTGACCGACATGGACATACTCTCGACGTGCATCCCAAGTTGGCTCGCGACTCCCGGCATGGGGACCGAAAAGCTGGTCGATTTCTACAACCATCCCCGCAAGCTTGCCGCGGATTCCGTGGCCCTTAAGCGCGCCCACAATGAGCGAGGCGTTGCAATCGATACTTCCATCGGCCGGCGGATTCACCGCTCCCTTCTGCATCTCAAATGGCGGTTCTCGAGTCGCACCCAGACCACGCCCCGCCAGAGCCGTTTTCACTCGGTCGGCAGCGCTGCGTTCAATAAGCTTCAGTAGTGGATCATTCTGTACTTGCTCACAGTTGCATTGACCAGCGGCAATCTTTGGTCAGTCGTCCAACATCCGTTCCTTACCGTCTCCTGCGCGAAACTGACCTCCGGGCTGCGCGGGCGGAGGCAGTCACTTCACGGTCACTTCGGCGGCAAACACGGCGGCTGAACTCCGGCCGTTTTGAGTTCACAACGGCTGCTGCAGGCGATGTTCACTAACCTCTTTTTAATGTGTTAGATTGAAAAGACTGTGGGCGCGTAGCTCAGTTGGTAGAGCAATGCCCTTTTAAGGCATGGGTCGAAGGTTCGAATCCTTCCGCGCTCACCAGAGTTTTAAAGAACTTACTCCTCGCTAGCTCCCGGTAGACGGCATTCCTCGGACGAGCGCAAGCACACAAAAGACTCCAGAGCACCAGTGATGATGTCTCCGACGTTTCAGGCGAGGACGCAGAGTCCGTTTTAACGGACTCTCTTCCGGCCTGTGTGACTGCCCGGTGCAGTCAATGAGTGTAATGGCGATATTTCAACAGTCATTAAGAGGATTGATTGTTCCGTGCGCGAAGGCAGAGTAGGCTGCTGATGAAGGAGGAAGCCGTGGAATCCGTCAGTTACAAACAGGGAGTGCTCCCGCAGAAAATTCGTTGGCTGGCAATAGCAACAGGGCTCGTGACAGCAGGCGCTCTTTTGAGCTCTTATTGGCCTCTCTCTGTTCTGTCGATTCTTTTGATATTCGCTGGCATCGTCCAGCCGCGCTCACCACAGCTCGGAAGATTAGTCCTCTCGGTAGTTGCGCCCTTGATGAGCGTGTGGGTTATTCCCGTAGGCTTTGTGATGTTATGGGAAACGCTCACAGGAGAACCCGGCCGCCACGATCTGCTCTTCCTGGCTATATCGTCGTCTTAGATGCTATCGCCGATACTGCTTCTTTGGTTCGACATCGCGCTACTCGTCGAGGCCAGAAGAGAGCGGCGTGAACGCCGAGACCTTGCGCCAGCGGTTACGAACAGCCATATAGATTAGCCAACTGTCGCTGACAGACGATTACACTCATCGACCTTGCTCTGGGGCGGGCGGGGGTTGCTTTTTCGCTGTAAATTAAGCTGTAATTAAGCGCCTACTGAGAGGATTCTACCCCGTCTCAGACGGCGCTAGCTGCTTGTAAGTGATTGAATCCGCGTGGCAGGGCTCCGAAACATTCCTCTTCATGGGTCGAAGGTTCGAATCCTTCCGCGCTCAACACCTAAACCAGTCTCCAACATCGCAAGGTCAATTCGAACTGAATGCCTCGGTCAGTGACATGGTTGTCAGCGCAGCTTTAAGCTGCTCGGGAGTGGCGGAAGACTTAAGTCGAATCGTAACTGGCTCTGCCGGCAGCAGATCAAAATAGTTATCCGCTGCTTCGACATTGAGGTCTCCGAAAGACAAATACACGTTTCGGGCGAGCTTGGATGATTGCAGCGTGACGGTGTAGTCGTCACCAGTTTTGCTGAGAGTAGTTTCGATCTTCGGCGCTACCGGCAGCTCCAGGTCGTGCGTCACCTCGAAGAATATAAGGTTCCGCGACACTCGCTTTCCTGCCACTTCCAGGTCGAACACCAGGAAACTCTTGCGGAGATCACCCTTTGCCAACACCGCCGCCTTGTCGACACTGAAATAAATGGCGTTCGACTGCGCGGGGATTTGAATGTCTTTGGTTTGATCGAGCAAAACGCTTCCCGAAAAATCGAGCAGCCGCGTGTGGATCGTCCCCGAAAGCGGCTGCAGTTTATCCGAGACCACGTATACGTCCACCTTATCGTCGTGCAAGAAAGGCGAGATCAATACATCGTCGTAGAAACGGCGCGCATAATAATGCAGAGCCTTCCAACGGCCGTAGTAATCGATGCTGGCCCACGATGCCACCGGCCAGCAATCGTTCAACTGCCAGTAGAGTGAGCCCATGGTGCGCGGCCGCTGCCGGCGCAAGTGCTCGGCGCCAATCTTGATGATCTCCGCCTGTTGCACCTGGCTCAGATAAACGAATGAAGCGAAATCCTTCGGCTCGCGATACTCGCGCAGCATGTAGGTCAGGATGCGTTCATTCCCTCCCTTATTTTTCTGGTGCGCCTGCATCACGGTCGAGCGAATATCGAAATCCCTCGGCTGGTTCGCGAACGTGTGAATCGTCCGCATCTCCGGGAAAGATTGGAATCCATACTCCGACATGAACCGCGGAAACTGCCTGGTATAGTCCTCCTTGGGCGCCTGCTGGTGCCAGACGGCCCAGTAGTGCATGTCGCCATTGTGCTGATTGTCAGGAATCTCCTCAAAGTTGGCGCTGGGAGAGCTGGGCGTGTAAGGCGTGGGATCGGCATATTGGGCGACAGTGCCTTTCAGAATGTCGGCGAACATGATCACGTAATCCTGCCAGACCCGGTCCCGAGTGTCGGGAGAGATGGACGCCTTGAATTCCTGCCGGTCGCCCCAGTGCCACCATCCGGTTTCCACTTCATTATTTCCGCACCAGACGACGATGCTCGGATGGTCGCGCAGGCGCTTGATTTGATCGATGGCCTCTTGCCGCACGTTCTCTTGAAAGGAGACGTCGCCGGGAATCATGTCGCCGCCGAACATGAATTCCTGCCAGACCATAATGCCCAGCTCATCACAGATGTCGTAGAAATCATCGGATTCGTAATAGCCGCCGCCCCATTCCCGCACCATGTTCATGTGTGCGTCGCGAGCGGACTGCAGTATGTTGCGATGAATCTCCGGAGTCACGCGGTTGGGAAAACTGTCGAATGGAATAACGTCCGCGCCTTTGGCAAACACGGAAATACCATTCACCACGAACTCAAAACTCTTTCCCCATTCATCGGCAACCCGGCGCAATTGTACCGAACGCAATCCGGTCTTGGTCTCGGCGTGAGCCGCAACGTCGCGGCCGATGCGCACCTGTGCAGAGAACTTGTACCGGTTCTGCGCCCCATACCCAACCGGATACCACAGCTTCGGCGTGGCAATCCGCAAGGGAACCGAAACATGATTGATGCCGGCGTTGAGTTGCAGTGTCTGAGTTCCGTCAGCTGTTTGGGGTCCAGACATTTCATCGTGAGCTAGCGCGAGAGTCGCCGTTGTTGGCCGGTCGGCATCGATCTCAACCTCCGCCGTAAGATTGGCCAGATCCGCAGTGATGTTCTGCTGATGGATGTGGAAGTTCTCAATGCGCAGCGCATCCCAGGTTTCAAGTCTCACGGGCTGCCAGATTCCCTCTGTCATGAAGCGCGGTCCCCAATCCCATCCGTAGTTGTAAGGGGCCTTGCGCGTGTAGGGGGCGGTAGCAATGTTCTCTTCGTTCCCGTAGTTATGGGTTGAGATCGAAGGCAAAATGTAAGGCAGCGACTTGACGTAGGGAATCATCTTCTCTACGGCGGAATGAAAGACAATTCGCAGCGTGTTCGGTCCGGCCTTCAGCGCGGTCTTGGCCGGGATGCGCCAGTGCCGGAACATGTTCTCAGCGTGGAGAACCGCCTGACCATTGAGGTAGACGTCCGCAAACGTGTCCAACCCATCAAAAACCAGGTCGACGTGGTCGTGTGCGAGCGCAGCCGCGTCGACCTGAAACGTAGTTTGATATTCCCAGTCAGCCAGGCCGACCCACTGCAGACGGAATTCATTATCCCGGTCGAAAGGGTCAGGTATCAGGCCGCTGTGCAGCAGATCAGTTTGGACTACCCCAGGAACCGTCGCGGGATGCCATTGCTTGACGTCAGATCGATCCGTGTTCGCCACTGCTCGAAATTGCCAGCCCGCATCCAGATTTCGCGATGAAGGCTCGGCCGCCTCGAGCCGCGACGCGACGAAAGAGCAAAATAAAAGAAATCCGAGAACATAGCATGCCGTGACCGCCAGACTGCGAAAGAACGCAAGACGAAAGAACGCCCGACAAATCTGCCCCATAAGAGCTCCTGTGGAAAACGTTGCGAGTGACTAATGCTGCGAATCCTGTTTCCCCGATGGCTGCGGCGGGTTCGCGCTATTCTGCAGGCTTTGGAATTCCTGCATCTCGCGCCGCGCCTCTGCGGTCTTTCCTTCTTTACGATAAAGGCCAGCCAGCCCGAAGTGTGCCTGCGCCGCAAGCGCGCTTTGCTTTTCAATTGAAAGAAGTTTGGTCCAGGACTTCTCGGCCGCGGCAGCGTCACCCTCAAGAGAAGCCGCCTTTCCCAGCGAATAGAGCGTCTCCGGCATGTCCGGCATCAGGCGGTCCGCGCGCAGAAGCTCCGTTCGCGCTTCGTGCGCTTTCCCTTGCTCCAGCAATGCTTCTCCTAAACGGTAAGCGGCTTCAGCATTTCCCGGCTGCAGCTTGGCTTGCAAACGAAATTGTTCTTCCGCCTTGTCCCACTGGAAAGCGCCAGCATACACTTGGCCCAGCGCAAGATGAGCTTCGGGCAGGCCCGGCCGCAGCCGCAGCGCTTCGCTGTATTCCTTTTCCGCATCCGGCATCCGCCGCAGCACGAAGTAGTTTTCCGCCATCGCCTGGTGCGCCCGGGCAGAGTCCGGATAAGCCGCCAGCAACGTATCAATCGATTGTTTCGCCAACAGGCCGCTCGCCCGCCCAAGGTAATAGAGGAGATCCGGATCGTTAGGACGCGCCGCCAGCGCCGCCTGCAGATTTGCCACTGCTTCCGGCAGTTGTCCCGTCTGGATCTGTGCGATCCCCAGCGCCGTTTTATCTGGAGAGCGTTGCAAGTGTGGAATCGCTTCGCCCGCGTAACCTTGGGCGAGCAATGCATAGCCCAGCAATTGATGCGCCGGCAACAAGTCGGCGTTCAATTCCAACGCATGTTTCAGCGGCGGGATCGCCGACCCGTAATCGCCTTTCTCCATATAGGCCTGGCCCAGGCTGATGAAGCCATCCGGAAATGATGGGTCGAGTTCGGTCACCTTCTTAAACTCGGTGACCGCAACCTCGAACTGTCGTCCCTTCTCTGCCGCGATTCCCGCCTGCATGTGTTCGGCAGCCTGCGGAGATGCGACCTGCCACGCGAAGTACAAGAGTAGGAGCGCTCGAATCACGGCTTCTCCGGTTCACGCACTTCTAGAAACTGATCAGCGTGAACATCATTCAACATCTGGCGAATACCGGACGGCCAATCGATTTCCACCTTCGCCTTCTCCGCCGTTCCCAACCCGAAATGAAGGCGCTTGTCGCTCGAGGAAAGATAACTTCCGGCCGAGGTTGCAAATCGCGTTTGCCCATTCACCTGCACCCGGGCTCCGAATCCGTCCCGGTTGCTCCGAGTGCCGCGGAGCGTAATCACCAGCCAGTGCAGCTTGCCACCACGGTTGAGAAACACTTCAGGGTGGCCGCCCAGCGTTGTCATCACCACATCCTGCCAGCCGTCGTTATTCAAATCGCCGAATGCAGCCCCGCGCCCGGCCCAGGGAATCGTGCTGCCCGAATCAGCGCGCTCAAACCGCGCACCATCGTGATTCATCGCCAACAGCGGCAGTTCGAGATAGTGCAGCGATGGGTCGATCTGCTCCACGTTGTCCAGCACATGGCCCTGCGCCACGAACAAATCTTTCCAACCGTCGTTGTCGAAATCTTCCAGGCCCACCCCCCAGCCGGAACTCCCGCTGGAGAGCACGCCCAAGCCGGTTTCGAGACTGCGATAGCTGAAGGAACCATTGCCATCATTGTGATAGACCCCGTAAATTTCCCGAGGCAACTCCGTCACGACAATGTCGGGCCGGCCATCGTTGTCGTAATCCTGAAAGACCGCGCCCATGCCCGAGAGCCGCCGCCCGTCCTGCGAAAGAGCAACGCCGGCATCAAGCCCAACTTCTGTGAAAGTCCCATTGCCATTGTTGTGAAACAGATACTGCTGCATGCCATCGTTGGCTACAAATATGTCGGTAAATCCATCGCCATCGTAGTCGGCGAACGCCACTCCTAACCCACGGCCCTTCTTCGCTGCGATGCCCGAGCGCTGGCTGACGTCTGTAAAAGTCCCATCGCCGTTGTTGTGATACAGAATGCTGGTGGTGGCAGGAAATTCTTCCGGCGGACAATAAGTGTGATAATTCCCTCCACAATCCTTGCTGTGCTTGGTGTCCCACTCCATGTATCGGGTCACAAAAAGATCCAGCTTGCCGTCATTATCGTAATCGAAGAACCCGGCTGATACGGACCACCCTCCCCCGGCCACTCCCGCCTTGGCCGTCACATCGGTGAAGGTACCGTCTCCGTTGTTGTGATACAGAATGTTTTTCCCGTAGCTGGTGACATAGAGATCGGGATAACCGTCATTGTCATAGTCACCGACTGCTACTCCCATCCCATAGTTTCCATCTCCGGCATTAGCCAACCCGGCTTGTTCCGTCACATCGGTAAAGCTACCGTCTTTGTTCTGGCGATAAAGCCGGTTCCAGTAACGCGGGTCGTGACGGTCGAAGTTCTCAGGGCTTTGCATGGGGCTGGTTACTCGCCCGCCATTGACCAGAAAGATGTCCAACAAGCCGTCGTTGTTATAGTCAAGGAGCGCCACTCCCCCGGGCATGGTTTCGATCAGATACTTCTTAGAAGTTGGAGAGTTCTGCAGCGTGAAATCCAAGCCACGCGGTACAGTGACGTCGAAAACCGGCGCCGTCAGGGCTGCGGCCAACAGCACTAGCGTCAATACACAGGATGCTCGCAGCAGAGTCTTCCGCAACTTGGGTTCCTTAAGCTGGATTCCTTCAGTCGCCAGCATACCCGAGATTCTACGGCTGCCGCCGCGTCGATTCCCGCTCCACAATCTTGGGTGGAATCAGTATTTTTCTCGGGCGCATGGGATGCTTCGACGCGATTCGCTCAACCAGGAGTTCAGCCGCCAGCACTCCGATTTGGCATGTGCCCTGGTCGACGGTAGTGAGCGGTACCGCAACCTGGTCGGAGTAGTGAATATTGCCTGCTCCGACCACACAAATGTCCTCCGGAAGATTAAACTCAACCCCTAAAATGGCCCGTATGGCGCCGATGGCAACCGGGTCGTTGTAGCAGAAAACTCCGTCCGGAAACGGATTCAGGTCGAGTAATTTCCGCATCCCCTCATACCCGCTGTCGTCTCGACGGCCCCCTGATACGACATAACGTGGATCAGGGCGAATGCCATGCTTCGCCAGTGCTCGCCGGTAGCCTGCCAGGCGTTCGGCTGCGATCGTGATTTCAGGACCTCGCAGGTGGGCAATGCGGCGACAGCCTCGCGCGATAAGATGCTCTGTTCCCAACTCGCCAATAGCATAGTTATCCACCCCAACATAACAGGCCCGCACACCGGCGAAGGGACGGTCAATCAAAACATAGGGCACCTTCTGCTCTTGAATCCGCTTGAACAATCCCGGGCGCCGCGGCGGTTGCGAGGAAGCGATGATAAGACCGTCGACCCGCCTTGCCAGCAGCGAATCCGCCTCGCTCACCTCTAATTCGGGATCTTCCTCGAAACATGAAATCACCACGTGATAACCGTGCGGACGCACCGTCTGCGCCACGGCGCGCGCAATCTCGGCGAAGAACGGATGCGTGAATTCCGGCAGCAGCAAACCAATGGTGTAGGTGCGCCGCGTCACCAGGCTGCGCGCCACCCAATTCGTTTGATAGTTCAATTGCTTTGCCCGGCGCAGCACTCGTTTGCGAGTGGCGTCGCTGATCCGGCCTTGATTTCGCAACACCTTCGACACCGTTACCACTGAGACTTTCAGGTCCCTCGCGATGTCCATCATGGTCGCGGTCATGCGCCGGAAGCATAACACTGTTTCGAGGGTTAACGATTATTCAAATGCGAAACATGCATTTTCCGCTTGACAACGGCTGCCCCTGTGGACAAGAATCCACCACCGTTGTTTGGGGACTTTTGGGAAATTCCTGTACCGGAAAGAGTTACTTATGCCAAGTCGCATACTGCGAAGTTCGCTTGTCTCTCTGGCCCTGCTGGTTTCGGTTTCACTTTCTGCCTACGGCCAGAGCACCTATGGCTCAATCAGCGGATCGGTGGCCGATGCTTCAGGTGCCGTCGTCACCGAAGCTAATGTGACTTTGACCAACGCCGGCACAGGTGAGAAGCGGACGCAATCCAGCGGCGCCGACGGCCTGTTCACATTCGTAAACCTGTTCCCCGGCCAGTACAGGATTGACGTTGAAAAACAGGGATTCAAGCACTTCGTCCGCAGCGCCATAGTCGTCGAAGTGCAGCAGGACTCGCACATCGCCGCCGCGCTGCAGGTCGGCGAGGTCAGCCAGGTTGTCGAAGTCACGGCAGAAACTCCGCTGCTGCAATCGGAGACTTCCTCGCTCGGCCAGGAAGTGGAGCAGCGCAAGGCTAACGAACTGCCGTTGAATGGGCGGAACATTTTCAACCTGATTACGATCTCTCCCGCAGCGGTTGCGCAGGGCGGCTCAGGCGGCACACCCGTAGGCCAGAACCCGTTCAGCTGGGGAAATTATCAGGTAGGGGGGGCGTTCGGAAATGAGAGCGCGGAGTACCTGGACGGCCAACCGCTGAACATAGGCTATATCAACCTGCCCATTATTATTCCGACTCAGGACTCGATCGGCGAATTCAAGGTGCAGTACAACAACCTGGGGGCCGAGTTTGGCAAGTTCTCGGGCGGAGTCATGAATTTCAGCACCAAATCGGGTTCCAACACCTTCCATGGCGAGGCTTACGAATTTCTCCGCAACAAGCTCTTAAACTCGAACGAATACTTTTACAAGCAGACTGAGCTCGCCGCCGGCGCTAGCAACACGCCGCCCCCGTATGTTCAGAATCAGTACGGATTTAATTTCGGCGGGCCGGTAATCAAGGACCGAACGTTCTTCTTTGTGAGTTGGGAGCAGTTCCGGCTTCGAACCGGCGGTGTTTTGACGACAACCGTGCCGCTGGCCGCGTTTCGGCAAGGCGACTTTTCTGCCTTGTTGGCGCAGGGAGTTCAACTCTACGACCCATATACAGTGAATCAGACCACAGGGGTGCGGACGCCCTATCCGAATAACCAAATCCCGGCGATCGAGTGGAGCACGGCTGGGGCGGCACTCTGGGATAAATACTACATTGCTCCTACAGATCCGACGGCTACTGTCAACAACTTCACCACGGCTAGCAGCACCGGCGGAAATAACAATCAATTCGTCGCCCGCGGCGACCAGAAGATCACCGATTCGACACGCGTATTTGGGCGTTTCACTTACTTCGGGTTACTGGATTTGCCGACCAATCCGTTCGGAACCGGCCTATGTTACGACCGGTGCGCGGAGGATTACCACACCAAGGCTCTGGCCGTTGATTTCAATCATGTTTTCAGTCCGAGGGTCATCGGCGATTTGAATCTCTCTGGAAGCCGCTTTATTTACCTCCGTGCGCCGCTGCTTGCGGGTTTCGACCTTACCCAAATAGGATGGCCATCAAGTTACAACTCCGAGGTTCCCTCGATCATGCGGACGCCGCCTACGCCGGCCTTTCCGTTCCCCAACGATGTGGGTAAGAGCCAGGGCAACAGCGCGATTGGTGACCATAATACCCAGTACAACATTTCTCCCTCCCTCACCGTCATTCGCGGCAAGCACACGTTCCAGTTTGGCGGTCAGTACGAGCTAGGCCTGGACAATTACTACCAGACCAACATCGCCAGTGGCGCATTTGCTTTCTCGGGAGCCTGGACGGGCAGCACCGGTTTGCCCACCCAAGCCAATCCTGCCACCGGCGGTTTCGCTTTTGCCGATTTTCTGTTGGGTCTATCTCAGTCCGGGCCCGCTACCTTCGCCAACCAAACCGAAGGAGTTGCTGAGGTTCCAGCGCAAACGGCCGGCCGTCAGACCTACCGGGCGTTTTATGGCAATGACACCTGGCACTTCAAATCCAAATTGACCTTCGACATCGGACTTCGCTATGAACTGCAAGGACCGTGGTCGGAGCGTTACAACCGCTTGAGCTACTTTGACCCCTCAGTGACCAACGCTACGGTTACAGGCTGCAACGGTACCCTCGGATCGCCTTGCCTCGGGGATGCGTTGTTGGTAGGGAACGGTCCGAACTCGGGCAGAAACAACTTGCCATTGGATAAGAACGAGTTCGCTCCACGCTTGGGATTTGCATACGCGTGGGACGAGAAGACCGTGATCCGCGGTGGCTACGGGGTGTTCTGGATTCCGAACTACACCGATTTCAACATCAATCCTGACAACGATCCGATCAATCTGGCGAGTTCACCTTTCTTTGCCACGCTAGATCACGGGCTGTCGCCGGCTGCTACCCTTGACGAAAGCGGCTGTACCTTTACCCCGATCGCAACGATCGGGTCGGCGCCTGGGTTGACTAATTGCACACCGGGCCCCTTTCTCAACGGGATTTTGCCGCCGCCGGGCAGGAGCGGGAATATCTCAAACTTTATTGCCACGAACGGCGCGCCCACTATGGCGCCGTATACCAACCCGAAAACAGCTTACATGGAGCAGTATAATCTGGACATTCAACGCACGTTGCCGGGCGGTTTCTTCGCCGACGTCGCCTACGCAGGTTCGCATGGCGTTCACCTTTCGAACGACAACCCCAATGTCTATGTCGATCAAATCCCAGACGCTTACATTGCCCAAGCCTCGGCACAAGCAGCTGCTGGAGCACCGATCGCAATCGACCAGTCAATCCCGAATCCAATGGTAAGTCCCAATCCCTCGATCGGCAACGGGCCCACTCAAAGTCCCACAATTCTAGTCGGGCAGCTTCTTCGCCCGTTCCCTCAATTCACCAACCTGCAACTGGCTCAATTTGGGTGCTGTGGCAGCACCTACAATTCGCTGCAGGCCACAGTTACTCGTCGATTCCAGGGCGGCGGTACCCTGCTCGTGGCCTACACCAACGCCAAACTGTTGAGCGATACTGACTCGCAGACCAGTTGGCTCGAGAATGGCAATACGGGGGGCGTGGGGCAGGTGCAGGACTGGAACAACCTGGCCGGCGAAAAATCGCTTTCCTCGCAGGATGTGTCCCAGCGACTGGTGGTCAGCTACGTGCTGGATCTACCCTTTGGGCGCGGGAAGATGTTCCTGAGTGGCCTGGGCGGAGTGGCAAACAAAGTGGTGTCTGGATGGGGTGTGGACGGAGTCACTACCTTCCAGCGCGGCTTTCCGCTGAAGATTTTATGGTCGGGTCCCGCGACTGCCTTGGAGAATGCCGGCCTCGGCGTGGGTAACATACGTCCCAGCGTCGTAGCCGGTTGCGATAAAACGGGCAACCGCTCACTTTCAAGTTGGTTTAACACGGCCTGCTTTGCGGCGCCGCCGCAATGGGGTTATGGAACTGAGAGCCGGGTCGACGACCAGTTGCGGGCAGCTGGCATCAACAACTTTGACTTCGCCATCTTCAAGCGGACGACGATTGCCGAGAGATTCGGCCTCGAATTCAGGACTGAATTCTTCGACCTGTTCAACCATCCACAATTTGGATTTCCGGGCACTAATTTCGTCTCGGGAAATACGAACGGATTCGGACAGGTGGCGAGCACAAATACGGGCAACAACCCTCGTCTGATTCAGTTTGCCTTGAAGTTTGTGTTCTAACACTGCTTCTCTGGGCTGGGAGACTGCGCCGGGCCCAAGGCACCTGCTCGTTTCAAGGCTCGATCGACCATCCTGGCCCGTCGGTGGCCAGGATGGGCTGCTGCCTAGAGCCTTCCCGTCGAAATTGGTGCATCCTTCCCACCTATGAGAACCCTCCAGACCATCGACCACTCCGAAGCCAGGCGCGCAGTCGATCTCATCATAGAAAAAGCCTCACAGATGCAGAAAGCCGCGGCGATTGCCGTCGCCGATTCCCACGGTGACCTCATCTGCTTCTCCCGCATGGACGGCGCTCCTGTCTCATCCATCCGCATCGCCATGAACAAGGCGTGGACTGCCGCCCGCGAACGGAAGCCGACCAAAGAAATCGGAGAAAAGGTAAAACATCCGGAAAAGGGCCACGACATCGCCTACTACGGCGACCCAAACTATGTAGGCTGGGGCGGTGGAATTCCAGTCTGGAAGAACGGCGAAGTAGTCGGCGCGGTCGCGGTCAGCGGCCTATCATCGAATGAAGATATCGTCCTAGCTACGCTGGGTGCGGAACTGCTGGCTGGTTTATAAGCGACTGGGTTATAACCGAGAAGATCGCCGGTTTATACAAGTTGCACCAATCGGAGGCTCGTAATGCCGCGCAAACTGCAATCATCCTGTCTGCTCTTTCTCATGTTCCTGCTGCCGGCAGTGTGCCAGACGGCGCCACCATCCCAGGCAGCGACCGAGGCGCGAGTGGACTCCATGCTCAAGAAGCTCACCCTCGAACAAAAGATCGATCTCCTCGGCGGCGTCGACAGCTTCTACATCCGTGCCATCCCGAGCATCGGGTTTCCACGACTGAGAATGTCCGACGGCCCCCTGGGAGTCCGCAGCTACGGACCGTCCACGGTGTTCGGCGGCATCGGCCTTGCCGCTACCTGGGATCCTGCACTCGCCCAACGAATCGGCACCGTAATCGGCGAGGACGCCCGCGCACGCGGTGTTCACTTCATGCTGGGCCCCGGCGTCAACATTTATCGCGCTCCGCTCTGCGGGAGAAACTTCGAGTATTTTGGAGAAGATCCTTTTCTCTCTTCTCGCACCGCCGTCGCCTACATCGAGGGCATGCAAAGCCAGGGAGTCAGCGCTACCGTCAAGCACTTCATGGGCAACAATCAGGAATACGATCGTCATAACATGGATTCCATCATCGACGAGCGCACCATGCGCGAAATCTATCTTCCGACGTTCGAAGCCGCAGTAAAAGAAGCCCACGTAGGCGCCGTCATGGACTCCTACAACCTCACCAACGGCCAGCACATGACCCAGAACGGCTATCTCAACACAGACGTGGCCAAGAAAGACTGGGGTTTCACGGGAATCTTGATGTCCGACTGGACCTCCGTCTACGACGGTGTGGCCGCGGCGAACGGCGGCCTCGATCTGGAAATGCCCTCGGGTGAATTCATGAACCGCGCCACGCTATTGCCGGCAGTAAAAGCAGGCAAGGTGAGCGAGGCAACCATCGACGACAAAGTCCGCCGCATCCTGCGCACCGCAATCCAATTCGGATGGCTCGATCGCGACCAGACCGACTTATCAATTTCCAAACTAAATCCCGAAGGCCGGCAGGTAACCCTTGAGGCCGCTCGCGCCGGCATGGTTCTCCTCAAGAATGATGGCAGTCTTCTTCCTTTGGAGAAGGGAAAGATTCACTCCATCGCGGTCATCGGCCCAGATGCCTATCCCGCGCAGCCTGGCGGCGGAGGCAGCGCTGAAGCCAAGCCCTTTACACCCGTAAGCTACCTTGAAGGCATAGCCAATTACCTGGGCAGCGGAGCCAAGGTCTACTACGAGCGCGGCCTGCCTACCTTCGACGAAATCGCCAAGAACACCGACTTCACCACCGAAGCATCCGGCGGTCGACCCGGTCTGAAGACTGAGTTCTTCACCAACGCCACTCTAAGCGGCGCCCCGGCCGTCATCCGGACTGACAAGCACGTTAGCTATGAACCTGCGCGCGGAGGCGACGGCGCTGCCAGCGATATGTCAATCCGATGGTCAGGCTACTTCACTCCCACAACTCCCGGGGATTACCTGGTCTTCGCTCAAGGCCCGGGAGAAAACGGCGGCTACCGGCTCTACGTCGACAAGAAGCTGGTATTCGACAACTGGAAAGACTGGTACGCATTTGTGAGCGAGGTTTCGCTGAACTTTACTCCCGGCCCACACCAGATTGAATTGGATTACTACGTGCACGGTGGCTGGGGCAAAACTCCCGCGAATCTCGGCATCGTTCGTCCGGAGACCCTGGTTACTCCTGAGGCGAAAGCAGTAGCTGCAAGCGCTGATACGGTAGTGCTCGCCGTGGGCTTTGATACCTCCACCGAAGGCGAAAGCGGCGACCGCACCTTCCGCCTGCCTCCAGGGCAGGATGAACTCATCAATCAGATCGCGGCCGCAAACAAGAACACAGTTGTTGTCATGACTTCCGGCGGCGGCGTGGACATGACCCGCTGGATCGACCACGTCCCCGCACTCTTCGAAGCCTGGTACCCCGGCCAGGAGGGAGGCACGGCGCTGGCGCAACTGCTGTTTGGCGAGTTCAATCCCTCGGGAAGGTTGCCCATCTCAATCGAGCGGCGCTGGGAAGACAATGCCGCCCACGACAGCTACTACCCGAGGGATGGCGAGAAGAAGGTTGAATATACCGAAGGAATTTTCGTGGGCTACCGCCACTTCGACAAGTCTGGAGTTAAGCCGCTGTTCCCATTCGGTTACGGCCTCTCCTACACCACCTTCGCCTATAAGAATCTAACGGTTTCCCCCGCCGCAGGTTCAGAAAATGCAACTGTCGCTTTCGACGTCACCAACACCGGTACCCGCGCTGGCGCTGACGTCGCCCAGGTCTACGTTGGCGACAAGCACGCAAGTGTGCCCCGCCCCGTGAAGGAATTAAAGGGCTTCGCAAGGATCGAGGTTAATCCCGGTGAGACCAGGCACGTCGAGGTAACGCTCGACCGGCGAGCCTTCTCTTATTACGACGTCAAGAATCACAAGTGGACCGTCGCTCCCGGTGATTTCGACATTTATGTCGCGCGTTCCGCGGCAGAGATCGCACTTACGGGCAAACTAGCCCTGCAATAAGAGCAACCCAGCTGGGCGTTCAGGCGGACAGAAGCGCGACAGACTCGATCAGTCTGCCGCCTTGGATCCCGTCTCATCCCAGATGCGCACGCCGTGCGTCTCCTTCAGCAGCAGACTGCCCACCACGAACGTAATACCGGCAACAATCATCGGGTAATAAAGCCCGGCATAAATGTTGCCCGTAGCCGCGACCGACGACAGCCCGATCAAGGGCAGCAATCCGCCAAACACTCCGTTCCCTATGTGATAGGGCAGGGACAGCGAGGTGTATCGAATCTTCGCCGGGAAGGCCTCAATCAGATACGCGGCGATGGGACCGTAAACCAGGCATACGTAAATAACCTGAATGAAAATCAACACCACCAGCATCGTGGTATTCGGGTTTGGAGCTTCCTTGACCGGTACGAGCGCACCGGTGGCGTCCGTGGTCATGGCCGTGAGCCCGATCGCGCCCGTCACCTTGTTGCGAGTGGATTTTACCGTCACCACATTGTTCCCCGCGGCCCGCTCCATCGCCTTGTAGATCGGGATGTAGGTAAGCACTCCGAGCAGGCAACCAGCCATCATGAGCTTCTTGCGTCCGATTCGGTCGGAAAGTGCGCCCACCACTGTAAAGAAGGGCATGCCCAGCAGCAGGGCAATCGCAACTACGATGTTAGCGGTTTTGACATTCACTTTAAGAATAGTCTGCATATAGAACAGAGCGTAGAACTGCCCTGTGTACCAGACCACTCCCTGCCCCGCGGTCGCTCCGAAAAGAGAGATCAACACAAGCTTCAGATTCGTCCACTTGGTGAACGCATCCTTGAGCGGTTGCGTGGAAGTCATCCCTGCGGCCTTGAGCTCAGCGTAGATTGGTGACTCCTTCATCTTCAGGCGAATGTACAGGGAG
>Ga0209274_10000409_pt1 | contig 27250 bp, 24 predicted proteins | sample HubBroMetageREF1_FD_188343 | JGI IMG/M metagenome (GOLD analysis project Ga0209274, IMG submission 188343) | Reference soil microbial communities from the Hubbard Brook experimental Forest, New Hampshire, USA - Hubbard Brook CCASE Soil... | ecosystem: Environmental > Terrestrial > Soil >...
GCACCAGCGGCACGCTCAACCTGTCGCTGACAGATGCGTGTGCGGCGACTCAGGTGCTGCAGTGGAACGGCAGCGCGTGGGCGTGCGCAGCCGTGGGCACGGGCACGATCACGGGCGTAACGGCGGGGACAGATCTGACCGGCGGCGGGACGAGCGGGAACGTTACGCTGAACCTGAACACCGCCAACGTGCCGCAGTTGAACACGGCAAACACTTTCACCGGCAATCAGACGGTGAACGGGAACGTCACTGCGACAAACGTTACTGCGACCGGAGTGGTTAGCGCCGGCACCAGTTTCAACATAGGGGGCAGTCAATTTGTTTACGGGTCGGCCGCAAGCCAGAATGCATTTTTCGGCCTGGCGGGTAACTCCACCATGACCGGCCTGGGCAATACCGCCACTGGTTTTCTGGCGCTTTCCTCCAACACTACCCCGACTGGCAACACGGCGTATGGAGCCTATGCGCTCAGCTCGAACTCAACCGGCACGGGGAACAGCGCCATCGGTTACCAGGCGCTGGAAAACAACACGACCGGTATCGAGAACACGGCCAACGGCTACCAGGCCCTTGCCATCAATAGCACGGGCTATTTCAACACAGCCAGCGGCTGGCAGAGCCTCTACGCCAACACCACAGGCATCTACAACACGGCTACCGGCGCTATCGCGCTCAACAGCAATACGACTGGCTACTTTAACACCGGGACCGGTGGGTTCGCGCTCGCCGCCAACACAACGGGCTATTCCAACACAGGCGACGGCATGGAGGCGCTCACCGCCAACACCACGGGATTCCAAAATACGGCCAGCGGCGCCAGTGCACTCTGGTCTAACACCACAGGCAGTGACAACACGACCACGGGTTTCCAATCGCTTTTCTTGAACACCACAGGCACCGGCAACACAGCCGATGGCTTCGAGGCGCTGCTGAACAGCACATCCTGCTGCAACGTGGCGGTCGGGAACCTTGCCCTTCAACTGGTCACCACGGGCCAAGCCAATACAGGGGTGGGTAACCACGCGGGTTCAACCGCCGACAGCAGTGACGTCACCGGGAGCAATAACACAACTCTAGGAACAGGAACGAGATTGGGCACGGGAACTCTGATCAATGCCACGGCGCTGGGCGCGAACGCGGAAGTCGACGCCAGCAATTCGCTGGTGCTGGGCAGCATCAGCGGCGTGAACGGGCAAACCGTCACCGTCAAGGTCGGCATCGGCACCACCTCCCCCGACGACAACCTTACGGTCAACGGCAGCGCCGATAAGCCTGGCGGCGGCTCCTGGGGCACTTATTCCGATGGCCGGCTCAAAAACCTGAACGGTGACTTCAATGCCGGCTTGAGCGAGGTCTTGAAGATTCATCCGGTCCGCTATCACTACAAGCCTGACAACGCGATGGGCATCCGCGATACCGACGAGCATATAGGAGTGGTGGCGCAGGATGTGCAGCGCGTCATTCCGGAAGCAGTGACGGAGAACAGCAAAGGCTACCTGCTGGTGAACGACGACCCAATTATCTGGTCGATGCTGAACGCGATCAAAGAACAGCAGCGGGAGATTCGTGCTCTCAAGTCTGAGCTCAGGGCAACCCGCCAGTCTCTGCAGAAGGTGAAAACGCAGGTAGCGGCCTCTCAGCTAACGGTCGTGGCGGCGAAGTGAGGCGGTGAGTCAACCGGCACAAGAGACGCCGCTCGGGCTTCGGGCGGCTTCTCTTTTGCGCGTTCTTTGCACGGTCAACGGTCTTTATTTCGTTTAACGCTCTTTATTTCGTTCAACGGCCTTTATTTCGTCCAACGCTCGAAGACAAACGCGCATTATTCTTTGCTACACTTCCGCGCGAAGATGACGGCGTCTTCGCGCGCAGGTGGCCGGTTATTGGCCGAGGTAGCGGGCTGCTACCAAGTTGCCATCCGGTCCGTTGCTGTTCGGGAACAAGGTGCCGCCGACGGCCAGGATTTTTCCGTCAGATTGCAATGCCAACGCGCCGATCGAGAAACCTGCACTGGTCGTCACCAGGCCGCCGGTTCCGAATGTCGTGTCGAGTTTCCCTGAGGTGAGGTAACGGGCCAGAGCAAAAGACTGGGTGAGCTTGGTGCCATAATCGGCTGTGTTTCCCTCGGCTCCGCCAACGACTATTTCGCCATTCGGCTGGATCACAAGCGAAGTCGCTCCTGAGGTGTTGGCATTGGGGAAGGTTGTGATCGCTCCTCCGTGCGTGCCAAATGTTGGGTCAACCTTCCCTTTGGAGCTAAGACGAGCGACACCGAAGCCGGTGGAATTGCCACTCAACGAGAGCTCGCCGGTGGTGGTTCCAACGAGCAGGATGCTGCCGTTGGCTTGCAGGGCAACGGCGGCGGCGCCTTCGATCGTGGAGGCCTGGCCCAGGATGCCAAATGTGGTATCGAGGCTGCCATCGGCGTTGTACCTTGCGACCGAGCCGGGTCCGCCTGTGGCAAATGCCGGGGTCGAGATTACGATCTGGCCGTTGGTCTGGAGCGTGATGGCGCTGGGGGCTACCACACCGACCAGAGGCGCCGTGCCGCCGGTGCCGAAAGTTGTATCCAGTTGGCCGTTACTCTGATACAGCTGCATCACCTGCGTCACGCTGACCGTGGTTCCAGGAAGTAGTTCGGTCACAAGAATTTCGCCATTTGGCTGCAGGCCAAGAACGCCGGGACTGTTGTTCAAGGTCACGACGCCATTGGTACCGAAAGATGTATCGATCAAGCCATTGGTGTTCAGGCGCACAATTGAGCCACCGCTTCCCAGCCCAGTTCCAACGACCAGGATTTGCCCATTTGACTGAATCGCCATTCCGGTAACAACGCCTTCGATATCGGCGAATTGGATCGTGACCACACCCTTGGTTCCGAAGGTGGTGTCGAGAGTGCCGTTGGTGTTAAGACGGATGACGCCGCCCTCGGCACCGCTCTGACCGCCAACCTGTCCTCCGACGACGATCTGGCCGTTGGACTGGAGAGCGACGGCAGTGGCGAATCCCCCACCGTTGATGGCGTCGGAAAAAATTCCATTGGTGGCGAAAGTGGGATCGAGCTGACCCGCTTGCGCGAGCGCCATAGTCGACGCGGCAGCGAGAATAACAAGGATCACAACAACCCGGCAAAGCTCTGTGGTGGAGGGATTGATGCTGAAGTTGCGAGGGGAGAGATTGCTCACGGAAACACCTCCAGAGTTGATGTTGTCTTAGCCCGCTCTTGGGTTGCGCAATTGGCGCGGGTTGGAATCGAGGCGAGTAATACATCATCCCTGGAAGGGATATGTCTGGATTGTGTAAATTACTTGTCAAATTTTGAGTTGGCTGAAAATCAGTGAGGGTCGAAGGATAGGGACCCACATCGGTGTTTTCGATCTAGCACCTTCTCTTGCTACACTTCTGTGCATGCCGACCGTTACATACCTCGAAGCCATCCGCCAGGGCATCTGGGAGGAAATGGAACGCGACCCTTCCGTCTTCTGCCTGGGCGAGGACATCGGAATTTATGGCGGCGCTTTCAAAGTCACCGACGGCCTCATCGGCCGCTTTGGCGCGGAGCGCGTGATTGATACTCCGATTGCGGAATCGGCTATCGTCGGCGCGGCCTTCGGCGCTGCGCTTACAGGACTGCGTCCTGTGGCCGAGTTCCAGTTCATGGACTTCATCGGCTGCGCTTTTAACCAAATCGTCAACATGGTCGCGTCCGCGCACTATCGTTGGCGAGCGCCAGCTCCGCTGGTGATCCGCGGGCCGAGCGGCGGGAACGTGCATGGCGGGCCGTTTCATTCGCAGAATCCGGAGATGTGGTTCGTACACACTCCGGGGCTGAAAGTCGTTTGCCCAGCGACGGCTTACGATGCCAAGGGATTGATCAAGGCGGCGATCCGCGACCAGAATCCGGTGATTTTTTTCGAACACAAGTATCTCTACCGGAGAATCAAAGACGAAGTTCCCGCTGACGACTATGTGGTGCCAATTGGCAAGGCGCGAGTCGCGCGCGAGGGCGATCATCTCAGTGTGATCACCTATGCCGCTATGCTGTACACTGCGCTCGAGGCGGCGGAAATCCTTAGCAAAGAGGGAATCGAAATCGAAGTGCTCGACCTGCGTACGGTCTCGCCGCTCGATCGCGAGGGGATTGCTGCCACGGTGAAGAAGACTAATAAAGTTATTGTTCTTCACGAACACACGCGTACGGGTGGATTGGCGGGAGAGATTTCCGCGATCATCAACGAAGAAGCATTCGACGACCTCGACGGCCCGATTGTCCGGCTGGCGTCGCCCGATACGCCGGTGCCATTTTCGCCGCCGCAGGAGGAGTTTTTCCTGCCGAAAGTTTCGGATTTGGTGCGCGAGGCTCGGCGCTTGCGCGCGTACTGACTCTGTAAGGGAGTATGAAAATGACCATCCGGCGCAGGATCTTCTGTTACCTCGCCATAATCGCGGCGTTGGGCTGTTCGATTGTTGTTTTCGCGAACCTCGTCTTTGCGAAGTCCGGGGACAAGGATAAAGATAAGGACAAGGAGAACAACTCCGAAGTCAAATTCACCGCGCGCACGGAACTGGTGCTCATCCCCACGCTGGTGACCGACAAGTCCGGCAATCACATCACCGGACTCAAAAAGGAAGACTTCACGGTGCTGGAAAATGGCGGCGAACAAAAAGTTGCCACCTTCGAGGAAATCACCAGCGACCCGCACCGTTTGTCGCGTCCGAGGAATGCGAATCCCAACGAGTTCAGCAATTCGCTGACGGGCGGGCCGTCCAACCGGCGCGTCACGCTGATGGTGCTCGATTTGGTCAACACGCGCTTTGTGGATCAGGCGTATGCGCGCAAGGATTTGCTGAAGTATCTGACGCAATCGGTGGATCAGCGCGAGCCGACCGCCCTCTACACTCTCACCCGGAGCGGGATTCAGGTCATCCATGACTTCACTACCGATCCTCGCGTCCTGGTCGCCGCGCTGCATAAGGTGAAAGGCGATACATTCCAGATGGTCGACAGCCCGGAGGATGTGGAAGCCATCACGGGAACGGCCAGCCCCGATGGCAGCGCGGGTGTCGATCCCGGCGCGGTGCAGAGCGAGGCGCAAAAGCTTCAGACCATGATGGAAGACACGGAACTGAATTTTCAATCGTTCGAGCAACGTCTTGCCATCACCTACACGCTGGAGGGGATGCAACAGGTGGCACAAGCGCTGTCGGGGTTCCCCGGGCGCAAGTCGCTGATCTGGGCGAGCGGCGGATTTCCCTTCAGCGTGAGCGACAACACCATGCAGCTGGCGCCCGCCGGCCGCGATTCTCTCATCGATGTGTTGCCCCTGTACGAGCACACCTGGCAATTGTTGAATGACGCGCAAATTTCGCTCTACCCAGTGGACGTCAAGGGACTGGAAGTCGTGGTCGTGCCCAGTGCCTCCATGCGTAACCCAGGAAAAAACTATGGGCGCAATATGAGCTCGAAACATTTGGACACCCAGGCATCGTTCGAGACTTTCGCGTCCATGACGGGAGGCCGCGCCTATTTCAACTCCAACGATTTGGTCAAGGGATTTCGCGATGCGGTGAACGATTCCGCCGAATACTACATGCTGGGCTACTATCTCGATCAATCGAAGACCAAGCCGGGCTGGCGCAAGCTGGCGGTGAAGGTGAAGCGCGATCACGTGGAAGTGCGCGCGCGCAGCGGCTTCTTTGTGACCAATGCCACGGTCGATCCCGAGAACAGCCGCACCAGCGACATCTCGTCGGCTTTGCAGTCGCCTTTGGATTTCACTTCCCTGGCGCTGGTGGCGCGTTGGGAAAAAATCGAAACGGGCAAGGAGCCGGGCAAGAAGCATGTGAATTATGTGATGCGGCTGGCGGCAGAGCCGGGGCTCATCAACGAAGCCGACAATAATCATATTGTGCTGGACTTCGTGGCCCTGGCAATAACACCCGAAGGCAAGCGGGCCGATCATCCCGTGGGCCGGACGATTGAGGCTCATCTGACGCCGGAGAAGCTGGCGGCGGTTCGCCAGACCGGTATGGGTTACAGCGGCGCGCTCGATCTTGCGCCTGGGGAATACACCGTCCGCTTCGTGGTCCGTGACGACCTCAGCGGACGCATCGGCTCGGTGGCCGCGCCCTTGAAGGTAGAATGAACTTGTTGGTGTTTGTGAATTGAAGCTCTCCAGTCTCTAACATAGTTTCTTAATTTGAGGATCTGAAATGCGCAACTTCATTCTGGGGATTGTCATCACAGTTCTAGTTTTGCTGATTGGCAGTTTTGGCCTTGCCCTGCTGGGTTTTTTGCCGACGCGGGCCAATGTCGAGCCCCCGCAGATGGAACTCCACGTCGCCATGAGCGCGCTCGACAATTCGGTCGAGCGGCATGCTCCGCGCTTGAACAATCCCGTGCCCCCGACGGACGAGAATCTGATCGCGGGCCTGAAGATCTACACCATGGATTGCGCGCTCTGCCATGGCGGCATCGACCGCCAGCCCTCGACGCTGGAGAAATCGTTCTATCCGCCGCCGCCGAACTTCATTCTTGATCCGCCGGACGATGCGGAATGGCACACGTTCTACGTGATTCACAACGGCGTCCGCTATACCGGTATGCCCGCCTGGGACAAAACGCTCTCTGAGCCGGATATGTGGAAAGTGACGGCGTTCCTCAGCCGCGTAAGCAAGCTGCCGCCTGCGGTGCAGGACTATTGGAAGAAATCGAGCGGTGTGGGCCCTCCAACTGGCGAGCCGGAAGGACACGAACACTAGTAGAAGGTTGTCAGGGGGTTGACGCTGACCCATGTCAGAAGCAAAATCGACTTCGACACCGTACGGATTATCGGGCTTGCTCTGCCCGGCGTAGAGGAGAGCACAGCGTACGGGTTCCCGGCGCTCAAGGTCCACGGAAAACTCCTGGCATGTGTACCCGCGAATCGCTCAGCCGAACCCGCTTCGCTGGTAGTTCGGGTGGCTCCCGAGGATCGAACCGAGTTGCTCGCTGCGGACCCCGATGTTTACTACGTCACAGATCACTACCTTGACTATGATGGCGTTCTGGTTCGCCTGTCTCGCGTCAATCCCGGCGCGTTGCGCGACTTACTTGGCATGGCCCATAAATTTGTGACTGCCATCGCGGTGCCCCGAGCGCCATCGCGGAAGCGCCCCCGCATTCGTTGACTCGCAGATGCCGTGTCCGTAAGATGAAGCGGCGCAGGACTCGCCATCTCTTCTTGATTAATTATCGTTAATTAATGATCGGCAATTAATGATCGGCCAGACCATTTCGCATTACCGCATCGTCGAGAAGCTGGGCGGCGGCGGTATGGGCGTCGTTTACAAGGCCGAGGATACACGGCTGGACCGCTTCGTCGCGCTGAAGTTCCTTCCTGAAAATGTGGCCCAGGATGGGCAATCCCTGGAGCGGTTCCGCCGCGAAGCGAAAGCCGCCTCGGCGCTCAACCATCCGAATATCTGCACCATTTACGACATTGGCGAGCAGGATGGCAAGGCGTTCATCGTCATGGAGTACCTCGATGGCGCAACGCTGAAGCACATCATCGGCAACCGTCCCATGGAACTGGAGACACTGCTCTCACTTGGCGTCGAAATCGCCGATGGGCTGGATGCGGCCCACGCGCAGGGCATTATCCATCGCGATATTAAGCCGGCGAATATTTTTGTGACCAAGCGAGGTCACCCGAAGATATTGGATTTCGGCTTGGCCAAGGTCACTCTGCCCAGCACACGCCCGTCGGGATTGTCGGGAGCGACACTTGAGGCCACGATCGCCACCATTGCCGAGGAGCATCTCACCAGCCCCGGCTCAGCCATTGGTACGGTCGCCTACATGTCTCCCGAGCAGGCGAAGGGAAAGGAACTCGATTCCCGAACCGACCTGTTTTCATTTGGTGCTGTGCTCTACGAAATGGCCACCGGCATGGTGCCCTTTCGCGGTGACACGTCGGCGCTGATTTTTCAGGGCATCCTCGATCGTGCCCCAACGCCGGCGATCCGGCTGAACCCCGACGTTCCACCCAAGCTCGAAGACGTCATCAACAAAGCGATGGAGAAAGACCGCGAGTTGCGCTACCAACACGCCGCGGACATGCGGGCCGACCTGAAGCGGCTGAAACGGGAAACGGAATCGCGCCCTACCGAAGCAGCCAGTTCGGGGTCAGTGGCGGTTGCACCGGAAAGCTTATCTCAGGCCACGCCAAGGCCGGAGTCGGCCTCCGGCTCAGCCTCCACGCTTCCTTCACCTTCGTCATCCGCATCGGGATCAAACGCTGTGCCTGTCGCTCCGGTGCCAAGCCGCTCCTACGGAAAGATCGTCGCAGTGGCTGCGGTTGCAGTCGTCGTCATTGCGGTAGCTGCCGTTTTCTGGTTCGGAAAGCAGCGCTCCGCGCCGGTCGCGGTCACCGCCAGCCAGAAAACTATCGCCGTTCTTCCGTTGCAAAACCTCGGCTCCGATAAGGACGTGGACTTTCTGCGCCTCGCTCTGGCCGACGAAATCGCGACTTCGCTCAGTTATGCGCGTTCGCTGTCGATTCGGCCGTTCGCTACCACCAACAAGTACGACTCCCCGACCCTCGACTTGCAGGAGGCGGGCAAGGCCATGCATGTGACCGACGTGGTCACCGGTCACTACATGAAAGAAGGCGATCAGATACAGATCACGCTGGAAGCTGTGGACATCGGCGACAATCGGACGGTTTGGCGCGATACCATGACCGTCGCCGCTCCCGACCTCATCGCCATGCGGAACCAGATCACAGCCAAAGTTCGCCAGGGATTGGTTCCCGCTCTCGGCGCTGGAGCGGATGCAGGGGAAGCCGGCACTCATCCCAAGAACGAAGAGGCCTATGACATCTACCTTCGGAGCATAGCGTTACCGCATGATCCGCAGCCGAACAAAGATGCGATCGCCATGCTGGAGCGCGCCGTCGGAATGGACCCTACCTACGGGCCCGCCTGGGAGGCGCTGGGATATCGCTACTATTACGATGCGACGTATTCGAACGGCGGGGAAGCAGTGTATCAGCGCGGGCAATCCGCCCTGGAACGGGCCGTGGCGCTGGATCCGAACCTAATAACCGCGGCAGCGCAGCTGATTACAACCCGGGTCGAGCGAGGCGATCTCGCCAAGGCTTACCAGGAGGCGAAGGCACTGGCGGAGCGGCATCCGGAGAATGCCTCGACGCACTTCGCTTTGTCGTACGTGCTTCGTTATGGCGGCGCGCTCGAAGAATCCGCGCACGAATGTGAAACTGCACTTTCGCTGGACCCGGGAAATTATCGCTATCGGTCGTGTAGTCTCACGTTAATGGAGCAAGGCAACTTCGCACGGGCAATGGATTTTATTCAGCTCGACGCTGGTTCCACGTGGGCGCGCGGAAACACGGTCGCGTATTACCTTCGCAGCGGCAACCTGTCGCAGGCGCGGGAACAGGTTGGGACAACAGCGCAGGATTGGCCTGCCGAAGGACTGGTCAATGCCTGCCTCAACCATGCGCCGGCCCCGGATGTGGATAAGGCGTCCCGGGACTTGGCGCAGATGCTTTCGGGTCTTCACGACCCTGAGGCCAGATATTTAAACGCGACATATATTGTCTTCTGTGGGGCCGAGAAAGATGCCGCGCTGCGTTTGATAAAGGGTGCAATCGCGGGGCATTACTGCCCCTACACCGACCTGCAGACCAACGCCATGCTCGCGAACGTCCGCGGTACGCCCGAGTTTGCCGAGCTACTCGCCGAGGCGAAACAGTGCCGCGACAATTTCATTGTCGAAAGATCGCAAGCAGGGCACTGAATCACCCTGAGTAAGCAGGAGCTTTTTCTGAGACCTGAGACCCGCCTTTCTATCCCGTCGGAGCGCTGAAATCGATGGTAATTACAGTTTGGGTTGACGCTGCGTGGCCATTGAGGGTGTAGGGTTGGAAACGCCACTGTTTGACCGCGGCGATCGCCGCCCGGCATAGAAGAAAATTTCCGCGAACAATTTTCAGATCTTCGACGGTACCGTCGCGCCCGACCAGCGCCTGCAGCACTACGGCTCCGTAAAGTTTCTGGGCTAACGCTTCCGGCGGATAGACCGGATCCACGGTGTGAACCAGCATGGCTCGCGCCGCCTCCTCGCTTATGGCGACGGGTTCGCTGATTTGCTGAACCACGGGCAGTGCTTGCGGCGCGGAGACAGGCATCATCTGCGCGGGATTCACGGCCACCACCACTGGCGGCGCAATGGGCGGCGAATTTCTCATGCTTTCGGGAATCACGGCACGTGCTACGTGAATCGGCGGGGCTTCCTGATGCTCAAGAACCGGCACGGGCAGCGGAAAGTCGGAAGCCTTGGGCAAAGGCGTGCGCGTTTCAGTCAGCGTGGATTCCGTGGCCACCACTTGCAGGGCCGGTGTTTGGGCATTGGAACTGGAACTGGCCGCATCCCTGCTGAAGTAGGCATCCTGCTGGGTGTCGTTGCCCACGGAACCGGCCGGCAATGCGCCGGTTTGGTTCTTATAAAAAAATGCCGCCACCGATTCCCGCAAAACCCGGGATCTTCCCTCCGGCGTCCGCCACAGATAGTCGACGACGGCGCGCGATCTCCACAGGCAAAGCGCCGCCACCAGCAACAGCACTGCGGCGCAAGCTTTGCGGAATCCTGTCGCAGGGCCGTGCTGTCGCGGTTCTTCTTCGTCTTCGGCAGCCGCAATTTCACTGGCGCCGTTGTCCATAGCTCCCGCAGAACTGTCTGGCTGAAGCTGCTGACCGCGCTCCGATGCATCGGCGCTGGAGGAAACCGTCCCGCTGTTGGCATCGTTGTGTTGCTCGGACGACTCCGCGATGTCCGCAGCGCTCGACGACTGCATCTTTTCGGCCGCCTTTGTAAGCGCGGCTTCGGCTTCCTGGGCAGAAATTGGACGATAGATCAGAAAATCGAGCCGATTGTCGCGCATTTCCGCTGCCGCGGGGTCGTGATCGACGATGGCGATAGCCACCGTGTCCCGGTTTGGTTTGGACTCGCGAGCGCGTTTCAACAGGAAGCTCGCTTCCGGCTGCTCAGCCCAGTCCGCGATCACACAGGAAAAGCTTTGCGTCTTTGCTTTTTCGATCGCGGTAAAGATGTCGCCGCAGACTTCAACGCGGATCCCTGTACTCTTGCAGGCCGTCGTCAGCGCAGCATTCGTGTCGGGGCCTTTTGAAAACAACAGGGCGTGGAAAGGCATCGCGGTAACAGCTTATCGGGATATTCTTCGCCGCGACAGGTAACCGGTGGGCGGTGCCCCCGCGGAATATGGCCATCCCTAAGTGGCCGAGCAAAACGATTCCGCAAGGGAGATGCTGGTGACTTTCGTAACCGGGCGCGGGATCCTACCCTGACAGGGTCAGATCTCCGCCCACCCTCCCGATAGATGGCGGAGCTTCTGCTGCCAGTCCTGGATTCTCTGCTGCTGGTCGCGCATCTTCCCCTGGGATTCCTGGAACACGCGCTGGGACTCCTGCAGCTTCTTCTCCATATCTTTCCAGCACTTTCCCTGCTCTTGCATTTTCTGCACGATGGCCGGACTCAGGCGGGCGATCTCATCCTCGGCGTGGTTGATTGCCTGCTCGGTCTCGGCGCTGAAATCGAGATCCTCGAGGCTCTCTTCCAAAAGGTTGCCGGAGTCCTTTTTCTCGGGAAGGGTCAGAGTGAGATTCTGCTCTCTCTTCTCGCGCATCACGGTTACAGCTGCCGTGGTGCCCGACGATGACCGCAGAGCATGTGTGAAATCCGAGGTATCGTGCACCGGCTGGTTGTTGACCTTGACGACCACATCTCCGGCACGGAATCCGGCCTTTTCTCCGCGGCTGCCTTTTTCCACCGAGCGCACGAGCACGCCCTTGCCGTCCTTGACGCCAAAGAAATCTCCGAGTTGCTGAGTAATGTTTTCCACCATCAGTCCGCTGCGCAGCGATGAGTGCACGATGACCACCGAGACGGGGATGTCGAAGTCGGGCATGGTGGGCATCTCCGGCATTTTGGGCATCTCGGGGATATTCGGCATATTCGGCTCCCACGCCATCGCCTTGTGCCGGTCGGCAAGTTGCACTTTGACGGTCAGGGGCTGGCCGTCGCGGCTGATCCCAAGATTCACCACGCGGCCGGGTGGCGTTTCCTTAATCATGCGGCGCAGTTGAGCAGCACTCTCTACCGCGGTGCCGTTCAGGCTTACGATGACGTCATGTTCGTGCAGCCCGGCTTTTCCGGCGGGAGCGTCCTGGTCGACCATCGTGATCTCCGCTCCGTGCTCTTCCTTGAGCTTCAACTCTCCGAGGCGCTCCGGAGAAACGTCGGCGATATCCACTCCAAGATACGAGGATCCACCACCGCCCTCGTCGGAGCTGTAACTCCAGTCCCAGCTTTGGCCCGCGCGATCATGATTCGAAACGGCGTTGGAACCGGCGTTCAACTCCCCCGGCTGCGCGCTCCAGGCTAGCGTCACGGCCAGCGAAAAAAGAAACATGCAAAACAGGAAGCGATGGGTCATAGGCCCCTCCAGAAATAGAGCAACGGTCGTTCGTCGCTGGTCGTTCGGGATTCGCGGCCGACTGCGAAGGTTTTGCTAACGACTAACGACTGTTTTCTTCTCCCGCTATTGACTGACGCGGCGAAAAGTGACATTCCCCGAATTCGTCCGTACCTTCAGCACCGGCCCGCCGCCATTGAGTTGACCCTCTGCGGTCACCGTCTTTGGGCCCCACGGGCCGCCTTCACTGGACACGTGAAGCTCGGGGAAATCGCTGTGAATCGTGTGGCCATTGGCGATTTCAATCTCCGCTCGAATGGAGATCGCCAGATCGTTTGCCAGATAAACCGTGATGTCGCCGGCCGAGGTTTCAAGCGAAGAATTGTTGCGCGCGCCCGCGCCGGCCGAAGAGAGGAGCTTCACAATGATTCCGCCGGCCTGGGTTTCGGCCTGCACCGAGGTGGCGCCGTCCAATTGGATACTGCCGCCGCCGCTCTGGGCCTGCACACGCCCTTTCGCGGAAGCCAGCCGAATACTGCCCCCGGCGGTTTCAATTTGCGCCGGCCCCCCGATCTCGCCGAGATCCACGCTCCCGCCGCCGGTCGTCGCTTTCACCGTACCGCCGCACTTGCCGACACGAATGCTGCCTCCGCCGGTCTCCAGCACGGCGCCTTGCAGGCCAGAGAGCACGACCACATTTCCTCCTCCACTTTCGGCTTTGATCTCGCCCTTGGCGGACGCAATCTTGATGTTTCCTCCGCCTGTTTCGAGGTTCAAGTTGCCGCCCACATTGCCAATCTCAATCGTGCCGCCGCCGGTTTCGACGGTCACATCGGCAGTGACATCATCCACATAAAGATTGCCGCCACCACTCCCGATCTCGAGACGTCCGGCAATCCCGGTCGCCTTCACATTGCCACCGCCAGTTTCGACCTTGGCGAAGTCCAGGTTCCGTGGAACATTGATGACAAATTCATCGGAGCACTTGCGGTCTCGTCCGCTCGACTCGGCAACGATCCACGCAGTGTCTCCCTTTACGGACGTGTTGACTTTGTAGGATTCAAACTCGCGCCGGGCCTGCTGCTCCGAAGATGTATAAGCGCGACGATGAATGACGTATGTGATCCCCGCTTGCGATCCGCCCTGGACCCGTACCGAACCCGCGTCTAACTTCACCCGCAGATTTTTCGCCGCACCCAGATCTCCCGTCATTTCCTGGACCCAGTTGCCGCCCTCGCGATAGACCCGAGCTTCCTGGCACAAAGCCAGAGATGCCAGCGTCACTACCAATACTGGAATGCTGGCGAGTTTTATTGCGTGTTTCAATGAATGTCCTCCTTGACTAAGTACGTCGTTGGTCGACGGTCGTTAGTCGTTAGCAAACCTTCCCAATCGACGGCGAACGACTATCGACCAACGACTAGCAGCCAACGACCGTCGTCTAGCAATCAACGACCGTTCCTAATCCATCTCTGGCATCTGCGCCAGCATCGCACGAGCCTGCGAGCGAATCGAAGGGTTCTGATCCGTTTGCGCCAACCTGGTCAGCACCGATCGCACATTGCTATCCGTTTTCATGGGCTCCACCAGTCGCAAGGCCTGCATGCGAACGCCGGAGTTCGTGTCGCCGATCAGCGCCTGCAAAACTCCGTCCCGCACTTGTGGATCCTGGCGCACAAAGCCACTCAGCCCATCCAGCGCCTTCAAACGCACACCCGGATTGGTGTCGTTCTGCAACGCATACATAAGCGCTTCGCGCACCCGCGAATCGTCGGGCGCCTGGGTCAGCACATCCACCGAATCCATGCGCACTCCCGAGTTGTAGTTGCTGCGCGCCGCAAATAACAGCAATTGCTGGATACGCTGATCGTTGAGCGAGCCTTGCGCTTCCTGGGTTGAAACCGTGTCGTACTTGATGCTTACCTGATTCGATCCCGGCTCCTGCGTCACGGAGCGGATGCCCGCAATCGCAGACGACTCCAGTGGCTGATTGGACGGCGCATTGCTGCTGCCTGATTCGATCGCGCTCGTCACTGTGCCGTTGCCGTAGCCGTTGCGCGCGGAGAGAAAGTTATAAGTGGCGCCAATGCCTCCGCCAAATCCCACGATGAAAATCGCCGCCGCCAGCGCCGGCGCCATACGAATCTGGCGCAGCCACATGGCCGGCTCCAGAATCAGCCGCTGCCACAGCCCGCCTTGCCGCGTCGTTTCGAGAGCTTCCTGCAGCCGCATGCGGGATGCCGCCAGCAGATTTGGAGTCGGCTCCGCCACCGTTTCGGAGAGCGTGGCGTGGAACTTGCGCGCCGCTTTCAATTCGGTGGCGCATTCCGGACACCGCGCCAGGTGCTGCTCTACCTCGTAGCGGGCGTCGTCCTCGAGTTCGTTGTACACGTAGAACAAGATGTTCGGCCGCACCCAATCACATTTCATGTATGTATCCTTCCGCTGAGAAGCGTAAGCGCCTGATTCCTTGCCTCCGCCGTTGTAGCTCGAAGCCGTCTCTCATCGCATCTCCGCCAGCGCGGCCCGCAGTTTTTGCGTCGCGCGAAACAACGTATTCTTGGCCGTCTCTTCGGTCGTATTCAACATCTCGCCCACTGTCCGCAACTTCAGCCCGTGATAATGCTTCAACTCGAACACCATGCGCTCGCGAGGGGTGAGTCCCGACAAGGCCGTTCCGATCTTTCGCCCGAGTTCGCGCCGCATCAAATCGCGTTCCGGATTGGCTCCCGAGCGCGCGTCGGCGAACTGCTCCAGCCGGCTGTATTCTTCGCCCGATGCGTCGATCGCCACCGGAGCATCTTCCTTGCGCACATTCCGTTTGCGCAGATGATCGAGGCAGAGGTTGGTAACGATCCGGTAGATCCAGGTATAGAAAGAACACTCAAAGCGGAAACTGCCCAGATTCTTGTAGGCCTTGAGGAAGGCTTCCTGATACACGTCCTGGGCGTCGGACTCCGATCCGGTGAGGTGGAGCGCGAGCCGCAGCACCGACTGATCGTAATGACGCACCAAGACCTCGAAGGCCGCACGGTTGCCCTGCTGCGCCTCGCGGATCAGACTCGTGTCGTCAATGCGGTTGCCCTGCGCTGCCAAGGAGCCCCTCATATTCCAATACGACGTGGGGTTCTGGTTGCCGCTGTCCTGCTCCGCCCGTCTTTGTCCGTAACTAGGTCCGTAACTCGGGCCGGAAATCTCGCCAACCGGCATTGCGACTGCGTAAGAATCGGCCGGCATTGTCTGTCTCTGTCCCCTACAAGTGGTCAAATCCTTCTTCTTGCCTTGCTTCTTGCCTTGCACAGAAATAGACGGGGCAGCAACCCGAACGTTAGCAGATTATCAGGAGTTGGCCCTTGGTTTGCTTGACAGTGGGAAACAGCGGTTGGGACAGCGCGTGTCAGGGAGGTGTTCGTGTGGGGACGGGCGCCCTCGCCCGTCCAAGCCGAGCAAAGCTCAGCAGCAGCCGGCGGCCACAGCAACTGTTGACTCGCTACACTGAGTCGAACTTCAGCCGCATCTCGTTGGTAGCATCAAACCCCAACTTTTCATATAAGGGCCGACCCTCATCGCTGGCGTGCAAATTGACAACGCGAAAGCCCTGCGCCTTAACCCAAGCCAGAATCGCCAGCATGATTTGCCGCGCGATTCCTTGCTTGCGGAACTCCGGCTCGGTGTACACATTCAGGATTACCGCCCGCTCGGTGCATGGGTCTTTGGGATTGGCCGGCCACGGACCGAGCAGCACCCCGCCGCCGCCAGCCACGCGGCCCGAGGAGTCGAGCGCCAGCCAGTGGCGATACGAACCGTCGGCCAGGGCGCGCGCGAACCACGGAGTTGCAACCTCTACCATGCGATCAAGTTCCTCGACCGTACCTTCCCCCATGTCGCGAAACATCGACCGCCGGTGATGAAGAACGATCGCCAACTCGCTCGGCGCTGCCTCCCGAATCTTGATGTCAGGTTGCTTCATGATCGCGTCGTGTCTCTTAGACTCCAAACCGGACTCCAAACCGGACTCCAAACCAGACTCCAACCAGGCTCTAAACCGGGCTCTGAAAATGTACAATAAAACACAACTGAGGCAATTGGTTCCATGTACGAAGTCACCGTCGAAGACACATTCGCCGCAGGACACTACCTGCGCAACTACAAGGGCAAGTGCGAGAATCCGCACGGCCACAATTATAAGATTCGTGTGACCCTGGCCGGCGCCGAACTCGACAAGGCCGGACTGCTGCTCGATTTCAAAGATCTGAAAGACGTGATGAAGCACGCCATTGACCGTCTCGACCACCAGATGATCAACGACATCGAGCCCTTCACGGTGCTCAACCCTTCCGCCGAAAACCTGGCGAAATATTTTTACGACGAAACCAACGTGCGCTTAAGCAGCGTAACCAACGGGCGAGTGAGGGTGAAGGATGTCACCGTATTCGAGACCGATACCACCACGGCTCGCTACTCCGAGTGAAATCATTGAGACGTTGATTCATTGAGACATTGAATCATTGAAATTCAACGGCAACGCTTTTCTAATGATTCAATGTCTCAATGGTTCAATGAATCAATGATCCGATGCAGATCACCGAAATCTACAAATCGCTTCAAGGTGAATCGACCTATGCCGGCCTGCCCTGCGTCTTCGTGCGTTTGACGGGATGCAACCTGCGCTGCGCTTGGTGCGATAGTGAGTTCAGTTTCTACGGCGGAAGCAAGATGACGCTGCAGGAAGTGCTGAGCGAAGTCGCGCGGCTAAGTCCGACCGGCGGATTGGTTGAGATCACTGGCGGCGAGCCTATGTTGCAGGAGCGCGAAGTCATCCCGCTGACGGAACAACTTCTGGACGCTGACTACCAGGTGCTGCTCGAAACCAGCGGCGAACGGCCACTGGCGCGGGTTCCGAAACAAGTCGTCAAGATCGTCGACGTGAAGTGTCCGCACTCCGGCGAGCCTGACACCTTCGCGCTTGAGAATCTGAGCGCGCTGCGTCCGCATGATGAACTGAAGTTCGTCCTGACCGACCGCGCCGACTATGAATTTGCCCGCGATTTTGTTGTGAATCACGGGCTGGCCGAGCGCGTTCACGCCATTTTATTTTCGCCCGCGTTCGACAAAACCGCTTCTGGCGCGCGCGACACTTCGCATTGCCAACTCGATCCGCAAGACCTAGCGCAATGGATCATCGCCGACGATATTCCAGCGCGCCTCAGCCTGCAAATTCACAAGTTGATCTGGGATCCTGCCGCCAAGGGGGTGTAGCGTCACCCAGCCGATGCGCAATATAAATTTGAATTGTCATCCTGAGCGCAGCGAAGGAACTCTGTATTTCGCCGCCGCGAGTAAGTGCACAGGTCCTTCGCTGCGCTCAGGATGACAAAATGGGTTTATGTTAGGAACGTTCTACGCCGTCTTCGCCCGCACACGGTTCTCGACTCGCAGATGCGCCACCACCAGCCGTATGTCGTCGAAACTGACGTAAGGTGGCACGGCTTCTTTGATATCTTTCAGACGCTCGACTCCTTGCTTCAGGCACGCCGCCTCGATCAGCGGCTGCGCATCGGGAGAAATCCACTTCGGATCCAGCTTCACCTGCCCGGTCTCGATCAGGCTCGCCACGGTACAGACGATGGTTGAAATCTGCCGCGCACGAATCCGCGCGATCTCCTCGAAGCTGCGCCCCTCGTTCAAAAGCCGTAGCGTATGTTCCGCTGGGGCAGGCTCTTTGGACACCGTCGGCGCAGCGCGCGCGCCATCGCCAAAGTTTCGCAACGCCTGCAGAATTTCCGCGCCGTATACATCTGCCTTCTTCTCGCCAATTCCCGGCACCTGCTTCAATTGCGCCAGGTTTGCCGGACGCCGGCGGCACAACTCCTCCAGCGTGCTGTCGTGCAGAATAATGTAGGCGGGCACTTTGTTTTCGCGCGCCATGTTTCGCCGCCATTCGCGCAGATACTCCGCCAGCAACGGATCGGCCTCCGCCGGCGCCGAATCGCGTGCCCGCGGTCTTTCTGACCGCAGCAGCGGAGTATAGAAACTCGGAGACGAGGCAGGCGGAAAGGGCTCCCTTCGCGCCGCAATTTGAGGAACGGCAACAGTCACAATCTCTTTCAGCCATTCCGGCTTTGTTCCGCAATGGTCGCAACTGCCGCACTTCTCCCATTTTGGAGTCTCGCCGAAGTGCAGGCAAATCTGCCTGTGACGGCAGGCGTGAGAATCCGCAAACCGGCTGATGACGCGTTTCCGTCCAGATGCGCGCTCGCGCTCGGCATCATCCGAAATTTTGTTGATGAAATATTCCAGCAGGATGTGGTCCCGCTTCTGCCAGAGCAGCACGCAATCCGCCGGCCGCCCATCGCGCCCGGCGCGACCCGCCTCCTGGTAATACTGCTCAATCGACTGTGGCAGAGACAGGTGAATCACCGCCCGCACCGCGGGCTTGTTGATGCCGAGGCCGAACGCAATTGTTCCCACCAGCACCCGGACTTCGTCCGACATCCAGCGTTCCTGATTCTGCCGGCGCATGGGCGTTTCCATCTTCGCGTGATACGGAACCGCCGCGATCCCGCTCTCCTCCAGATATTCGACCGTCTCCTCGACGCGGCGAATCGTGGGTGAATATACGATCACGCTCTGGCCCGCGTAGTGGCGCAAAGCGCGGGCCAGCAATTCCATCTGCGTCCGCGCTTCACACTCGTGCACCACGTAGCGCAGATTCTGGCGATGGAAGCTGGCAATGTAGAGATCGGGCTCATGCATCTGCAACTGCTTCAGAATGTCGTGCCGCACTTGTCGCGTCGCACTCGCCGTGAACGCGGCAATGGGCAGCTTCGGGAAACTCGTTCGCAGCCGGCTGAGTTGCCGGTAGTCCGGCCGGAATTCGTGTCCCCACTGGGAAATGCAATGCGCCTCGTCGACCGCAAAGAAACGGACTGGAACCTTCGCCAGCCAAGCGAAAGTATTCTCCGCGGCCAGCCGCTCCGGAGAAAGATAAAGCAGCCGATATTCGCCGCGCGCAGCTTTCTCCATTACCTGGCGACGCTCGGCCGCGCTCTGCGAACTATTGATCACCGCCGAGGGAATGCCCATTTGCGCCAGTTGCACTGCCTGGTCCTGCATGAGCGCGATCAGCGGAGAAACCACCACTGCCGTCTTTCCGGAAATTACTGCCGGAAGCTGGTAGCACAGCGATTTGCCGCCTCCGGTCGGCATGACCACGCACGCATCGTGCGCGGCCAGCAGACTGCGTATAACATTCTCCTGCTTGGGGCGAAATTCGTGGTATCCCCAATAGCGGCGCAGCGCTTCGGCCAGGTTTGGACCAGCATCAGGCTTTTTTCCTTCAACCATTCTCGGCAGTATAGCCTTAGGCCGGGTGGCGAAGTCTGTGAGCGCTCGACATCAGATTTGTGATGAATCGAATAAGCGTAGGCGTAATCTCCGACACCCACGGCTTGCTGCGGCCCGAGGCCGTTCGAGCCCTGCGCGGATCCACTCGCATCCTCCACGCCGGCGATGTGGGCGCTCCCGAAATCCTTGAAGCGCTCGCGCAAATCGCGCCTGTAACCGCGATCCGCGGCAACGTCGACACCGCGCCCTGGGCCCGCGCTCTGCCTGCCACCGAAGTCGTCGAGGCCGCGGGCGTGTCCATCTACATGCTGCACGATCTCGGCCAACTTGATCTGAAGCCAGAAGCCGCCGGATTCCGTGTGGTGATCTACGGGCACAGCCATCAGCCGAAGATTGAAGAGAAAAACAGCGTTCTCTATTTCAATCCTGGCAGCGCCGGGCCGCGACGCTTTAGCTTGCCGGTGAGCGTGGGGAAGCTGCTGATCGCGGCGGGAACAGTGCGAGCAGAGTTCGTGGAGTTAAAGATATAGTAGCGGAGCGCGCGCCTTCGCGGCGCCGCGGAGTATCTTGTGCTCAAGAAGATCAAACTCTTGCGCGATCGAGTCGAGGATTGGCAGAGCTATCCCTTCTCGGGTTCCAGCCATCGGCAGCCTTGATGAGCTTGTACTGCGCTCACGAATCTGTTTCTTCACCGGCGAAAACGGCTCAGGCTAGTCGACCCTGCTAGAAGCCATTGCTATCCACTATGGCTTCGGCAGGGAAGGCGGCACGCGGAGCTTCTCGGTTGACACTACCGAGAGCAATCATTCCGTAGACGCGCTGGTTCGAGCGCTGCGATTGTCTTTCAATCTGCGCACCGGCAAGGGGTTCTTTCTCCGGGCTGAGAGCTTCTTCAACGCCGCTACGCACGTGGATAACCTGGGCATCAATGAATTTTACGGAGGCGGCAGCCTCCATGCTCGTTCGCACGGCGAGGCCTTTTTCAAACTTCTCGACTTAAAGATGCGACGCAATGACCTGTTCCTGCTGGACGAACCCGAAGCCGCGCTTTCACCACAGCGACAGTTGACCTTTCTCGTTCTGCTCCATGATGTTTTGAAAAAATACAAGGACGCTCAATTCATCATTTCGACGCACTCGCCGGTGCTGCTCGGGTATCCGAAAGCTCAAATTGTCTCGTTCGACGGCGAGCCGCTTCATGAGATTGAGTACGAGGAAACGGCGCCAGCGCAGATTGTGCAGCGGTTTGTGAATCAGCGCGCGAGCTTTCTGGAAGAGCTATTCGAAGACCCGCCGTCGGTGTTCAATGAGGAGCCCGAATAAATGAAAAGGCCAGCTTGAGAACGCCGGCCTTTTCCTGGTTTCAACTTTCCTGGTTTCAACTTTTCGCGGGCGAGGGCGCCCGCGCCACACAAACTACTTCTTCGGCGCGATCGCGTCCTTCGCGGCCTTGGCCACGCGGAACTTTACCACCGTCTTCGCCTTGATCTGAATCGGTTCGCCGGTTTGCGGGTTGCGTCCCATGCGGGCCTTGCGATGCGCCTTCACCAGGCGGCCGAGGCCGGGCACAACGAACACACCGTTTTTCTTCGTCTCTTTAATCGCCGTGTCTGCCAGGTGCTCCAGAAAAGCGGCGGCAGTCTTGTTGTTGGATTCGAGCTTTTCGGCCAGGTGCCGAGTCAGTTGAGTTTTGGTCATACCAGAAGCCATGAATTCCTCCTTCAGGAACTTTACAAATTTGCCTGTATCGAGCGAATACTAACGCACTCCGCTGTGGAAAAGTAGCACTTTGTGCAGATTTTATGCGGTTTCCAGTAAGGTACCCCTCGAAAAACGGCACAAAATGAGGCTCGGGGAGCCGGAAAGCGCCCAAACGGCCCGATTTCGAGGGCAAAACCCGGCCTTAGGTCAGCGCGGTTATCGGAGTGCATATTCCGTCCTGGGCATTGGGCGACGCCATTCCAGCGGCGACATCGACGGGCATTACAAGCAGCTACGGATCATACACCGCGCTGTGAAGGCCGGCATGGCGCGCGGCATCCTGCATCTGGTCTAGCTTCCGCTTTTGTTCATTGAGTTGCTGCTGGATTTGCGCTACCTGCTGCAGTTGCCGCGCCTGATATCGGCTGGACGGTTCCTCGTACTGGACGCTGCCGTTCTCGGCGCGAATCGATGCGCGGATCTGGTCGACCCGCGTCTGCAGTGTCGCTATCTTGTTTTTCTGTACCAGGATTTGTCGCTTCCACTGGTCCGCCGCGTGTTGTTCTGCGAGACGTTGTTCCGCAAAATGACGATCTGCTGCGCGACTGTCTGCGGCACGACGGTCTGCTGCTTGACGATCTGTTGCTTGACGATCTGCTGCTTGACGGTCTGCTGAAAGACTGTCAGCGGCCTTGCCGCTGGCCGCCGTGCTCGCTCCCGGCGCCGGCACGCTCGGTTTCGGGTCCGGATCTTTCGGAAGGTCCTTGTTTGTGATCACCTTCGGCTTCGCCGTGGAAGAAGCATCCCCGGCATTCTGCTTCTCGCGGTTTTCGCGCGCAATGTCGCCCAGCGATTGCCCATAGGCGGCTGCGGTCATCAACAGCGCGATAGCAAAAATCTTTAAGAACATTCGCTGCATAACTTTCTCCTGCTTGCTCGCTATGCCGAACTGTTCTTTCCATCGTAGCTCCGTTCGCTCGATTTTTAAGCTACTCCGGTAACTCTTACCCGAAACGAAAGTGCGATCGCATCATGGCCAACCGGCCATCTCCAGAACCTTCTCCGTCGTCATGCCGCTCTCGCGCAAGTGCCGGATGCTCAGCGCATCGTGCCGTTTCGCAAGCCGCGTTCCGGCCGCATCGCGCACCAGTTCGCAGTGAAAATAATCGGGCGCGGTATACCCAAGATCGCCAGACTCTAGAGCGGCAGGCTCCAGATCGGCGTACCCGAGCGCGCGCATCAGTAGTAGCTGCCGCGCCGTCGACTTCAGCAAATCCGCACCTCGCACGACTTCCGTGATCCGCATGGCCGCGTCGTCGACCACAACCGCAAGTTGGTAAGCGGGAACATCGTCGCGGCGCCAGACGAGAAAATCGCCGAAGTCGAAATTAGCGCCCGAGACGTAATGCTGCCGGCCCAGATTAAGATCTGTGAACCCAACCTCTTCGCCGTCCTGTACTCGGAAACGCCAGTTCACGCCCGCGGGATCCGTGAACTCACCCAAATCTTTGCGCTCACGGCAAGTTCCGGGATACACCGGCTCATCATCCCCATCATTCGGAGCATTCGCAGCCTGGGCCAAATCCCTACGCGAGCAAATGCACGGATAGAGAAATCCGCCCTGCCGCAGACGGCGCCAAGCCTCCAGATAGTGCGCCCGGCGCTCACTCTGCGAGTAAGGGCCATAGAGGCCGCCGCAATCCGGTCCCTCACTCCACTCAATTCCCAGCCAGCGCAAATCTTCGATCATGGCGCGGGCAAATTCCGGCCGTGAACGTTGTGGATCCAAGTCTTCATTCCGCAGAATCAAGGTTCCGTGATTCTCAATCGTCCGTTGCGCAGCGACCGCGAAAGTCCGCGCATGACCAATGTGCAATAATCCCGTCGGCGAAGGGGCAAGGCGTCCGCGATAGGCTCCACTGTAAGCAGAAGAAAGACTGGGCGCGACTTGTCTCACAAAAGCATTCTAGCGGCAAACGCGGTAGCCCACGGGCGGTGTGCTTCCCGCCACACGGCGTGTATCGCAGTGCACACGGTCGCCTGCTCACCTCGCTCATAAGTCGCGTTCTATCAATACTCGCGAGACTGGCGACTCTCCTGCGATATCACATGCGACTGCGCCAGCCGCAGAGGAGGTGACAAAATGTCGACAGCTTGGAAATTCGGTGGCAAGAAATCCAGTAACGATACAACTAACAACCCGATCTTCGGAACGACGCTTTCGTCCTGGTCGCGTCAGCAGAAGATCGCTATGTTCGCAGGCTTTGCGATTCTTGGGCTGTTACTCGCCGTGAGCGCGTGCTCGAAGCAATCTGCAAAACCGGCGCTGGTCGGCGTCTCTAGCCCCGCGAAAACCTCGACAGCGCCCGCAGTTGCCGCTGTACCTGCAGCCGCGACCACCGTCGCATCCTTACCCGCAAAGAAGCTGCTTAGAAAGCGTCCCGCGAACGTCACTTACAGCGACGCTTACTATGGCGTTTCGTTTCTCTATCCGCGGAAAGCGGTGCTGACTTCAGGCGACCTGACGTCAAGCGATAAAGAGCAGACTCAGCTAGCCGTGATGGGTGACGCGCCCATGAACTTCGTCCAGCCTGGCGGAGTCGCCGTCGCAACAGTTGCACTGCCCGCCGATTCGTATCCGGGCACCGACTTCGCGGCCGCTTTCTTCAACGTAAACGTTAATCGCAGCGTCTCCGAGCAGGAATGCTCGCACTTCGCTTTCGTCGACACGCGCAATGCCGACGGCGAGCCGGTGGACGCGGAGAAAGTTAAAATCGGCGCGACCGACATGGACATGACTTCCAGCTTCTCCGCCAGCGCCGTGAAGCAGGCCGAAACAGAGTACTACCACAGCTATGCAAATGGAGCGTGCTACGAATATGTCTTAGGCTTGGGCACGGAAGGATTTGCCACCGAGGGCGGCATTCAACACGTCAAGCGCGACGAAGTCTTCGCCAAGCTGGAGAAAATCCTGGCCACGGTCAAAGTGAAGGTCAATCCCGCGGAGCCGGAGCAGGCCGGCCAAGCAGCGGCTACCGGCATGGCCGGCGGCAAGTAACAAACGCCATGCGCGCGAAAAACATGAAGGGCTGCGAGCTGCGAGCTTCGAGCGATTTTCAGATGTTGCTCAAAGCTCGCGGCTCGTAGCCCGCCTACGTGCCGTTTCGCGGATCGGCGTACAATTCCGAGGGGTAACAAGGAGAGTGGAATGACTCAGAAAATTATTGACGTTATCGGAACTTCCAAGGAAAGTTTTGCCAAGGCGGCAGAGGCTGCGGTGAAGGAAGCGGCAAAAACGGTTCGCGGCATCAAGTGGGCGCACGTGGATTCACTCGACATGGAACTGGACGGAAAGAAAGTTTTGCAATACCGCGCCACCACCAAGATTTATTTCGACGTTGAGCACTAGAAAACTGGCGCCGCTGCCGGTTTACGGGAGTTTGTTGGCAGGATTCGGGCGGTGGCTTGCCACTTGCCTCGGCATCGCGTTTGTTTTTTTGCATCTTCGTCGAATCCCGCCACATCCGAACGTTAATCTGATTCTGGAAACGCCGGGAAACTTCGTTCCCGGACATAGAACGCTCTACGCGTCCAGAAAACTCACGCAAAGGATATCGAATTGTCATGCTAAGAAAAGCCCAACGGATTGGTGTAGTTTCCGCCATCGTTCTTCTTTCGAGTCTCACGGTGCTCGCACAGACCGCAACCTGGAACATTGATCCCGCACACTCGACCGCACAGTTCACCGTGCGTCACCTGGGGATCTCGAATGTCACCGGAAATTTTACGAAGGTGACGGGAAGCGTCGTTCTGAACGACAAAGACATTACACAATCGCAGGTCCTGGCCAGCATCGACGTGAACTCCGTCGATACGCGGGTCGAGGCGCGGGACAAAGATCTTAGAAGCCCCAATTTCTTTGACGTCGAAAAGTATCCGACCATCGAATTCAAGTCCAAACGGATCGTAAGCAGCGGCGGGAAACTGCAGGTGATTGGCGATCTGACCATTCATGGAACCACGCATGAAGTTTCGCTGGACGTGGATGGACCCACTCCTGAAATCGCCGACCCGTGGGGCAACTCGCGCCGCGGAATTTCCGCGACGACGACCATCAACCGCAGGGAGTTCAATCTCACCTACAACAAACTTCTCGGGACCGGCGAAGCGGCGGTAGGAGACAGCGTGAAGATTCAGATTGACGCGGAAATGGTGAAGAAAAAGTAAGTCAATCGGGACAGTGAATCTTTGGGTCATTGAGTCATTTGAATGATTGCGGCATTGAGTCATTACAAACCGGCTCGATGTTTTCAGCGATTCAATACCTCGATGGTTCAATTACGCAATGTCTCGTATGATCGAATCGTGGTGACCAAGCGCGTCGCAAAGAACAAACTACAACTTTTGCGTTCTGGGAAGCTGGCCAAGTTGCCCTGGCTGGTGCATGGCTTCTCGACGCGGCTTGGCGGCGTATCGCGCGCCTACGGCGGCAATGCGCTGAATCTGGGATTCACAAAGCAGGACTCGCAGGCGGCCATCGAGCGCAACCGCGAGCTTTTTCTCAAGGAACTCGGCGTCGTCAATAGAGGCCGAGGCTGGCCGCTGGTTACGTTGCGGCAGATTCATTCTGATTTGATCCACAGGGTCGACGGAATGCGAGTCGATGGAATGCGAGTTGACGGAATACGCGTCGATCGCGTCCCGCAACATCCTTTGGCGGGGGACGGGCTCATCACGGATACGCCGGGGGTGGTCGTAGCCGTGCAGACTGCCGACTGCCTTCCCGTCATTCTGGTGGATCGGAAACGGCGGGCCATCGGGGTTTTTCACGCCGGCTGGCGCGGCACGGTCAAGCGCATCGTTGAAAAAGGCGTCGGTGAAATGCGAAAACGCTTCGGGAGCGATCCGCGTAACCTGGTAGCGGCAATTGGGCCGGGCGTGCGGGGATGCTGCTACGAAGTGGGCGAAGAAGTACGCACTCAATTCGAAGCGCAGTTCGCTTACGGCAGCAGCTTGTTCCGCTCGGTGAAGGAATCGGACCCGGTGCGGGAGAAATATCCGTTGCTATTCTTAAGCGCGCGCGCGCCGGGGCACAGCGAATTGCCGGTGAAACTTTTTCTTGATCTGGTCGAAGCAAACCGGCAGCAGCTACTGGACGCTGGCGTGCTGGCGAGAAATATCGATGCCACGGCACCATGCACGGCGTGCCACACGAATCTGCTGTTCAGCTACCGGGCGGAAAAGGGAGTAACCGGGAGAATGATGGCGGCGGCAGCGATCAGGACAGATTGAATCATTAAGCCAGGTCGAACAGCAGAACTTCCGCGTCTTCCGCTGCTTTAATCGCCAGTTTTTTCTCTTCGCTTATCGCCGCACCGTCTCCCTGGCGCAACCTATGGCCGTTCACCTCAACTTCTCCCTTCGCGACCTGGAGCCACGCGTAACGCTTGCTATCGAGCGCATGCACGACCTCTTCTCCGGACGCGAGCAAAGTAACGAACAACTTCGCGTCCTGATTGACTTTTACCGAACCCTGGGCGCCGTCGTTCGATGCGATCAGGCGCAGCTTGCCACTCTTCTCCGCTTCGGGAAAGCTTTTCTGCTCGTAGCCGGGTTCGTGCCCCTGCTTATCGGGAAGAATCCAAATCTGTAACAGATGCACGGATTCGGTCGCGGACGGATTCGCCTCGCTGTGGCGGATGCCACGG
>Ga0209274_10000410_pt1 | contig 27233 bp, 25 predicted proteins | sample HubBroMetageREF1_FD_188343 | JGI IMG/M metagenome (GOLD analysis project Ga0209274, IMG submission 188343) | Reference soil microbial communities from the Hubbard Brook experimental Forest, New Hampshire, USA - Hubbard Brook CCASE Soil... | ecosystem: Environmental > Terrestrial > Soil >...
GAACGCGCAACAGCTGGAGGCGATCGGACGGCTGGCGGGCGGCGTGGCGCACGACTTCAACAATATTTTGAGCATCATTATGGGTCATGGCGAGTTGCTGCTGGCTGGGCTGGGAGATAACGAGCGCGCGCGCAACGGGCTGGAGCAGATTCGACGGGCGGCGGACCGGGCGGCGTCGTTGACGCACCAACTGCTGGCTTTCAGCCGGAAACAGGTGCTGCAGCCGAAAGTTCTGGATCTGAATGAAGCGGTCGCGGATGTGCAAAAGATGTTGTCGCGGGTGATTGGCGAAGATATTGAGTTGATCGCGAGCCTGCATCCGTCGCTGGTGCCAGTGAAAGCGGATCCGGGGCAGGTGGAACAGGTGCTGATGAACCTGGCGGTGAATGCGCGGGACGCCATGCCGCACGGGGGCAAAATCACGATGGAAACGTCGAACGTGGAGGTGGGCGAGGACGCGGGGCGCGATCTTGAGCTCGGTCCAGGCCGATACGTCATGCTGCAGGTGAGTGATACGGGGCATGGGATGGAGGCGGCGACGCTCTCCCATGTCTTCGAGCCGTTTTTCACGACCAAGCCGATGGGCAAGGGGACGGGGCTGGGGCTGTCGACGGTGTACGGAATTGTGAAGCAGAGCGGTGGCAGCATCCAGGTGAAGAGCGAAGCCGGACGTGGCACCGAGTTCCGCCTTTATTTGCCGGTGGCGGAGGGCACTGGACGCAAACGGCAGGCGACGGCCGGGAACAAAGAAGTGGCGGGAGGGACGGAAACTATTTTGCTGGCGGAAGATGAGCAAGGCCTGCGGGAACTAACGCGCATTTTTCTGGAGGGCTACGGCTATACCGTGCTGGAAGCGCCGAGCGCCGAGCAGGCGATTCAGACGGCAGAGATTTTCGCGGGGCACATTGATCTGCTGCTGACCGATGTGATCATGCCGGGAATGAGCGGATCGCAGCTGGCGGAGCAGATTCTGAGCAAGCGTCCGCAGACCCGGATCGTTTACATGACGGGATACACTGACGATATGGTGGTGCAGCACAAGGTCCTGGAGCCCGGCGTGAAGCTGCTACAGAAACCCTTCAGCAAAACCGACCTGGCGCAGAAGGTGCGCTCGACGCTGGATGGGAAGTAGAGCGGGCAAGTAAAACTCTTAAGATACAGATGGATCCTCCAACCGCAGTCCCCGGAAACAATCTTCACCACAGAGGACACGGAGGAGACAGAAGGGTCACAAAAACAATGGCGGGGAAGAAAAAGGAAGCTGGCTTATGACGAAGGTGCAGGAAAGCGGCGGGAGTGTGGACGCGATGGCGGCAATCGGCGCGAAGATCTGGGTAACGCTGAAGGGCTTGCCGCTAACCATTCGGCTGGAGTGGCCGTTTCATCCGTCGACGTCGGGGGCGGATTTTTTGGTGCTGCATGGCGACATCCGGCTGGAAGATTCGGAAGGGCTGCATGCGCCAGTGGCGGTGAATCTTTCGCAAACCGTGCGCGAGGTGATGCCGTCGCTGGAGCCGAAAGACGCGGAGGCTCCGGTGATTAACGCGCTGCGCAAGGAAGTCGACCGGCGGCAGATTGAATTTGTGAAGTCGGGGAAATTGTTGCCGGTGCCGTTTTCCAGCCGGCATTATGACTTCAAACGGCAGCAGTGGGTGTTTGGCAGGGCGACGGATGAAGTGATGGCGGAATTTGTGGAGAGGAAAGTTTACTGGCAAACGAAGCTGGGAGCGTCAGAGTCGAAGTCCCCACCCTTCGACAAGCTCAGGGCAGGCTTTCTCGCAAAGGACGCGAGAAATGGGGCACCCGAGTCTGGAACTGCGACCAGAGTTTGGATTGGGGATCCGACGGAAGCGCAGTATTTGCAGACTACGCCGGCGCATTTAATCGAAGTTGCGGCGCGGCTGGTTGCGGCGCAGGGACTGCTGCGGATCGACGGGGAGTGCGCGGAGGCTACGCCGGGGTTGATGTTGCAGGCGGAGCGATTCGAGAGCGCGCGGCGCGCGGCGGTGGAAGAGTTGGAGAAGAAGCACGCATTTGAGCGGGGGTAGGAAACTCCTTGGCACGGAATTACACGGATAAACCTCGCCGGGAACATTCCCTCAGGGAACTAAAGCCCGCGTTCTTTCTCGCCTCGTGCGCGGCGCTAAGCGCCGCTCTTCCACTCTGTTTGTCATCGCGGCATGGCTGAAGCCGTGCCTTTCCACGAAACTCTTTACGAATCCTCCACGCATCGTTCCGCGAGCTTTCCGCGAACACCCCGAACACTTTTACTAAGCCGTGTTCGCTGAAGACCTCCGAGAGAATATTCCCCAGCAGAATCTGGGGGCGATGGCGTAGTTTACCTGCACTAATACAATGGCCGCGATGCTGTAGTAGGTGTTGAAAAAGCATAGCGCGGCGCCGGCGGCGTAGAGGGACTGTGCGATCACGATGCGGCGGATGACTGCGGGATGAATTTCCGCGGGCATGTCATCGGCGAGGAGGTGAGCGCGGGTGGCGTAGCTCCAGCTCCAGTAAAGTGTCGCGCCGAGAAGGACGATGTTGAACCAGTAAACCAGAAGCGCGACGCGGTAGTGGATGAACTCGGCGAGCAGCGACGTGGTGAAGGGCGTCAGTGTGATGGCGCAGAGAAAAGCGATATGAATCCAGGCGAGGTTACGGTCGGAACGGGCGAACTGGTTGAGCTGGGTTTGCTGGCCGACCCAGAAAATGCCATTCGTCATGACGCTCATCAGAAATACGATAAGACGAGGCGAGAGCACGACGAGGGAGTGCCAGAGATCGCGCTCGGAGTGGATCGCATCATGGGCCGGGACGTGGAGATCGAGCACGAGCAGAGTCATGGATACGGCGAAGATGCCGTCGCTGAGGGCCGCAAGGCGCTCGACGCTTTTTCCTGCAACGCGGTTGTAGAGGGAGTGCATCGAAAGCAGTTTAGCGGGTTGAAGGGAAGGGGCAAAACTTGGCCATATTGGAGACGGCACGTTACGGGCGCGGCGGACCGCCGTCAATTATTGCGTTGCTTGTCTGTGGGATGATTATTTGCGGCAGCGCGCCGGCGCAGGATCAATCCAGTCAGCAACCTTCTCCGACACCTAGTACGCAAACCACTCCGCAAGCGGCTCCGCAGCAAGGGAGCTCGCAGCCTAGCCAACCGGCCACCAACGACAAGCCTCAGGACGAAAAGAAAGACGAAAAGAAAGATGAGAAGAAAGACGACACCTCGAATCCCGCTGCGGAAGTGACGAAAGAAGTGGCGGAAGCCACCAAGAACGTGGGTGAGGCGGCGCTGGTCAAGGCGAGCGATTGGGAGCGGGGATGGTTCGTTGGTGTGTACGTGGAAAAGGGACGGCCGCTGGTTCCGATGACAGGGCGGCAGCGGCGTGAGATCTATTTGCAACAGACTCTGGCTGCTCCTGGAGATTATCTGAAACGCATGCTCGCGGCGGGAATTGATCAGTGGCGTGACTCACCATGGCAATGGGGCGAGGGCTGGGGAGCATACGGGGAACGGTTTGCATCGCGCGAGGGACAGTTTATTGCGGCCAACAGCCTGGCGGCGCTGGGAAATGCGGCGCTGCAATACGAACCGCGTTACGATCAGTGCCGTTGCCAGGGCTTCTGGCCGAGGACGCGACATGCCATCCTGCGGAATTTTCTTACCTACAACCGGAGCGAACAGGAACTGAGGCCGCAGTGGGGTTTGTATGGAGGATCTTTTGCGGGGGGAGTAATTTCGACGGCGTGGAAACCGCATCCGCGCAACGCTTTCACCGAGGGAGGACGCGCCGCGGCGGAGCAGGGTGGATTCGGCGCGTTGCTTAACTTATTCATCGAATTTTCGACGGACGTGAACCGCAAGATAGACGTGAAGAAAAGGGAGTAAGAATTCCCCCGCTGGCCTGCCGTGGAGTTTCCCTGAGTTCAAAGTTAGGTAAGCACCGATAGCGAGCGACCCCGATCTGTGTTTGAAATAGCTGGGGCAGTTTTGAGTGGACACCAGGCCGGGGATCGCCCCCTCGCGCTAAGGCGTTCACCCTCCTGCCCTTTTTGCTGCCCCTTCGTCGATTGCTTCTGGCCAAGAGGCGGCGGGCTAGGCAGGCGATGGTTTGCGGACGAACTGCGAGACGACCGTGCCGAGGGTTAGAAGCGACATCAGCGAGATGATGCCCAGCGAAATGACGCAGTAAATGCACCAGACGCCGAGCACGTTTGCTTCGATGTTGGCCAGGTGAAGGGAAAATGTGAGCCCGGCGAAAGTGGGAACGAGCAGCAGGCGGTAGGAGCGGAGCCACGCCAAGGCGCCCATGAGAAGGTAGCCGGCGATGCCGAGGGTAGCGACGGGAATTCCGGCGAGCATGGCGAAGGGGCTGTGATTGACCACGCCGCAGTCCCAATGCTCATTGATGCTACAGGGAGAATCGCCGTAGGTGCGGTAGTGTTCGCGCAGGGCGAGAGCAGAAACGGCGATGCCGAACATGGCTAGAATCAGGAGAAGATATTTCATGGTTTTTCCGCGGGGCTGAAGCCCCCACAATTTTATCGTCTTTCTCGCGGCGCTGAAGCGCCGCTCTTCCACGAAGCACAAGCCTGCGGTTTTACGGCCAAGACGTTCAGCTGCCCTTGTACGCACTCGTTTCGGTCACGTCCTTTATTAAATCAGAAACTTGCCAATCGCTGCCGTGGTACCACTTCACGATTTTGCCATCGGGACCGATGACGGCGGTGCTGAGGGTGTGGGTGATCAAGCCGCCTTCAGGCTTGACGGTCAGCGCGAAGAAATCGGCGATTTCGGGGAGGTCGGCGGCGGTGGGAGCGGCAAATTCCCATCGGCTGAAAAGCGCGACATCGTGGGTATGGGCTACGGAGAAAGCGTAGTCGCGGAGAACTCTGGGCGTGTCGTGTTGAGGATCGAAGCTGATGCTTAACAGGCGAGTGCCGGCCAGTGCGGGATTCGTGCCGAGTTGTTTATAGATCTCGGTGAAGCTGCTGCTCATGCGCGGGCAGAAGTCCGGAAACGGACAGCGAGTGTAAATGAAGGTGACGAGCAAAACCTTGCCGCGATATTGGTTGAAAGAAATTCGTTTGCCACTTTGATTGGTGAACGCGAAATCGGGAATGTTCTCTCCGGGCGCGGGCATGTGCGGTGCGCTCGCGGCTGTGACTGGAGCGGTGTGTCCGACGACTTTGACGTTCTCTAGCCAGTAGTCGGGAGGGGCGTCGTCGCTTTTGGGCTGGAGGACCACGACTTCGGCGGAGATGGAATCGCCGGGAGTCAGGTGGTTCAGGGTTGATTCGGGCTTGACCTTGTAGGGCATCGCCATGGCGTCCATGAAGCCGGGGATGGCGTCGCCCTCGATGAGGGCGGACTGAGACTGGGCGTCGATGGAGATCACGCGGCCGGTGAAGGGGTAGCGTTTGGCCGCGGGCGCCGCGGAGCGATGGCAGGAAGAAAAGAAAAATGCGCTGGCGAGGATGAGGGCGATCAGGAAAGAGCGACGAGTGGGGTTGTTCACGCTGTACATACTTTAACTCGGAGAGAGATGGTGTTGCCACTCCGAGCGACTGGAACGTTCTTGAGAGCCCGGGATACTTTGTTTTGCGCGCACTCCCGCCCATATTGTTGCGGTTCGCGTTTTGTGAAATGCTCAGGGCGATCGGAAGCGGTTGAGATTTCACGGGGCGAGGAATTTTATGGCATGCAATCCTGAGGTACTGAAACACGTTCCACTGTTTGCGCTGCTCGATGAAGAAGAGACGGCGGTGCTGGCGGCACAGGTGCGGCTGAAGACGTTTGCACCGCGGCAGCGCATTTATAAGATCGGCGACTCCAGTGGGCAGGCGTATGTGGTGGTGTCCGGGCGGGTGCGAGTCGCGACCGTTGACCAGGACCACCAGGAAGTGGTGGTCGATGAACCGTCGCACGGAGAGTTCTTTGGTTTTGCGTCAATGCTGGAGCAGACGCCGCATCAGACTGAGGCGACGGCAATCGACGAAGTGGTGTGCCTGGAAGTCGACCAGAAAGATATTGCGGTGTTGTTGCAGCGCAAGCCGCTGGCCGGGATGGACATGCTGCGGGTGCTGGGACGGCAGTTTCATGCGTCGCAGCAACTGGTGCGGCTGCGGGCGAACCGGCATCCCAATGATGTGATTGAAAAGGATGCGACGTTCGGCGAGCGCATCGCCGATGTGGTCGCGGGGTTTGGCGGATCATGGACTTTTATTATTGCGTTCAGCATTGCGCTGGCGATTTATATGACGATCGACGCTTCGCTGGGCAGGAAGGCGTGGGATCCGTATCCGTATATTTTGCTCAATTTGTTTTTATCGATGCTCGCGGCGGTGCAGGCGCCCGTTATTATGATGAGCCAGAACCGGCAGGATACGAAGGACCGGCTGCGCGGTGAGCTGGATTATGACGTCAACCGGCGGGCTGAGGCCGAGATTCAGGGACTGGCGCGCAAGCTGAATGTGCTGGGAGAAAAGATTGGTGATGTGGAGGACATGGTGAGGGAGAAGCTGGCTGACAAGTAGCCCAACGCCTGCACTACTTCGTTGCTGCTGGATGGATGGCAGCACTCAAGGGAACTCCGAGGGTACCGCAGCTGGCGGAAACGAGGTCGTAGATTCCCGTGCGCAGGTAGACGTCTTTCTGCGGGATATCGATCTCTTGCTGAAGTTGAAAGCCTATTTGTTTCATCGCAGCGTACTCCTCCGGCTCCAGAGCAAACCCGAACTTTCGGACCACGAAATTCAAAGGCTCACCCTCGAGGCCGTAGGCGACCAGCATGGCTTCGATCTGGCCATGGCGCACTCCGTCGGAAGTAGTTTTCAGTGCGAGGTCGTTGAGCGAGATGGCGTACTCCACGCTGTAGCGTGTGACCGGGTCTTTCAGCTCGGCGTTGGCTCCGGCATGGGGCGCGTTGGCCGGGGGCTGCGAATCTGATGGCTGGACGCGCACCTTGTAAACAACTTGAGTCGACTCCGGCAGGCCAAAAGCCATAAGCGGGAGAAGCGGATCGGCCGGCGTCGGATGTTCGGGACTGGACTGAGGCTTGGCCGCGTCAGCGTAATAGCCGCGGCGGTATGCCAACTTGTAGTCGCCGTGCAGAAGCTTCACATGGATCGCGCGGTACTTTCCGTTGGCGCTCTTGTCGGTGGGGACATAGGCCAGGGCGTAGTAGTGGGAACCTACGTTGGTTGCGCGAGCGATAGCATCGCCCAATCCGTTGGTGCTGTAGAGAGCCTGGCCGCCGGTATCGTTGGCGAGTGCCTGCATGGCAAGCTGGGTCTCTGCGCGCTTGGCGTTCTCCTCTGCAACGGGCGGGCCCTGCGCGTACTCGGCATTGTAGGTAGCGTCGGTGGCGAGACCGGTTGCTGAAACTGGGTAGATGGCTACGCGATCGGGCGTGAGCAGGTCGGCGGTTTGTCGAATTTCTTCCTGATACTCGCGCGGGACGCCTGCGCCGGGGAAAATACTGATCGGGAAAGATCCCGAGAACCAGATCACGTTCTTGCGGCCGGGGATGCCGGAGAGAAAGCGGGCGAGGTGCTGCAGAGCCTGCAGGGTGACCCGGACGCGCTCGTCGGTGTGTAAGCCTGACGTGGAAGCCATCTCTTGCCGGACTGCATCGATAGCGGCGGGCGCGGCCTGATTCATAATCATGAGTTTGACTACGTCCTGCTCGGCTGCGTTTTGCACTCCAGTGGCCAGCAAGCGCGACGGCTCGGTGTTGGAGCCAGCTTTCTTGTTCTCCAGCACCGACAACAGCACAGCTGGATCGGTTGTGAATCCCTGAACCAGATGCAGCTGAGATCCCAAGGTGAAGATGGCGAGAGAAGTGCCGGGCTGGATGCTCTTGAGGTAATGGATGGTCTGCGCGCGCACGTAGGCTTGGTCCTGCGGCTGAGTGTTCAGCCAGTCGAGCAACAGGACATTCACCGATTCAGGAGTTTTGGTCAGCGGATAGTTCGTGAACACGTTGGGCGGCATCGGAGGAAGTTTGGCGAGAACGGGCGCCGTGCCCTTGTGCTCTTCAAACAGCGTGATGTTTTGGAGCTTGCCATCTTCGGTGACCTGAAAGTCTTCCTTGCGCAGCTCGGGAACCGGCTCACCTTTTGCGTTGGACACCACCACGTCTAGCAGGGCTAAACGAGCTTCCACTATGAAAGTAAATTCGCGTTTTGTGGAATCTGGCGGCGCGGTCTGAGAGTAGGGAGTTGCAGCCAGGAGGGGGAGCAGAGCGAACCATGGTACGCGGTATCTGCGTAGACTCGACATCGTAGGGCGTCAAAAGTGCATTCTCTCACGACCGCGCGACGAGCAAGGCTTAGGGTTCCTTGGGAACGGGCCGCGCTTCGCGCTGGCCGGACGGACGAAGGCGTCCGTCGCTCCATGGTTCGTTGTAGTGTTGTTTGCTAATAGTGAAAGCGGTAGCGGAACTCGGCGTAGATTTGGCGGGGGTCGTTCCAGTGAAATCCGCCGAAGGTCAGGCTGTTGTCCAACTGCACGCGGCGGTTGACTACATTCAGAGCGGTCAGGGACACAGTGTATTTCTCGGCGAAGGTTTTCCCGAGCGCTAGATCAAATGTAGTGTGGCCGGGGAGGTAATTGCCGGGATATTGGACGCCGGGCAAACCGTTGGTGAAGCCTGAGCCATAGTACACATTGGTTGAGACGTAGGACTGCCAAGGCAAATTTGTATTGAGGCCCAGGTTGAGAGTGTTTCTTTGATCATGGTCCACGGGCGCGAATCCGGGCGGGAGATCGAGACCGCATAGCGAGTCATTCGGAGGGCAGATCAGGCCTCCGGTGATGGGAGCGGTGGCCTTCGCGATTTGATTGGCGTAGGCGAGGTGAAACTGGCTGCGATGCCAGAGACTGGGGGAGCGCAGCGTGAGCTCCCAACCTTGAATCAGGGCTGCATCCCAGGTGATGGGCCAGAAGATATTCGATTCTCCGATGTTGTTATGGTCCAGCCAATTTCTGGCCCTGGTTTCAAAATTGTCGGCGCTGAGGTTCCATCCGCGAAACGGAATGGTCACGCCATACTGCCATTCGATATCGCGCTCACCGTGGAGCGGCGCGAAAGTAAAATTCTGGTTGTTAGCCAAATCGAGCAGCGCGCCGGTTGCCGTTACGAGTGGCGGGGCCTGGTAGAAGTAGCCGTAGAAGCCGCGAAACACCCAGTTCAGGTGGGGAATTTTCAGGGCAACGCCGAGGCGAGGGTCGGTGGCGTTTTCGGAAATGGAGGCGCTATATTCCGTTTGGCGAAGTCCGGCAATTAACGTCAACCACGGGGTGACTTTGAATTTGTCGTTGATGAACAGGGCGGTCACGCCGCCGTTTACGCCGATGGAAGATGCGGGGAAGTTTTGACTGCCGTCGGTGAATACGTTTTCGAAATAATTGTACTGGTGCTGGCCGAATCCGTACACCCCGGCCTGCAGATCGTTCTTCCAGAAGGTTGCGTTGAAGGCGACCTGCGCGCCGCCGTAATTTGCATTCTGCGTCACGGTCGAGATCACGGGATAATCGTTCGGGCCGCCTTTATAGTCGGCGCCGTTGTAGTGGTAAAAGGGAGAAACCGTAAGCAGCATATTTGCGTTGAAGGTGTGCACCCATGAGAAAGTGGCGTAGCCGTCGGGTTCTTTCTCGCCGTCGCGCAGGCCGTAGCTGGGGTAGATCGAGTTTCCGATCGAAGTGGGGTTGGGGTCGATGGGGATCTGGTAATAATCCTGCCGCAAGGATCCGACCACGCGATATTGGTTCTTGGAATTCTGATTGAAGATGAACGAAGCGAATCCTCCGTAGCCGTTGGCGTCGTCGTGAGCGACTTGCGGGATCGGGGCCTGGAGTCCGTAGTTGCTGCGATTTCCATTCACGCTGGCATAGTAGGCAAATCGCTGGGTGTGTCCGCCGCAACTGACCTGGTCGTTGGTTTGATAGTAGTTTCCGGTGCTGATCACGAGATCGCATTCTTTGTCGCGCTCAAAACCGGTGCGGGGCGCGATGTTGAAGGCTCCGTAGGTGCGGTCGCCGTAGTCGGCGTCATAGCTGCCGCGCTGGACTTCGAGATAATCGATGTCCTTGGGGTCGATTTGCGGGCCTACGTTGTTGGCGATATTTGTGTTGGGGATGGGGACACCGTCGATCAGCCACTCGACCTGGTGGCCGCCTCGCATGTGCAGCATGTCATGGGTCACATAGGCTGCGGGCACGTAGTCGGTGATCATCTGCATGCCGTTGGTGCGGTCGGCGCCGGGAGTTTGCTGGATGTCTTCGCGGTTCAGCATGGTCGTGGGAGTGACGCTGTCCATGGTTGCTTCCACGGGAGTTGCTGACACCGCAACGATTTCCTTTACGCCTGCGAGAGCCAACTGGAAATGCAAGACCGGTCTCGTGTCGGACTGGACAGTCACGACCTGTTGCGTTTGCTGAAAGCCCTGCGACGAGATTGTGACCGTGTAATTCCCCATGGGTACGGAACGGAAGTCAAATTCTCCTTTGTCGTTGGAATCCTGGGATTGGGACCAATCCGAGTTTTGCGCCTTCAGCATAACCATGGCGCCTTGAATGGGGCGGTGCTGCGGATCGTGGACGATACCGCGAACGGAACCGAAAATTGTGGCGAAAGCGGCGAGGGAGGAGAAAGAGATGAGGACTGCCAGCGACAACGGGATGGGGATACAGCGCATAGAGTCTCCGATGATTGATGGGTTGCGTCGGCCATCAAGAGCAGCTGTGCTTCGCCCGGCGACCGGATCAGAAACCCGGTGCCACACGAGCAGTTATGAGTTCGGCTATTTTTCCTGAATATTCAGGCGAGGGAGACTAGCGGAGGAGCGCGGGTGGATTGCGAGGGGCAGAGTTTTGAGGCAGGAGTTCCTGAGTGCAATTCGGCGACTCGGGCTTCGACATTCTGCGCGGTGAACGACGTGGTCGAGGGCTGCGCGTGCGCCCACTGCGACGTAGTTACCGCGCGCCCACAGTCATGATTGCAGCAGCCGGCATCCTGGATGGTGCGCTGATCGGATTCCGGGGCCGAGCCGTGGCACTGATAAGCCGCCTTGCGCAGGCAGCAGGCGTGTGGCGGAGCAGCGGTCATCGCCAGCGCTAGCGGAGCGAAGGTTCCGACAAGCGCGAACAACAGCAGGAATCTGGCGGTCAGGCGATGCATGGTTGCGCAGAGCGGAAGCCCAACGTGGGGAAAGCATAGAACAGAATCGAGAACGGGCGCAAGCAGTGCTGGTCTTGGTCACCGAGAACTCCCACTTCTCGCGCAAAAGACGCGCGAGAAATGGGGCACCCTGGTTCTCTTGATGGAGTACGGGAGCGGAGCGGAAAACGGATTGCCGGGAAACCTTCAGGCCTTGCCGTTGATTTTGGCCCACCACCAGCGGACGCCGACGAAGAGGAATCGCCAGTCGCTGAAGAATTCGGGCGGCTTGCCTTCGAAGGCGTGGCCGATGAACTGGAGGATCCATCCGAGGATGAACAGCGCCAAGGCATAGAACCACAGGCGATGAAAGAAGAATCCGGCGACCGCGACTGCGACCGAGAGCAGAATCGTGGGAATGCCGAAGGTGTGGCAAACGCGATTGATCGGGTGCTGGTGGCTGCTGGAGTATTGCGCGATCCACTGCTCGCTGCTGCGGTTGCCTAGCATGCGTGGGGATCATACTACGTAGCAAACCTGTTCGCCACGGATTCACGCGGATGAACACGGATTACGGTTTCTCAGGGGCTAAAGCCCTCGCCCTTTCTGAGAGCTCGATGGCACGGCTGAAGCCGTGCCCTTCCACGGCGATTCATACGGCACTCTCTGCGTGGCCTTCGGACGGGTAGTGTCTTAAACATTTAAGACACCACCTTCGGACGAGCGAGGTTGAGGGGTTCGCGCTCCGCGTGGTAGCATCCTACGTTTTGGCACGGCGGGGGTAACGGAATACGTCGAACGGGATACCTCGGGCTGGTCCGAGTCACCTTTCCTCATCACTCCCCCTCTCTTAGTGGCCGTTTCCATCCCACGCCTGCCGAAGGAGCCCAACTTGAAAGTCTATTCGGGAGCAAACATCAGAAATATTGCGATGGTGGGGCACGGGCACGCGGGCAAAACTACGCTCGTATCGGCCATGCTGTATTCGGCGGGTGCGACTCAGCGTCTGGGGCGGGTTGACGACGGTTCGGCCACCACCGATCACGACGAGGAAGAAATCGCGCGCAAGATGTCGATTGCGACCGGCGCGGCCGTGGTCGAGTGGGGGAGCACCAAAATCAATATTCTCGACACGCCTGGGTTCAGCATGTTTGTGCATGAGGCCAAGATGGCGCTGCCCGTGGTCGACGCCGCGATCGTGGTGGTCGATGGCGTGGCCGGCGTGGAAGTTGTGACGCAGCGCGTGTGGAATTACTGCGAAGAATATAAGACGCCGCGGCTGATCGTGGTGAACCGCATGGATCGCGACCGCGCCAACGCGGAGCGCGTGCTGGAATCGCTGACCAACGCGTTTGGACGAGACGTGATTCCGATTGAGCTGCCGATCGGCGCCGAGAAGAGTTTTACCGGGGTCGTCGATCTGGTGCGCATGAAGGCTTACACCTACGAGCTGGGAGGGAACGGCAAGGGGAAAGAAACTGAGATCCCGGCCGGCATGCGGGCGCAGGTGCAGGAAGCGCACGAGATGCTGGTGGAGCTGGTGGCCGAGGGCGATGACAAGCTGATGGAAAAGTTCTTCGAGGCGGGAACGCTTGGCGAGGAAGACCTGATCCCGGCCCTGCACAACGCGATTCGTGAGGACAAGATTTTCCCTGTGATTTTCAGTTCGGGGCTGGGCAACATCGGGGCCGACCGGGTGATGGATTTCATCATCGACTACACGCCGGCGCCTTCCGAGCATGAGTGGGTGCAGGGCGAAGCGGGCGGGAACGGCGATGCTCCCAAGCGGCATGAGTCGGATGCGGAGCCAGTGTCTCTGTATGTGTTCCGAACGGTGTCGGACGCGTTCTCGGGACGCATTTCGTATTTCAAAGTTTTTTCCGGCGTGTTGAAGAATGATGCGACGCTGCTGAACTACGCTCGCGGCGGGCAGGAAAAGTTTGCTCACATTCAGGTCATGCAGGGAAAGACGGCGGTTCCGGTGCCGGAGCTGCATGCGGGGGACATTGGCGCGGTGGCGAAACTGAAGGACACGCTCACCGGCGACACGCTGGGCGATAAGGCAGCGCCGATCCAGTATCCGCGGGTGAAGCTGCCAGAGCCGGCGATCACGTTTGCCATTGAGCCCAAGAGCCGCGCCGATGAGGACAAGCTGGGTCCGGGCATTCACAAACTGATGGAAGAGGATGCGATGCTGCGATTCTTCCGCGATCCGCAGACCAAAGAATTCTTGATTGCGGGTACGGGACAGCAGCACATTGAGGTGATTGTCTCGAAGCTGAAGAAGCGCTATCACACGGAAGTGGTTTTGAAGGCGCCGAAAGTGCCTTATCGCGAGACGATTCGCGCCAAGGCGGATGTCCAGGGACGTCACAAGAAGCAGACCGGCGGGCACGGGCAATACGGCGACTGCAAGATCAGGATGGAACCGCTGCCGCGGGGCGGCGTCTTCGAGTTCGTGAATGATATTTTTGGCGGCGCGATTCCGAAGAACTACATTCCTCCGGTGGAAAAAGGAATTCGCGACGCGGCGGCGCGCGGCTATCTCGCGGGCTTTCCGGTGGTGGATTTTCGCGTCGTGCTCTATGACGGGTCGTATCACGATGTGGATTCGAACGATCTGTCGTTTCAGATGGCGGGCCGCATCGCCTTCAAGAAAGCGATGGAAGTGGCCAAGCCCACGCTGCTTGAGCCCATCATGGCGGTCGAAATCACAGTGCCCGACGACTTTGCCGGATCGATCATGGGTGACCTGAACAGCCGCCGCGGCCGGATCCAGGGCATGGATAACAAGGGCGGCAACACCGTGGTAAAGGCAGAAGTGCCCATGGCGGAGATGCTGACTTATGGCGTGGAGCTGACGTCGATGACCCAGGGTCGCGGGAGCTTCAACATGGAAATGCACCATTACGACGTGGTGCCGGGGCAGTTGCAGGAAAAAATTATCGAGAAGGCGAAGGCTGAGCGCGGCGAGGTGAAGGAAGAGGACGAGTAGCGAGTTGCGAGTACTGGTTGGAAGAAGGCGGCCTCTTGCGCCGCCTTTGTTTTTTTGTCATTCGAGGTTTGTGTGGATTCAACGGGAAAAACGAATAAGTTTTGGCATCCGCCGCTATGGAAGTGGGCGCTGGTGCTGGGGCTGCTCGGGTGTTCTGAGTTCCTGATCTTGTGGAAGCGGCCGGCGGGTCCGGTGAAAGTGGAGTTGTTGCCGTTCACGGATACGCCTCCCGCATGGGATGGGGCTCAGCCATGGTTGGTGATTTCTCCAATCTCTGAGTCCGGCCGGATCCGGTTCAAAGCTTCGATCTCGATGGTGAAGCCTACGGTGAAGCATGATGTGCCGGTGAACGAATTCGTGGTTAACCTTCGGAACGGGAATTTCAAAGTGCTGCAAACGGATCTCTTTGTTTCTGATGTCATGCCTTTATCACTGACGCGAACCTATTATGCGTGGGACCCTGAGAGCCATGCGTTTGGGGTTGGGGCGAATCATCCGTATGACATCTGTCCGACCGGCACGAGATTTCCCTACACCTATCAGGTATTGAATTTGGAGGATGGTAACCGGCTTTATATGCCCCGCGTCTCGAAGGGCACAGGATACGCGGATGCGGTTTTCCGATACGATCGGTCGTCCTCGGAGTTCTATGGGGCCATGACGGCGTGGAATGGGAATGGATGGACCATGACCTTTCGCGACGGCTGGAGAATTAATTTTCCGGAAGCTTACAACGCGAAGAATTTTGCGCAAGGCGCCGCGACTGAGATGGTGGACGCAGAGCAACACCGCATCCAACTGGTCAGAAGCAAGGTGCGAAACCTGGAGAAGTTAATTTCTCCTAGCGGGCACACGATCAGTTTCAAGTACGATTCCTCCGATCGAATTGTTGAAGCGCGGGACGATGCGGGCCACGTCCGCAGTTATTCCTACGATCGGGGTGGGCATGTCGAGATGGTGACTGACGGGTCTCGCGTCCTGTATCGGTTCGAGTACCAGCGGCTTATGCCTGGAGCCGACAACGATCCGTGGCTGCTTACGGCGGTTCTTGACGGCGATTGGAAGGTTCTTCTGGAGAACAAATATTTCTGGGGACGAGTGTCGGAGCAGAAGCTTGCGGATGGCGAAGTCTATCGCTATGAATACCAATTAGACGGACGGAATGTTCGGCAGACCACGGTCACGCTGCCTTCGGGGATGAAGAAGATTTTTGTATTTCAGGACGGCCTGTTAGTGGAACAAAAGTAAGTTCTCTTCATTTCCAGATCGGCGGGGAATATGGACATCGATCAGGATTGTCGGGGCTCAGTAACCCTCACTGTGGCAGTCCGCGCTCGTCGTAGCCTAGGATCTCGTCAGGCCTGCGGGAATCGAGGGTGGGCAGGGAATCGACCCGGCGCAGAATCTCGTCGATTTCGCTTTTGGTGGATTCGGGTTGTTTCGTATGGTCGCTGGTCATTTAGCGCTCTTCTCATGCCTATCGACAGATTACATGCTTCATTGCTTCTTGACGATGCTCTCGACGGCTCCGCAAGGTTTGTCGCCCTTGAAATGCAGGGCGATTGACAGGGCGCGTATAGTTTTCTACAAGTGAGGGACGAGGCGAGTGGGAATAATTAAAGCGAAGCTGTGCACAGGGAGGACGCCTTGCGGCTGCTGAATACGATGGCGTTACAGGGATCCTTCGACTGTGCATGACCGCCTTGCAGGCGATCACGCTGCGCTCAGGATGACAGTAGAAAATACGTCCGATGACGGTGGGGAATACGAAGACTGATGTGAGGCTCCGGATGAAAACGATCGTGATGGCTATTTGCTTTGTTTTTTCGTTTCTTTTCGCGCGGGCGCCGCTTTTGCATGCAGCTGCCGAGACGCAGGTTTTCCCGACCTCGGCAGGGCCGGTGAAGATTACGCCGCTCTACCATGCCAGCACACTGATCGAGGCTGGCGGGAAGACGATTTATCTCGATCCGGCGAAGCCCGCAAAGTTTGTGGGACTGGCCAAGGCCGACCTGATTCTGATCACCGATATTCATGGGGACCACATGGACCCCGATTCCATTAAGGACATCAGCAAGGCGGACACCGAGATTTTCGCAGCGCCGGCCGTGGTGCAGACCGTGACCACCGGCAAGCCCATCGCCAACGGGGAAACGAAAACGTGGGGCGGATGGACGATTGAGGCGATCCCTGCGTACAACCTGAAACGCGGCCCCGCTCCGGGGAAGCTTTTTCACGACAAGGGACGCGGTAATGGCTACGTCCTCACTTACGGCGGCAAGCGCTTTTATTTTTCGGGCGACACGGAAGGAATTCCGGAGATGCGTGCGCTCAAGAATATCGACGTGGCGTTCGTGTGCATGAACCTGCCTTACACCATGCCGCCGGAGGAAGCCGCGGAGGCGGTGAAGACGTTTCATCCGAAGATTGTGATTCCTTACCACTATCGAGGGTCGGACCTTGCCGTGTTTCAGAAGGGATTGGAAGGCACCGGGATCGAGGTGCGGTTGCTGGAGTGGTATCCGAAGTAGGGCGGGAGTAGGGCGGGCCGCCCGCCAAGCGACTCTCTACGCCTTGAATATCTCCTCCACCGGCTTGCGGAATAGCTTGGCGATCTTGAAGGCCAGCGGAAGGCTGGGGTCGTACTTCTCGGTTTCAATCGCGTTGACCGTCTGGCGCGAGACTCCCAGCTTTTCGGCCAGATCGGCCTGGGTCCAGTCGAAGTTGACGCGCAGGTCGCGGAGGCTGTTTTTCACTGGTACCTCCGCTTGGCAACGCAAGCGCCGACTCCCCAGAGAAAGACGAGCAAGGGTGCGACCCAGGCAATGTCGGCGTGGGGCAGGCCGGCATTTTGCAGGAATCCCCAGGTCAGGGCAATCAAGCAGCTGGCGACAAAGCTGAAGGCAAGGCCCTCAAACTGGATCCGGCGCTGCAGTTCGTCGAGGCCGCGGAAATAGCGGATCGCGGCCCACATGGCAAACAATGCAGGAATCATGGGCAGTAAGGCGAAGGGGATTTTCAGCTCGGGATGCACCTGATGTTTGATTAGCCAGACCGAAATGATCATCACAACGGCATAGGCCAGCATGGCAGGCAGAAATTCTTTGAAATATCGTCTCTCGTTGGCGTCCACTGGTCCTCCTAGTCAAGTATGCTTGACATCCAGAATGTAAAGTATGCTTGACATTTTGTCAAGGGACTCTTGCGGGAGATTGCAAAGTTGGAGTGCGGAGGACTGCGAGCCTGTCGGCTGCGTTTGGCTACCGGCCTGACCTCGCCGGCAGATGACAATGGTTTCTTCGTGGTAACATCCGGCGAGTGTCTACTGCGAAGAACAATCTCGACCTCAACGCGAGCCGCGAGCGACTGGTCTCGGCTGCGCCGGTGGAGGACGATTCCTCGTTTGAGCTGAAGCTGCGGCCGCAACGGCTGGCTGAGTTCATCGGGCAGAAGAAAGTCAAAGAGAATCTGGCCGTAGCCATCGAGGCGGCGCGCTCGCGCGGCGAGGCTATGGACCACGTGCTGCTCTACGGGCCGCCGGGCCTGGGCAAGACGACGCTGGCCAACATTATCGCCAACGAGTTGGGCGTGCACTTTCAGCCGACGGCGGCGCCATTGCTACAGATCAAGGGCGATCTGACGGCGATCATCACCAACATGCAGGACAAGCAGGTGCTGTTTATTGATGAGATTCATCGCCTGCAGCCGGTGCTGGAAGAACTGCTTTATTCGTCGCTGGAGGACTACAAGCTCGACATTATTATCGGCCAGGGGCCGTCGGCGCGGACGCACACGCTGGAAGTGAAGCCATTTACGTTTGTGGGCGCGACCACGCGGGCAGGGCTGATTTCGGCGCCGCTGCGCTCGCGCTTCGGAATCATGCTGCGGCTGGAGTTTTATACTCCCGACGATTTGCAGGTGATTGTGGAGCGCTCGGCGGAGATTATTGGAGTGCAAGTCGATGATGCGGGGGCGAAAGAAATAGCGGGGCGGTCCCGCGGCACGCCCAGAATTGCGAACCGGCTCTTACGGCGGGTGCGGGACTACGCCCAGGTGCGCGGGGCGGGCAAGATTGACGAGCCTACGGCGAAGGCGGCGCTCGAGATGCTCGAAGTCGATCGGTACGGGTTCGACGAAGTCGACCGGCGGCTGCTGCTGACCATCATTGAGAAATATCAAGGCGGGCCGGTGGGCGTGAATACCCTGGCCGCGGTGCTGGCCGAAGAGCCGGACGCGATTGAAGAAATCTACGAGCCTTTTCTGATGCAGGCTGGATTTCTGAACCGGACTCCTCGCGGGCGCGTCGCCACGCAGTTAGCGTATGAGTATTTCGGGATTACGCCGACGCGAAAGCAGAGTTCGTTGTTCTAGCTCCGCTCGGAGCCTGCGGCGAGCGCCAACGGCTGAGTCCCCTTGCCAGTCTGCAGGTTCGGCCCGGTATCCTGTTCGGCAAACCTCACAAACATTATTTTTCTGTTTTGTATAGCCGCTGTTGGTGTATCTTGCTCGATTCCCCCTTGCTTTCGCTCGCGAGAGAGAGGGTGTATCTGGAACGAGATCTGCGACTGCTACTCAAGGCACGGCGGAAGTTTCTGACCGCAGCGATTATGGGGCTGATCGCGGCAGGGGCCTGTCCCTGCTGCGCTGTGCAAACTGCCGCGCAAAGCCTCAGTCCGCCAAGCGGAGGCGGGCAAAAGACGGGCCAGTCGCAGCCGCCCTCTGCAACTACCCAGGCTTCTGCTCCCGCGGCGCCTGCCCCAGCCGCACAGCAAGGGCCGCCGGCGCTTACCATCCCGCGGCTGCAGCGGCCTCCTGCGCTGGAGGATTTCCTCAACATGAAGCCGGAGGGAGAAATTGCGCTCGAAATGGCCAAGGTCACGGGGTTCAGCCAGCGCACTCCGCACGACGGGGAAGCTGTTTCCGAGCCCACCGAAGCCTACCTGGGCTACGACCAGAAAAATCTTTATGTGGTCTTTGTGTGCTTCGACGATCCCGGGCAGGTGCGCGCCCGCATGTCGGTGCGCGAAGATGTTTACGACGACGATCAGGTCGAGGTCATGCTCGATACCTTTCACGACCGCCGCCGCGCCTACGCCTTTCAAACCACGCCACTGGGAGTGCAGTGGGACGCCATCTGGACCGAGGCTTCGCGCGACGAAGTGAACGGAAATTTCGATACTTCCTTTGACACCGTCTGGAACTCGCGCGGCAAGGTGACCAGCCGTGGCTATGTAGTTTGGCTAGCGATTCCCTTCAAAAGCCTGCGTTTTCCGCCCACCAAGCAGCAGGTGTGGGGAATCATTCTGTATCGCGGCATCCAGCGCAAGAATGAAGATTCTTTCTGGCCGCATATTTCGCGGCGGATCCAGGGCCGGCTCGGCCAGGCCGCAACGCTCTATGGCCTTGAAGGAATTTCTCCGAGTCACAGCATCGAACTGATTCCCTACGGCCTGATGCGCGGATTCCGCGCACTCGACACGCGCGATCCCGCCAACCCGTACTTTCAGCATGCCGACGTGCAGGGTCAGCCGGGCATGGACGCGAAGTTTGTCATCCAGGATCACTTCGTCGTCGATATGACCGCGAACCCGGACTTCAGCCAGATCGAGTCCGAAGACCCGCAGATTACGGTGAACCAGCGGTATGCCGTTTATTTTCCGGAGAAGCGTCCGTTCTTTCTGGAGAACGAAGACTTTTTCCGCACGCCCATGGACCTGATGTTTACGCGCAGCATTGGCGACCCATCCGCCGGAATCCGCCTCACGGGAAAAGATGGGCCGTACTCGGTGGGCGTGATGGCGACGGACGATCGCAGCCCCGGCCTGGCTGTGCCCGACTTTAGCCAGTTCTCTGGCATGCGTTCCTACTTCACGATCGCGCGCGTGAGCCGGGATATTTTCGGCCAGTCGAGCGTGGGCGCCATCTACACCGACTGGGAGTGCCCAACCACCGGCGAATTCAACCGCATCGGGGGCGTCGACACTCGCCTGAAGCTCAACTCCAACTGGACGCTCGAAGGTCAGGCCGTCACCAGTTCGAGCAACCTCAAACTCAACTGCGAAGCCAATCTTTATCCGTTTAGCTCCGGAAACGTTGGCAATGGCAACTACTACGCCGGGCCGGCGGAGAAACTCGATCTGCGCCGCGACGGTCTGCACTTCATTTACGAAGGACTCTACAACGACGTGACCCCGGGATTCGTAACCATTCCCGGATTCATCAACCGCGTGGACATCCGCGAAACCACGCAGGATGTGCATTACCGCTTTCGACCGAAGAAAGGATGGATTACAAGCTGGGGGCCGTCAGTCAACGTCCGCTACGACTTCGATCACACCGGATTGCGGCTCGACACCTTCTATGCGCCCTATTTCGTGATTCGCGGCCGAGGGCAGACGGTCATCATTCTGAAGCCGTACGAAGAGTTCCGGGAGCGGCTGCGTCCGCGGGACTTCTGCTTTCTGGGATTTACTGTCTACTGTTCGGGGCCGAATCCGGGTAATCAGGATTATCACGAGCACGAAGGTGGGGCCACGTTTCAGACCGGATACTTCAAGAAAGCTACGGTTGCCGCGAGCTATTATTGGGGAGACAGCGCGAATTTTGTCGCCTCGCCCGATGTTCCGCCGGCTGCGCCGACCCCGTACAACCTGCCGTTTCTCGCGCGGCAGGACACAGCCGCGGCCAGCCTGACATTCCGCCCGATGAAGCCGTTGAAAATCGAGAACACTTACCTCTTCGAACGCCTGCGAGCGACCAACAGCACTTATTTGTTTGAGCAAACGCTGTTTCCTGGCTCGGGCCGGGGAATCTTTAACGATCACATTCTGCGCAGCAAGTGGAATTGGCAGTTCACGCCCCAACTCTCAGCGCGCGTAATCCTGCAATATAACGGGCTGCTGGCTGGGACGCCGATATCCGGCGGCCCGCTGGTCGAGTCCCCCTACACTTATCTGCCGACTGCGAAGGAGTTCAATGCCGACTTTCTCCTCACCTATCTCGTGCATCCCGGGACCGCGATCTACCTGGGCTATAACAGCGACTTGCAGAACCTGAATGTCGAGCCGAACGTCGGCGTATTTCAGACGCCGCGGGGCTTCGTCAACGACAGCCGCCAATTTTTCGTAAAAGCCAGCTACTTGTTTCGATTCTGAAAAGCTGTCAGCTCTCAGCTGTCAGCCGTCAGCTCCGGAAAAGGGCTGATTCATTGTGTTTTGCTGAGAGCCGAGAACTGACGGCTGAGAGCTATTCAGGATTGCTGAATCCCGGCCATATCCGGTAGAATCTAATGATTCGAGTAGAGATAGGAACCTATATGAAACCGGCCATTCATCCTGCATATAACGAAGTGCGCGTGCATTGCGCATGTGGCAACGCATTTGTGACCCGCTCTACCCATAAGGGCGACATCGGCGTCGAAATTTGCTCGGCGTGCCATCCGTTCTTCACCGGCAAACAGAAGTTGATGGACACCGCCGGTCGCGTGGAGCGCTTCCGCCGTAAGTACGCCAAAGCCGAACCGGCGAAGAAATAATTCCTTTCGCCAAGGACCAACGCGGAATTTCGCGGAGAGATCCAGAGACTCAGCCCTCGCTCCGGCGGGGGCTTTGTTTTGGTCGTGGAATAGAATATGAGGAAGACAGCGAGGGCTGCCCTCGCCGCGGACTGCGGCGAAGTCGCGGACGGCACGAATGGGAAGGGCACGACTTCAGTCGTGCCGTAAAGCGCAAGAATTCATCGCGGCTTTAGCCGCTGAGGGCGTTGTCGAACGGCCATGAAGAAGTTCTGGGACAACTCGTGTGCTGCGGACACTTCTGTCCGCCAAGCAGCGCCACTGCAGCCAGTCCCCGCGAGCCTCACTATCGGCAGCGTCGCGATCTCCCCTGCGACCGTGCTCGCGCCCATGGCCGGCGTCACCGACACGGTCTTCCGCCGTTTCATCCGCAACCTTGGCGGATGCGGCCTGATCATGACCGAGTTCACTTCGGCCGACGGCATTCTTCGCAAGAAAGATCAGAAGGCGAAGCGTTATCTCCATTTCTACGAAGACGAGCATCCCATCTCGGCGCAGCTTTTCGGCAGCGATCCGCAGGTGATGGCCGAGGCCGCGCGCATGGTCGAGGGCCTGGGCTTCGACCTGGTTGACTTGAATTTGGGCTGCCCCGCGAAAAAAGTCGTCAAGTGCAACGGCGGGTCCGGCCTGCTGCGCGATCTTCCGGCGATTGGAAAGATTTTTGATGCTGTTCGCGCGGCCGTGACGATTCCCTTCACCGTAAAATTTCGCGCCGGATGGAACGACGAGGAGATCGTCTGTGTCGAACTGGCGCGCATGGCGGAGAGTTGCGGCCTGGCCGCGGTCGCGCTGCACGCCCGCACCCGCGAGATGGGTTACAGTGGCAACGCCCGCTGGGAGTGGATTGCCGCCATCAAAGATGCGGTGAAGATTCCGGTGATCGGCAACGGCGACATCCGCAGTCCGGAAGACGCCTGCGCCATGGTCACGCAGACCGGATGCGATGCGGTCATGATCGGGAGGACGGCGCCCTCGAACCCATGGATCTTCCGCCAGATCGAACAGTATTGCGCCGTGATCGCCACGGCCACCCCGGACGAAGGCGTCCGGAGCTCCACAAACCGGTACGACTCCCCCACTGAGGCCGACCGCTACCAGATGATCCGCACTTACTTCCAGATGCTGATCGAAGAAGAACTCCCCGACGCTGTCGGCAAAATGAAGCAGTTCGCGAGTTGGTTCACCCACGGCGTCCCCGGCGGCGCGGGACTGCGCAAGGCAATATACGAATCGAAGAGCGCAGTAGAAATTCTGACACGCGTGGAAGAGTTCTTCGAAGCTAGATTATGTAGCGCGAGCGTCTCCTCGGCTGGCCCAGGGGAAGCTGTCGCCCGCGAAATCTAGGCGCATCCGGGTATCCTCGCGATAAGAACCTGCGACTCCGTGTCAGCTGTCGTTAGAACTGTTCCCCCGCCAAACAAAAGCTCCACGGCGTCTCCACCGTGGAGCAATCTTGGGCTATCTCACAACGTCAGAGCACGGTCACCGAGATCCGCACTCCCGGATGCCTCAAGTCGAACAAAAAATATCCGCCATCGACGAAGTCGATGTAGCAGTTGTCGTTGTAGGACCATCCGGCCGGCCATGCGTCGACAATTTCAAAATTGTAACCGCCGTAGGCGAAATGTGGCCGGCCTCCCACTACCTCGACGTGACGAATCGCGAAGTGGTGATCATGACCGAAATGCGAACGGAAATGCGCATCATCAATGCGCTTCCGTTCTTCTACGTGCTGATCATGATGTTCTTCTTGCCGCGCCTCATCGTGATGGTCGTCTTTGTGCTCGTCCTGGGCGTATAGGGTCATCGCCCCGCTCAGAAGGAATGCTCCGCATACTCCACCGACCGCTAGAAATCGCTTCATAGTGCACCTCGCTCGTATTTTGGAATGAGGAGCGCTCGTTGCACGCCCCATAGTCACCCGCGTGACCTAATCCAGATGCGAATGAGCGGCGCAAAGTTGCCGTACATAACTCTAAGCAGAATGGATTGCGACGGCTGTAAAGAATTGTCATTGCCCGCTAGACGAAGCACCCGTTCGCACCACCATTTTTCCTAACTCATCTTTCTCCACATACGCCCAGGGCGTTTTCGCATCGTGGGTGAAAACCGTCAGCCATTTTTCTGGGATGGCCTGCGCGTAGTAGCTCTTCTTGCTCTCGATGGTCTGCAACGGATGGAGGTCGAAGCCCATACCCCAGGTAAGGTCGATGTGCGCCGTCGTTGGAATCAAGTCAGAGATGTAACAGGCGGTGTCCCCCTCAGAGGCTGACGCCCTCTCTGTGTGTGCGCCTGACGGTACGACTGAAGTCGTGCCCTTGCCGTCGGTGCCGTCGGCAAGACCTCCGCGGATAATCACTGCCTGCATGTGCGCCGTGTGGCCGGGGAAGGTCTTCACCGAAATGCCGGGGACAATTTGCTCGCCCCCCGTGAGCAGCGTCATTTGGCCGCTCTCGACCAGCGGGTCGTAGTTTTCCGAGATGAAGCTGATGGCATCGCGCTCGCTGGGGTGCCGCGCGTATTGCCATTCACCTTCCGGCGCGTAATATTTGGCATGCGGAAACGTGGCCACAAACTTGCCGTTTTTATCGCGCACCGTATTCCATCCGCAATGATCGAAATGCAGGTGCGAGTTGATGACGATGTCGACGTCCTGCGGCGCTATGCCGCCCGCCGCAAGATTGGCAAGCAACTGCGCGGGCTGACCGTAGAACTTAGCCATGCGCTGCGAGAGCTTATTGCCCATCCCGGTTTCAACCAGAATGATCTGTTTGCCGGTGCTTGGACGCTCTCTGCGGATGACGAGCGAGTTGAGCCCGGCGGTAACGTAATTCTTCTCGTCGGCCGCGATTTTTCGCGACCACATCACTTTCGGCACGACGCCGAAAAACGCTCCGCCATCGAGCGGATAGGTTCCGTCAGAGAAGATACTGAGTTCGAAGTCTCCGAGAGTGAGGGAGTGCATGACTTCAGTGTGCCACGCTCGCGGTTTCGCGCACAAAGTTTGGTGGAGCGGTGGGGCGCCAGTCTCCGCCGCGCGTTGAATCCTCCGGGTGAAAAAGCCATCTAACGATTGATTACTAAGTTGCTATCAACTCATCGGTTACTCGGGGGTAACTATGATTCAGATTCGGGCGGGAAACGAACGCGGCGGTGGAGACCACGGCTGGCTCAAGACGCATCACACCTTCAGTTTCGGTGAATATTGGGATCCCAGGTGGATGGGATTCCGCTCGCTGCGGGTGATTAACGAAGATTGGGTCGCGCCCAACACCGGATTTCCGACGCATCCGCATCGTGACATGGAAATCATTACCTATGTTCTCGAGGGCAAACTCGAGCACAAAGACAGCCTGGGGACCGGATCGGTGATTCTGCCTGGCGATGGACAGCGCATGACGGCGGGCAGCGGGATTCGGCACAGCGAGTTCAATCCGTCGACGACGGACGCGGTGCATCTGCTGCAGATTTGGATTCAGCCTGAAAAAGCTGCGCTGCCGCCGAGCTACGAGCAGAAGACATTTCCCGAGGTGGAGAAACGCGGCAAGCTGCGGGTGATCGCGGCGCGGGATGCGAGCAATGGATCGGTGAAGATCAATCAGGATGCGAAGCTGTATGTTTCGCTGCTGAAGCCGGGCGAGGAAGTGGCGCACGAGTTCGGCGCAGGACGGCACGGTTGGCTGCAGGTGGCGCGCGGCGCGGTGGAAGTAAATGGAAAGGAACTGGCGCAGGGCGACGGTGCGGCCATCAGCGACGAGAAGAAAGTGAACATCAAGGGCGTGGGCGACGCGGAAGTGCTGCTGTTCGATCTGGCGTAGGCGGATTCCTCTTCCCGCTGATCCTCACGGATCAAGAGGGATAGTTCTTAACGAGCCATCCGTGGGGACCCGTCGAGATCCGTGGCGTTGTTTTGCTAGTCTGTATTCCATGCGTCCGGCGGGCGTTACGGCCATTTCGCTTCTGTTTGGTGTGGCCGCGATTTATCTCTGGACGGTCGGTTTGGTGAAATTGGCGGCGCCTAACGCAATCTCTCTGACGAGCGGTGCGCCGCTCATGTATGGACTGGAGCTTGCGGGGCCGTACATGGCGCTGCTGGTTGGCGCTGGCTGGGCGCTCGTCGGTTGGGGGTTATTTCGTCTGCACAACTGGGCACGCTGGTCGGCGATGCTGGTCATGGTCGTGGGCATCGCGGCGCTGGTTCCGAAGATTTCGATGGCGGAGTTGGGTGCGCCGGTGTTTTGGTACGGGTTGCAGATCGCGCTACGCGCTGCGGCGGCGTGGTATTTGGCGCAGGCGCCAGCGGTGATTGACGCGTTCGACGGGAAAATGCCGACGCTGTGACGCTGTAGAAAAACCTCCGAGACGACCCTTCGACCTCGCTCAGGGCAAGCTGCGACGCAGCTACGTGAGCGATTCTCAATTCCCTTCTTGCAGTTCTCGAATCCAGATATTGCGGTAGCGCACGGGATCGCCGTGATCCTGGAACTGTAGCGGGAGCCTGTCTGGTCCGGGCTTATACGGTGGGCGCTGGCCGTGCGCGGTCGGGCCGGTGAGTTCCACATTGTCCTGCACGAGCATTCCGTTGTGCAGCACGGTCAGGCGCGCGGGACGGCTCAACTTGCTGCCAGTAAATCGTGGGCCGTGAAAAATAATGTCGTAGGTCTGCCACCGGGCAGGAGGGCGCGAGGCGTTTACGAGGGGCGGATACTGACCGTACATGGCGGCCGCTTGGCCGTCGGCGTAAGTCTTGTTCTGGTAGGAGTCAAGCACCTGAACCTCGTAGAGCCCGTGCAGAAAGACGCCGCTGTTGCCGCGCTCCTGGCTTTCACCTACGCCCGGTGAAGGCTCGGCGAACTCCACGTGCAACTGGCAATCTCCGAAAGAATCGCGCGTTGCGATGTTGCCGGTCTCGGCCGCGACTTCCATGTAGCCGTTCTCGACTTTCCATTTCGCGGGCTTGCCGTCGAGGGCGGCCCAGTGCGACAGGTCCTTGCCGTCAAAAAGAACGACGGCGTCCGACGGAGGTCGTCCGGGAGTTTCCTGCGTGCTCGCCGAGCCGGGGTCGATGACCGGCGGCAGTGGCCGATTGGGATCGTGGATTTTCCATTTCATCGGAGCTTGCGCGGCGGAGAGTTGGACGAGTGAAATCAGAATGACGGATGCAGTGAACGAGGAAACTTTTCGAGTCATGAGCGGCGGCCTCGCGCCGGAGAACATGATACTCGAAAGTCTACGACGTGCAAGCGCGCCAAAACCACGCCGAGCTCCGCTCGGCGGGACAGCCGAGGGCGGCTGTCCCCCACATAAAATCGCGATCAGCGCTTCGCCTTCGCTGGCTCCTTCTCGCCGACGCGTGGGCTCACCTCGAGCTTCATCTTGTCGGACTTTTTATCGGCGTCAACGATGATGTGATCGCCGTGGAGGACTTCTCCGTCGAGGATCTTCAGCGCCAGCGGATCCTGTACTAGCTTCTGGATCGAGCGCTTTAGCGGGCGTGCGCCGAAGT
>Ga0209274_10000411_pt1 | contig 27126 bp, 19 predicted proteins | sample HubBroMetageREF1_FD_188343 | JGI IMG/M metagenome (GOLD analysis project Ga0209274, IMG submission 188343) | Reference soil microbial communities from the Hubbard Brook experimental Forest, New Hampshire, USA - Hubbard Brook CCASE Soil... | ecosystem: Environmental > Terrestrial > Soil >...
TTCGAGTTCCGGATCATTCGTCCAGCCGAGCTTCTCTTCAATCTTCTGGTTGGTTTTGTGTTCGATGCCGGAATGCTGGATCGCCAGTGCGGCCAACGCGCCAAACAGAAATCCGCCGACGTGCGCCCAGTGCGCCACTCCGCTCGAGGAGCCGAGCAGCGCTCCGTAGAGTATTTCGGTCAGCAGCCACAAAGGCAGCAACCAGAATGCGGAGGCCTGAAACTGAAACATCCGGAAAGGATTCCCGGTTCGAAGGAGTTTGGCAATGCTCAGCCACCAGATCCACGCCATCTCAATCTTCATCTTCGGGAAGCGCACCAGGAACGCTCCCATCAGTGCGGCTACCGCGCCCGAAGCGCCCAGAGTCGGTGTGACGCTTCCGGGATTCGTCCATGCGTAGAACTGCAGCGCCGCCGCTCCGGCGATCAGATAGAACGCGGAGTACACCCAGCGCCCCCACACGTCTTCCAGCACAAATCCCGCCAGCCAGAGAAACCACATGTTGCCAATCAGGTGCAGCCAGCCGCCGTGCAGGAAGTTTGCCGTCAGATAGGTGATTGGCCGGGGCTGCGCCGGAATGAAGGCATACTGTTCGGCGATCGAGGTCTTAGACAGCTTCACCAATTGGTCATTCAGCGAATCCATCTCAGGCTGCAGCTTCGATGGGTCCTCCATCATTTTGATCTTGGCGTCGTAGGCGTTGATGACGTCGCGATACGGACTCTGTACGTGCGCCCACTGGTCGGGATGGCTCGCTTTGAATCCGTCGACCAGGCGCTGCGACTCCGGCTGCAACTTCAGCTCAGGATGCAGGGCGGCGAGAATGAGGATGTGCGACTTGATCTGGCCCAGCTCCGGGTCTTGATTGTCGACGGCCGACATGGTGAAGAGAAAGACCACCACGTTGATGGCGATCAAGGCCAGGGTAACCACCGGCCAGCGCCGGGCCTCCATGTTCTCGTGCTTGATGGGAATCAACATCGACCGCGCCTCTGTGACGGGGAAAAACCTGACACACTCGCGCCAGTGTAATTTCGTCCGGCTGCCATTCCCAGATGACGCAAGGTCGTGGCCAATCTTTAGTAACCGGCGCAGCCTGCGATATACTTCGAGAACTTCAGCTGCTTCCGGAATTCGAGGATTTCTCAGCATGGCCGTTGGTGTTCGCACTCAGGACCTGCGTAAGGTCTATAACTCAGCTCCGCCGCTTGGCGCGGCGGGTGGTTTTGTGGCGCGCGCCGACGCGAAAGGGTCGAAGCAGCCCGCGAAAGCCCAAATCGCGGCCCTCGACGGACTTTCGCTGGAAGTGCGTCCGGGAGAAATTTTCTGCCTGCTCGGGCCCAATGGCGCCGGGAAGTCGACCACCGTCGGAGTTCTGACCACGCGGGTGCGCCCAAGTTCGGGTCAAGCCTGGATTGGGGAGCACGACGTGTGGAAGGAGCAAGCGCAGGTGAAGCATTTGATCGGGGTTGTGCCGCAGCGTGCGAACCTGGATTTTTCATTGACCGCCCGCGAGATTCTGGTTTTTCATGGGGCGTATTTCGGACTCGGCTCGAAGCTTAGGAACGAACGCGCCGACGCGCTGCTCGAGAAATTCAAACTGACCGAGCGTGGCAACCAGATGGTGCGCGGGTTTTCCGGCGGCATGATGCAGAGGCTTTCCATTGCCCGCGCCATGATGCACGATCCGCAGGTTCTGTTTCTCGACGAACCCAGCGCCGGCCTCGACCCGCAAACCCGGATTCTATTGTGGGAGATCATTCGCGAATACCACCAGGCAGGGAAGACCGTTCTGCTGACCACCCACAACATGGAGGAGGCCGACGCACTGTGCCAGCGTCTGGCCATCGTTGACCACGGACGCATGATTGCCCTGGGGACACCTGCGGAGTTGAAGGCATCGATCCCGGGAGGATTTCTGCTGCGCCTGCGCTTTGGAAATCAGACAGCGGACCTGCTGCAGCGTTTGCAGTCGCTGGCGGGAGTGCGCGAGGTACGCTCCAACGACGACGTAGCAGGCAATGCCGGCGTTGATGTTTATGCTGACCGCGGTGGATCGCTCATCCCTGAAATCGCTAGCCTGGCCGCGAGTTCCGGGGCGGAATTATCCGACGTTCATATTTCCGAACCGAGTCTGGAAAATCTGTTCCTGCACCATACCGGAAGGAGCCTGCGCGATTGAACTGGAAAACTTTTTTCGCCATGCTGGCCCGCGATGCGCATGTAGCGCGTCGCAACGCCATGCAATTATTTCTGCAGACCTTCCTGCAGCCGTTGCTGTTTGTTTTCATCTTCGGCAAGGTGATGGTGGGCAGCGGCTATATGCCTGCCGCGTACAAGAGCCTCCTGCTGCCTGGGATTATCGCGATCAGCATGACCTTTACCGGAGTGTGGGCGGTCGCCATGCCGTTGATCGCCGAGTTTCAGTGGACGCGCGAGATCGAAGACCGCCTGCTGGCTCCGATCAGCGTGGGCTGGATCGCGATTGAGAAAGTCGTCGCCGGAATGCTGCAGGCGCTGGTCGCCGGCCTGGTGGTGATTCCGCTGGCGTGGCTCGTCCTCCGCCCCGGAGTTCAGATCAGCATCGCCACACCCTTCACTTTCGCTCTGATTATTCTGCTGGTAGCGGGTTTTTCTTCCTGCGGAGGGCTGGCGCTGGGAAGCAGCATGGATCAGCAGCACATCGGCCTGATGTTCAGCATGGTCATGACCCCTATGATCTTCTTCGGCTGCACGTATTATCCGTGGAGCGCTCTGAAGACTTTTCCCATCCTGCAAAAAGTCGTGTTGATCAACCCGCTGGTATATGCCAGCGAAGGACTGCGCGGCACTCTGGTTCCGCAGTTTTCCCATTTGCCGATCGCGGCCGTGATCGTTGCGCTGGTCTTCTTTGATGTTCTTTTGTTGGTGGTCGGCCTGCGGCAGTTCGGGAAGAAGGCAGTGACTTAGCGTCGGTCGGGCCTACGCCCTTCGTTCACAAGTGTGCAAGTCTCTTCACTTGTAGGCCTTTTTATCCACACATTCACTTGACATCCCCGTTGTACCAGAGCAGACTTTCCGCGTCGTTTCAGCGAATGCTCTCTCCAGAATGGGCAGGGAGCAGAAGAGGCTATACAGGAGGTTTGGAATGAAGCTCAAGAATGCTTGGATCGCGTTGGTGATTTTGCTTGGTTTGTCGGCTGCACATGCCCAAGTCACCGGGTCGGGGACCACAGACTTCGTTCCGCTGTGGACGGGAACGGCTAGCTTAGGAAATTCCGGGATCTTTCAGAAAGGAGCAAATGTGGGGATCGGGACGAAGACCCCGAGCACGAAGCTGGACGTGGTGGCTTCCAGCCCGAGCAATGCTGTGATTACAGGCACTAACACAAGTTCCACAACCACCAGCAGTCCAGTCGGTGTTCTCGGCGTTAGCAGTGCCCAACTGGGTATCGGCGTATTCGGGCAAGCAACGGCAACCACGAGCAGTTCCAGCACTAACAATGCGTTCGGGGTCTTGGGAATAGTTGATTCCCCGTTCGGAGCGGGTGTCGCTGGCACAGCCTCCAGTGCCGCCAGCAGTGCCAATGCTTCCGGTGTCTCTGGACGCGCTGACACTCAATATGGCAGCGGCGGGTATTTCTTTAGCACGTCAACTGTGGGAGGTACAGGCGTGACGGGGGTGTCGATGAATCCGAGTGGCGCAGGAGTCTATGGCGAGGCGATGTCGACTGCGGGCGGGGCGGCCGGGGTCTTTGGCCAGACCGCCGCCGAATCGGGTGCCGGAATTGGAGGAAGCTCTACTTCTGCTACAGGAAACGGTTCGGGGGTGTACGCGCAGGTTGCAAGTCCAAATGCCACGGCCGCCGTCTTAGTAAACAACGGAAGCGGCAATCTCGTTATCGGACAGGTCGGCTCCACAAGCTCACAAGTGTCAGTGTTTCGAGTTGATGGTACTGGCAAGGGCTTCTTCGATGGTGGCACGCAGACAGGGGGTGCTGATTTTGCCGAGTCGATTGCGGCGTCTCCAGAGCGGGTACCTTATCAGCCGGGAGATCTGCTCGCCATAGATCCGACCGCAAATCGACGGCTCACTCTCGCCTCCGAGCCATATTCCTCGCTGGTGGCAGGCATATATTCCACCAAACCGGGAGTGCTGGCCACGCCGCACGGGATGGATGAAGTAGCTTCCAACGAAATTCCGTTGGCCATCGTCGGTATCGTTCCCTGCAAAGTGAGCGCCGAAAATGGTCCGATCCAGCCCGGTGATCTTCTCGTCACGTCTTCGACGCCCGGCCACGCTATGAAGGGTACGGACCGAGCACGCATGTTGGGCGCGGTCGTCGGAAAGGCCCTAGAGCCACTGAGTGGACGCACAGGTGTGATTCAAGTGCTTGTGACCTTACAGTAGCAGCCAGCCACACGAGAACGAGACTGCCGCCCCACTCCGGGGCGGCTTTTACTCTGAAAGACCGGAGGGCGCGTGGGTCTTGTTAGAAGGGCTGTTGAGGTCGTGTTCTAGTCGGCCGCGGCCTCCAGCGCCGCTGTGCCGCGCGACGGGCGTTGCAGAAACGCCGCGCGCTCCATCTCAAACGATTCCAGATTCGCCCCCATGGCCTGTTCGTTCCAGCCCAGCACCGCGCCAATGCGCAGCGCCGCCTCGCGGCTGCAGGATTCCGACCAGCAGGCGCCCAGCGCGACCGGAACCCGCCGCAGCAGCACGTCGCCCAGCGTAACTGCAAACTCTTTGCGGAAAGCTTCCACCACTTCGGCAACAATGTGCGAAGTGTGGGGACAGATCGGGGCGCGCAGTTCCGCACTTACGAGGGCCATTCGGGCGACGTCCATGGCCCGGTGGCCGTGCCACTCCATCATGCCGCGGGCAGTTTCTTCGCTCACCGACCCGGCTCGCGCAATCTCCAGAGTTTCTTGATCGAGCATGGGATCGAGCGCGCTTCCGGGGCCCATTGCGACCATGGTCGGTTCCGGCACAGCGATTCCTATCTTGCGTGCACATTCTCGCGCCAGCGAGGCGGCCGTCGTCAGTTTGCCGCCGATTACTGAGATCAGTCGCGCGGCGCCGTCTGGCGTATGGTCGTGCAGGAAATGCCGGCGTGTCACCGCCGACGCATTTTTCCCGGGCGAGTTCGGGAGTGGGCGCACTCCGGCAAAGGCATATTTGATGTCGTGCGCGGAAATCTTCGCCTTGGGAAATAGCTTGCTCGCCGTGCGCAGCAGGTAGTCGATTTCTTCGCTGGACGGCGCCGTCTTGCTGGGATCGCCGGTGTCCGCGACTTCGGTAGTGCCGACCAGCACCTGCTCATTCCAGGGCAAAATAAAAACCGGGCGTCCGTCCGCGGCTTCGGTATACAGCGCCGCAGTGGGCGCGCCGGAGAATCGCGGCAAAACAATGTGCGAACCTCGTACTCCGCCCAGCATCGGTTGGCTGGTGCGGACTGAAGATCGCTGGCAGATGCGGTCGGCCCAGGGGCCGGTGCAGTTGATGATCCAGTTGGCATCGACGCGCTCGTCTTTTCCAGTGATGCGGTCGCGCAGGAGCACGCCGCGAACCCGGCCCTGACCCACATCGACCGCCAGCACTTCACAATGATTGCGAACCACGGCTCCCGCCTCGGCTGCTTCCGTCATCCACTCGGCGACCAGGCGCTCGGGAAACTCGCACTGCGCGTCTTCGTAATTGAATATCGACCACTTATGGCCCGCGTCCAGCGCACGCTCCACCCGCTTCAACTCCATCTCGCTAAGATCGGTGGATTTTCTTCCTGCGATGCGCTGATACAGCCACAGTCCGGCGCGCACGTTCATGGCGCTGCGCTGGCTCTTCTCGTTCAGCAGAAACAGAAAATGCACGGGATGCACCAGGTGCGATCGTTCGCGCAGCAACCGTTCGCGCTCCCGCACCGACTCGCGCACCAGGCCGAGTTCGCCATGTTCGAGGTAACGGAGTCCTCCGTGGATGATGCGGGTCGAACGGCTGGTCACGCCTGAGGCGAAATCGTTTTGTTCGACCAGCAGAGTGCGCTTGCCGGCGCGGGCGCATTCGCGCGCCACAGCCACGCCGTTGATGCCGCCGCCGATAACTACGACCTGGAAGTGGCCTTCCAGGGGCGGTCGAGGTTTGGTCGCTAAACTCATGTATTTGCAGTAGATATAAGAATGTGGAAACGTTGTTTACTGGCCGGATTTTGCCGCCAACACGTCGACCCGATCTGATCAACCTGTATGATTCTGCTCCTGCATGGCAAGGAGATGAAGATAACGATAGTCCCCCGATCAATCTGCGTAAGAACATGCCGAAAGTAACCTGCCGGCGGTTCCTGGCACGTCTCGACTTTGGACATTTCACGCAAACGTTCGACGCTAGAGTTGTACATGAAGTTGCACCCGAATTCGCGTGAGACTTTTCTCATTTTGTCGTCCGCCATCCGCTGGTTCACGCGTGCTCCCGCGCATTGCCTCCTGCCTCCGCGGTCATTTACAGTGGTTGCCTCATGCCCTCAACCGGAGAACGTTTCGAGCGAGCGGTCGCCATCATGGAGCGGCTTCGCGCCCCCGGGGGTTGCCCCTGGGATCGAGAACAGACCTTCGATTCCATCAAGCCCTACACTCTGGAAGAGACCTACGAAGTCCTCGAAGCCATCGACAATCGCGACTGGCCCGAACTCGCAGGCGAACTCGGAGATCTGTTGCTGCAGGTGCTCTTCTATGCCGAGATGGCGAAGGAGCAGGCTTCGTTTTCCATTGACAACGTTCTCGACCGGCTCTCCGCCAAGCTGATCAACCGCCATCCGCATGTGTTCGGCGACGTGAAGGCCGACACTTCTGCTGAGGTCAAGCGCAACTGGGAAGCGATCAAGGTCGAAGAACGAAAGCTGGAAGAGAGCAAGAAGCGGCAATCCAGCGACGCGGAAGATCCTTCAAAGAAAAACGAGAAGCGCTCGATCCTCGCCAGCGTTTCTTCCGCCATGCCTTCGCTGCTTGAGGCTTACAAGCTCAGTTCGCGAGCTGCCCAGGCCGGTTTCGACTGGCCGAACGTCGAAGGTCTGTTCGATAAGCTCAACGAAGAGACCAGCGAACTGCGCGAGCAGTTGCAGGAATTTCCCGCTCCCGGACCGCGACCGCAGGGACGTGGCATGGCCGGATCGGGGCGAACGGCCGTCCCGGAAGGCCTCCAGGCGCGGCTGGAAGATGAAGTGGGCGACCTGTTTTTCGTTCTTGTGAACATTGCGCGCTATCTCTCGCTCGATCCCGAATCCGCTTTGCGCAAGACGAATCGCAAGTTCAAGCGGCGCTTTCAATGGATGGAGGCGCGCCTCCACGAGTCCGACCGAACTCCTGATCAGGTGCCCGTGGAAGAATTAGAGTCGCTCTGGCAGCAAGCGAAGACTGAGGAGAGGCGAGAAGAGAAGCGCGAGGAGAAGCCAGCGTGACTGCCGACTCCATCGTGCTGCGCCGCTGCCACAGCATCGAGGACTTCCACGCCTGCGTCGCGCTGCAGAAAGAAGTCTGGAATTTCAGCGATGCGGAACTGGTGCCGCTGCGCATGTTCGTCGTCGCCGACAAAGTCGGTGGACAGGTGATGGGGGCTTTTGATGGTAAGGAGATGGTTGGCTTCGCGCTGTCGGTTCCCGGCACGCGCACCGGCCACGTCTACCTGCACTCGCACATGCTGGCTGTGCGCAAAGATCATCGCAACGGCGGGCTGGGACGGCGCTTGAAACTGATGCAACGCGAAGACGCGCTGGTCCGGGGAATCGAACTGATCGAGTGGACCTTCGATCCTCTTGAAATCAAAAACGCTTACCTGAACGTTGAGAGGCTCGGCGCCATCGCCCGCCGGTATAACATCAATCAGTACGGCATCACGTCGTCCCCGCTGCAGGGGGGACTGCCGAGCGACCGCCTGATCGCGGAATGGTGGCTGGAGTCGAAACGCGTCGAAACCCTACTGGCTACGGGGAAAAATCCTCCCATCGTCCACGAATCCGGCATCGAAGTTCCGGCGCAAATCTACGACTGGAAGGCTGCGCCCGAAACTCGCGGCCTCGCCCAGCAGGTGCAGGAGCGCAATCGCGAACAGTTTCTTCTGGCGTTCTCTCAAGGGTTGGCTGTGCTCGGTTACGAGCGCGATGTGGAAGGCAACGGCAAGTTTCTGCTCGGTCACTGGGATGAAAAGTGGTCGTATGCGTCGGACGGTTAATTCAGAAGATCGTTTCACCGCAGAGTCACAGAGACACAGAGAAAGGCCAGAAAGCTAAAAGCCAAAAACCACCGAGGCCCGATTTTTCGTTTTGCAATGATTCGAGATTCTCTGTGACTCTGTGGTGAAACAAGGTTTCGTCTCCATGAAAATTGAAGCCATCACGCTCCGCGAAATTCACATGCCGCTCGTCCACTTTTTCGAGACGAGCTTTGGCCGCACTTACAGCCGCCGTATTCTGTTGGTCACCGTCCACAGCGAGGGCGCCGACGGCTGGGGCGAGAGCGTGGTTGGCGAAGATCCCTTCTACAGCAGCGAATGGATCGACAGCGCGTGGCCGACGCTGATGCAGTATCTGATTCCCGCCCTGCTGGGGCAGCAGATCGAATCCGCGCGCGAGTGCCCGGCTCTGTTCGCGAAAGTGCGCGCCCACCGCATGGCCAAGGCTGCGCTCGAGAACGCGCTCTGGGACGCCGAGGCCCGGCAGAAGCGGCTGCCGCTGTGGAAGTTGCTGGGCGGAACGCGCCGTGAGATTCCCTGCGGCGTTTCCATCGGCATTCAGGATTCCGTAGACCAACTGCTCGACAAAATTCAGATCGAACTGACCGCCGGCTACCGCCGCATCAAGATCAAAGTCAAGCCCGGCTGGGACGTGAATGTGCTCGAAAAAATCCGCTCGCGCTGGGCCGACATTACTTTGAGCTGCGACGCCAATTCCGCCTACACGCTCGATCAGGTCGAGCACCTGCGCAAGTTCGATCAGTTCAATCTTCTGATGATCGAGCAACCGCTGTGGAACGATGACATCTATTATCACGCGCGCCTGCAGAAAGAACTGCGCACTTCGATTTGCCTGGACGAATCGATTGTCAGCGTGCGCAGCGGCGCTTTCGCGGTCGAAACTGGCGCCTGCCGGATCATCAACATTAAAGTGGGCCGCGTGGGGGGATTCTCCGAAGCCCTGAAAATCCACGACCTCTGCCACGCGCACAACATTCCCGTGTGGTGCGGCGGGATGCTCGAAACCGGCATCGGACGCGCCCACAATATTGCCCTCTCGACGAAGGAAAATTTCAGCCTGCCGGGCGACGTTTCTGCTTCCAAGCGCTACTGGAAAGAAGACATCATCGAGCCGGAGGTGGAAGTTTCGCCGCAGGGGATGATCGCCATCAGCGACCAGCCGGGAACCGGCTACCGCGTCAAGGAAGATTTGATCGAGAAGCTGACCGTGCGGAAAGAAACGCTGCGCGCGCGCTAAGTGCGGGACGGACCAGCGGCTAAAGCCGCGGCTCAATTCGCAGCGCATACGGCACGGCTGAAGCCGTGCCCTGATACAAATCGCAGCAGTGTGGAATACAAATCGCAGCAGTGCGGAATACAAATCGGGCTACTGCGGAGTTTTCTGCGTTTCGGAAGGCTGATCCGGGTGAATATTGCGCGCCAGCTTTTCCTGCTCGGTCTTCAGCATTTCCACGGCTTGGGCGAACGTCAGATTTTCGGGCATCTTCCGGAAGTCGCTCAACACTTCATCCGATTGCATTTTCAAGCTCTTGAACAGCAGGACCCTGCCGGTGACGTTCAAGCTGATGTCTGTGACGCCCCAGGCCCCGTCACCCAAGCCTAAATCGGCCTGCTGCACCAGGAAGTGTCCGCCTTCGTCGAGATGGCCGAGGATACCCCAGCCGAACGAAACCTCGCGGAAAAGTGTGCCGTCGATTTTCGCGAGACGGCGGACTTTCGAGTCGACCAGCAAATAGCCTTGCATGCCGGCCAGGACCTGCTCCTCGCGGGACGGCGGCGAATACGAAGGATTGGGCTTGAACGTCAGCTTCACCAGTGGGTCTCCGGCTGCGCCCAGTCCGGTGGCGCTGCTCTCCGCCCCGGCGTACTCGTAAAGAAAAGCGTCGGGCAGGGCTTTCACGATGCGCATGGTCCGCTCTTCGTCTTCCTTTTCGCGGGCACGTTTCTTGCGCAGCTGATCGGGCGTATTCATGAGCCAGGCCAGATGGTCGGTTTCGTTTTTTTGTTGTTCCGCGGTCAGCGGCTGATCGTTGACGGCGACGAGCATGGCGGCCAGAGCATCGGTGGTTTCCACGTAGAGCCGGATCTGGGTTCCGCGTGGGGTCTGTTTGCGCGAGCGGAACATGTGCAGAATTTCGGGATGGTTGTCCGCGGCGACTTCATTGGCCACCGCCGCCCGCACCAGTTCGGCGGGCGAAAGTTCGGGAGCCTTCGCTTCCTGGGCAGGGAGAGCCGCATGGGCCGCGAGCAAAGCTACGGTGGCGCATGCTCCCAACAGCAGACTCGTTCCCTTCGTTCTTTTCGTCTCTGCGCCGGCCATCTCTATGGTTAGTGTAACAATCAGCCTGAGGGGTTGCAGGGTGCAGTGCTATAGGGCCTGCATTCTATTGGCGCTCCTGCGTTCGGTGAGGATCGCTTGAAGTGGAACCTTGCGGGCTCATCCCCCGATGTCATCCCTCCGGAGCGCCCAGCGCTCCGGAGGGACCGTACGAGGCCTAGATATTGGTTGTACGGATGCGAGGAGTGCCTGCGCTGCAAGCAGCGCCGGCACTCCCGTTCGCGGCGTCGATCGCGGCGCGTCTCGTAAGATCCCTCGCCCGGCTGTCGCCGCGCTCCGGATGACATCGGGTTGAGATAGTTTTGAAATCGGGCAATTATCCGCAAGCTCTCGCTTGCCGCGCGCTCTTATTGTTGAGTATAGTCGTGACAAGCGACGCGGCCGTTTCCGGTACCTGCCTTCCCAGTTATTTCGGTACTGCAGTATTCCGCTTCCTTAAGGAGAACATCCATGAGTGCTCCGTTGTCGGCAGATTTGGCGCAGATTGGCAAATCGGTAGTCATCAAAGGCGAATTGTCGGGCAGCGAAGACCTCTATGTCGATGGACAGGTCGAGGGCAGCATCGCCCTCAAGAACAACAGCTTGACGGTTGGCCCCAACGGCACGGTGAAAGCCACGGTTGAGGCCAAGGCCATTGTGGTGCAGGGCAAACTCGAAGGCAACGTGCAGGCCAGCGACCGCGTCGAATTGCGCAAGTCCGCTGTGGTCACCGGCGACATTGCCACGCAGCGGATTTCGATTGAAGAAGGTGCTTACCTGAAGGGCAAAGTCGATATTCAGGGTAAAGATAAGGCGGCAGGAAAGTAACTCCCGCATTTTCGGCCCCTCAGGTTAGAGTGATGGCATCAGTCACCCAGAATTTCATGAAGCTCTTTCGCGGCTCATCGGGCGGGACAGAGGCGGCAACTCCGCAGCCCGCCGCAAAACTGACTCGCCGTTCGAGCGGCCTCGGCGAACTCTCCCGCCTCTGGGACGCGGACTCGCCCATGACCGTCCTCGACCTCGGTTCCACTTCACCCGCAAACATCCGCTTCTTCACCGAAGGCAGCCACAAAATCTATAGTGAAGATCTTCTGGTCGCCTCAACCGAGCCGCATCTGGTCACCAAAGACGAGCAGGGTGCGGTGGTCCTCGACAGCCGGCGATTTCTGGCCGACAACCTGGTCTATCCCGCGGCGCATTTCGACGTGGTGCTGTGCTGGAATCTGCCCGACTATCTGGACGAAAGCCTCGTGCGTCCGGTCATGGGACGCCTGTGGTCGGTGCTGAAGCCCGGCGGCATGCTCCTGGCGTTTTTTCACACTAAAGACGCCGGACCCGATTCGCCCTGCTACCGATTTCACATCATCGGAAAAGACACGCTCGAAATGCAGCGCATCGTGCTGAAGCGCGAAGCCCGCCGTGGGCCCACCGGCGCGGTCCACACCGCGATCAATGAAGGTTTCCGCCTGCAGCGCGTATTTAACAACCGCCATATCGAAACATTGTTTCGCGACTTTGCGTCGATCAAGTTCTTTTTGGCGCGGGATAATGTGAGAGAAGTGCTGGTCGTGCGCTAATTCTGTTGTACGAGCTTGATGTGACGGTCGCCTCGGGTGTCATCGGCATGGACGACACAACTCGGAATGAAATCGCAGAATGTCTTGAGACCTTGGCAGCGCAGCCAGTTTGGAACGGTGCTGTTTGGCAGCGGTGTTTCGACATCGTCGAGGCGAACGCAGATGACGAACTGATAGCGTATTTCATTGACGACCTTATCCATTACAGCGGCAGACCATTATTCAGGAGCGAACCGCGCACGGAAGATATAAGACGCTATTCTCAGGAATTCCGAGACATGGCGCAAGCAGTCAGGTCGAGGATGTCGTTAAACGAATTCAAGAGGAGTTATTAGCGGGCGAATCAAGGTCTCCTGCCGGCTTCCATCCGATTACGCCCATGCGAAACAAGTAATGACGGGAGATTTCGATTCGGCCGGCGATCCCGCCTCCGTCGGAAAGAATTTCGAGAATCTCCTCAGGGAGATACGCTCTCCGCACTGACGCGACTCCATCGAACCGTGACACATAGCTTCGCATGAGCGGGAAGCCTGCGTAGACCAGCGCCACATGCAGCGGATGCCGGACGAGATCGTTGATCAGGACCGCGCGGCGGCTCACGCGCAGCGCCTCGACGGCAAAGCGCGCCAAGTCGGCGGGTTCCAGGTGATGCGCGAACAGGCTGCTGCTGACCAGATCGAAGCTTGCGTCCGGGAAGGGAAGCGCGAGCGCGTCGGCGACCACGGCGCGGTTTCCGGGCAGAAGGTGCGAAGGCGTGCGATCGAGGTGGGTTACGTCGAGCGTGATTCCTCTGCGCGCCAGTTGTTGAGCTGCAAGTTTTGGGACCTCGCCGAAGCCGGCGGCGACTTCCAGCACGGAGAAATGCTTCTGTCCGGTCACTGACGCTACGCGCTCGATCAATTTACGCGTGGTTGCGACTCCGCCGAACCAGCGGTTGATGCGGCTGAGGTCACGCAGCGATTTTTCGACCTCAGCGGGAGGGCAATCTGGAGAGTCGAGGATTTCGGGCGTTACGATGCGGCGCATACAGGTCAGTCGGAAAATTCCCAGATTGGGCAATTTTAGAAACTTATTGCATCGAAACCCCTCTTTGGGTGGGGCCGCGGCCTAGAATTACATTGCGCAGGTTGCGTTTAGAGGGTGTTTCCAGTGGGTACTGGACGCCGCCTGCGAAGCGGTCGAGTGGCTTACCAGCCATTAGGGTTCGACTCCCTCACCCTCTGTGGTCACTCGATATATAGAATTCGTCCTTGACATCGCGGCTCGAAGAGTTATGCTGAAAATGCTTCGCAGGCGACGTTCAGTTTAACGAAAGCCCCGGTCCATTGCCGGGGCTTTCGCGTTTCCACGTGTTTTGAGGAAACCTTACACTTCAGCCAATTCTTCTTCCAGCAGTTGCTTGTTATACAGGTCGCTGTAGTAGCCGTTCAAGGCCAGGAGTTCGTCGTGGGTACCGAGTTCGACGATGCGTCCGCCGTGCAGTACGGCGATGCGGTCGGCATTGCGGACGGTCGAAACGCGGTGCGAAATGAAGATGGTGGTGCGGCCGCGCATCACGTCGCGCAGGTGGTTGAGAATCTTGTCTTCGGTGTGGGTGTCGACGCTGGAAAGCGCGTCGTCGAGAATCAGAATCTTCGGATTGCGAATCAGGGCGCGGGCAATCGCGGTACGCTGTTTCTGACCGCCGGAGAGCGTGATGCCGCGCTCGCCGACCATCGTGTCGTAACCTTCGGGGAAGCTCTCGATGTCTGTGGCAATGTTGGCCGCTTCGGCGGCATTCCGGATCTCCGCGTCAGTGGCTGTGTTTACGCCTAACGCGATGTTCTCCCGGATGCGGTCGCTGAACAGGAAAGTTTCCTGGGGCACGAATCCGATATTCCTGCGCAAGGACGCGAGCGAGTATTCGCGAATTGGACGGCCGTCAATCAGAACTGTTCCGGCCTCAGCGTCGTAGATGCGCGGGATCAGGCTGACCAGGGTTGTCTTACCCGACCCCGTCGGACCGACAATCGCCAGGCTGCTGCCGGCGGGCACGCGCAGGTTCAGGTCGTGCAGAACCTGCTTGCCTTCGTAGCTGAAGTTGAGTCCGCGGAACTCGATCTCGCCCGCGATCTGGCGGGCGTTATCGCTATCGTTCTCAAAATCCTGTACGCCGGGAGAATCCTTAATTTCGGGCTGCTCCTGCATGATCTCATTGAGGCGTACCAGCGATGCCGTGCCGCGCTGGAACAGGTTGATCACATAGCCGAGCGCAATGATGGGCCACGTCAGTTGCATCATGTAGGTGCTGAAGGAAACGAATTGCCCGACGCTGATGCGTCCGCTCAGCACTTCGCGTCCACCCAGCCATAACACCAGCACTACGGCGCAACCCATCATCAATTCGAGGGTTGGCCAGAGCATGCCCATGAGCCGCACCAGTTTCAGGCTGCGGCGGATGTATTCCTGATTTTCCTTTTCGAAGGCTCGAATCTCGGCCTCTTCCTGCACGTAGGCGCGAATCAGCCGCGCGCCCGAGAAATTCTCCTGGGCGCGTGCGGAAATGTCGGAGAACATGGCCTGAATGCGCTCAAACCGTTCGTGAATGCGGCGGCCGAAGTACTGAATCAGGATGCTGGCTGCGGGCAACGGCAGGAAAGTGTAAAGCGTCAGCCGGGGGCTAATCGAAATCATGAACCCGAGTGCGCCCGCCATCAGGACGACTGTGTTGGCGGTGTACATGATTGCGGGTCCTAGCAGGTTGCGAACCGCGCTCAGATCGTTGGTGGCGCGCGCCATGATGTCGCCGGTGCGGTGGCGCTGGTAGTAGGAATACGACAGGCTTTCGAGTCTCTGAAAAAGATCGTTACGCAGGTCGAACTCGATGTCGCGCGAGACGCCGATGACGACCCAGCGGGTGAGGAACTGGAAGATTCCTTTGGTGACGGCGATGGCGAGCAGCAGTCCGGCATAGACCAATAGCTTGTGGCGGGTTACGCCGGTATGTAGGTCGTCGGCGGCCTTGCCGAGCACCAGGGGGAACAGGATCCAGATGCCGTTGGTGATGAAAACGCAGACCGTGCCCGCGGCGTAACCCCAGCGGTAGCGTTTCACATACGGCAGCAGCGGGTGCAAAATCTTGGGCAGCATTGCAGGTTCAGTAGATGAAATTCTAGCAGGCGGCATGAAAAGTTTTGGGCGTCGCGGCCGTGTTGGTAGTGGCTCAGTTTGAATCTTTAGTCCTCGCGTCATCCAGAACACCGCGGCGTAGTTCAGCTGCGGGGATCTCCGAAGGCGGGACTTTCAGGGAGATCCCTCTCTCCGCCTGAAAAGCGGGTCCACTCGGGATGACGCCGAGCCTGCTTGAAGGTTCAAACTGAGCTATGAGCGCCGGGTTCGAGGTTGACCATCGCGTCAAGGTTTTAGGGTCAAGATACTGACAATAAAAGACTTGCGTGAGTTACTGTAAGGGTCATCGCCTTTGATCTGGATCTACCTTGTTCTCGCACTTCGCCCTAAAAATCTCTTGTCTGGTTGGAGACTGCAGGGTAGAATTAATCAATCCCCCCTACAACTTTCTCTTGAAATCTGAATCCGGAATTGAGGGCCCATGAAGCTTTACTTCGTCAGTCTTGCGCTATTAGTGTCTTTATTTTTAACAAGTTGCGGAACATCTGGCCCGACGCCCCCTCCTCCGGCCACCTATACCATCGGCGGCACAGTCTCCGGCCTTGCAGGCACCGGGCTGGTGTTGCAGGACAACGGTGGCAATAACCTGACGGTTAACGCGAGCGCCACATCATTTGCCTTCACTACGGCGATCACGAGCGGCTCCAGTTATAAGGTCACAATTCTTAGCCAGCCTTCCAGCCCGGCGCAGAGCTGCGCCATGACCCACGGCAGTGGAACGGCCACCGCCAACGTCACGAACATCAGCGTTACCTGTACCACCACCACGTACACCATCGGCGGTGCGATTTCGGGTCTGGCAGGATCGGGACTGGTCTTGCAGGACAATGCCGGCAACAACCTCACAGTCAGCTCAGGCGCAACCACGTTTACCTTCACGACCGCGCTCAATGCTGGCGCCACCTATGCGGTCACAGTTCTGACTCAGCCTTCTACACCGACGCAGAACTGCGTGGTGACCAGTGGCACTGGAACGGCGAACGCAAATGTCACAACGGTTAATGTCGCCTGCACCACGCTGTACACCATTGGAGGCGCCATTACAGGTCTGGTGGGAACGGGTCTGGTATTGCAGAATAACGGGCTCAACAACCTGACGGTGCCCGCGGGCGCAACTACGTTCGCCTTTACCATGCCGATCGCCGGCGGGTCTGCTTATAGCGTTACAGTTCTTACTCAGCCCACCGTCCCGACGCAGAAGTGCGTTGTTACGGGTGGCAGCGGCACGGCTACCGGGACCCTCGCGAGCGTTAGCATTGCCTGCACGACGACCACCTATACCGTCGGGGGCACGACTTCTGGTTTGGCGGGGACGGGGCTGGTATTGCTGGACAACAAAGGCAACAACCTGAACGTCACGGCCAACGGGCCGTTCGCGTTCACAGCGGGCGTCGGGGAGGGCCTCCCTTATAGCGTGACTATTGCTACCCAGCCTACCGGCCCGGCGCAGGTTTGCGGCGTGGCCAATGGGACCGGAACGTCCAGTGTGAACGTCACGAACGTTAGCGTCACCTGCACGACGACCACGTATACGATTGGCGGCACACTGACAACTTTTACCGGAACCGGGCTGGTGTTGCAGGACAACCTTGGCGACAACCTCACGCTGGGTGCGCCGACAACTTCTTTCACCTTCGCAACGCCACTCGACGTCGGCACCACGTATAGCGTCACGGTTCTTACCCAGCCTCCGACACAGACGTGCCTTGTGACGGGCGGCAGCGGAACGGCGAGTGCAAACGTGACTTCTGTTGTTGTTACCTGCACCGAATGGGTTTGGGAGAACGGCCCGGACACGGACGACCAGTTGGGGGTCTACGGAACCATGGGGACAGCCAGTACCTCCAATGTTCCGGGAGCGCGATATTCGGGCGTCAGTTGGATCGATACGACCGGTAATTTCTGGCTGTTTGGTGGGCTTGTCTACCTGTCGCCTACCAACGCCGCTGACTTTAACGACCTGTGGGAAGGCAACTATGACTCCAGCGGCCAATGGCAATGGAATTGGGTCGGTGGGCAAGATGTTGCCGGAGTAGGAGGGACGTACGGGACGTTGGGGACAGCAGCCTCGGGGAACCTTCCGGGAGCGCGGGACTCGCATGTCAGCTGGACCGACGCTTCGGGGAACTTCTGGCTCTTCGGCGGGCATGGCTATGATTTGAAACAGGACCCTGGTGACCTCAATGATCTGTGGGAGTACAGCACGTCGGGCCCGAATGCGGGTCTGTGGACTTGGGTGAGCGGATCGAACACGGTAAATCAGATAGGGACCTATGGAACCATGGGGACGGGAACTACGGGAACTACCCCCACCGTGCCCGGAGCGCGTTACAATCCCGTGAGCTGGGTAGACAAGAACGGAAATTTCTGGCTCTTTGGCGGATATGGCTTCGACTCGACGGGCGCTGTCGGCTACCTCAACGACCTGTGGGAGGGGAGCTTTAACTCCAGCAACCAATGGGTCTGGACGTGGCAGGGGCCCGTCGGATCGGACGTGGAGGGTGGGGACGGGCATTACGGAAGCAAGGGAGTGGGTGGGCTTTCGCCTGCCACCTTCCCTGGATCGCGATACTTGGCGACGAGTTGGGCCGATACGAATGGGAACCTGTGGCTGTTCGGAGGGTACGGTCTTGATTCAGTCGGCAACACAGCGGTCCTGAGCGACTTGTGGGAATACAACATCGGTACGGGTATATGGACTTGGGTTGGCGGACCCGAAAACGCTGCTATACAAGGGACCTACGGAACGATGGGGACACCGGCTGCCGCCAATTTCCCTGGGTCGCGAAAAGGAGCTGTCTCCTGGACCGATTCCTTGGGGAATTTCTGGCTGTTCGGCGGAGTCGGCGTCGACTCCACCAATACATCCGGTGAACTCAACGACCTGTGGGAGTACACCCCCAACCTCACCAACCCAACCCAAGGCGAATGGACGTGGCAGAGTGGGGCGAACGTAGTCAATCAATCCGGAGCCTACGGAAGCTTGGGGGTTGCCGCTACTGCCAACGTGCCCGGGTCGCGGGGAGTCTCTGCGAGCTGGATCGATTCGTCCGGGAATCTCTGGCTGTTTGGCGGGAACGGGCCGGAGAGCGGAGCGAACGGCTCATTCAACGACTTGTGGAAGTTCGTGCCGTAGGTTCCACCGGTCGATCGTGATTCTTAATTTGAACGAGAGGCAAAATGCCCCACTCCAGCGTCGCGCGACGTTGGAGTGGGGCACGCTGTTTTCAGATCGCGGAGATTTAGATCCTAGAGATGCAGAGAAACTGAGCTCCAACGAATGAGGGAGCGATGTCATCCCGCAGGGGCGCGCTAAGCGCTCCGGAGGGACTCGTACATGGGTTGTACAGTGGCGAGGAACGCCTGCGCTGCATGAAGCGCGGGCGTTCCCGTCTACGGCATCAACGGCGTGGGGCCCGCGTAAGGTCCGTCGCCCGGCTGTCGCCAGGCTCAGGATGACATCGGGCTGGGCAATTTTGAAATTGCGCCAACGCCCTGGACTTGAGCGATCGGAGCGCGTTCAAAACCGCCGCCCTTAACTACTCTTCTGGAGGGGCGGGCGGGGGATCCTGCATGTGCTGTTGCATGCGGGCTTCGTGGTTCGCTTCCATCTCCTTCAACTGCGATTGCTGGTCCGTGGTCAGCACCTGGTACAGCTGATTGTGGAGTTTGGTCTGCGCTACCGTCAGCTGGACTTCTACCTGCGACCTCTGCGCGGCCAGAGCCTGAACCTTGGCATCGTTGTAGGTGCCCTCGACATACTGGCGCAGTTGCTGGTCGATCTGGTGTTCCTGCTGGAACAGCGGCTTCATGGTGGGATGCGCCGTCTGCATGATGGTTTTCATCTGCGTTTTTTGCTCATCGGTTAGATTCAGATTCTTGGCAAAGAATCCCATCATGTGGCCTTCGCCGCCCATGCCGAATTCGTGGCCATGCATTGGTGGCGGGGGCGGAGCGGCGTCGGCGGTCTGCGACTTGGCGATGACGCTGCCTAACAGAACGGCCATGGCGGCGATCAACAAGCGGGAACCGAACGATTTCAGCTGTGACGATTTCATTGGCTACTCCTTGGAGTTGTTCCGGGGTGTCCCGGGACTGTGCGTACCTTGATAGGAACACGGCTTCGGAGATAAAGGCGGTAAAAAAATGGTAAACCGGAGTAAAGTTTTGTCAAAGGTGCCGGGATGGGTTGGATGGCCCGCAGGAAAATCCCCACGTCTCGCAAAAACCGCGAGACATGGGGCACCCAGCCGCGCTGCTGGCTTTTGACAATTCTTTACTACGGGGAGTTGCCGACGGGTGCACAATGGTGGCAGCTATGGAACGAATACTGGTGATTGACGATGATGTCGAGCTTTGCCACCTGGTGGGAGAATATCTGCGGGCGGAGGGGTTCACGATCGAGTGCGTGCATGACGGCGAGAGTGGGCTGAAGAAGGCGACGACGGGCGAATATCTGCTGGCGGTGCTGGATGTTATGTTGCCCGGCATCAACGGATTTGAAGTGTTGCGCAGGATTCGCGCGACCTCGCGACTGCCGGTGCTGTTGCTGACGGCGCGCGGCGAGGACGTGGACCGGATCGTCGGGCTGGAGATTGGGGCTGACGATTATTTGCCAAAGCCGTTTAATCCGCGGGAACTGGTGGCGCGCATTCGAGCCGTGTTGCGGCGGACGCGGGCCGATGGCAGCGGAGCGGCGGCCGCGCCGGATATGGTCGCCGTGGGCGATGTGGAACTGGACCCGGCGACGCGAACGGTGCGTCTCGAAGGCAAGCCGGTGGAGTTGACTTCGGTGGAGTTCAATCTTTTGGAAGTGCTTTTGCGCGAGGCTGGACGCGTGGTGCCGCGAGAGCGGCTGGTGAATGCGGTGCTGAGCCGCAAGTTTTCGCCGTTTGACCGCAGCATCGACATGCATGTGAGCAAGGTGCGAAAGAAGTTGGGCGATACCGACAGCGACGAGCACATCAAGACGGTGCGTGGGGTGGGATATATTTTTGCGCGTCCGCGGGAGAAGGTGAAAGCGTAGTCGGGCGCGAGGGAAGAACGACCACGGGGGCTAAAGCCCGCTGGTTCCGGGCGCATTACGCGGCCCTGAAGGGCCGCTCTTCCACCTGGTCGACCTTCCACTGAAGCTTTCGTCTTTCGGCCTTTCGCCTTAAGGTACCGCTCCTTCGCGGCGAAGCGAGTGGGAGATTGAAGATACCCGATTGAAGAGTCCACGATGAAAAGTCTTTTCTTGCGAATCTTCTTATCGTTCTGGATGGCGCTGGCGCTTTTCGTGGTGCTGGCGATTCTGGTCACGCTGGCATTCCGGCCGCGCAGTTCCACTTGGGAAGCTCTGCGCACGACGGTGCTCAATGATGCGGTCAGCGCCTACGAAGAAGGCGGTCAGCAGCCGCTCAGACAATACATGGAAAACCTGGAGGCGACGCAGCATTTGCGCGCTTATCTTTTCGACGAGCGGGGGATCGAGGTTTCTGGGCGTCCCGCGCCGGACTGGGCGATCCGCGTGGCCTCGGGCGGACCGCGAATGCCGCGCGATGGATTCGTTTTCCCCGCGCCGCCGATGCCGCGGGACTCGCGCGCTTCTTCCGATGGCAAGCACCGCTACACGCTGGTTCTGGGATTGCCGCCGGGACCGAGGGTAATGTTCGGGCCCAAGGGAATGCCGTTCCCAGGACTGATCATTGCGTTTATCTCTTCTGGATTAGTTTGTTATCTCCTCTCGTGGTATTTGACCAAGCCGATCGTGCGGCTGCGGGCTGCCACCCGGCAGTTGGCGGCGGGGGATCTCACGGCGCGCAGCGGCGCTCCCGTGACCAGAGGGAACGATGAAGTGGCGGGGCTTATGCGCGACTTTGATGCCATGGCAGAGCGCATGGAAATGCTGGTGAAGGCGCAGTCGCGTCTGCTGAACGACATATCGCATGAACTGCGGTCGCCGCTGGCGCGGCTGAATGTGGCTTTGGGCCTGGCGCGCCAACGCGCGGGCGTGGAGAGCGCCGACATGCTGGATCGCATTGAACTCGAAGCCAGCCGGCTGAACGAGTTGATTGGCAGGATTCTGACTCTGGCGCGCCTGGAAGATGGAGAACAGGGTGTGCCGCAGACTCCGGTGCCGCTCGGTGATTTGGTGGCCAATGTTGCCGAGGATGCGGAGTTTGAGGCGCAGGAGCGGCGCTGCCACGTGCATACTGTGATTCCTGACGGCGACTGGGGAGTGCGAGGGAACGATTCGCTGCTGCACAGCGCGGTGGAGAACGTAGTGCGCAACGCCATCCGCTACACGGCGGAGGGATCGTCGGTCGAGATTGTGCTGAGTAGCGAGGGCCGGAATGGCGGCTCCGAGGCCGTGCTCCAGGTGAGCGACTCGGGGCCGGGAGTTCCTGAGGATGCTCTGGGAAAACTGTTTGAGCCGTTTTATCGGCTGGATGATGCCCGGGGACGCCTCACCGGAGGCGTCGGCCTGGGTCTGGCCATCACGGAGCGGGCGGTGCGCTTCCACGGGGGCAAGGTGAAGGCCTTCAATCGTGTTGAGGGCGGGCTGATGGTCGAGATTCGGCTGCCACTGATCGCGCCTGTGGTGGGGAGCAACAAGCGGGCTGTGCCCGTCCCGCTGGCGCGGGAAGCTTAGCGCCGGATCTCGTCGGCACACATCCGCGTCACACCTTAGACCTGAAGCCCGAAGAGGCTCAGTTTGAAACTTTCAACCCTGGCGTCATCCCGAGCGAAGCCGCTCTTCAGGCGGAGAGAGAGCCTGCCCTGAGCGAAGCCGAAGGGGATCTCCCTGAAAATCGTGCCTGGGGAGATCCCTCCCGCGGCTGAAGTACGCCGCGGTTCGGGATGACGCAAGGGCGAAGATTCAAACTAAGCGCACTGCCCCGAAGTTCTTGGTCCGGCATCTTCTGCGATCCTCTCGTATACTGGGAAGTGCTCGAGAAAGCGGGCAACTCCGCGGCGTTCCCTGGGTTCCAATAGCGGTTGTGGGGGTTTGCTCTTGCGGCGCTTTCCTGATACACAAATGGATTGAGATTTTCCCGCTTTTTTCAGAGAGTGCAGCACCCGGCCGACCGGGCGTGGGTGTGCGCACCCTTAAATCTCATATAAACCTAAGCCTCATATAAAGACGGAGATCAAGCAGCGAATGTCGAAACGATTGGGGTGGTTGCTCGGGGTGGTGGTACTGGTTTCAATTGGAGTGCTGGTGGCTTGCGGGAGCAACTACAATGCCTCGTCCGACGGACTGATGCTGATGGCCAGCCAGGGTTCGGGACTGATCGAAACCTTCAGCTTCAATCTGAGTAACGGCCACCTTACGGCGATCAGTAATACCCCGAATGACACCTCGAGTGAGGTTTGCGTTCTTAACGGAGAGCCGTCAGCACTTGTGGTGGACCCGGCCGGGGCTTACGCGTACACGATCATCAACGCGAATTCGTCGTGTCCCAACAGCGCCACGGGCCTCCTCGTGTTCAAGATAAATTCTGACGGGACGACGACGCAGGTCGGAAACCTAGTGCCCTTCAACCCGGGAACGGTCACGCAATGCTTGCCGACCAATCCTCCTTCGGGTGTTTGCAATCCGAACTCAACTACCGAGCAAGTTCCCGTGGTTCCGTGGACGGCGGTGATGGATCCGTCCGGAAAGTTTCTGTTCGTCGCGGACCGGGCGACAAGTGACAGCACGGGACTCTACGTGCCGGGCGCGGTTTCGGTGTTTGTCATCGGGAGCGGCGGAAGCTTTACGGAAGCGAAGGGCTCGCCCTTCTTCACCTCGAATGCGCCCATGACGCTCTCGCAATCAGGGCTCGACATTGTCGGCATTGCGCCAACTCCCACGGTGTTTCCGGCGCTCGGCCTCAACGGAGTGCAGACCGCGGTGTGTTCGGATGTGGGCAACAATCCGCCGACGCTCGAATACCTCTACGCGGTGGACGGACTGGGGAACCAGGTGTTTGAGTTTGCGGTGAATACGACGACGGGCGTGTTGACGAATCCATCCACCGCCAGTTCCGAGCCGTCTTTTCCTACCGGTGCGACGCCAGCCGGGATAGCGGTCGACCCGTGCAATAGGTTCGTTTACGTGACCGACAGCTTGCCGGACAAGGTCAGCGCCTACAGCATCTGCAACGATTCGGTGACGAGCCAGGTACAAGCGTGCCAGCAGCTTGCCACTCCGGGCGCCCTGGTGCCGGTTGCGGGTTCTCCGTTCCCTTTGTCGGGAAGCGCGAACGGTCTCGGGCCGCTGCTAGTGGATCCATACGGAAATTTCGTTTATGTGTTAGGCACGCTCTCCAATACGATCAGTCCGTTGAAAATCAGCCCGATTTCGGGAGCCCTGACGGCGTTGACTCCACCCATTGTGGCCACGGGCATTGGACCGGTGGCCATGACGATTCGCGCGGATGACAGCTGGCTTTTCGTGGCGAACCATGGCTCGCCGACGGTGGGGGGGAACACTGTGTCGCAATACGCGGTTATCCCGGAAAGCGGCGCTCTCGTGGTGCAACCGATCGTGCAGACCGATAATTATCCGTGGGGCGTGGCGGTGAAGTAGGGCTGGTCGCCCCAGGGGCTAAAGCCCCGGAAATATCTGGACGCTGGTGCCACGGCAGAAGCCGTGCCCTTCCACATGCGCCTCCACAACCCTTGCACTACACAAGCCTTCCACTTTGACAGCCCTTGCATTGAGATCCGTCTTGACCACTAATCACTGCCCTGCTACGTCGGCACTTTCAGGATCAAATAGCCACCGACCAGAACAAAGATGAGATCGGGCGACCAGGCCGCCAGAGCTGGCGGGAGCTGGCTGAGGTTGCCCATGGCTTCGAACAGACGCGACACCACTACATAGAACACAGCAATTCCTACGGCGATCGCGACTCCTGTGATCGCTCCCTTTTTTCCGGTTGATAGCGAGAAGGGAACAGCGAGCACGGCCATGATCAGCGTGATCAGGGGATAGGAAAGCTTTGTGTTCAGTTGCACGCGCAGGCGAACTACGTCGAATCCGCTCTGCTGCAGATCGCGGATGTAGCGGCTCAGTTCTGCGTAGTTCATCTCGCTATCCTGCTTCACTTCCTTCTTGAAGTACGAAGGCGTCTCCAGTAGATCAGGGAACGTGGACACATCGAACGTCCGGTAATTGGCCATGGCCGAGACGTTGAGGGAGCGTTCCCAGCCCTGCTCATAAACCCAGCGATTTAGATTATCGGCCCAATGGGCGCGGTCGGCGTGGATGCGGCGGGTGATGTTGAAGCTGGCCTGATCGAGCTGAAAAACTGTGAGATTGCCGAACTGGTCGCGATCGGGATCGAAAAACTGGTAGTAGTAGATGTCGTGGTTCTGACCGAAAATCCATTTGCGGTCGGGGCGGAGGTAGGTTTGGGGAGGCTTGCCTTTGATCTGGTTGTGCAGAGCCTCCTGGCGCTTGTTGGTGCGGGGCAGGTAGAACTGGTCGGCGAAAAACAGTCCTACGGCCACTACGCCGGCAGCCACGATTACGGGTGTGACGATGCGGTAGATGCTGGTTCCGGTGGCCTTGATCGCCGTAATTTCATTGGACCGCTGCATCAGGCCGAAGGTGACCAGCACGGCCAACAGCATGACCAGAGGCGCGACTTTGTACAGTAGATAAGGCGTGACGTTGAGTAAGTACTCCGCGACCACAGTCGCGGGAACCTGATTGTGCAGAATATCTCCCAGCAACTCGAACAGAGTGAAGACCAGGACGAGCACGAGGAATGTGGAGAGAATCATCCCCAGGTAGACAAAGAAATCGCGCAGGACGTAGTCATCGAGCAGGGTGGGAAAGCTGGCGCTGAACATGCGACGCCGGGTGGAGGCGCGTTCGAAAGCGTTTTCGCGGCGGCCGCGGGCAATTGCCGGCTGGGGAGCGGAGGCGTCGCGCTTCCAGAAGGCTCGGAACGAGGAGAGTTCAAACGGCCGCTTCTCGGCCCGGTACAGGAGGAAGAGACCCAGTCCCAGAAAGACGAAATCGGCGAGCCATGCTCCAAACCAAGGCGAAACGCGGCCTTGCCGGGCGAGGGAAACGCCGATCAGCGAAACCGTGTAATACGCGAAGACCAGTAGGATGGTCAGCACGAATCCGCCGGACTTGCCGCTTTTCTTCGACGACAGGCCCAGCGGAATGCCCACCAGAGCGAGCACCAGGCAGGCAGTGGACAGCGCGATGCGCTTGTGGAATGCGATGAGATACAAGCGGGCGCTGATGGGATCGACGTGGGCGGCTTTCTGCCACAGGGCCGAAGTATCCATTTCCTCGGCGGGGAGCGACTCATCGGGCTTGTTCTCGGAGGAGACGAGGTCGAGCGGCATGTCGGTCTGCTGGAATGTGGAAATCTGGTAGTGGCCGGGATCCTTGGGATCGGTCTCGTGGGACGAGCCGTCGATCAGGTGCAAGTGCAGGCGGTCCTGACCTTCGCTGACCACGATGCCTTCCTTGGCCAGAGTGATTTTCGGGTTGGCGGCGTCGCTCAGATCCGCCATGAACACGTCTTTCCAAAGAGCTGCACCCTGAGCGCTCTTCACGTCCTGCACATAGAGCACGATCTTCGGGAATCCCTCGTAGAAAACCCGGGGCCGTACTTCGAAGGAGACTTGCGAACCTTTGAGGCGGTCTTCCAGGTGGCCGAGCGCGGCCTGCGCTCGCGGGGCGATGTATAGGCCGTTGGCCAGCGCCATGAACCACGCGGCGAGCACGAAGATCGAGAGCACGCGCAGGAAGCTCCAGATGCCCATGCCGCTGGCGCGCATGGCGGTGATTTCACTGTCGGCGGCCAGACGGCTCAGACCGAGAAGGATTCCAACCAGCACGCTCATCGGTAGCGTGTAGGTGAGCGCGAGCGGGACGGTGAAGAAGAAAATTTCGGCGACGCTGGGCAGGGGAGCGCTGGCGCGGACTACGAGTTCGAGAATGCGTCCCAGATCGCGAGTGAACAGGACGAAGGTGAAGATGGCGACGCCGATCAGAGCGTGGGCCGTGACTTCGCGTAGGATGTAGCGGGTAAGAATCCGCATGAGGCGCGCTAGGGCGAGGATAGCATAGCGCGGGCGCTGTGGTCGGGCTTGCCTCGCTGCGCTTGGCTGGACGGGCTAAGGCGCCCGTTCCCACATGAGTCTCGCTTGACTCTGGCTTTGGGGAACCGGAACTGCCTTGCGTGCGTATGGATTGGAGAGGCTGCGGAATGAGCTTGGAGAGCCTGAACTTGGAGAACGAATGAATCTCGAGAACGCGGAAGTCGATCGGCGGAATGATACTTGGGCGCTGGTGGGGATTGCGGTGATGGTGGCCGCGGCGCATCTGTTGACGAATGGACGTTACGGATTTCATCGCGATGAACTGCAGGTGTTGAGCGATGCGCGGCATCTGGACTGGGGATTCGTGCCGTATCCGCCGCTGACGCCGTTTGTGGAACGAATCTCGATGTCGATGTTCGGGCTATCGCTGGTGGGGCTGCGGTTGTTTTCGGTGATCGCGCAGGCGATTCTTGTCGTGGTTGCGGGGCTCATGGCGCGGGAACTCGGCGGGGGACGGCTGGCGCAGGTCACGGCTGCGCTCGCGGTGGCGCTCTCCACGCTGCCGCTGTTCGAGGGAACGGAGTTTCAATATACGACCTTCGATAATTTGTGGTGGGTGCTGATTTCCTACTTCGTGATCCGGTTGTTGAAGACGGAGAATCCGAGGTGGTGGCTGGCGATTGGCGCGACCATCGGCTTGGGTTTTCAAACCAAGTACACGATGGGATTTTTTCTTTGCGGGATCATGGGTGGAGTTTTGCTGACGGGCGCGCGCCGATATCTGGTAAGCGGATGGTTCT
>Ga0209274_10000412_pt1 | contig 27123 bp, 21 predicted proteins | sample HubBroMetageREF1_FD_188343 | JGI IMG/M metagenome (GOLD analysis project Ga0209274, IMG submission 188343) | Reference soil microbial communities from the Hubbard Brook experimental Forest, New Hampshire, USA - Hubbard Brook CCASE Soil... | ecosystem: Environmental > Terrestrial > Soil >...
TGCAGGCGACTCGGCAGTTCACACTGAAGGCTCCTACACATAACGATCTCACGACGCTGGCGCTGGTGCGATGCGCGGCGCTTGAGGCGATCTGAAAACGACGAGAAGGGAGCAGCTTTATTGTCTTTATTGTTGGCAACCGGATTGTTGGCAACCGGATTGTCGCCAGCCGGCTTCTCCGCCGCTGGCTACAGCGATCTTCCCGGGCTAGCCTTGTACCAGCCTTCCCCGAGGAATTGCCCGATCGAGCGTTCCTGAATGCCTTCCTGCACGCGCAGTTCGTCGTTCAGAAAATGGTAGGAAAGGGTTCCGGCATCATGATCGATGCGGTCGATGCGAATACGATTCCCGTCGCGATCGGCGCAGATCAGGCCCACTTCGAGATCGGGCTCGCTGGCTTTTCTGATGGTCGCTTCGGGTCTAAGGGTCATCACTCTATTGTATGAAACTCGATTGCATGAAAAGAAGATGGCACAAAGAATCGAGTGGCGTGGTTACCAGATCGGGGGATCGTGTGCCATACTGTCACCAGCATGCGCTCTAACACTTTGGTGTTTCTCCTTTTCGCCGCCGCAATGCTGTTTTCAGTGGTCCGGGAATGGAGCGCGCCCGTAGCTTGTCCTCGGCTGGAACTAACGCGCAGGGGGCGTTAGATCGGCCTGCTGCGAAACCGCGGCATCAGCGTCGTGCTTCTTTTGTATTTTCCGCCGGACGTCAGGCCAGAATTCCTTGATCACGAGCGTGATCGTGTCGTAGCCGACCTGCGATCCCCATACGCTGGCCGTATTCTTCAAGGTGCGGTCGCTGGCAATATAGGGCACGTTCTTGCCGGGTTCGGGATAGTAGCCGGGATGGGGATGGTAACTGTAGGTTGAAATGGCCGACGCCATGGCGGCGCCGAAAATTTCGGAATAGTTGAATTGCGCGTGTCCGGAGTCGGTGCGAGTTACGACAATCCGGCTGACGGCATACCCGGCGCGGTGAAAAAAGCCACCGTTGGGTTTCTGAAAGAAGCGTGGATCCTGGTGCAGTATGGAAGGAAGAATCGCGCCCACAAAAAAATTCTCGATGGTGCCATCGGCGGCGTAGGCGCCGTAGCGCTTGCCGTATGATTCCCATCCCTGTCCGAAGCCGGGCTCACAGTTCTCGGCTTGGCAAACACCGGAGAGCGCAGCGTACCAGACAATCTGAATGGGGTCGAACGATCCTTTGGCGACAACTTTGTATTTTTGCCAGGCCGTCAGGGGTGGGACCTGGCCGGCATTCTCCAGGGTCAGGAAGTTGGGTAGAGCAAAAAAAAGCCGGTCTTTCGATGTGCCGGTTGTTTGGGATGCCTGGTTGTCTTTGTCGGTGTCTTTGTTTTTGTCTTGTCCCTGACTCTGACTTTGACTTTGACTTTGATCGGCGGGTTGGGCGGGTGACGGTTTGGCGGGAGGCGGCGTCTGCTGCGGGGCCTGGGCGGGCGGTGGGGCGGACTGGTTCGCGTCCAGGGTCTGCGGCATCGGGGTGCTTTGCGCGGCGCAAAAGGCGGCTGTGATCGATAGCAGTGGAAGTAGCAATAGGAAGACAAGTGCGAAATGGGTGAGTTTCAAGTTGGTTCTGGCTCCAGATTCAGTCGTTCAACGGATGGTCACTTGGATTCTGCGCTCAGTTTCCCGCGCTCGATCTTTCCTCGTTCGCTCTTGCCCTGTCTGATCCTGCTCGACTTGGTCTTGCTCGACCTGCTCCACGGTAATTTCCACGTTTTTATCTCGTTCGAAGCGCGGGAACTTGTCTCCCCACTCTATCAGTAGGATGCAGTTTGGCGCGAGCAGGTCATCAAGGCCGAGCGTTTCCAGAGCACGCTCGGTATCGATGCGATAGAGGTCTATATGGTAGAGAGTAACGCGGGGTCCGCGATATTCGTGGACGAGGGTGAAGGTGGGGCTGGTGACGTCTTCGGCGCGCGCGGCTTCGAAGCCCTCGGCGATGCCTTTTACGAGGGTCGTCTTTCCCGCTCCGAGATCGCCGCGCAGCAGCACGATTAGTGGCTGAAGCATGAGCGGAGGCAACAGTTCGGTGGCAAGCTTCCGGCCGAAAGCGATCGTCTCCTCTTCGGAGTGGGAGTGGGAGTGGGTGATGGTCTCGGTGGTCATTCCCGAGGTTCAGTATAGCGAAGGAGCTGCGGGCTGCGAGCTTCGAGCAAACCGGTTGCTCGTAGCTCGTAGCTTATTTGGTCAGCAGCGGAATGAATCCAGCGGCTGATTCAGAATCCGGACGGCGTCTGCAATTGCTCGGAGGCGGGGTCCAGGAAACTGCGGTCGAACGCCGTATCGAGCGCCATGCGCAGCTTGCGGTGGTCATCGTCTCCCAGGGCAACAAAGCGGAAAGGCTGCAGACACGCGCTCTGAAACTTGCGCGTCGGGCGCAACATTTCAGCCATGCCGCAGATGGCGCCGGAGCGGGTGTGGAAGGCGATTTCGACGAAATCTCCGGGGGAAAGCTCACGCGGCAGTTGCAGTAATCCGCCGGTGATGGAAATGGATTGTAGTTTTGCGCGCGCCCGCTGACCGCCTTCGGCCATGATTGCGGCCGCAACCGATCCATTAAGTTGTATTCGCGGGGAACGCCGGTGGGCATCACTTTGGGGGAAGTGGGTCATAGTCAAACGAACTATGCCATGGTTCGGCCCGGTTAGGGCAGATTACGAAAGCGCCTGTCCACGAGCGTATCCTATGCCACAGGGATCACTTCTGGTTCTGCGCGTGGAACCCAAGTGCGATAATAACGGCAGTAACTTTCCGACCTGCGCATCGGAGAGTACCTTGGTGCAATAGGGCACTGATAAGGCAAGAAAAAGGTAAAGCGAGACAGGGTTTGCGCGGTGTGGGGAAATATGCGTATGGCTAAGGTATCGAGATTTCAGTATGCGGTGGCGGCGATTTGCCTGGGAATAGTGTTCTTGGCAGGGTGCTCGCGGGACCCGAACGTCCGCAAGCAGAAGTACCTGGAGAGCGGCCAACGCTACTTTGACAAGGGCCAGTACCGGGAAGCCGCGATTCAGTTCGAGAACGCCATCCAGGTCGATGAACGTTTCGCCGACGCCCACTACAAGCTGGGACTGACGGCGCTCAAACTGGCACAGTGGCCAGGCGCCTACCAGGAGCTATCGAAGACCATCGAACTCCAGCCCGATCAATATGCCGCGCACCTGGACCTGGCCAATCTCCTGATCATGAGCCGCCAGTTCAATGACGCGAAGCAGCATCTGGATCTGCTGGCGCAGAAACAGCCTGACAACCCCGACGTCTACGTTGCACGTTCCAACTATGACTCCGCTATCGGGAACACGACCGCGGCGCTGGCGGACATGCAAAAGGCGCTGCAACTGGATCCCAAGCGCTCCGAGTCTTATCTGAGTCTGGCCATGCTGGAGATGCGCGGGCAACAGTGGGATGCAGCGGAAACGAGTTTCAAGAAAGCAGAGGAGCTGAGTCCCAAGTCCACGGCTGCGCTGCTCTCGCTGGGAGATTTTTACGAGACTCGCGGGCGTTTTCCCGAGGCGGAGCAGTGGTTCCGGCGGGCCATTGAGACGGCGACGGACGATCCTCACGCCCGGCTCTCTCTCGCCAACTTGTATATAGCGGAGAATAAACCCGCCCAAGCCGAGGAATTACTTCGCCAAACGAAGAAAGATTTCCCCAACGATTCCGTGGGCTACCGCATGCTGGGCGATTTCTATTATCGCAATGCACAGTACGACAAAGCCACGGACGAGTATGCCGAGCTGTATCGGGATCATGCCAAAGACATGATCGTCAAAAAGAATTACATTCAGCTGCTGATCCTGAGAAACCGGCTCGACGATGCGCGCAAGCTGAATGACGAAATCCTAAAGGCGAAGCCGGATGACGAAGACTCCCAGATTTATGCCGCGCAGATCGCGATTCGGGGCGGCAAAGCCAGCGACGCTGTCAACACGCTGCAAACGGTGTTGAAGAATAATCCGGATAACCCTGTGGCGCATTACCAGCTCGGTCTGGCCTTCGACCAGCTGGGCAAAACTGACCGGGCAGAAGCAGAGTGGCACGCTGCGATTCGGCTGCAGAATGAAATTGTGGAAGCGCACAGGGCGCTGGCGGGGGTTGCCATCCACCGGGGCGATGCTGGAGCGCTGGCGCAGGAAGCGGACCAGATCATCGCCTTGCAGCCCGCGTCTCCGGACGGATATCTGCTGCGCGCAGTAGCCGAGATCGATCGCAAGCAGTTCGCAGCCGCGGATGAGTATATTCGCCGGTCCCTGGAAAAGCAGCCCAACAATCCCAGCGCCTATGTGCAGTTGGGCAATCTGCGGATGGATGAGAAGAAGTTGGAGGAAGCGCAAAAAGCTTACCAGCAGGCCCTGGATGAGGATCCGAATTCCACGGACGCATTGGGCGGCGTGCTCAACGTCGACCTGCAGGAGAAGCAGCCGGATCGGGCGGTCGCCGCGAACCGGGCGCAGTTGTCGAAGTACCCCAAGAACGTCGGGTTTCACATCATGCTGGGCACGCTCCTGATGGAGCAGAAAAAAGATCTAGCGGGGGCGGAACAGGAGTTCAGAGAAGCCTCCGACCTGGATAAGAACAATAGCGAGGCGATGTGGAAGCTCGGCATGGTGCAGAGCGAACGGGGCGACACCGATCAGGCGCTCCAAACCTATCTCGATGGGGCCAAGATCAATCCCAAGCAATTCGTTTTTTACCTGCTGGCGGGCGGCATTTATCAGGGCAAAGAGGATTGGGAACACGCCAAGGAGCTGTACGAGAAGGTGCTGGAGATTCAGCCGGAAAATCCGCTGGCTTCCAACGATTTGGCATATGTGATGCTGGAGCAGGGCGGCAATGTGGACGTGGCTTTCGCGATGGCGCAGACGGCCCGGCGTCAGCTGCCCGATAATCCGAACTCCGCCGACACGCTGGGCTGGGCCTTCTACCACAAAAAAGTTTACGGATCCGCGATTACCCTGTTCAAGGAAGCTGTGAAAAAGGAACCGGACAACGCGACCTACAACTATCATCTTGGACTCGCCTACGCCAAGAGCGGCCAGACAGCGCTGGCCCGGCAACAACTGGATCGCGTGGTGAAGATCAAGCCGAACTTCCCGGATGTTGACGAACTGCGGCGCGCGCTGGCTGAGGTCAAAGGGTAAACGGCCAGGGTAAAGGGCCGGGGTAAGCCTGGGTAAAGAACCTGGGTAGAGAGCTGTCCGGCGGCGCAGGCTCGAAGAAGCGGCGGGAAGACAGAGATTTCCGGCGAAGGACCCGGGCCTGACGAACCAAACCCGGTACGTCGCGCCGCTTGGCACAATCGTGCCATAATGAGGAAATTCCGGGTTGGATAGCGTAATTCTTGCCCGCCGGAGTGGCCGCCTTCCCCCTTGGCCAGCTCTTAACTATCGTCTTTGCAATAGCTTGCTTTGGTGATTTGTTTGCGATCCGAAGGGAGTTCGGACAAGAGCGCCTTTATGGCAGAAACAGTCGATCAGCTGCAGCACGAATTCTGGCGGGCGCCAATGCCAACCTCGACGTCCACGGTTGCCGCTATCCCGGAACGAAGCGCAACTTGCCGCTGCGGCACCGAGTTCATCGTTAGCTCAGTCTACTGTCACGCTTGTGGCGCCAGACGTCCCGGTCTGGCGAGTGGGGCGCGCACGCTGGAAATCCCCGGTCTGGCGGAATTCGCCTCCCTCGGGGAGCGGCTCGGGCTCACGGCGCCTTCTCTCATCGCTTTTCTAGTGGGCGTGCTTTGCGTGGTGGGAGCACTGGCGGTGAGCTTGTTTTTCGGCACACGGACCCTGCTCGACTGGCAGGCTATCCAACTGTGGCGGATCGAATGGCTGCTCGGGGCGGTCGCGGCCTTTGCGGCTGGGTGCTTGTTTAAGAAATAGTTCTCAGCTTTCAGCTTTCCTACAATCAAATTCCCTGTGGAGACGGGGCTTGCGCGGTCTCCCGTGACACGTCACACATCTCCCCTCACATCCCGCCTCAAGTCAGCGGAGACGCGGCTAGCCGCGTCTCTACCTGGAATTTGATTAGGTTCGCGAATGGGAGTGTTCGGCTTCCGAGACCACCGTGCTTGCCCTGCGCTGCTGGCCCATGCGGTAATGGTGATGCAACGGCCCTACCCCGTGGCCCAAAGGATGGGCATTGGCAATGGCCGCCGAAATATACGCTTTGGCGAGAAGAACCGCCTCGGGCAATCCGCGTCCATGCGCCAGGTGGCAGGTCAGAGCGGTCGCGAACGCGCATCCCGTGCCGTGGGTGGAATTGGAGCGCTGACGGTCGGCTTTGAAGATTTCCGTTTCCGCGCCGCGCGCGGTGGTAAAGCTGAGGAGGTCGATCGCCTTCTCGCCCTTATCCTTATCCTTCTCTCCCCTATTAAAGTGGCCTCCGGTGACGACCACATTTGCGGCTCCGAGCGCGTGCAGACGAGCGGCCGCCGCGCGCATCTGATCGAGATCGGTGACTGCCATCCCAGTCAGGACGCTGGCTTCGTCTAGGTTGGGCGTGATTACCTCGGCCAGCGGAACCAGCCTCTCGAGCAACAGCCGCTTTCCGGCAGCGTCCAATAAATCCGCTCCCGAACTCGACTTCAGGATGGGATCGAGGACCACATGGGGCGGCTTGGCTTGGCTTAGAAAATCGGCGACCACCGCGACCACCTGCCCGTTTCCCAACATGCCGATGTGGACAGCGTCCACGGTTAGGTCGGAAACCAGTTCCTGCAAAGTCTCAGAAATGAGCCTGGGATCGACGGCCTCAACTCGCCTGACTCCCTGCGTCGACTGGACGGTCAGGGCGGTGATGCAGGAGACGCCATAGCATTCATGGGCCGCAATCGTCTTGATGTCGGCGGTGACTCCAGCGCCCGAAGAGGGGTCAAATCCGGCGATGGTCAACACCACGGGTGGGGTCACGGCCATGCCTTCACTCTAAACCCAAAGTGAAAATAGGGGAACATCACTTCCGGGGTGCTTGGTGAGACGTTTCAAGAACGGCGGTGTTTGCCCCTGTGGCGGGGATTCTCGCACTGTGCGTTTACTCGTAAGTGATCATACTCAATGGTATCGAATTGATTATAAAGCGTTTATCAATATGAAACCGCAACCACAACATTCGATAGCCAGTTACTGGAGTTCCGCCAGTTCGGATTGCGTATAGTAACTACTTGATTATCATTACTGAGCGACTGGATTCAGTAACATACGAAGTGTAGTCCATATTATTCATGGGGTTAAGTTGTTGATTAATTACTCTCTAGTTAATGAACTACATCTTTTTTCCGATTGACAGGGTTCCATCAACCCCGTAGCATCGTCAAATCGTTTGACCAAAGGAGCATACGACCTAAAGAGACTTTCCACGATGAGAGGTAACTGAATGCGACGACGTTTAGCCGAAGGTCTGGCGGTGTTTTTAACAATCGCCTCTCTGGGGGCAGGAGCCGCATCCGGGCCAAGCAGCCTGGAAGCCGCCAAGGTCACAGCGCCGCTGGTCAATGGGACCAGAGGGCATACAACTCGAAAGACTAACAGCCCGAAGCCGAAGGATCAAAACAGGGCTTATCAGGTGGGGACCGCGTCCTGGTATGGAGAGCAGTTCCAGGGCAAACAGACAGCCAGCGGAGAACCCTACGACATGCTCGACTTCACGGCCGCTCATCCCAGCCTGCCGCTGGGCACGTTCGTCAAGGTCACAAATCTGAAGAACGGCAAGGCCGTGGTGGTTCGGATCAATGACCGGGGTCCGGTGGTGGACGGCCGGATCATAGACGTTTCCTACAGCGCGGCGCAGGTGCTGGGCTTCAAAGAGCGCGGAGTGCAGAAAGTGCGCCTGGATCTCTACCAGCCCAGCAGGAATTATCGGGCGAACAAGTCGAACAGCCGGCCAACCACGGTGGCGCTGTTGCAACCGGTGCCCAACCTCAACTAACCCGATACAGGCAACGAGAGTCTAATAGGTATGGTGCCGTTTTGGGCGCGCAAAACAAACCGCACCGCTGCCGTCTAAAACTACTGCTGGTTTTCTTGCTTTTGCATTTGATATAAGAAGAGAAGAGAAGTAGCGTCGGGAGACTCAATATGCCAGTGGAGGTCGTCCCTACCGCAGCCGAAGGTGCGAGAAAAATGGACCCGCGCCAGCGTCTCGTCGTTGCCCTGGATGTATCTACGGCCGCAGCCGCCCGAAACATCGTGGCTGCCGTCGGCGACTCTGCCCATGCGTATAAGGTCGGCATGCAGCTCTACACTGCCGAAGGGCCTGCGATTGTCCGCGAACTGGTGGGTTCGGGACGCCGCGTCTTTCTCGACCTCAAGTATCACGACATCCCGACCACGGTTCGAGCAGCAGTCCGCGAGGCCGCCCATCTGGGCGTGAGCATGTTGACGGTGCACGCCTCGGGAGGCGGCAAGATGTTGCACGCCGCAGCGGAAGCGGCGCAAGCGGCCAAACATGATTTGCTCGTTCTGGCGGTCACGGTGCTCACCAGCCTGGATGACGTCGAACTGGGCAAGCTTGGCGTGCGCGGAGGAGTGGTCGATCAAGTTCTGCGGCTGGCTGCGCTGGCGCATTCGAACGGATGCAAAGGCGTGGTTGCTTCAGCGCACGAAGCCACCGCTCTGCGCGAGGAGTTTGGTCACGACTTCGCCATTGTGACGCCCGGCGTGCGTATGGCGGGCAGCGGACAGGATGACCAGGCGCGGGTTGTGACTCCAGCGGAAGCGATTGCCGCCGGAGCCTCGCACATTGTGGTGGGGCGCCCGATCACGGAAGCCGCGGACCCGGCGGCGGAGGCGCGGGCGATTCTCGGACAGATTGGGTAAGGCAGGTGTTAGGTCTCAGGTCTCAGAAAAAACAAGCGGCGCGGCGAAAGCCGCGCCTTGAGACTTTTAATAACCTCAAAATCTAGCGTCAGGACAAGCCGCGTCTTTCCAGAAAATCACCCGGAGGTTTTGACTGGTTGCTGAGACCTGACACCTAACACCTGAGACCTGCCTTCCTAAAGTTTTTCGAAGAATTCGCAGCCTGAGCACGAAATGTAGATTCCTCCGGGCACTCCTCGCTCGCGATCTTTCATGCGCTTGACGATGCGGGTTTCCTTGCCACACTTGGGACAAGCAGTCGATTTCGTGGTATCCATGACCTTTTTCCGGTCGGCTGTTTTTGCAATTTTCGGCATTCACTTCTCCTGACAGGAATGTGCCGTCGGCCTGAAAGCCGCGGTTCTACCTGGTAATTGGGGAGTATCGTCGTGTTGGGTAATCTGCGTTCCTTGAACCGCCGCTTGAACGTTGATCGAACCCTGGTTAAGCGTTGCTTGGTTAAACGTTGATTGAACCTTGATCGAACAACCGACGCCTGATCGTCATCGAAACTATCTCGAATCAGCCCGGCAGGATCAATCCGCGCAGACGCGGTGCACCGTACTCGCCACTAGAATCTTACACGAATTGCGGCGCGTGCAGAGGGCTTTCGCCTCCAGATGCGTGCGCTCTTCCGCGCAAGAAAAAAGCCCCGCATCTCTGCGGGGCTGGTTATGGCAACAGACCGTCTTACTTGCCGGTGCCCGTCAGAGTCGAGACCTGCGGACTACCAACAGCGCTGTCGCTTGCCTGTAAGGTTCCTGTCCTGGCGCCCTCCGCGGTCGGCGTGAATACCACGCTGATCGTGCAGCTAGCTTTGGCGGCCAAGCTCGTCGTGCAAGTCGTAGACGAGACACTGAAGTTTCCCGTCGTCGAGATGACGATGCTGGTAAGCGCTACGCTTTGCTTGTTGGCGAGCGTAAACACTTTCGCTGGACTGCTCACCCCCACGTCTTCGGAGGGGAACGCCTTGCTGGTCGGAGTGAGCGTGGCCTGAGCCGTGCCCGTGCCGGACAGCGCCACGGTCTGTGGACTGCTCGGAGAGTTGTCGGTGAGCGTCAGGGTGCCAGTAAGCGCCCCAGCCTGAGTTGGAGTAAAGGTAACGTCGATCGTGCAGCTCTTGCCCGCAGCCAGCGTGCTGCCGCAGGGCTTGGTGCTGGTCACCTGGCCGAAGTCGCCGCTGGTCGTGATGCTGGTAATATCCAGCGTCACGGTTCCAGTGTTCTTGAGCGTAACCGGCTTCTTCGCACTGGTTGCGCCCTCGGCGGTACCGGGGAACGCCAGAGACGTTGGCGTCACGGTGACTGTTGGACCGGTAACGAGAGGATTCACGGTAAGACTGATCGTCGTGGTGGGCGCCAAACTACCCGACGTGCCCGTGATCGTCACCGTAACTGTTCCCGTAGCCGCAGTGCCGCTGGCCGTCAAGGTCAGGGTGCTGGTGCTAGGGCTGTTAACGGTGACAGGATTGGGATTAAAGGCCGCGGTCACGCCGTTGGGCAGGCCCGAGGCGGCAAGATTAACGCTGCCGGTGAAGCCGTTCAGCGGAGTGATGGTGATGGTGCTGCTCGCGCTGCTGCCCTGAGTGACGCTCACGCTGCTGGGCGAGGGCGAAAGGGTGAAGACTGGACTTCCCGAGCAACCCGGGAAGGCAAACGACGAGATGTTCGTGTACCAATCGAAGTCGCCGGTGACTTTCTGATACTGGTCCACATACCAGAAGGTGCAGTCGTCACCGGGATCAACCAGCATCGCGGTGTAGTCACCCCAACGATCTACGCTTGTCTGCGCCCCGGTGCCGGTCAGGATGCTGGCTTCCGATTCCATCGAGCCCAAGGGATCGCTGGGCACGCGACCGGTAAAGCGAATGGCCGGATAGATGGTGCTGCTGGACGCGCTGTATCCGAGCCCGATGTCCTGGGCCTGATCCTCGGCCATGCTGGCCATCCAGCGATAGGTCGAATCCGGGGCGAAGGTTCCCTGCTGATTCAGGGTTACGCTGCCGGCGGGGTCATAAATCTCGTACCAGCGGATGGCCACCTGGCTGCCGTTTTCGACGGCATGGTTTACCACCGCCCGGTCGTGATCGGGGAAGTGGCGGATGGCAAAGCGATACATCATCCGATCGCCGAGCGTGTCCAGGGTCTGAGTTGTTCCCTCCTGTGGAACGCATTGGCCGCCACTGCCGCAGGCCAGGCTGTCGTTGGCGACGCTGATGGTTGTCGGCCCACCGAGAGTGGCCGTGGCGGTGGCGAAGTCCAGCGTCAGCGTGCGCAGGTACAACTGGCCGGGATTGTTGTTTTGCCAGGTGATAAAAAGTCCGGGCGTACCATCGACGGGAGGAGTCGGGCCGTCCATGTCAGAGGGAAGATAGCCAAACTCGGAACTCGGCGTCATCTGGCAGAGTTGAGCCGCGGTCGGGTCGCCAGCCAGCATCTTGGTACGGTCGTAGCCGCAGAGGTCTGCGCCGATGAAAGTTTCAAAGTCTTGAAAGATGTTGAAAGTAGCCAGGTAGGCGCTGTTGCTGGCCGTGGCCCACGTGCTCAGTTTGTCATAGTCGTTCAGATTCGCGCCAAACGAGTAGCCATAGAGGTAGTAAGCGCCGGCCGGATTGTTGGTCTGAGACACGGCAACGCATTCTGCCGCATCGCTGCCATTGGGGCTGCCGATCATGGTGATCACCCAGCGGTCAGCCGCGCGGTCGTAAAGCGCGATGGGATCGCCGAAGGTTTCCGCACAGTTGCCGCCGAGAGGCGAGAATAAGCTCACGATGTTGGTGGGGCCTGCCAGAGTCGCGCCGCTCTTGTTATAGACGGCGAATTGCACGTTGACAACTTCCAGGATGTCATTGGGACCAACTGCCATGTTGGAATCCGATGGCACATAGCCCGGCGAAATGATGCCCTCGAAACTTATCCCCTGGGTAGCGCCAACGGCAGGCAGGGCTTGCTTCTGCAGCACGGGGTCTTCCTGTTGCCAGGGGCCGTTAGCGGCTTTGGAACGCAGCGGGCCCGGACCCGGTTCATGAATTTCCACGCCTTGGAACAGCGGCATGTCGATGGGCAGCTCCGACACCCGCTGCGAAACCGCGAAGCCCGACGGATAGGTCACGATTGTTTTGTTCTGGTTGGTTTTGGCAAAGGCCAGCGTGGTCAACGCCAGGCCACATAGGATGAGCGTTCGAACAACCGTACCTACACGAACCATTGGGTTCTCCTTGTGTGACTTCTTCTCGTTATGACTTCTTCTCGCGAAACTTTGTCTTGAAATCGGGCCGGAGCGGCAGAGATCGGCCATTGCTTCCGCTGCGAAAGTCGGGTCGAAACTTCCTCGCATCAAGCATCGGTTAATTCAACCTCTCTGCACCGATGCCACCAGCGCAGTGTTTACGTCCGTGCAAGAAGCACGGTCGCGGTTCTTAAAAACTCTCACTTGCCGGTGCCCGTCAGGCTCGACGTCTGCGGACTATCGTTGGCGCTATCGCTCACCTGTAATGTCCCCGTCCTCGTGCCGGTCCCGGTCGGGGTGAACACCACGCTGATCGTGCAGCTAGCCTTGGCGGCGAGGCTCGTTTTGCAGGTTGTCGCGGAGACACTGAAGTCGCCCGTCGTCGAGATCACGATGCTGCTAAGCGCTACGTTTTGATCGTTGGCAAGGGTGAAAACTTTCGCTGGACTGCTCGTTCCCACCTTCTCGGTGGCGAACTTCCCAGTAGCGGGTGTGAGCGCGGCCGGGACAATGCCTGTGCCCGAGAGCGGCACCGTCTGTGGGCTGTTCACGGCATTGTCGGTAATCGTAAGGTTCCCGGTGCGCGCTCCGAGCTGGGTCGGAGTAAAGGCAACCTCGATCACGCAACTCGCTCGCGCGGCCAACGTGCTGCCGCAGGGCTTCGAGCTGGCTGTCTGGGCGAAATCACCACTGGTTGCGATGCTGCTGATGTTGAGCGTCGCGTTTCCGGTGTTGGTGACTTTGACCGGCTTGGCAGGGCTGGGCTCGCCCTCGACGACCTTGCCATACTTCAGCGAGGCCGGCGCCAGGGAGACCACTGGAGCGCCCGTCACGGTGAGGAACAAGGTGGTCGAGCCCGCCGACCCTCCCGACGTGCCGACGATGGTGAGGGCGACTGTCCCCGGCGTGGCCGTAGCGCTTGCCGTCAGGGTCAACGTGCTGGTGGCCGTTGTTGGATTGGGAACGAACGCCGCCGTCACACCGTTGGGCAGGCCGGAAGCGGCCAAAGTAACGTTGCCAGTGAAGCCATTCAGTGGAGCGACCGTCACGGTGCTTGCGCCGTTACCGCCCTGAACAACGGTTAGCGTGTTGGGGCTCGCGCTAATGTCAAAGCCCGGAGATCCCACGCAACCGGGAAAGCTGAAGCTGCCGACGGCGGTGCTCCAGTTGAATCCACCGTTCTCACCTGTGGATTTCAAATATTCCTCGGTGAACCAGAAGGTGCAGTCATCGGTGGGATCGACGGTCATGGAGGTGTAATCGCCCCAGCGGTCATAGCCGCTGCTCTGCGAGCCTTCGCCCGCCAGCAGCACAACTTCGTTTTCGAGCGTGCCCAACGTGTCGCCCGGCGCGCGACCGGCATAGACAAGCGACGGATAATCGCCGGCCACGGAACTTGACCAGCTGTAGCCGACGGCGATGTCCTGGTCCTGATCCATCGCGACCGACGACATCCAGCGATACTGCGAGTCCGGCGCAAAGGTTCCGGATTGGTACACCGCGGGAGTCGTCTCCGGATCGTGGATTTCGTACCAGCGAACGCCGCTGCTGCTGCCGGCTACTACCGTGTGGCTGACCAGCAGCGTCGTGTGATCGTTGAAATTGCGGTACACCAGGCGATACATCAAACGATCGGAGAGACCCTCGAGCATGTCACTGCCGGCGGTGGGCTGGGGCACGCAAGCATTGCGGCTCACGTCGGCGCAGAGCGGCGTGAAAGCGGGAACCGGAATTAGAGTTGGGCCGGTGAAAGTTGAATTGGACGGCGTCACGAAGTCAACGTGGAATGCGAACATGCTCAGGTTAGCGCTGCCGTCGGGGTCCAGCTCCATAAAGAAGTTGGGAGTCCCTGCGGCTGGAGGGTTGGCTCCGTCCAAGTCACTCGGCAACATTCCAAACTGGCTTGAGTCCTGCTGGAAGCACTGCATGGTGGCCGCGACGCCCAGCAGCATCTCGGTGCGGTCGGCGGCGCAGGCGTTGGCGCCGACGAAAGCGGTTCCCTCGATATTGAAATTGTTGAAGGTGAAGTAGTAGGCGTCCGGCCACACGCCCATCTTCGGGTAATCCGGAAAATTGTTGAACGGAAACGCGTAGCGATAGTAGGAACCGGTTGCGTCGGACGTCGTGGAGACGGCAACGCATTCATAATCCGGAGCGGCGCCGTTGAGGGCAAACTGCGAAACGACCCAGCGCTGCGCCGCCGCGTCAAATCTTACGACGGTGTCACCGCTGTTGTCGGTCTGACACGATCCCGCGAATCCAGACCAGAAGTCGTTGCCGGAGAGCGGACCGAGCAGCGTATTGCCGCTCTTGTCGAAAACCTGGTAGGTGGTATTGACGTATTGCACGTACTGCGTCAGGCCCGCCGCGCCGTCGTTGTCGGGCGGCATGCAGTTGCAGAAAAAGTTGTCGCCATAGCCGATGCCATCGAACTCCACGTTGAAGGACGGGGTCTGCGGGCCTTGCGGTCCCAGAGAATCCTTTGCCGTCTGCAGCACCGGATCCTTCTCAACCGGCTTATTGCTCCAAGGATGATTGGGATTGCCCGGGTTATCGATCTCGTGTTCGGAAGGCGTGCCGTATTCGGGAAGCAGCGGTGCGATTTCGCGAAGCATCGGTCCGGTGTCGTGCTTGAATTCGCGGATGACGACAGGTCCTTTTGTGGTAGTGACGGTTTCGGATTGCTGAGCAAATGCCGGCACGGCTGGACAGATCATTGTCAGGAATGCGGTCAGGAGTGCAGCCATGAATACCGTCAGGAATGTTGTCAGGAACGCCGCTACTGCGATGCTCTTCGTCGTCACGGGTCCCTTCATTTCTTTTCCCCAACTATTTCGGATGGGTCGTAAACGCCTTCCAGCTCCAATACCAAAACATCATCGGCGTCGACCTTTTCTTCGTAGGAGCCGCCGCCTTTGATCCCTTTGAGCTTCCCAGTACCACGCATCAGACTCCAGCGCCCAGTGGCGGTCGCGGGGCCTTTCTCCGCCGGCACCTGGCCCACGCTCTTCCAGGTTATTTTTTCGCCATTGTTCAGGGTGTCAGTTTCGAAACCGCTGATATGAAGCATGCCTTCGCTTTTCTCGCTGTAACCGACGGCCACTCCATCTTTGGTTTTCGCGCCCATGATCAGCATCGGCTCGGTCCAGTTGCACTTGCGTTTGGCGATGATCAGCGCGTGTCCGGGACGATCGGGAACATCGATCGAGTACTCGGGATCGGGCTTGTCGCAGCGGACTTTGCCTTCGACTTTAATCAGATTGGCGGCTCCGCCGTCTTTCTTCGACTCTTCGTTCCTGTCTCTGTCTTTCTCATCTTTGTTGTTTTGCGCTGTGTTTTGCGCCGTCATCAAAACAGAAAGTGCAACCAGCAATAAGAAATAGTTGAGTAGGAGCCGGATCTTCCTGACATTGAGCATTCGCTAATTCAACCTTCCTGCATGGATTCAGTGCCTGCAGTGTTTATTGTCGTCGAACAAGCAGAATGGTAGTTGTGACCTCCGAATATCGTTAGTCGTGCCACTGTCGGTTAAATCCCCCGGGGGAGCGGTGGGCGGGACTTAGGGAAGACTACTAGCGCTTGTAGTTTATAGCGTGGTTCTTGGGAAAAGGCAAAGCAAAATTGGTATGATAATTTGCTTGCAGCAAAGGTGAATTAGATTGCACATCGGAGAACCCAGAAACTGCGGGCTTGCGATGGGATCGGTAAAAAATGGATCGGTCAAAAATAGAACGGTCCGCGTCAGTCCAGCGGAGGCGCTCGAAAGGGAATGGTTTTTTCATTTTCGAGTCTCGCGGCGACCGCCAGGACTACTTCTTCCTCCCACGGCCGACCGACTATCTGCACGCCGATGGGCAGGCCTTGCTCGGAATAGCCCATCGGTACCACGGCGGCGGGAAAACCCAGCAGATTGAACCACTCGCTGTAGCTCCAGGCGTCGAGATACTTGACGGTCTCGCCTTCCACTTGCCACTCCCGCTCGCCGTGACGAAAAGCTGGGACAGCGGCCGTGGGGCAAACCAGCACGCGATATTTCCGCATCTGCAGGAGAATCTTCTCGCGCACCGCATCGCGCCCCAGCCATGCGGCCAGCAGCGACTCGCCTGTGTGCGTTGGGGCGGCCTTCGTCCCTGCTGTTTTGGTCGCTGTTCTTATTAAGGACTGAAACTCCCGCAGAATCGGGCTCAGGTCGGATTCGCGGCCACTCAGCATGGGTTCCAGCATCATGCCTCCGGCTCTGCCGAAAAATTCCCACCACAGCCGACGCGCTTCTTCGAGCCCTTCGGGGCGAAATGGTTCGACATGAAATCCGCAGGTCATCAAAGTGGACGCCGCATATTCCACCGCCGACCGGGTTTCTTCCGTGACTGGAGTTCGGCCGTCATCCTCGAAAAAACCGATGGAGATGGCCTCGACTACTTTTTCATGAATCTCGCGCACCTCCACTGGCGCGGCACAGGGATCGCCGTCGTCCCAGCCCGCCATCACCTCGAACAGCGTCCGCACATCTTCTATAGTGCGCGCCATGGGGCCGACCACTCCGAGCAGGGCAAAGGGTCCGCCAGCTTTTGGAAAGTGTCCGGTCGAAGGAATGCGTCCAGGCGTTGGCTTCAATCCGCAGATGCCGCAGAAGTGCGCTGGCACGCGGATCGAACCACCTCCGTCGCTGCCCACGCCGCCTGCGGAAAGTCCGGCGGCGATGGCGGCGGCCTCTCCACCGCTCGATCCGCCCGCGGTGCGGGTCAGGTCCCACGGGTTGTTGGTGCGTCCATAAAGAAGATTGTCGGTTTCCCACGCCATCAGCAGTTCGGGAGTGTTGGTGACGCCGAGGATCACGGCCCCAGCCGCGCGCAGGCGCGCCACCAGGGGCGCATCTTCTGTGGCGATGCGTCCGGCGCGCAAGCGCGTACCGGATTCACAACGATGTCCGGCGACATCGATCGAGGATTTGATGGAAAGCGGCACGCCGTGCAGTGGCCCGAGTTCGTCACTGTCTTTATTCCTGCGTCGAATCGCTTTCTCTGCCTCGCGCGCCTGTGCGAGGACGGCTTCTGGCTGGCAATCGACGAAGGCATTCAGTTTGGGATTCAGACGTTCGATGCGGTCAAGGTGCGCGCGCGCCACTTCCACCGGCGAAACATCCTTGCGGCGGATCCGCGCCGCCATTTCTCGCGCGGAAGCATAAGCAGGTTGAGGGCTTGACTCCATGAGAACGACGCAACTCAGGATAGCAGCGAAGTGCAGTTGCCGCATCGGTCGTTGCATTGCAATTGCGGGGCAATTGGCAGTGCAATTGGAAGTGCAATTGAGTCAACCCTTCAGCGGGGGATTCAACTACCAGGAGTAGTTCCTGAGGCACAAATTCGTTGTTTTCCGCTGCATTGAGGTATAAACTGTGGCCCAATAGAATTTCCCTCGCCACCCCCGGGCGAGGATCTCGGGTTCAATCAGGCATGTTAACCAGATGTAGAAGTGTGGGCTCTGGTGCCATGCTACGACAGAAGGATCTTCCAAACAATTGGCGTCAACTACACTTCCCAGGAGAACCATGATGCAAAGACTCAGCATATTCTTCCTCACGCTCGCCGCGATCGTATCGGGCGCGAATCTCGTTTGTCAGGCAGCGACCCAGCCCCTGTTGACGCGTCACACGCGCGATGTGGTTGTAAATGGAGAAGCAAAATCCGTCGGACTGCTTCCCGCATCGCAGATCATGCACTTCAACGTTATGCTGGCGCTGCGTCATCAGCCCGAGTTGGAAAATTTCTTGCAGGAACTCTACGATCCTTCCAGCTCCTCCTACCGGCATTTCCTCACGGTGGAAGAGTTCACGGCGAGATTTGGCGCCAGTAAGGAAGATTACGACGCCGTGGTGGCTTTCGCAAAAGCGAGCGGCTTTAAGGTGGTTAGCCTCTCCAGCAATCGCATGATTGTGAATGTCACGGGGTCGGTGGCGAACATCGAGAAAGCCTTCCATGTGACCATGGGCCTCTATCAACACCCCACCGAGAACCGCACCTTCTATGCTCCCGACCGCGAGCCCAGCGTGAACCTGCCGTTCCAGCTGTGGCACATCTCCGGCCTGGACAACTATTCGATTCCGCGTCCCGCGCTGCGGCACAGAAATGTCAATGTCAAGGTCACGTCCAACGCCACTACCGGCTCCGGCCCTGACGCATCTTTTCTCGGCAGCGACATGCGGGCCGCCTACTACGGTGGAGGCGCTCTCACCGGCGCGGGCCAGTCGCTCGGCTTGCTGGAGTATGCCGGCACCGATTTGGCCGACCTGGACACTTACTACACGAACGTAGGCCAAACCGAAAATGTGCCGATAACTCTGTTGTCGACGGACGGGACTTCGACGAGCTGCCTCGCTTCGCAAGGCTGCGACGATACGGAACAGACCATCGACATGACGCAGGCGATCGGCATGGCTCCGGGCATGGACAGCCTGGTGATGTATGTAGGGTCGAGCGATTCCGCTATTTTTAACGCCATGGCGACCGCTAGTCCGCTGAACGCGCAATTGAGCTGCTCGTGGTACTGGAGCCCGGCCGACCCCCAGACACTCAACCCGATCTTCCAGGAGTTTGCGGCGCAGGGTCAGAATTTGTTTGACGCGGCCGGCGACCACGAAAGTTGGGAAAGAGGCGGTTCCATCTGGCCAGCGGATAATGCGTATCTTACTTCAGTCGGCGGGACGGACTTAGAGACAGCGAGCGCGGGCGGTCCGTGGGCATCGGAAACTGCCTGGTCTGACAGTGGCGGCGGCATTTCGCTGAACCGGATTCCAATTCCCTTCTGGCAGGTCCGCACGGCCCTCGCTTGCAAAGACTGTTCCGAGACCATACGCAACGGCCCGGACGTCGCGGCAAACTCGAATTTCACCTTTTACGTCTGCGCCGACCAAACCACGTGCAGCGCCAACGCATATGGTGGAACCAGTTTCGCAGCGCCCATGTGGGCCGGCTACCTGGCTCTGGCAAATCAACAGGCGGTTGCCAACGGCAGTCCAACCCTCGGCTTCATCAACCCGGCTCTTTATGCGATCGGTTTGAGCTCGAGTTATGACACCGATTTCCACGACATCACCAGCGGCAGTAATGGCTATCCGGCAACCGTCGGCTACGATTTGGTGACGGGCTGGGGCAGCCCGAACGGGTCCAGCTTGATCAACGAGCTTGCCGCGTCGGGCCAAGTCGTCTCCCTGTCGACGACTGCGCTGGCGTGGGGCAAGGTCGTGGTAGGTGTGACCGGCCCGGCGAAGTCAGTCACTGTCAGCAACTCCGGAGCCGGGATACTGAACATCAAAACGATCGCGGCCAGCGGCGACTTCGCGCTGGAAGCAGTCACAGCGAACAAGAATAGAACTCCGTGCGGTAACGGCACCGCACTAGCCGCGGGCCAAAGCTGCGTGTTCAAGGTCACCTTCACTCCGACCCAAACCGGGGTGCGCACAGGGAACGTGACGTTCACCGACAACGCTAGCAACAGTCCGCAACAGATAGCGCTGAGCGGAACTGGCAAAAACTAACCAGGAAAGTGAACCAGCAGGCGGGACTTCGGTCCCGCCTTTTTTTCTTGGGGTTGAATCTGGTGAGCAAGGTGTTCCCCGATGTCCCCCGTTCACTTCGCTCAGGATGAAGACCCAAACTTCATATCGCGAATTTGCAGGACGCGACACTGGCGTTCCGGTCGTTTTCCAGTAGAGTAAGGAGTTAAATTACCACCGGCAAGGAGTTCGCATTTATGAAACGTATTCACAGGGTTGCCGTTCTCGGCGCGGGCACGATGGGCGCCCGGATTGCGGCACATTTCGCCAACGCGGGAGTGCCTTCGTTGCTGCTCGATATCGTGCCTTCAGACGCGCCTCTAGGCGCGGTCGGCCCGGCGCGCAACAAAATCGCGGCCGCCGGGCTTGACGGAGCCAGGAAATCGAGGCCCGCGGCGTTTTTCGAGGTGTCGCTTTCGCGGCTCGTCACCGTAGGAAATTTCGACGACGACCTGAAACGGCTGGCCGATGTCGATTGGATTATCGAGGCCATTGTCGAGAACCTCGAAATCAAGCGCTCGCTGCTCAAGAAGGTGGAGGCGATACGCAAAGCGGGCACGATAGTCACCACCAACACCAGCGGACTTCCCGTGGCAAAGATCGCCGAAGGATTTTCTGAAGACTTTCAACGCTCGTGGTTCGGCACGCACTTTTTTAATCCGCCGCGCTATATGCGGTTGCTGGAACTCATCCCCACTCCGGAAGCCGACCCAGCCCTGATGGAAGCCGTCTCGCACTTCTGCGACGTGCAACTGGGCAAGGGCGTGGTGCGGGCGAAAGATACGCCTAACTTCATCGGCAACCGCATCGGCACATTTTCCGTGCTCAACGTAATGCGGCTGATGCAGGAAATGGATCTGAGCATAGAAGAGATCGACGCGCTCACGGGCCAGGCCGTGGGCTGGCCGAGTTCGGCTACGTTTCGGACGATTGATCTGGTGGGGCTCGACGTTCTTGGGCACGTAGTTTCGAACATGATCGAAAACGTGCACGACGAGCGCAGTGAATTGCGGATTCCCACGTTCTTCCGCCAGATGGTCGAGCGCAAAATGCTTGGCGACAAAACCAAGGGCGGCTTCTACAAGAAGCTTAAGAGCAAGGATGGCAAAGAAGATGAGCGCCTGGCTCTCGACTGGAAAACACTGGAGTACCATCCGCGGAAGAAACCGAAATTCGCGGCGCTCGAAATGGCGAAAAACGTCGAAGAGCCGGGAGCGCGAATTCGAATGCTGCTCGGTATGGACGGCGCCGGCGGCGCGTCGCAAAAAGCCGACAAGGCGGGCACGTTCCTCTGGGCGGCGCTCTCCGATCTGTGGACTTCTTCTGCCAATCGTATTCCCGAAATTTCCGATTCCGTGGTTGAGATCGATCAAGCCATGCGCGAGGGCTTTGCATGGGAGCTCGGCCCCTTCGAACTGTGGGACGCCGCAGGCGTGGAAGCAACCGTCGCGCGTATGAAAAAAGAAGGGCATCCGGTCGCGGCCAATGTAGAAAAGTTGCTCGCCTCTGGAGCAAAGTCGTGGTATGCGGACGATCCAAAAACGCCATCCGGCCGCAAGTACTGGGATCTGGCAACCGGCAACTGGCAACCTGTCTCGGTTCCCGACGGAGTGTGGTCGGTCGAGGTCGCCAAAAAGTCGAACGGAGTGGTCAAGAAAAATTCCGGCGCCTCACTGATTGACTTGGGCGACGGCGTGGGCTGCATCGAGTTCCATTCCAAAATGAACGCGCTGGGCGCCGATATTATTTCGCTGGTCGTGCAGACGCTGAAGCCGGGCGGAGCGGGCGACGGCTTCGACGCTTTCGTCATCACCAACGACGCCCAGAATTTTTCCGTCGGCGCTAATTTGATGCTGCTGCTCATGGGAATCCAGGAGGAAGAGTGGGACGACATTGATCTCGGCATCCGTCAGTTTCAGGGCATGACGCAGGCCATCAAGTTTTCGCCAAAGCCGGTGGTGAGCGCGCCTTTCGGACTCTCTCTCGGCGGCGGTTGCGAAATCCCTCTGCACTCGTCCGCGCGCCAACCGCACGCCGAACTCTACATGGGATTGGTCGAGGTCGGGGTCGGCCTGCTACCCGGCGGCGGTGGCTGTAAAGAAATGCTGCTGCGCGCGGTGGACAGCGCAGCGTCCATACGTCCCGATGGACGTGGCGAATCGGTCGAACTGATGGAGGCGATGAAGAAAATTTTCGAGGCCATCGCCACGGGGAAAGTCTCGACTTCAGCCGATGAAGCCCGCGGACTGGGTTTCCTGTCGAGTTTCGACCGCATCACCATGAACCGCAAACGTGTTCTCTCAGACGCAAAAGTGCGCGCATTGGAACTGGCGCGCGCGGGCTATGAGCCTCCGGTGATGCGCACAAGCATCCCTGCTCCCGGCGAAAACATTCTCGCCGCGCTCAAGATGGGTGTTTACCTGATGCGGCAAGGCGAGTACATCAGCGATCACGAACTGAAGCTGGGCACAAAGATCGCCGAAGTGCTCTGCGGCGGAAGCGTCACGCCCGGCACGCCAGTCAGCGAGCAGTATCTCCTCGACCTGGAGTGCGAAGCGTTCAAGTCCCTGTGCGGCGAAAAGAAAACGCAGGAGAGAATTCAGTTCACGCTGAAGACGGGCAAGACACTGAGAAACTGAGGAGACTCCCTTTGCTGATGGAGCGCCGACATCCCCGCCCGGCTGGACGCGCGGGGCGCCCGTCTCTCCACCGCACAGTAATTTACTTTGAAAGTCGGTCCAGCGAGAACGCGCCGGCCCCGCGCAACAACAACGCTGCTGCCACGGCAATCGCCAGCAGATGATATTCGACTCCCTCGCCCTTCTGGCTGCCCGCCCAGTTCATGAAGAAGCCATTCGGCAGGTGAACCATGAAGATCGCCCCGATCATCTCGACGCCTATGCCGAGAGCGGCAATGCGGGTGAGCAATCCGACAATCAGTCCCAGTCCGCCAAAGAATTCAGTGCAGATGACCAGAAACGCCACGGGAGCGGGTATTCCCATGTGCTCAAAGAATCCCATGGTGCCGTGAAAACCGTAGCCTCCGAACCAGCCCAGCATTTTTTGCGCCCCATGCGCGAAGAACACCACACCGAGAACCACTCGCAAAGTGGTCAAGCTCACGTCGTTGCTTGTCCTCATCAGCTTCTTCATCGTGTTCCCTCCTGGCAGGCCGTCGTTCTAACCCAATCTCGCGGCGGCGGCCCAACCCACCCGCCGTCCTCCTTGAAGTAAGCGGCCTCGCGATGCGGCGTATAATTTGTGAACTAGACTTCCGCGAAGGATGGTACAGACGAAAATGTCCGCAGGCAATGGAATAAACGGCGCGAACGGCAACGGTTTAGATGCGGTTCTGAAACCACGGGCAGAATGGCTGGCGAAGCGACGCGCTGAAAACACCGACGGAAACTTCTCGCAGATGCACTACGCGCGCGCGGGTGCAATAACCGAAGAGATGCGCTACATCGCGCACCGCGAAAAGATCGCGCCGGAGCTGGTGCGCGATGAAGTCGCGCGCGGCCGCATGATCATCCCCGCGAACATCAACCATCCCGAACTGGAGCCGATGGCGATTGGCGTCGAGTCGCTGTGCAAGATCAACGCCAACATCGGCAACTCGGCTGTCACTTCGAATGTTGAAGAAGAGCTCAAGAAGCTGCATACCGCCGTCCACTATGGCGCCGACACGGTCATGGACCTTTCCACCGGCGGCGATATTCCCACCATTCGCGAAGCCATCATCCGGCATTCGCCCGTCCCCATCGGCACCGTGCCGATTTATGAAGCGATCTCGCGGGTGAAGCGCGTCGAAGATCTCACGGCGAGCGTGATGCTCGAAGTGATCGAAGAACAGGCGCAGCAGGGCGTGGATTACATGACCATTCACGCGGGCGTGCTCATTCAATATGTGCCCATGGTTTCGAAGCGGATCACCGGCATCGTAAGCCGTGGCGGCGCGATTCTTGCGCAATGGATGACTCATCATCACAGGCAGAACTTCCTCTACGAATGCTTTGATGACATCTGCAAGATTTTCGCGAAGTACGACGTGAGCTTCTCGCTCGGAGACGGGCTGCGACCCGGGTGCCTGGCCGACGCCAGCGATGAAGCGCAATTCGCCGAACTAAAAACTCTGGGAGAACTGACTCGCATCGCCTGGAAGCACGACGTGCAGGTCATGATCGAAGGCCCCGGGCATATTCCGATGCATAAGATCAAAGAGCAGGTGGAAAAAGAAAACGAGTGGTGCGACGAGGCTCCGTTCTATACGCTGGGGCCGCTGGTCACCGACATCGCTCCGGGCTATGACCACATCACCTCCGCCATTGGAGCGGCCATGATTGGCTGGTATGGCGCGTCTATGCTCTGCTATGTCACGCCGAAAGAACATCTTGGGTTACCCAATGAAAAAGATGTGAAGGACGGAATCATCGCGTATAAGATCGCCGCGCACGCCGCCGACGTGGCCCGCCAGCGGCCCGGAGTGCGCGACCGCGACGACGCGCTGAGTTACGCCCGCTATAAGTTCGATTGGGAAAAACAGTTTGAACTTTCACTCGATCCTGAGACGGCGCGGTCGATGCATGACGAGACTCTGCCTGAGGAGGGATATAAAACGGCGGCTTTCTGCTCCATGTGCGGGCCTAAGTTCTGCTCCATGAATTACTCCAGCAAGGTGGATGAGTATAACAAGCAGGTGCATGGGCTGGAGAAAAAAGACTACTCGGAGTTAATGGAGAAGCTGGTTACGATCAAGTAGAGCCCGTAGCCCACTCTGCTGTTTTGCAAACCGGAGATGTGTTTCACGTGAAACACTTTGTACTGGCCGTATTGTGCGCATACTATTGTGCATACATGTAAATTATTGATAATGCTCGGAGTTTGGGTGTGGTTAAAGAGGCACGGTCGAGCATTTATTACGCTGTAATTATTGCACTCTCGCCGCCGGGAAACTTAGAGGAACTTTGTAGGCTAGCGGCGGGCTGAAGATGCCTTGCGAGACACTTCTGTGGAATCCACCCTTGCGACTTCCCTCGGCTTCGCTCGGTGAGCCATCCCCAGTCTAAGAGCCGTCCCACTCTAATAGGGCGCATCACCCTTCACCGTGGTGCGATGCAGGTGGCGGCGGAATTGCTCCGGACAGCCGTGGGCCAAGTGAATCGTGCATCGATTGTCCCAGAAAACCAGGTCGTGATCTTGCCAGTGATGGCGGTAAACGAAAACCGCTCTCGTACTGTGGGTGAAGAGGAGTTCGAGGAGTTCGCGGCTTTCCGCTTCAGAGAGGTCGAGAATACGCGACGTGAAGCCCTCGTTCACGAACAGCGCCCGGCGGCCGGTTTCGGGATGAATGCGCACGACAGGATGCACGACCTCGCGCACTTCGGCCTTTTGTTTTTCGGTGAGGGGTGGCCTCCATTTCGATCCGCTGAAGCGCTCATAGCTGTGGTTATAGGAATGCACCGCGCGCTTGCCTTCGATTCGCTGCTTGATCGCGGCGGGCAACCCATCGTAGGCGGCGTACAAATTGGCAAATGAGGTATCGCCACCTTCCGCCGGAAGCTCCAAGGCGTGAAGCAGGGAGCCGAGGCTTGGTTCGGGCGTGTACGAGAGGTCGGAATGCCAGATGGCGCCTGCGTCGCCGAGCCCGATGGGCTGGCCATTCTCAATGACGTTGGAAACTCTAAGAATCTCCGGATGCCCGGGGAGCAAGTATTGGCGCAGGACGTGAATCATCAAAGGTCCGAAGCGCCGGCTGAACTCAATATGCTGTTCGGGCGTGATGTATTGTGCGCGAAACACCAGCAGACCGTTGCTTTCAAGGAAAGCGCGGCGCACGGCGGCGAAGGTCTCGTCATCCAGAGGCCGTGATAGATCAAGGTCGAGGATCTCGGCGCCGAGCGCCGCGTCAAGCGGGTGAAGTCGAAAAGCTGTGCCTTGTGTCATTTCTGGATTTCCAAACGCCGCGCATTCGCTGCACTGGGGAAGACCATCTGGTTAGAGAGTGGCTCCGCATTCCATTGTCCATGCTGTAAATCCGGGTACAGGGTGGAGTTGATAGTCTTGGCCAATTCAATCAACATCGTTCCCTCTATATGAGCATAGTAATTAAGGGTTTCCGTAGCGGCAAGCGGTGACAACCTGCGGTAACTGTCGTAAGCAGGCGCTAACGCTCACTGATTCTGCGGCCGGGGTTTTGGGGGGGTTGAGTGAAGTGGCGATGTTACGCGAATTGAGAATCGGTGTTGGAGCCAAGAATATAATGGGAACTCACTATGCTCATCATCCTAGGCGGCTTGCCAGGTACTGGAAAGACGACCATTGCACGAGAACTTGCCCGCCAGCTATGTGCAGTTCATGTGCGTATCGATTCTATCGAGGAGGCGATTTTGGATTCAGGGGCACTCAGCTCACCAATCAACGATGCTGGCTATCGTGTGGGCAACGCAGTCGCCGCGGACAATCTCCGTATCGGCAGGACAGTGATTGCGGACTCGGTGAATCCTATTCCGCTCTCCCGCGATGCGTGGGTCGAAGTCGCCAACCGCGCCCAGGTATCTGCTGTTGAAATCGAGGTCACCTGTTCAGACCCCAAAGAACATCAGCATCGGGTGGAAACACGCATATCCGACATTCCCCGATCGCGGTCCCTTACCTGGCGAGAGGTAGTCTCACGAGACTACCGCCCATGGAACCGCGAGCATATTGTGATTGATACCGCCAACCGGACCGTCGAGCAGGTCGTCACGATACTTCGCGGAGCGATTCCGAAACAGTAGTCAAAATCGCTGCCCCGCCTCCGCCTGCCTATCTCCGGTGACGCCCCTTGCGGAAATTGCCATAGCAGATCCGCGTTTTGAGACTCTCTGATTACAGATGGAGGGGTGGAAGTTTGAAGAAACTGGTGACGAGCTCACCATTAGAAACTCCACCAGGAAACTGCGCAAGCCAGGCGCCTCTTACTTGGTGTCTGGATCCAGCGTCTGATCCAGATAAATCCAAAGGACACGGGAAAGAAATGTCAACATAGGGGTAAAAGGCAAGAAAGACACGGTTGCCCAGATGGCGACCTTGTCCAAACGCCAACTGGTCAGCAGCCAAAGGGCGACGCCGAAAACAAATATCAGAGCGAGGGCCAATCCGTAACTGAGGTACATAGCGCCAAGAAAATATCCTGGCTCGCGATTGAAGTTGAGACCGCAGACGGGGCAGCGATCATTCATCTTTGGGAAGTTCCAGTAAAAGGTGGAGCGGAAGATTCTGCCAGACCGGCATCGCGGACAGAGCTGGCGGAGAATGCTGGCTAGAGTGGATGGCTGGGAACGCGGCAAGAACAAATGATACTGGATAAATTGAGCTTCCCGTCAGTTGTTGTAACCAGATGGGATGAGAAGGCCGGTCTCCGACGGGATGCTGTACGCTCCCAAGTTATCGACGCGCTCGAAGCGCAAGAGATAAAGGAGAC
>Ga0209274_10000413_pt1 | contig 27064 bp, 30 predicted proteins | sample HubBroMetageREF1_FD_188343 | JGI IMG/M metagenome (GOLD analysis project Ga0209274, IMG submission 188343) | Reference soil microbial communities from the Hubbard Brook experimental Forest, New Hampshire, USA - Hubbard Brook CCASE Soil... | ecosystem: Environmental > Terrestrial > Soil >...
ATCCCATTCTACCGCGTGACGTCGATGCGGGGCGTTGCGCGGCTTTCTCGGCGCGCCACGCTCTGGGCGGTGTTCGCTATCGCGGCGCTTCTCATGACGCCCGGTTCGCTCTCCGTCGGAAGCACCAGCCACGAACCATCTCCTCTGGCCAGTGGGGTCTCGAGCGATTCGGAATTCCTTTCAGAACTCGGTCCCTCCACTTCGCCGTTGGAGTCCTCCACCATCGCGTGCCCGACCCTGCACGGCTGCCTCCCCGCGGACCTTGCTCCCGCGAGTACGAGTGACTCCTGGGTCAACATTACGACGATCAATCCCGTCAACCCTCCTCGGCTCACCTACTCATCCATGGCGTACGGTGCGGGATTCATCCTACTGTTCGGGGGCCTGGATTTCGATGGGAAGGCCACCAATTACACGTGGGAGTTCCAGGATTTTGCCTGGACGAACTATACCTCGTATTTCCCGGTCGCGCCGTCGCCCCGGTACTACGCCGCCCTCACGTTCGATCCGCAGGTCAACGCGTTCGTTCTCTTCGGCGGCGCGAACGGCGGAAGTCGCGCACTCGGAGACACCTGGCTGTTCTCGAATAACTACGGTTGGACTCGATGGACCCCGACGGGAGGCTACGTTCCCGCCGGTCGGTTTGGCGCCGAGTTCGCCTACGATCCGACGGACGAGTACACAGTTCTGTTCGGGGGAACGGATTCCGTCAATGACTACAACGACACCTGGGCCTTCACCCCGAGCAACTGGACCGAGCTGACCCCCACTGTTTCTCCGGAGGAGCGGGAGAACGCGATCTTCGTCTGGGATGCGGAGGACGGATACCTGTTCATGTCGGGTGGAACGAACAATCCGTGCTGCATGGCCGATACCGACGATTGGGCGTTCGTCGACGGGAATTGGTCGTCCATTTCATCGTCCCCGAAACCGCTCGATCGCTTCCTATCCGCGGCGGCCTACGATCCGTCGATCCGGTCGGTTCTCGAGTTCGGCGGATTCAATCCGGAATCCTGCGGCAACCTCGCCGACACCTGGAGCTACAACGACTCGACCTGGACCCAAGTGTCCGTCGCGGGCCCGGGTGCGCGCGCCGGGCAGTCGATGGCGTTCGACACCTACAATGGGTTCGCGGTACTATTCGGGGGGGAGAACTACCCGGGCTGCTACGGCGGCGGCGCGCTCAACGACACGTGGGTGTTCGGGCCATGGACCCAACCAACGGTGGGCCCTCTCGCGATCACCGCCCTCGCCAATCCGTATCTGGCCCCGGCGGGGGCGCGGGTCAACTTCAGTGCCTACGCGCTGGGGGGTATCCAGCCCTATTCGTTCCAGTGGTCGTTCGATGACGGCAATTTTTCGTCGACACCGGTGAGTACGTACTATTCGAACACCAGCTCGGTGTTCAACACGTCGGGCAACTATGCTGTGACGGTCACGGCGTACGACTCGGCCAAGCACTCGGCCACCGAGGTGATCCCGGTGTCGATCGGCTCGGTCATGGTGCTCAACTGGCTGCCTCCGCGGGACACGTACAGTTTCGATAACTACGGGAGCTATTGGTCCGCCGGGGGCAATTGTTACGGGATCTCGTCGTCCGAGATCTTGTATTGGGAACACGATATCGAGGGATGGGGAACAGCGCCCGATCTTCCCCTCTCCGCGAGCGCGACGAGTGCGTTGAATGCCCCATCGAACATTGCCACGGGCCTGAACGCCGTGACCCTGGCGATCATGGCTCACCAAGTGTACGACCCAAACAACAACATCTTCGGGAGTCCGTACGGGTCGGGAGGGTTCGCGAACTCGTGGGCCACCGCCCTTTCGTATCTCAAAGCCGGCCAGCCGATTCAGGTCTCCCTCGGTAGCAACGACCGCCACAGCGTAGTGCTCTACGGCGAGCAGACCTTCTCGAACGGCACGACCGAGTGGGACATCTCCGACCCGAACAGTCCGCTCGTCACCACCCACGCTTGGTACGATCCGATTGCCAAATCCTTCGTCTATGCCAACCTCGCGGTCTGGCACGGGTTCACACTCGACGGGGGCGGAGCGCCGCTCCCCTTGCAATCGAACTGGCTGGTTCCCGACGTCTTCCTCCACGATGTCAGTTGGACCGATTTCCCACCGAACACATCGGGCGACGAGTTCGTCGCTTCCAACGAACCCATCGAGGTGACCGCGGCAGCCGAGACGGACAGTTTCACGACTCCGGGGGATTCGCAGACGTTCGTTGGGAACATTCCTGACTCGGTCGGGATCGAGGAGGCGAGCGACCAGCTGTACGAGATGCCGCTGCCCGAGGTCGGTCCAGGACTCGTGATCGCCGACGCCCCGTCCGCTGAAACAGACCTACAGGCTTTCCGAGACGTGGGGAGCGGTCCCACCCTCACGGTCAACGGGTACGCAGTTTCTCTCAATTCCACCCTACCACACACTTTTTCGATCGAATCTCGAGCGGACGGGTTCACTCTCAGCGTGGGAGCGTACGCGGTCACCGCGAACGTGTCGTTCGTCCAAATGGTTGGAAACGCGTCAGATACTCTCTATGCAACGGCCCTCGACTTTGAATCGGGCTCGACGGAGAACTTCACCATCTCGAATTGGGCCGGGCTCTCGTCTACAACCGTTGCCGCGCTGAACGTAACGGTCACTCCGGCTGGCGCGTCGGCGCCGAACGGGACGTACGGGATCGTGAATGGCCAAGTCGGCCTCGTGGCCACACCCCCGGCATCTCCCCCCGCCGCGACCCCTCCCTCGTCCGCTCCGTTCTACGTTGGGGGCGATTTCTTCATCGGTCTGGGGCTGGTGGCCGTCGCGATCGCGTCCGTTGCCATCGTCCTCATTTTCCGGAAGGGTGGGAAGCTCCCTCCGATTCCGAGGTAAGATGGTCCCGGATTCTTCCCCCGGGTGCAATGGACCTTGGACCCGTTGCCGTGCGAATCTACCGTTGGATACTGGGAGTTAGCGGCGTTCTCGCGCCTTGGCTACGTTGCGGGTGACCGCTGCCCGTACGAGGGACTTGATGCCGTCCGCATCGACCTCGGCCCCCTCCGGAATGTCGATTCCTCGCATCCAGTTGGCGTCGAGCGTGGCATTGAAAAGTCCCTTCTTGTCGTCGAGCTGGGACCCCTCGGGGAATGTCAGCCGCACGCGGCCCTTCAGTTCGTTGACGAGGCAAACGATTCCGTCGTGATACCATACTGGAACGCCGGCCGGGTTGGATGGCTTCTTCCACTTCTGCTCCTCAACCGCTTCGGGGTCGGCCTCTTGGATGAGGCGGCGCAAGCGAGAGACCATCCCGGGCCGCCAGTCCGCGGTCGGCTTCGGTCCCGAGGCTGCTCGCTTGGCAGGAGAGTTGGAGACCTTTGAGCCGCGCTTCACCATGCGACGGGCCCAATCTTGGCGGCACTTATGCCTTCGAGGGCATGGGCGCATTCCATGCCGGCCAACCAACGCCCGCTGGGGAAGTCCGGTCTCTCTGTGGCCCCGCTCGCATTCGGGGGCAATGTGTTTGGTTGGACCGTCGACGAACCGACGGCCTTCCGGCTGCTCGATAGATTCGTAGACGCCGGCTTCAACCTGATCGACACGGCCGACACGTATTCCGTATGGATTCCGGGTCACCACGGCGGCGAGTCCGAGACCATCATCGGCCGTTGGATGGAGTCACGGGGGCGCCGCGACGACGTGCTCATCGCAACGAAGGTGGGCATGGAGATGACCCCAGAATCCAAGGGGCTTTCCCGGGAGCACATCGAGCACTCCTGCGCCGAGTCGCTCTCGAGGTTGCGAACCCGATACATTGATCTCTATCAGTCGCACGCGGACGATGCCAGCGTACCGATCGACGAACCGCTTCGCGCCTACGCGCGACTCCTGGAGGCGGGAAAGATACGTGCGATCGGAGCGTCGAACTTCTCGGCCGCACGACTCTCGGAGGCCCTGCGGACGAGCACGGAGGAGAAACTTCCTCGTTACGAGAGCATGCAACCGAGGTACAACCTGCTGGACCGGGACGCCTACGAGGGTCCTATCGAGGATTGCTGTGTGTCCGCGGGACTCGGGGTCATCACTTACTCCTCGCTCGCCAGCGGATTCCTTTCCGGAAAGTACCGGTCGAAATCGGATCTAACCAACAGCCCCCGCGGCGCTCGGATGGAGGCGCGACTTACCGGACGGGGACCGCAAGTCCTGGCGGCGCTCGACCGCGTGGCCGGGCGATTGGGCGTCGCCCGTTCGACGGTCGCCATCGCGTGGATCGTGAGCCGGCCAAGTGTGACCGCAGCGATCGCGAGCGCCACCTCCGAAGCCCAACTCGATGAGCTGATCGCCGGGACGAACATGCAGCTCGATGCGGCCTCGCGGGCCGAGCTCGACAATCCGATAGGATAATCGATCGACTCGGTCGAATCCAACCGGTGTTCTTTTCGTAGACCACGGATGCTGGAAGGGCCGAGGGCTCAGCCCAACGCCTTCCTCAGAAGTGCAACGATCCGCGCTTCTTCCACGTCGGTCATCTTCGTAATCGCGAAATCGGTCGGCCACATGTTACCCTCGTCCAGTTTCGACTCGTCACTGAAGCCGAGGGTGCCGTATCGCGTCTTGAACTTCCCCGCATTTCGGAAGAAACAGACGACCTGGTCGTCCTTGGAATAGGCGGGCATCCCGTACCAGGTCCTCGGCGTCAGCATGGGCGCGTTCGCCGTGATGATCTTGTGAATACGTTCCGCTATCGCTCGGTCGGATGGATTCATCGTGGCAATTTTCGCGCGCACTTCCTCGTCGCCGGTCGTTTTGGTGGAGCTCCGGCGCGATCTCAGTTCTCGGACGCGCTCCTTCATAGCCGCGCGTTCCTCGGCCGTGAACCCCACAGCCAAACTTTCGCCGCCTTTCTCTCCCGCTTTCTTAACCGCCATGAGGCAGCGAATCGGCGGCCGCTGATTAAGTTACGACCGTAGCCCGGAATATCGAAAGGGTCCCTGGACTGAATCTACTTCGGGCTAACCTGCTCATTTCGCCAGTCGCTTTGCCTTTCGCTCGAGCGAACTCCTCTCGTCCTGGAGCACCTTGTTCAGGCCCTTGATGTTCTCCCGAAAATACACGAGGTCCGAGTGGAACATCCTGACGCCCCGTTTGAGTCGGAATTTACTCTGTAGCCTCAGCTGCTGTTCCAGCAACTTCACATGCCGAAGAAGGGGATCGACTCGCAGTTTGGTCCAGTCCGTCGTGGGATCGAACCGGGCGAACTCAGCCCGCAGCTTCTCGAGTGATTTTCGGATCGCAGGAATGTCCGTTTTGTATACTCGGTCCACCATCTCCGCGCCCCGGTCGGTAGTCGATCGGCACCACATTAGAGTGGCGCGGCGCGCGGGTGGGTGCAACAGCAGTTGCACCCAGACGCCGTGTCCCGCTGTCGGAGTTACGGGGGTGCCCTGCCCATTTTAGCGTAGAATTCTTTCCCGCGCTTCTCCATTTCCGCCGGAGGAACGTCCTCCGTGTGGGTGGATATGGACCACTCGTGCCCAAACGGATCGCGGATCCGAGAGGTTCGGTCCCCCCAGAACATATCCATGGGTTCCATGATCGAAGTGGCCCCGGCCGCGACCGCCTTCTTGTACGTGGCATCCGTGTCCGGAACGTAGAGCCAGATTCCTCCCACCGTGCCTCCGAGCGTTTTCGGTGAGCGGTTGCCCATGTCGGGAAACTCGTCGGACAGAAAAATGACGGAGTCTCCGATCTGGAACTCGGCGTGCATGATCTTGCCGCCCGGGCCCAGCTGGCGCATACGCTCGATGGCGCCCAGTGCCCTCGCGTAGAACTCGAGCGCACGGGCCCCGTCGTGTACGGTGAGCGTGGCAGTCGCCGTGTGGTATCCGTCGGGAACGGGCTTTACGTGATGCGTCATGGCAGTTCGACCAAGACCTCGAGGGGTTCAAACCTTTCCGTCACAGGGCGCGAAACGCCGCGGAGAGCCACCGTTGCAATCGGAGAGCCGTCTAGCGTCAAACCGCGTCCGGGAGGTAGTACTTCGACAGGAGCTCGAGGAAACGCGGGTCCCTTCGAGCTCCCGCGAACAGGGGCGAGGTTCGGATGCGTCCGAGCTGGAGCGTGTGCTCCTTCGCTGCGATGTTCATGCAGTCAAAGAATCGGTCGAGATCGCCGAGCGAGTAGTAGATGAATCCCATCGAGGAGTAGCGCCGCGAGCTCCCCTCGTGCCGGGCCTCATTGAGCTTCGCGATGACCTTCATCGCTTCGGGCCGATCCCCCTTGAGGCCGGAGAGAGAACCGCGGCAGAGGAGGGCGTAGTCGCTCGTCGGAGCGAGGCGCTCCAACTCTTCGACATACTTCTCGGCCTGAACGAGATCCCCTTTCAGGACGCTGATGTCGAACATCCCGCGGTACCCGTTCACCGGAGCTCGCTCCAGATTCTTGTCCCAGTGCGCTTTCGCCTGTTCCAGGCGGCCGGAGAGGAAGTACGCGTCTCCCACGCGCCGGATGGTCTCGGTCGAAAGCGGGTCCAGGTGGTACGCCTCTTCGGCCTGAAACACGAACGCCTCCACCACACCGAAGGTGGCTGCCATCGCGGCGAGTGTCGAATGGGCTTGGGCCTGGTTGGGGTTCAGCTCGAGCGCCCTTCGCACCTCCCGGTTCAGTATGTCCGAGGGCTCATCGGCCATGAACGCCAGCTCCGCCCGGATCGCGTGAGCTTCGGCAATGTCCGGGTCGATTGCGGAGGCTTTTTCGGCGGCCTGGCGGCCGCGCTTGATCGCCTCCATCCACGGAATGAATCCCTCTGAACCGAGCGCAACGATGGCCCTCGCTAGCCCCGCGTATGCCCGGGCAAACGTGGGATCCTGCCGGATCGCCTTGTCGAAAAGGGCCACCGCCTCGCGGAGCGAGGCCTCGTCCTGATTCCACAACAGGGCTTGCCCCTGCAGGTACGCGAGATACGCCTCAGTCTCCGCTGGCTTCTCGAGCGATGGAACCGCGACCCGACCCTTCGCCAAGCTCCCCGGAAGCGACGTAGTCACCTTGGTCGCGATGTCACTCTGGACGGCAAAGATGTCGTTCAGTTCATCATCGTACTTCGCGCTCCACAGGTGTTCCTCGGTGGCGACATCAATCACCTGCACGGTCACGCGAATTCGGTTGGCCGCGCGGCGCACGCTTCCTTCGACGACCGTCGCGACTCCGAGTTCCTTGCCGATCGTTGCGACCGATTTGTCCGTCTTCTTGTAGCCGATGACCGACGTGCGCGCGATCACCTTCAGACCGGGAACCAACGACAGATTCGCGATCAGCTCCTCGGTGAGACCGTCGGCGAAGTACTCGTCGCTCGGGTCGGGGCTGATGTTCGCGAACGGAAGAACCGCAAGACGGGTCGGGTCCGCTCGGCTCGGATCCTCGCCGGATTTGGCTCCGGTGTTGTCGTTCCACTGAAGCAAAACGCGGTAGACGTCGATCGGGGATTGAATTCCCTTCAAGCCTTCCGACGGAACCTTGGAGAACTTGTCCGGTACTTTCGACCGGACCTGCTCGTACACGGCTCCCGACACACAAACGCCGCCCGGTTCGGCGAGGGGCTCGATCCGCGCGGCGATGTTCACGGCGTCCCCCAGGATGTCGGCTCCGTTCTGCACAACATCGCCGAGGTGGACTCCGATACGGATTCGGATCGGAGCATAGCCTCCCTCGGAATTTCGCTCGTACAGACGGCGTTGAATGTTAATCGCGCACTGCACCGCCTTGAGCGCGCTGTCGAATTCGACCAGGAATCCGTCTCCCGTCGACTTGATCTCGCGCCCTTGGTGGAGCGCAACGATAGGGCGTACAACCTCCGTCTGCTGTCGCAATAGATCGAGCGTCTGTCCTTCGTTGGCCTGAGTCGAAGCGGTGTATCCGACTGTGTCAGTGAACATCACCGCGGCCAGGCGGCGTGAGGAAGCCACGGGCTGAGCATCGCTCCGGTTAGATTAAGGCGCTCCCAGCCGCCTATGCGATGACGAATGAGAATGATCCGATTTCTATCCGAGAGGGCCGGGACAAGGCGTCCGTTCGAGAGTCGGTCAGTAGGGTGGTCGCCTGGGATTATCTTCTCGGCAAGTCGGACTGACTCGATCGTCGCGAGACGTGACTTTTCGCGCGCGTGGACTTCCGACGCGAGCTCGATCTTCGGTCACGTTCATCCCCGCCGAAGGGCCAATCGCTTTGACGCAATGACTCCGCGATGTCCGGCCGCAGAATGGCAAACACCTCGGGAGGCAGTCGAACCGTTACCGAAAGTCCCCTCCGGGTGCTAACCACGCAGAGGTCCTTCACCAAGCCATTATCGATCCGAAGATAGGCGTGAGGCCCCGGGTACGCGTCCATCAGGTCAGAATACAAGTGAAAATCATCCGAGTCCAGGATTGTGCTCTTAGTGCTCATGTCAGTGCTCGAGAATCAGTACCGGCGGCGGTAGTCGTGCCATCCAACCAGTTCTCCGCGCTCGACTCCGGAAGAAGTCGCGCCTCACGCTGCACAAGACTTCGAATTCGCCCGGTGATCTGAAGGACGTTCTCACCCTGGGGAGTCAGTTCGAGGCCGAGAGGCAATCTGAGGGGGGTCGCAGTAGGCGGATGCACGCGCCGCTGCTTCGGGAGCTCTCTGATTGAGACTAGATTGAACTCGCCCAAGTCTGAGACCAACCGACGAAAACTCTCAGGATGGATTCCAATGGATTTTCGAATTTTCATAGAAATCGTCAGGGGCTTGCCCTGCAACTGCTCCAGAATCTCGCGAGCGGGCCGATTCCTAAGGACGAAGCTCAACGGGTCCTCCCGTTCAATCAGCCGAGGCGCTCCCCGACGCTTGGACATAAATCACTATAAGTGAATAATCATATAAATGTAAGTCGGCTACCGTTCCCGGGGCGCTAACTGCGGGGATCGATGGTGGCCCGGGCTACGAGCGACAAGGCTGCAGCCCCCCTGGCACTCGATGAGTCTGACCGCCCTCCTCGAAAGGGAACACCCTGCAGGTGCCCACCGTGCAAGAGACCGGCAGTGCTCTTTGGCCGGGTCTATGGGATGGACTCACGGACCCCTAAGATCCGATTCATTCCCGAGCGCAGACCTTTCTGCAAGATTCATGCGATTGCGAACGAGTTTGCGCTCGAACCATACCGTTGCCCAAGTGCGAGTTGCCTGCGTCGGCGCTTTCTCGCTTCGGGGGGCTGGCTGAACTACCGAGAGCGACCTGAGAGTACGTTCGTCTACCTGCCATTGCGGGCGACCATCGAGGACTCGCCCGACGATGGGTCTCCACCGAGGAGACCCCTTCCACGGATGATTTCGAATCTGAAGTGTCCGAGGTGCGGAACACGACTTCGGCATGTCCGATGATCAGAAACTGTGACTCCGCTCGACACCCATGGAAATGGGCGGCCACGATGATGAGCGGAGTCGCACCCATGCACCCCGGATTGAATCATCGGCAATGTTCTAATAATCGAACATATGTATGATATATCGAACATGAGATTTCATAACGAGTTGGACGAACTGCTAGGGAGCCCGATTCGAGTTCGCGTCCTTAGGGTCCTCACCCGATCTCCCGACAGGGGATTTACCGGCCGGGAGCTCGCTCGAATCTGCGATAGCTCTCCTTCCCAAACCAACGCGGCATTGGATGTCCTCCAAGATTCAGGAGTGGCCTACTGCGAGGTGGCCGGGCACTCGCATGTTTGGCGCCTCGTTCCGGGCCACATCCTGCGCGAACTTCTGCGTCAGGTGTTTCAAGGGGAAGCGGACTCCTTCAAGATCCTTAAGGCGGACATCGAGAATCTGCTCCGCCCCCTGCCGGTGAAGCGGGCGTTCCTTTTCGGTTCGACCGTAAGAGGAGACGAGCGCGTGAGTAGCGACGTCGATTTGCTGGTTCAAGTGGAGTCGAAGTCAGACAAGGAGATCGTTGAGGATGCACTTAGCAGGGCGAGTGGTCAATTCGCCCTGCGGTTCGGAAACTCGTTGTCGCCGCTTGTCCAGGATCGCGCAGAGACCAGGCGCCCGGCGAACCCGCAGTTGATGGCTCGCATATTCAACGAGGGCGTTGAACTAGGGCAGTAGCTAGTGAAGCAGACTCGCGTCAAACGCCTCTCACCGAGTAAGTCCACAATCTATCTCAATCGCGGTGAGAACCTTCTCCAGACCATGCGCTTCGCGGAGCAGCAGGCGAATCCGGACGGTATCGCGACGAATGCGATTCAAGCCGCAATCGCGCTGACGGATGCATACACGGTTCACTTCGGAAGAGGGCGCAGTCGTGGTCAGAGTCATCTCGAGGTTACGGCGTTGATCGAACTTTGCGCTGCTCCTAACAAGTCAGAAGTTGGCCGGCTAGTCGCACGGTTACTTTCTATGAAAACCAAAGTGGAGTACGAGGATCGACCGGTTGCCCTAAATGAGGCGAAAGAGCTAGCGCGGTGGGTCAGCTCTCTCGAGCGGCTCATCCGAGAAGACTTGGACGATTCGACCGCGTCCGTCGTGGTTCGACCGTAGGTAGGGTGCGTCGGGGGAGACTTGTTCGTGGTTGCGACACGCGTTGGAGTCAGCTTCCCGGGAGAGCTGGAAAGCATTGCACCCGCAGGGGGGTGACGCCGCTTCCGAACAGCCCCTGATCGAGGCGTCACCTCGGCCTGGGTAATTCAGATCGGTACACTGAGGGTGAACCGCTTGGCGTTCAGGGCCAAAGCGTCAAAACGGGGACGTCACTCGCCCCTCGGAGCATACCATGGACGAAGAACTTCCAGATCTGGTTCTCCCGGTTGACGAGCGAGACCATGTGATCGGGCCGCTCTCGGCCAAGTGCACTCTCGTTGAGTATGGGGACTACGAGTCGCCCGAGTGTCGTAATGTGATCGGTGCCGTGCGAGAACTCGTGCGAGAGCTGGGCGATGATCTCTGTTTCGCGTACCGCAACTACCCCCAACCGAAGGTCTATCCTCGTTCTCAGGCAGCGGCGGAGGCCGCGGAAGCGGCCGGATTGCAGGCGAAGTTCTGGTCGATGCACGATCGCATCTTCGATCACCAGGGCGCACTCTCGGATCACGACCTAAAGGAGATCGCGCGGGGCCTACCGATCGACATGACGGTCTACGAACGGGACCTCGCATCCGGGGAAGCGCGCAGCCGAGTCACCGAAGACCTGGAACTCGCGGAAGAGGACGGGGTCGGGGACACCCCGACGTTCTTCGTCAACGGTCGAATGTTCACCGGGCAGTACGAGTTTCTGCCGTTGCTCGAGGCGCTGAAGGCGACCGCGAGAAAGTAGCGAGTCCTTCGCGATCCCCTAGGGACGGGGGCGGACCAGCACATGCGGGTCCTGTTCGATAACCGGATCCCGCAGAGTGGGCGAATGCTCGTACAGCCGCCGAAGCTGGTCGACGGAGGCCGGGCCAGACAGCGTCCAGGCCAGTGAATCAAGGTCCCGGAGCTCGGTCGACGAGAGCTCGGCGAACGTTCGTCCTTTGACAAAAGCACGGAGGGAGTCCGACGGTTCGGCCGTCCCCGCCGCGTCGTGGTTCAACAGACTGTAGAAATCCGACAGCATCTGCGACCGAATGTGGGACCTACCATCCTGCGGCTCCTCGGCGTGCTGGTCCGGCTGGTAACCGGGTTCGAGTCGCATCCGAAGCCACGCTTCCCAAGCGAACTCGAAAAACCGGGCGGGAAGCCGGAACGGCACCTCGATGCCGCTGTGCGCTCGAAGAAAGTCCGTGTTCGCGTCGAGTAGCTCCCAACGGGCCGACTGAGCGTCCCAGACCTCGCAGAGCCAGTGCTCGATATGGTGGTCGCACCGGATCTGCCTCGAGGTCAGTTCATCGACTTCGTGCTTCCAGGTGTCGGGATCGCGGAGCCGCTCGGCCTCGTCCATTCCCCGCGCCGCGAGGGCGCTCCGCCAAAACGGAAGGGTGACGCCGGGGTTGTTCATGATTTCACGGAAGTATCCGGCTCGGACCCGCGTGGCGAACCCTCGGCTTCTCAGCAAGCCCGCGAGAAAGTACGACTCCTGCACGCAGGCGCCGAGCAGACGGGCGGTCGGGGGTCTCTCCGGATCGAGATCACCGGGTGGAATACGTCGCAGAGCGGCCAGAAGCTCTTCCAGTCGCGGCGGGCGGACCCTCACCAGGCTATCCCGCTTGGCCGGTGTGATCCGATAGTAACCGAGCAGATTGTGGTGGATCGTTTGGGCGCGCGCCACCGTGCATATCCCATCCACGGAATCGGGCAACTGCGCGAGCGGCCGCATATTCGCACCGGAAGCGGTAAATCGACTCCTCGCTCGGTAGACGGACGCCTCACGCGCCGCCGGACTCGGCCCGCTGGAGTCGCTCGAACGCATGGGGAGCCTTCGCCCCGGAGTCGGGACTGGGAGTATCGGCCTTGCTCACCTTTGGAGATGACCGGAGATTCCTACCGCATGACTCGGCAAGTCGGGGCGCCGTTGCGAGCGCCAGGGCCAAGGGTATGTTCCCTGTGGGTCTTGCGAGGGGGCTATGCCATCGCGTCCCCGGGCCAAGTCGACGAAAAAAGATCCCGACCTGTATCTCTTCGCCACTACCATCATGGTGTCCGATCGAAAGCGATCGGTGGCGTGGTACACCGAGAAGCTCGGTTTCGAGGTGATCCAGGATATGGGTCACTGGGTGACGGTAGGTCACAAGGGTCAGGCGGGTCTACTCCACCTCTGCGAAGGCCCCGAAATTGGGGCACCGCTCGAGCCGGGCGTCCAGGGGATGACCTTCCACGTGCACGGGGACTTCCGGAAGAAGTGCGCCGAGCTGGCACGGAACGGAGTCAAGTTCGCTACGCCGGTCTCTAAGATGTCGTGGGGAACCTTTGCCCAGATCGCGGACCCGGACGGGAACGTGATCAACGTCCATCCCGAGGATTGACCGATCGAATCAGTTGGAGGTCATGCCGCGGCGCACGATGCGCCGAGCGGTGACCGCCGACCTCTTCGACGTCTCTCCGGAGCGGCGCTGCCGCCGGACCGCGCTCCGTTGCGTGGCTCGACCGACTCGAGTCGCATCCGCTCGGGCCTTTCGACCCACTTTACTCCCGGCCGGCTCGACCAGCCGCCCGGTCTCGCCCGACGATGTCCAAACGCGCTTGGTCTTACTCTTGATCCCCATGGCACGGTGGAACGCCGTCGATGCGTTAAGAGGACCGACTTCGTCGCAAATTTCGGTCCTGGTCGGCCCCGGGGACAGCGCGCGGGCTCCGAGAGGAATCTACGGCCCACGCGCGGTGCGAACTCAGAATCCGCGGAACACTTCGTAATCGATGTCGTCCTCGGGCACGCCCAGACTTCCGCGGAGCATCGACAGCGTGTCGATGACCATTTCCGGGAGTCCGACGACGTAGTACTTTGGCCGATCGAGCGATGTGGCCACCTCCCGAACCCAGGTCGCGTCGATCCGCCCGACGCGGCCGTGCCACTCGGTTTCGGATTCCGCGGGACGGGTCACGGTGTACTCGGTACGGAGATGAGGGAATTCCTGCGCGAGCTCGTCGAGCTCCGATCGAAACACGAGCTCTTCGGGTACGCGCGCGGAGTAAAGGAGACGACGTTCGTGGCGGTCCCCCGAGTCGGCCGCGTACCGCATCATGCCCCGGAAGGGAGAGATCCCGATCCCTCCGGCGAGGAAGACACTCGGGCGTTCCCGGTCCAACAGGAACAGGCCAATGGGGCCGTGGACCTCCGCCGTATCTCCGGGCCGTAGCCGCGAAAGCGCCTGCTTGAACGGGGTGTCGGAGATCTTGCAGGTCACGGAGATCCGGTCGGTTTCGGTAGGGCTCGACGAGAGCGAGAAGCTTCGAACCGCGCCCCAGGGGTCATCTACACCGGGCAGGGCGAGACGGATCGCCTGATTCGAAAGGTACCGGAAGCCGGAGCCCTCGGTGGAAAAATGGAAGGTCATCGAAGACGGGGAAACCTTCTGGCTGTCCAGCAGCGGGAGGACGAACCGCCCAGGACGAGGTAGGTCCGCGGGAGGACCGCCCACGACGTGCACGTTCGCCGGGAGGGCTCGCGCGAGATAATGACTGGTCGACCGGAGTTCCGGTCACATTGCTCCGCGGGGGGCCCGAGGGGCTCCTCGCGCGTGAGCGACCGCGAGATCGCAGACGAGGCTTAGCTGTGAGATTTCGCGACGCGCGAGACCCCTTTGGGTGTCGCGAGGTCGCGTGCGGGTCGAACGACCCGGATGTTCACGTCGGACTGGAACTTCCGGACCTCGAGCTTGGACCCTTGCGCGTGCAGGCTCTCCAAGAACTCGTCGGCGCCGAGTCCCGGCCCGTCGCGCCACTTCGCGACGATCAACGTGGTGCCTTGCCGAACGGGGATCGCGTCACCGGCCGCGACGAAGTCTCGGAACGCTTCGTCGGACAGCGGTTCGAAGGCGGTTTTCAACATCGCGCCCCGCCGAGGGTAGCGCTGCTTGATCTTCTTCACGATCTCACGCGCCCAGCGTCTCGGACACGGCGGTGTCGTCAGGGCCCGCCGAGATGTGATCCTGCCCTACGTTTCCCGGCATGTGCTCCACCGACCGCGTTCGACCCGCTCGAGGAGAGGCCGCGACGGGGTTCGCGGTCCGCTTCCCACCCAAGAGGCCGGCGCGCGCCAGTTCCTTCGTGATATGCTCGACCGCGAGCTCGACGTCCTTCGGTCGACGGGCGCCCGTGCAGACGAGCTTGCCGCTCCCGAAGAGGAGGAGCACGACCCGCGGAGTCTCCAGCCGGCACACGAGGCCCGGGAACTGTTCCGGCTCGTACTCCACGCGGTCCAGCCCGAGCGTCAGCGCGATCGAGTTCAGGTTGATCTCGGTCTCGAGGTTGGAGGTCGCGACGATGTTCTGGATCTCGATCTTCGGCTTCGCAATGACCTTCTGCCCGGCCTTTCGGATGAGGGCGGAGATCGTGCGGACCGACTCGTCGACCTGTTTCCAGCTCTTGCCGCCGGTACAGACGACCTTGCCCGATTGGAAGAGGAGCACAGCGGTCTTCGGCTCCTTCATGCGGTAGATCAGCCCCGGGAACTCGGAGGGCTCGTACTCCGCACCATCGAGGCGCATCGCGATGCGTTGAAGGTCCAGGTGTTCCCCGAGCGAAGTGGAAGCCACTACGTTCTCGATTCGAATCCGCGTCATAAGCCTATAAATAGTATATAAACAAGTATTTAAAGACCCGCCCCCGGACCGACCGACCGAGAAGATGCGACCGGGGGCCCGGGTCAGCCGACCGTGCGCTTTCGAGGGCTCCGGGAGCGATTCGAGGCGGCGGAAGAGCTGCCCGAAGGGGACCCCGCGGACTTCACCGCGTCAAGAAGCTCCTCGAGCTCGTACGAACCGTTGTGCCGGACCCCGTTGATGTAGAAGGTGGGGGTCCCGTTCACACCGCTTCGCACGCCGCTCGTAAAGTCCTCTCGAATCCGCTCGTCGTAGACCGGCCGCTTCACCTCGGTGGTGAACTTCGCGCGGGGAACTCCGAGGCGCTCGGCGTACGTCAGCAGGTCCTCGGGCTCCAGCGCGTCCTGGTTTTCGTAGAGCGTGTCGTGCATCTCCCAGAACTTCCCCGTCGCTCCGACCACTTCCGCCGACTCGGCCGCGATCTTCGCGTGGGGGTGGGCATTCTCGAGGGGGAAGTTACGGAAGACGAACTTCATCGCGGCACCGACCCGTTTCTGAAGCTCCTTTACGATCGGGTACGCCGCGCCGCAGTACGGACACTCGTAGTCGCCGTACTCCAGCAGCGTCACGCCCGCCGTGCTCGCGCCCTGAACGTGGTCGCGGGGACCGACGGGGAGAACCAACCGGGGGGCATCGTCCTCGGCGCTCATTTTCGTGATTTCTCCTTCGAGAGACCTTCCAGGGCCGCGAGAATGCCCTCGGCCCCGGGGTTGATCCCGGTCGGTGAAAGGTGGCTCCACCGGATCGTGCCCTCGCGATCGATGACAAAGAGCGCGCGGGCGCTCTCGCCTTCCTTGTCCATGTACACACCATAGAGTCGGGACACCGCACCCTTGGGTTCGAAATCCGCCAGGAGCGGGAAGTGGAGCTTCCGGTCGCGAGAGAACGCCGCGTGACTCCACGCGCCGTCGACCGAGATCCCCATGATCTCCGCGTCGAACTTCTCGAACTCGGGGAGGATCTCGTTGTACAGCCCCATCTGGTCCGAGCAGACCGGGCTCCAATCCGCCGGGTAAAAGGCGAGAACGACCGGGCGTCCCCGGAGATCGGAGAGGGAGACCTTCTGATCGGGAGTCGAGGGCAGGCTAAAGTCCGGGGCCGGAGTCCCCGGCTGGAGCAGCTTGGACGACGCTTGCGAGCCGGACGGGTTTTTCGCCATTCACGATCGCCTTTCCGTGCCGCTCGATTCCATTCTCACGCATAACAGTTCTGAGCGCGGCGAGTCGCGGGCTCCTCGAAACCGTCGCCGGTGGCTGCCACCGGCGTTGGACCCCGAACTTCGGCACCTCGGACCCGCGGCCGGTTACATGCTCACCGAAGTAGCCGCTCGAAACTCGCTTATGCGCGAATGGCGTGCCCCGCCTTTGGCGAGGATAACCACCTTGCGAATCATCACCACAAAACCGACTGGAACTCGGATCGCCATCGCGGCCGCAACGGCCGGCGTCCTCTTGGTGCTGGTTTTCTCGATGATCCCGCCTTCGGCCGCCAGTCCGTCCCTCGCCACGTTCGGGGCCCGATTCCCGGCGGTGGTCGCGGCTCCACCGGTCGCGACCGTTCCGGTTTCGGGACTTCAAGCAGAGGTCGACCGAACACCGAGCGGAGGTACTATCCACCTCGGAGCGGGGACTTTCGTCGGTCAACTGCGGATCTACAAGGACGTCGATCTGGTCGGGGCGGGCGAAGGGAAAACGATCCTTCTATCGCCAGCCAACATGACGATCGACCCACTCGGGAACGTGTTCGTGGTAGAAGTCGTGAACCATGCCATCGTTCGGATTTCCGACCTGACGGTCCGTGTCACGGAACAGTGCATGCTGGCGAACAGCATCGGAGTTGCGACGGGAGGAGGGATCGGTGTCGGTGGGGACTCCACGCTCCAAGTGTGGAACGTCGGAGTCTGGGCCTATGGCCCGTCCCCGAACTTGGACCAATCGTGCACGACCCACGGCAGTGCGGGGATGCTGTCCTTCGGTCGGGCGATCAGTATCGGCTTGGATGATGGTCCCGGTGTAGGGAGCAACTTCCAGGTCGAGGGTCACGGCTCGATCGAACATGTCAATGTGCACGGCTTCGACATCTTCTCCATTTCCGTGGGTGGGGTACGTGGACCCAGTGGCAGCACCGCCACGATCACGAACAACGTGGTTGTCGTGGGTCCGGGACCGTACACCGCTGCCTACGGGATCGTCGCCTACGGAGTTTCCACGATCTCGGATAACCAGGTTACCGGCGTGCCCGGATCCGACGGGGGCATCGCGGTGGTGTTCACCTCCGCCGTGGTGACCAACAACGTCATCACGGATTTCACGTGCACGAACGCGCCCTTCCCCATCGCACCCCCCTGCGGAGTCGACCCGTTCTACGACGACCAGGACCTGGGGATCTTCCTCGCCGGCATCACGCCCGGAACGATCGTTACCGGTAATGCCATCGGTTCGGTGGACTCGGGAATCCTCGTTGATGGCCCGGGAGCTCCCGCGAAGATCACGTACAACGTGATCTCCAGCAGCACGTACTACGGCCTCGAGCTCATCAACGCCAATCAGACGTTCCGCGACGACGCGGTCCTCGGTGGGCTCTACGCGATCGCGGTCGGTGCGGAGAACGCTAACACTACGGCCCGACTCGTACACGACACACTATCGGGTCTCTCCGTCGGGGTGGCGTTGCTCGAAGCGAATTCTCCGTGGGTCGCCAAGGCGGTCGTGACGTAGACCTGCCTTCGACTCCGCCGTCCGCCGGGTCCATCTCGCTCTCAGATCCTGGGCGTTGTTTCCCGAAGCGCGCTCTCGAGCAGCTTCTGCTCGATGAGCGCGAGTGCCTCCGACACGGCGGCCTTGCTGCGGTTCGACCCGCGCGCGAGCTCCATGAGGCTGATGCGACGCGGGACCGCGAAGTATCCGGCCGCGATCGCCCGATGCAGGAGCTCTCGTTGCCTCGGAGTGAGCAACGGCAGGTGCGCTCGGAGCGGTGGGGTACGCGTCCATCGGATGTGGAGGCCCGAGTCGACCCCCCGAGCGAAGGCGAGGATCTGGGCGAACTCCGGGCCTCGAGCCACGATCTCCCAGTGGACATGACCGGCTTTGATCCGGACGGGGAACGGAATCGGTACTTGGAGCCGGCGGTACAGGTCGACGATCGGGGGCACCCGGAACCATACTCGGTACAGCGAACCGGCCCCGACTTCGGCGAGGCTCTCGACCTCCGTTACGTCGCGAAAGCCGGCGATCTCCCGGGCCCACACCCCGGCGGGGCGACCACTGATCCAGTGGTCGGCCACGAGGAGTCGCCGGCCCGCGTCGCTGAATCCGAGGATCTCGATCTGTTCCCGAGGATGGCGCCGGGAGAACGGTCCGGTCCAGGTCTCGTCGGGGATTCGGACCGTGGCGGTGGCCAGGAGCAAACGGTCCGCGGGAGCTACCGCAGCGAGGATCGGTTCGATCGGCGACGGCGAGCGGGAGCTCCGCTGCGGGGGCATGGTTCGTCGGTGCGAGCTCCGACGGGTTGAAAGCGAATGGGGGGAGGACAAACGACCCCTCCCCCGCGAACCGGCTACGGTACGGCGCGAGCGAAGACCCGCTCGAGGAACGGTATCTCGGTCAGGGGTGCGCCCTCGGGCTTCGGTCTCACGGGCGTTGCCCCGACCCTCTCGAAGTGGACGCGGGCCGCCCGCCAACGGTGGACGGAGTCTCCGTCGATCCGTACGACGTGGGTGAACCGGTCCAGTGGGGGTGGATTCGTACTCGTGCAACCTACGAAGAGGGAGCACCCGGTCCACTCAAAGGCGTCCAGAATGGGGCCGAGCGTCGCCGGTGGGAGCATACCGGACATCCGGTCGGCGTTCGCCACCGCCAGCACGTTCGGTCCGCCCTCGGAAGGGATCTCCCCGAGGATCTCCTGCATCTTCGTAGGAAGGCGGAGGAAGTCGGCCAGGCGGGCGAGCATCATCGGGGGCTCATCGGATCGCACGAGGTGGAAGATCGCCGTGTTCTCCGGTGGATGGTCCGGGACCAAGGGGTTCCGGGGGTCGGTGCTCCAGAGTCGCGGCGGGACGACCCACCCCATGCGCACGGGATCCCATTGGGACGTGGGGTCCGAGTCGGTACGCACATCCAGCCAGTGGAACCGAGGATTCGCGTCCTCGGCCAGGGCAAAGAGGGTGAGATTCACCACCGCACGCGAACTTCCGTAGACGAAGACCGAGGGCGGTGGCGACGCTCCACCGGATTCCCGGCCGACGGCGGGCGGGGTCTCGTCCGCGACAGAGGCGCGGGGACCGATGGGACCCCGGCCACCGGCCAACGGCACGGGGTACGGGTCCGGTCGCTGCTTTCGCGGTTCCGAACCCGTCAGGGTGCCGTAGCTAGTGGCCCAGTCACGGTTCTCTTGGGTCATGGGCAGCGTGAGCAGTGCATGCCGGGCCCGCCAGCATAGGCATGCCCCGAACCTTTTCGTCGAACCGAACGGGTTCGGATTGCGGCCGGGCGCTCGAGAGGCCGCGGCGGAGGGTATTTGCGGCCACAGTCGGTAGTGCGACTCTCGGGCGGGGTGGTACGATGCGCAGGGCCCGGAATCAACCCACCGCTCGACCCGCTCGCCGAGCTCGGGGAGCTCGTGCGCGGGACGGTCGCTCCCAGCAGGCCCGGCTCCGACACCTGCGTCGGGGCGACGCGGAGGAACGTGGCTCACGGATCCTCCTCGCCACGCTGAAGGTTCGGATCCCCCGGAATCTGTGGACCGGCCCTTTCTCCTCTCGGCATCCCACGACGCGGCTCGAGGTGCTGAACCGGACCGATGTGACCGGCGCGATCTCCGTGTCCGATTACTGGATCAGTGGAGGGACACCGGGAGAGTGGGCCCTCGAGATCGGATCCTTCCCTGATGTCCTCCAGGTCGATAGCCTCGCGGCCGTGGGCGACGGCTGCCTGTATCGGATCAAGTACCGAAACCCCCCCGTCATCGGCCTCTATCGTCGGCTCCGCCTGCCCCTACAGTTCCCCCTTCGGATCCAAGCGGGCATCCTCACCTGGGAGGTCGTCGCCCGCTTCGCGGAGTTCCGCCGCGTCATGGAGCACGCCCGACGGGCCGATGCCGGGGTTCAGGTCGTTTCGATGCGCCGTCGCCAGCTGCGCAGCCACCTGCCCAGTCTCACGGACTCTCAGCACGAGCTCCTGACCGAGGCGATGGGCGCGGGCTACTTCGCGGTCCCTCGCGGGATCACGCTCACGGAGCTCGCGAAGAAACTGGACCGGAGTAAGTCCTCCATCTCGGAAGGGATCGCGCTGATCGAAAAAAAGCTGGTCGAGAGCGCGCTCAGCGCGGGCTCGATCACGTAACGATCCTTCAGACCCGAGACGACGAGAAGTCACTTCCACCGCGTCAGGATCTCTTCGCGACGGAACAGCCGCTCGCTCGCGTAGAACAGGGCGAGCACCAGGACGCCCAGGACGACGGAGATGAGCAGCAGGTTGGTCGTATTGAGCGGGACAAAGCCGATCTCGCCGGCGACATACAGAAAAATCAGCGGGACGAACACGAGGGTTCCATACTGTTGAGCGCTCCGCGCATCCGTGGCTCGGGAGGATGCGATCACGGAGAACTCGATCCCGTAGAGACAGGCGAGGGGAGCCAACAGGAACAGAATGACGGCCATCCCCCAGCTGGGGAACAGCAAGTAGCCGAGCGGCCCGCTCGTCTCGAGATCCACGATGACCTGGTAGAGAGTGGAACCGGCCCAGACCGCCAGCATCGTGGGGATGAACGCGGCGAGCACCTTCCCCAAGAGGATCTCCCCGTCGGTGGTGGGAGTCGAAAGTAGCGGCTCGAGACTCCTCTCGATCTTCTCCCCGACGATCCCGTACGACGCGATGGCGGTCGGGAGCATTGCGGCCCCGATCACCCACCAGAAGCTGAACGCATTGACGAGGTCGGGAAGGTAGGATTCGAGACGGCCCGTTCCGCCCGAATGGACGATATACCCGATCAGCAGCGGAAACCCAATGCCGACCCCGAGCGGGAGGGCGATGAGTCCGTACAGGATTCCGCGCTTCCGTCGGAACACCCCCATGTCGTGGCGGGCGATGATCCACGCTTGAGAGAGCCTCATGAGGCGGTCGTCCCCTCGCGGATGAGTTTCAGGTAGACATCCTCGAGCGAGGGGGAAAGCTGCGAGATCTCGCGAATTCGGCCTCCCGCCCCGATCACCGCCGCCACGATCTCCGGATTCTCTCGGTCGGGGTCCGTGACCTCGACGATGAGCCGGTCCCCCGAGATCTGGACCTGCCGGTTACCCAGCCGGGCCCGCACCGCCGCCGCGATCTCCTCCGTAGCCCGCTCCAGCCGGACGGTCGTATGCTTGCCGGAAGTTCCGGACCGAAGCGCGTCAACGGAACCGACCGTGAGCAAGCGGGTTCGCAGGATTCCAACCCGATCGCAAACGCGCTGGGCCTCGTCGAGATGATGGGTGTTCAGGAAGATCGTCCGCTTCTCTTTCTTGAGCTCGAGAATGACGTCGCGGACCATCTTGGCCGCCTCGGGGTCGAGATTGGCGGTCGGTTCGTCGAGGAAGAGCAGGATGGGGTCGTGGACGAGCGTGCGGGCCACCGCCACTTTCTGTTTCATTCCCTTCGAAAAAGTGGCCACCGGAAGATCCCGCTTCTCCCACAGGTCCATCATCCGGAGCAGTCGTTCGATATTGCTCCGCAACGTGGCCGGATCCACTCGCTGGAGCCGCCCGAAGTACTCCAGGTTCTCGTAGGCACTCGACCCTTCGTAGAGTCCCACGCTCTCGGGAAGGACGCCGATCCGTGATCGCAGCCGAAGCTCGTCAGACTCCTTTCCGATCTCGCATCCGGCGACTTCGCCCGTTCCGCTCGTCTTGGAGATCAGACTTGCGAGCATCCGGATCATCGTGGTCTTCCCCGCACCGTTCGGCCCGAGGAACCCGAACACCTCGCCGTCTTCGACATCGAGCGAGACTTGGTCAACCGCCGTCAGGTCGCCGAACTTCTTCGTTAGCCTGACTGCGTGAATCATGTGAGTCTCAACGCGGGATGTGAGGCGACCTTCTTCAGTTCGAGCCACGAGGGGTGACACTATGGTGCTACACGCATTACAGCCACGGATCTCCCGCCGACGATGTAGCCTAGCGACGGCGCCGTCCTGGAAACCAATCGTCGTTGGTTGGATGGTCAACAATGTCGAGCAAAATCCTGACCGGCTGGCGAGGGTGTAGAAGCATCTGTGGCAGGCGGCGAGATCCAGGCAATAGAATTTGGAGACGCCGTACTTATCGTGAAAGTACCGGGGAATGGCCCCCTGTCGGATCATCTGCCCCACTGGGCGTTCGACCGGAGTCGAGAGATCGCAACTTGGAGGCTACCCTACAGGGCCTGCGCAGGCTGTCGACTTTGTGATGCGAGCAACCGCCAGGCCTCGTAGCTCTCTTCGACCCCATCGTGGATGATCACATCCTCTGGGCGAAACGGCATGCTCGATACTCAGACCCGCTTCCCCTTGGCCCGCGCGCGAAGCAAGCTCGGGCTGGTGGTGTGAGTCCACTGAACCCCCTTTGGCTCCTCGATCGCAAGCCCGTGCTCAAAGCAGAAGTCGAGAGCCCGATTGAGCCGGGCTCGACTCGTCGTATGACCAGAATCCTTCAGTCTCTGAAGGAGCCAGTTTCTGCTAACAGAATCGCCTGCCTCTTGGAGAAGCGACATTACGACTTCAGTGGTTCCGAGCGTAATGTCGGGCCGGTGAGCTGCCCGACTCGCTGCCATATCCAAGTCCAATAGAGTTGCCCCTCACAAGAACTTATACCTACCCAGTACTGATTCGACTGGGAGACCTTCCTCTCTTCGTCTCGCCGTTCACCCTTCGTGGGTACAACAGCCAGGGCCCCTCGACCCCGCTAGAGATAGTAGGGCGACTCACTTCGCCTCCACATGTGCCACACGGACGAGTCGAAGGCTCCCGAGCCCCCGCGTAAGGGGCCGGTCGGCGATCACGGAGAACTCGAACTTACTACCTCGGACGGGAACCGGTTCCGAGCGTTCCGTGCCGTACCGGCAGCGGCCCCGGTGGCGGGAATGGTCATATTGCCGGACGTTCGGGGCTTGCACCCCTACTACGAGGATCTCACGATGCGCTTCGCCGAGGCTGGATTCTCCACCATCGCGATCGATTACTTCGGACGCAGCGCGGGCATCGGAACACGAGACGACTCGTTCGACTGGAAGGCGCACTTCCAGACGGTGACTCCCGAGGGAGTTGCGCACGATGTCCGGGCGGCCGTCGAGAAACTCCGAGCGGACGCGAAGAGCCCCAAGTTTCCGATCTTCACGGTCGGGTTTTGCTTCGGCGGCGCAAACTCCTGGCGGCAATCGGGGGAGGGGCAGGGACTCGCGGGCTGCATCGGATTCTACGGCGGCAAACCGATGGACCGGGCCGGAGCGGTCATACCCAAGATGACGGCACCGCTGTTGATGCTGCTCGCCGGGGCCGACCAAGGGACTCCCCCGGCCGAATTCGAGGATTTCGCAAAGCAGGTTCGTGCGCGTAAAGTCGAGGTTGAAGCGCACACGTACGCCGGCGCGCCGCACAGCTACTTTGACCGCTCGTTCGCGGAGCACCGCGAGGCGTGCCAGGATTCTTGGAGGCAGATCATCGCTTTCACCGATCGATACTCGACCAAGCCGGAGCGTCCATCATGAAGGTGGGATCGATTCGCCAAACCGTTAATCTTCCGGGCACACCGAGCGAGGTCTACGCGGCGTTGATGACCACGAAAGGCCACATCGCTTTCACCGGCGCCGATGCGAAGATTAGCCCGAAAGTCGGAGGGAAATTCGTGGCGTGGGGGGGTTACATTCACGGCAAGAACCTCAAGCTGACCCCGGGTCGAACGATCTACCAGACATGGATTCCGGCGAGCCCAGGCTGGCCAGCGGGTCATGAGACACGAGTTCGTTACAGTCTCGCAGCCACGCCTCGAGGCACACGGGTGACCTTCACGCAATCGCGTGTTCCGGTGGAGCACATCGGACATTTGTCTCCCGGATGGAAGAAATCCTACTGGGATCCGCTGCGGGCCTACCTGGCTTCGAGATAGTTGCACCGCGCGGTCTCTCCGCCGCTCGGGGAAAGCGGGTGCAACAAGCCCTGCACCCTCAGGACGGCACGTTCTAATCCATCCCGCCCGGCGGCGGTCCCTTAAAGGAAGGGACCGTCCCACACATTTGTTACTTTTTATATAAACGTAAACGTATGCCTCGCTCGTGTCCAATCCGGGACTGGCCTTCGAGACACTGTCCGATTCCACGCGCCTCCGCATCATTGGGCAACTGCGCGGGGGCGAGCGCTCGGTGGGAGCGCTCGTCTCCAGCCTTGCCGTGTGCCAGCCGGGAATCTCTCGGCACCTCCGGATTCTACACGACCGAGGGTTCGTCCGCGTACGCGCCGACGGGCAACGGCGGCTCTACTCCCTCCGACCCCAACCGTTCCGAGACCTCGACCGATGGATGGACGACTATCGCGACCTGGTCGAGCAGCGCCTCGATCGACTCGAGCGGCTCCTGGAGACCGAGTCTTCGGAATCACGTTCCCCCCAGCGAAAATCGCGGAGGGGTTGAACGATGTCAGCGAGTACCAGAAGCCGAGAGCGCTCCCAAGAGCCGATCGTTTTCTCTCAGCCAAGTCCCGTGGAGAATCGGGTGACTCGGATCTTTCGAGCTCCGCAGGAGCGCGTCTTTCGGTTGTTTACGGATCCGGCGACAGTCCCGTACGTATTCGCGCCGGACCCCGCGTCGGTGACCATCGAGAAGCTCGAATTCCGAAAGGGAGGGCACTATTCGATCGCGGTCAAGCTCGAGGACGGCTCCACGGTGCGATTCCAGGGAGAGTACCGAGAGATCGATCCTCCCCGTCGAGTGGTCAACACCTTTGAAGTGGACATGTTCCCCGGAGCTCACGCTGTCGAGACTGACGAGTTCGAGGCGGTCGGTGATTCCACTCGTGTGACCGTCAGTTGGAAGTACAACCGGCAGGAGGACCGAGACAAGATGTCCGGGCCCCAGATGGAAGAGGCGGTCACGTCGATGTGGGAAAACGTCGATAAACTACTTGAGAAGGGATGGCCCGAGGCTCTCGGAGCGCGAGCCTAAAGAAGGAACAGAACAATGACGCGAAAAATCACCGCAAGTCTCTACATGACGATGGACGGCCGCGGCGGGTTCCCGAAGTACCTCGGCTCCGATCGGCCGTCGACCGAGGTCAACGACTTCTGGAAGGCGTTCTGGTTCGACCGGTTCGACGACGTGACCACGGTCGTCATGGGCCGCCGGTCCTTTACCGGCCACCGAGATTTCTGGGGCGAGAAGAATCGGAAGGAGAGCGACCCCAAGTACATGTGGGATTACTCGCGGTTCCTCGAACAGGTCGACAAGGTCTGCCTCTCGCACCGTCTGAAAGAACCCGGGTGGCAGAATTCCCGGATCATGAAGGGCGACCTCTCCAAGATCATTGCGAAACTGAAGAAGGAGAAGGGCGGGAACATCATCGTGGAGGGAGGCCCCCGCCTCGTCCAGGAGATCATGCGCCAGAAGCTGGCCGATGACTACATGATGCTTCTACAGCCGGTGGTCTGGGGCCAGGGGCCCCAGTACTGGGGTCCCATGAAGGATCAGCTCACCCTGAAGTTCCTATCGTCAAAGGTTCTTCAGGATGGGGAGTTGCTTCTCCACTACGAGACGGTTCGAAAGAAGCTGACGAAGCGAGATCTCCTCGGGACGTAGGCCCGGGACTCGCATTTCGCCGCGAACGGCGGCAGTCGGCTCGCGAGGGTGCAGCGGGCGTTACGCCCGCGATGGGTCGCCGAAGCTGTCTCGCTTCCTACCAGAAGCGGTCTCCATCGTTTCGGAGGTCCTGACCGGTTTCGATCAGGGCCCGTAGATTGGCGAGATAGTAGACCCATCCTGCGTACACCCCAAGTAAGTACACGGGTCGGCGCATGGTGCGGGGCAGACCGGTCTGCCGAAATCGCAGCAGGGTGCCGCCCTTCACGGAGGTGAGCCAGTACGCCACTCGGGTAGGCGTGCCATCCTGGGGCCACGCAATGATGAGCGACTTCCCCTTCCGAAATTCTAGGATTTTTCCCTCGTGGTGATAGCCTGCCGCCCACCGAATCGAGTAATGACCGCCCTTCCGAGGTTCGAGCTCTGCCGAATCTGCGAACCAGCGGCAGATACTCCGCGGATCCGTCAACGCCTCGAACACTTTCTTCGGCGGTGCCCGAATTCCGTAGAACAACTCAATGCGGCGCTTCCCCTTCGTCAACTTTCGCTGAACCCCCCGTGGTCGCTTCTCCCGAGAACCGTTTGTGAGCTTGGTGATCGCGCACCGACTGACCGGCTCAAGCGTTGGCCCGAATTGCCTGCTCGACTAGTGAAATCGCATACGGAATGTCCTTCAGTTCCGTGACATGGACCTCCGCCCATTCCGCTGAGGGCCCCCGGGTGCGAATCCGATCGTCCAGTGCGTGCTCGGTTTTCAGGCGCTTGATTTCTTCTTTCGTGAGTCGAAGGTCCATCCGGGTTTCGCCGTGGAAGTGTGCGATCTCGCGGCCGCCCACGTAGTAGCTCATGGAGTCGCCGTACCTCGATGGTCGCCTCTCGAGCTCGGGAAGCGCGGTCAACGTTCGCTCGAGTTCCTCTCGGACGGACCCTTTGTTTCGACTCATGTTGACAAGGACTCGACGTTTCCGGCCAGGGGAAGTAGAATGTGCAGCTCTTTCATGCTCCGATAGTACTCGATCGAAGGTCGAGTCGGGTCGAGTTC